>Ga0222712_10003704_pt1 | contig 16449 bp, 16 predicted proteins | sample C33_657DmetaG_FD_165043 | JGI IMG/M metagenome (GOLD analysis project Ga0222712, IMG submission 165043) | Estuarine water microbial communities from San Francisco Bay, California, United States - C33_657D | ecosystem: Environmental > Aquatic > Marine > Unclassified | place: USA: California...
ATGATGTTACGGTTTTATTTATATTTAATTCTTTATTTATTTTTTTTATATTATCTTTATTTATTTTTTTTTGAATTTTATTATCTATTTTTGATAAAAATTTATCGATAAAAATTTTATCGATATCATGCATCATCTCTTGTTCTTTAACTGTGTCGTTTTTACTTTTAAAGAAACTAAACATAATTAGTATTATAATTAAATTATAATAGATAATAAAATTCTAGAATTTTAAATAAAAATTGAATTTAGAAATTATTTAAATATAAAGATATTTATATATTATAAGAAATGAGTCAGGAGGTTAATGATGAAAATATATTCTCACTAATAGATCTACTCTTAAAAGGGGATCTTTATAAAACAAATAGAGATTCATTTGCCCAATTTATAGAAGAAATTATTTATAAAGAATTAAAAGAAGGACAAAATATTTTTAGTGAAAAGTATAAAAACAATAAGATATATCGCCATAAGTTTCAATTTGAAAATATTGGTTTAAAACCTCCAATTAATGAAAATAACGATGAACTTATGTTTCCTGAAGATGCAAGAATTAAAAGCTTAGATTATCAATCTAAGTTAGTCGCAGATGTTAAACAAATTTTAGAAATTGTTGATTTAGAAACTGAAGAAATTACAAGAAAAGTAATTGCTGAAGAAAAAGAAACTCCTGTTGCTAAAATTCCAATTATGGTAAAATCAAAGTATTGTGTAACAAATCTAAGAAAGGATTTACCAAATACTGAATGCCCTTATGATCCTGGATGCTATTTTATTATTAAAGGTGGTGAAAAAGTTGTTTTACCACATGAACATATTTGTGAAAATAAAGCACTTGTATTTACAAAAAAAGATAATACATTTAAAACAGGTTATGTCTATCAAACACAAATTAATTCAAAATCTGCTGATATATTAGGAATGATTAATGTATTTATCGTACAAATGAAAAAAGATGATTCGATTGTTTGTTTAACAAATCAATTTTCTGAAATTCCATTATTTGTTCTAATGAGAGCATTAGGTGTTAGCTCCGATTATGATATTATTAAATATATTGTATACGATATCAATGATTATGATATGGCAAATATGTTAAGATATTCATTAGACAAATCATTATCAGAAGTAAAAGATATTAAAGGAGTTAATAAAATTGTTAGAACACAAGAAGATGCAATTGAATATCTTGCAACAAAACTTAAATCAAGTAAAAGATATTCAGAAACAGATGAAGCAATTAGAGAACAACAAAAGAAAATGCATGTAGTAAAAATATTAGAAAATGAATTTTTACCTCATATGGGTAAAAACTTAATTAATAAAGCAATATATGTTTCCTACATGTGCAATAATCTTTTAAGTTGTATATTAAAGAGATCTGATTTTGATGACAGAGATAGTTATGTAAATAAAAGAATTGATCATGTTGGAGTATTACTTGGACAATTATTTAAACAACATTATAAAAAGATGTTAAATGATTGTGCAAAATTCTTTAACAAAAAGAATGTTGCTGAAGAAACACCAATTAATGTAATATCTCAAATTAAACCAAATATTATTGAGAATGGATTAAAAGCTGGATTAGCAACTGGATCATGGGGTCCTAAAAAGAAAGGAGTTGCACAATTACTTCAAAGAATATCATATGTTCAAACTAATGATTATTTCAGAAGATTTTTAACTCCATCTTTAGAATCTTCTAATAATAAGATTACTTCTATTCGTAATGCAGATAATTATCAAATATTCTTTGTATGTCCAAATGCAACTCCAGAAGGACAAAAGATTGGTTTAGTAAAAGGATTATCTCTTTCTTCTAATATATCATTAATGTTATATTCTCATATATCACTAATTAAAGATATATTAAAAGATGAATTATATAGTTTACAAGATGTTGAACCAATTAAACTAAAAAATTATGTTAAAGTTTTTCTAAATGGTGAATGGTTGGGTGTTACTGAAAAACCATTTGCAATTAAAGAACTTTTAGATAAAAATAAACGCAATCAAGGAATACATTCAAGTGTTGGTATATCTTTTGATATTAATAAGATGGAAATCAAAATATATTGTGATGGTGGTAGATTATATCGTCCATTATTAAAAGTTAGAGATAATAAATTAGTATTAACAAAGAAGATGTTAGATGATGCAAAAGATATGAAAAGTTGGGAAGATTTTATAACTAAATATCCAGATGTAATTGAATATGTTGATTTAGAATCAACTGATTCTTTAATGATTGCTTCTGAATTTAATAAACTTCACGATGAAAAACGTAAAGAAGCAATTGTTGTTAAAGATCCAAATCCATATGGTAATAGATTAAACAGATATAATGATACTGTATATATTAGATATACTCATTCTGAATTACATTCAGTACTAATGTTTGGATCAATTGCATCATTACAACCATTTGCAGAACATAATTACTCTACAAAGAATTTAGTATATTTCTCACATATCAGACAATCTATGGGAATTTATACTTCAAATTACAGATACAGAAGTGATATTTCATTTGTATTATATCATCCTCAAAGACCAATTGTAACAACCAAATCAGTAAACTATTTAAATACTGTTCATATGCCATATACTGAAAATGTTGTAATAGCAATTGCTTCATATTCCGGTTTTAATCAAGAAGATTCTATGATTATTAATAAAACAGCTGTTGATAGAGGATTATACAGAGCTACTGGATTTAAGAAATACAAAGTAAGCTTAGAAAAAAATCCTGCTACATCTCAAGATGAAATTTTCATGAAGCCTGATCCTACCAAAACAACTGGTATGAAAGATGGTAATTATGACAAGTTAAATGAAAAAGGATTTGTACCAGAAGAAACATTAATTAAAAATGGAGATGTAATTATTGGTAAGGTTTCACCAATTCAACCTAATGCTAATAACAAAGTATTTAAGGATGAAAGTGAAATTTATAAATCAAATAGTGATGGAGTTATTGATAAAGTATGGTCTGGTATTTACGATAATGAAGGATATGAAATGTATAACATGAGAGTAAGATCAGAAAGAGTACCAGGTATTGGTGATAAGTATGCATCTCGTTATGGACAAAAGGCTACAACTGGAGCATTACTTCCAGCAGAAGATATGCCTTATACTAAATCTGGAATGGTGCCAGATTTGATTATTAATCCTTGCTGCTTACCTACTCGTCAAACAGTAGGCCAATTAATAGAAATGTTTAGTGGTAAAGTTGGTGCAATCAAAGGACAATACATTGATGGGACACCATTTAAGAAGATGGATATTGAAGAATTAAATGATACATTAAAAGAAAATGGATTTGAAGAATATGCAGAAGAGGAAATGTATTGTGGATATACTGGTCTTAAAATGAAGACAAAAATCTTTATTGGTGTTTCTGCTTATGCAAGATTAAAGCATTTAGTTAAGGATAAGATTCACGGACGCGCAAGGGGGCCGGCGCAAATTTTAACACGCCAACCACCCGAGGGACGAAGTAGAGACGGTGGCTTAAGATTCGGAGAGATGGAATGTTGGTCTATGACCTCCCACGGAGCTTCTATATTCTTAAGAGAAAGAATGTTTAATACTTCTGATCAATATCAGGTGCATATATGTAACATGTGTGGCCTCATAGCAAGCAAGATAATAGATAAAGATATTTATATTTGTACTGCTTGTAGAAATAACACCGATACTTCTCTAATAGAAATTCCATATGCAACTAAGTTATTATTCCAAGAATTAATGGCAATTAATATCTTGCCTCGTATCAAGGTAAAAGAAAATGAATATATTGATGGTGTTTAATTTATAAAATAAAAATTGAATTAATTTTTTAATAATTATCTAATTATTAAAAAATATAAATATGTGTGAAAATGGAGGAACAACTAGAAAATTATGTAATAATTTAAATTGTAAATTTTGTTTAGATAATTCATTTGCTTCTAGTCATAGAATAAACTGCTGGTCAAATAAAAATGAAAAAAATCCAAGAGAAATATTTAAAGGAGCTGATAAAACTTTTATTTTTAATTGTGATAAATGTCCACATGAATTTACATCAAATTTAAGACACATTAAAGCATCTAATAGTTGGTGTCCATATTGTGCAAATCAAAAATTATGTGATAAAAATGATTGTATAAGTTGTTTAGATAAATCATTTGCTAAACATCCTAGATCACAATTTTGGTCAAATAAAAATGAAAAAAAACCAAGAGAATATTTTTTTGGATCAGAACAAAAAGTTTATTTTAATTGTGATAAATGTAAACATACATTTCAATCAATGATTAGTAATGTAACTAGAGGTAATAAATGGTGTAATTTTTGCAGTAATACTTATTTATGTAATGATTCAAAATGTAATATCTGTTTTGAAAAATCATTTGCTTCATCAGGTAGATCTAAATATTGGTCTGATAAAAATGAAAAGCAACCAAGAGATTTATTTAAAAATACTCATGATAAATATCTTTTTAATTGTGATAAATGTAATCATATATTTGAGAAAGCATTAAATAAGATATCTACTGATAAATCTTGGTGTCAATATTGTGCTCATCAATTATTATGTGATAATAATGATTGTGAACAATGTTATGATAACTGCTTTGAAAGTCATCCTAAAGCAAAGTATTGGTCAAAGAAAAATATTAAACATCCAGGAGATGTATTTAAGAAATCAGCATCAAAATATTGGTTTGATTGTCATAAATGTGGACATGATTATGAAAAAATCTTATGTGATATGGATAGATATGATTGTCCATATTGTGGATGTAACATTTTATGTAATAATAAAGATTGTCAAGTTTGTTTTAATAAATCATTTGCATCTTCAGATAAAGCTAAATACTTAAGTTCTAATAATAATATTGATTCACGAACTATATTTAAAGCTTCTGAAAAGAAATATGAATTTATTTGTGAAAAAGGTCATAAATTTTCATCAGCTCTAAATAAAATTACATGTGATAATACATGGTGTCCATCTTGTATAAATAAAACTGAATCAAAATTATATGAATGGTTAATTAAAAAGTATAATAATATTGAAAAACAAAAAAGATTTGATTGGTGTAAAAACAAAAAAAGTTTACCATTTGATTTTTATTTACCAGATTTTAATTTGTTAATTGAATTAGATGGAGAACAACATTTTAAACAAGTACAAAATTGGCAATCTCCGGAAGAAACTCAAAAGGTAGATCAATTAAAAAATATAAAAGCAATTGAAAATGGGTTTTCAATTATAAGAATAGTTCAAATGGATGTATGGAATAATATTAACGAGTGGGAAACAAAATTAATTGATAATATAAAAAAATATGATGTTCCAATACAAATTAATATTGGTAATGAATATATTGATGGTGTTTAAGATTTAATATTTTATTAATCTAATATTTTATTTATAAATTAATTAATTTATAATTATTTTATAATACAAAATTATAGTATAATGTCTAATAATAAAGAAGTTGTTATAATTTTAGTCGATCAAAATTTAAATTTAGTTACTACTCAATATGGTAATAATGCATCATTTATAAAAACAACAATTAATATGCAAGATTATCCTGCTGATAATAATATTGATATGGCTGCACAAAATGCAGCAATTAGATTTTTAAAAGATAGTTTTGCAATTTATGCATCAAAACAAAGATTATTCGATGCAAAAATAGTTAATGATGTTGCTGAGAAAGTACATGTTTTTATTTATAAATTAGATTCAAATGAAAAAATTACTATTCAACAAAATCAAACTATTTCATTTGTATCTATTAATAGATTGCCATTAAGTTTTACCCCATTATCTGCTTCAATTGCAGTAGTATTAACTAATAACTTTGATTTATTTAAGAGATCACCTAATCCACCCGGAATAGTTACAATAAATTATCCAATTCATGTACCAATTTATATGCCAGTAATTACAGTTCCTGTTTATAGATCTGTATTTTTTAATAAAGAAAACCCAACAGTTATTAAGTCTAAAAAAATTATTGAATTAACTGATAATTTTAGTTCTGAAAAAGTAAAGAAAGCTCCAGTAGTACCACGTTCTGAAATAAAAAAAACATCACCTGATGAAGTATTACCCAAAAGAATATCATCTGAATCTTCTACATCTAAAAAGTCATCAAAGAGATCATCAAAGAGATCATCAAAAAAATCATCAAAATCTTCTGAATCATCAAAATCTTCATCTGATGAAGAATCTAATAAAAGAAGAAGAAGAAAGAGAAAATCTAAGAAAGAAAAAGGTGGATATTATGATAAGTATTTAAAATATAAGATGAAATATTTAGAATTACAAAAGAAATTTATTGAGTTAGAATTAAATTAATTAATAATATATTTTAATTTATTATAATATATTATGCCATATGAAATAAAAAAGGTAAGTGATGGATATAAAGTTTGTAAAAAAATAGAAGATAAAGAATGTTATTCAAAACGAGGATTACCTTATAAAAATGCATTAGGACAAATGAGAGCCATTATACTTTCTGAAATGGGTATGTCCAGAAAAACTTCAAAAAAAACAAGTAAAAAAAAATTAAGTAAAAAGGGATCAACTAAAAAAGGATCTAGAAAAGGTGCAAAACCTGTACATAAAATGTTAAGTAAAAAATTAAGTAAAAAATAATTTATAATTTCCAATCAATTGTTTTAGCAAAAATTTCTTCAAATTCATCATCTAATTTATCAAATATCTTACTACCAAAGAAACCTCTATAAGCACTTAATGGACTAGGATGAATTCCTTTAATAATAAAATGTTTGTTATCATCTATTAATTTACTTTTAGATTGAGCAAAAGATCCTAAAAGTAAAAAAATAACTCCAGTTGTATTGTCAGAAATATCTTTAATTAATTGATCAGTATATTCTTTCCATATATCCTGATGAGAATTAGATTGTCCTTCAGTTACTGTTAATGATGCATTTAATAGTAAGAATTGATTATTTTTAACCCATGGTGTTAAATCACCTTTTGATTGATCATGTAATTCAAGTTCTTTAAAAATATTTTTTAAACTTGGAGGCAATGGACAACCTTTTGGTACTGAAAAAGATAATCCCATTGCTTGATCACAACTTATATATGGGTCTTGACCAATCCAACATACTTTAGTATCTTTCAATTCAAAATATTTAAATGCTTGAAATATTCTATTATCTGTTGGTAAAATTGTTGTATTAGTTTTTGTATTAAGAATTTTTATAATTTTATCTAATTGCGAATTATCTAATAAAGGTATCCAACTTTTTTTCACTCCTTTTAATAAATCATCTTTATTAAACATATTATATTTAATATATAATATTTTTAATTTTAATTTATATCGTATTTTACTTTATTCATCAATACTATCTTCATTTCTTAAAATAAAATAATTTTGTATATCTCTCTTTAATTTTGATTTATTATCATTTAGTGTTATAATTCCTTGCCAATCTCTTTTAATATCAGAAATTGGATTATAATTATTATTTACTAATATACTCCATCTTTCATGATATCTTCTATTTGCTTTCTTACCATGCCAATAATGAACAATATTACCATTTACATAACCTATATGTCCAATTTGTGATTTTATTTTTTCCTGAAAATGTCTAATCATAGATTTATACTCTTCAGTTAAATTTAAATTTAGTGTAACGTCTATTTTACCAATAAATGCATGTGCCATATGATTATCTGCCGCACCCAATATTGAAATATCTATTACACCTCCCATTAAATTCCACATATCTCTAGTAACAGCCCACGCATATCCTGGATGCCAATTTTCGTAATGTTTATCATCTTTATTATATATTTCATATTTTGAATATTGATATGCAAAACCAGAATGTATCTGTAATGCTCTACCATCTGGTCCTAAATCAATTGCTGTTTGAAACATTTGAACAACTGGATAATGTTGTAATTGTTCAATAGTTTCCATAACCCAGTCTTCATTATTAAAAGCAATATCTGCATCAATCCATGCAACATATTCCCAATCAATGGGTAAACGCGAGACTCCTAAATTAATCAAATTTTCTTTGTGCCATAATTCTTGATCACTCCTTAATTGAATATAAGTATGATTGCTATGTTCAACATGACTATGTTCAACAACCTTATGATCTCTATCTGCAAATGCTAATTCAACAGTATATACTCTAATATTAGGTTCTCTTAAAATGCGAATCATAAATTTTTCATATAATTCAAATCTTTTTTTATATCTTCTGGGATTATTTAATGGAATAACTACATATAAAATTTTATTATTATTCATATATTAATGTATATAATATAATATTTATATAAATTATTGAAATTATAATATTATATAAATATTATAATATTATCATAGTATGTATTCAAAAATTATAAAATATAACGAAGTTGATTTAGGGAAAATTGGTTTAGAAGTAGAATTACAAAATGCAGCATATAAACATGGTTTTACAGCTAAAGTAAATAATGTAGGATATTATTCAGATGAGGCAATTATATTTATGGAAGATTTAAAAGAATCGTGTATTGCTGATAAATATGGAGAAAATCCAAATGTTTTACCAAAAAAATATTGGAATCAAATACGAAATATCTTAGAAACACTATTATATGAAGAAGGAATTGAATATGTAGATATTACTCCTTATAACTTTATAGAAAAAGATGATAAAATATATATAATAGATTTTGGTGATGCTTATTACACAAATACAAATCATAAAATTAATTGGTTTTTACAAGAAGTATTAGATGGTTTTGAAGGATGGAATCCTGATTTTAGATAAATTATTTTATAAGTTATATTATAATGTCAAAAATAGATTTAGTAATATTAATTATTGCACCTAATAGTGAAATGTTAATACAAGGATTAGATAATGAATTACCTATAATAAAAGCAACTGATTCAATTGCTATATCATTTCCAATTACAAATGCAGATTTAGAAATACAATTAAGAAAAAAATTTAGTTCATATAATGGATTAAAAGATTTAGATTTTAATTTTTCAAGATTTAAATTATGCGATTCTAAGGTTCCTAGTACAGCTACAAGTGATAAATGTGTAATATTATTTGTTTCAAGTAATGAAAAAACTAAAATAGAAAAAGATACCAATCTAAAATTCGTTTCTACATATGAAGATGATGTTACACCAAATAAAAGAAAATTTAATTCTAAATTAACGCTTGGTTCAACATCACAAAAATTCTTTAATAATTTTAACTTTCTTACAGATAAATCAGGTAATCCTTTAGATAAATGTATGAACGATGCATATAAACCTAAATCAACTGAAACAATTATATATAGATTTTATAGACCTATCTTTCCTTTACCATTATTTATTAGACCCGGATTATATCCATATATAAATCAACCATTTATAGTTTCACCATTTGTATCACCTGTGCAATCACGTGAATCATCACCAAGATATAATAGATTTAGTAATGAAAAAATGGTAGCTCCAGTTGTTCCTAGAAGTCCATCAAACTCACCAAGAGCACCTTCTTTACCAAGAAGTGTAAGTCCTTCTAGATCAAGAGGTGGATATTATGATAAATATTTAAAATATAAAATTAAATATATGAAATTAAAAGAAGAATTAAATTATAATTAAAATATTATAATATTATATATTATTTCAATTATGAATAAACTTTTATCTAAAAATGTAATTAAATTTTTTGTTAGTTTAGTATTTATCTTTACTTTATACTCATTTTTTATATTTTACTATAAATTATTTGAAAATAATCAAATTACATATTTTTGGGTATTAATGGTATTTCCATGTATGGGTGTTCTTGGATTATGCCTAAAATATTTATTAGAGATATAGTTTAATTATATATTCTTATTAATTTTATATTTATCGGGTATTTCATCTGTTTCACCATCATTGTAAAATAATAATATGATTTTGTCAATAACGTACATCATATGGGGATCACCAGTTTCATCTCTTGATAGAAAAGCATTAGTTTCTTCTCTTTTTGGAACACTCATAGATTTCTTTAATTTATCATAATGCATTTTTAAAACTGTATAATTTTTTTTATGAAGCATTTCTTTTAGATCTGATTTTAGCATTGTATCCCATTTATCATTATTATAAACTAGAGCATATTTATTATTAATATTCTCTACCTTAACTGTTTTATTTTCTGGATGTTCTTTATTTAAATAAATATCTTTTATAAGCTGAATATAACCTTTTTCAATATGTTGATTCATTATTAAGTTTTTAAAATAATCTTTATCTAGATAATCTATCTTTTCTTGACCAAAATTATTTATTTGGATATTATTGGTTATATTATTAGAATTCTCTGTAGTTATTGTACCATTATTGATATTTGATATATTTGACGATTTATTATTTATCATTGTTGATATTATTGATACTTTACCATTTATATCCATATCAGAATTTAGAATTAATAATAAATTTTCACTATCCAATAAATTATTATATTTTTTGAATATCTTAATTTTATTATCGTTATCAATATTACTGTTTAAACAAGACTTAATTCCATTTTTTAGATCATTATTTGCAATAATTATTTGATTATTTTCAATAGTACATATATCATTGTTTATATGATCTAATAATGATTTATTATGTCTAAAAAATTTTTTACATGTACTACATTGATAATTAGTTTTGATATTACATGGTATTTTTTTCTTTTTATGTTGATCAAGATATTTCTTTAATTTAAACTCCTTGTTACATAACTTACATTCAAACATTTAATATAGTAATCTATATTATTTTTTACTTTTTAAGACAAAAATAAGATTTTTTAAGACAATAACATATTTTATATCTAAAATATAAAAATATATAATTTATATCATCATACTAGTATCTTAAATAGGATTTTTTAAGACATGTCTTAAAAAATCCACATAGCATATTTTTATTTTTATTTTAATAATATGATATAAAAATGGAATATTTATAAATATTCTTAAAAAATCCATACACCATAATTTATTTTTTTCTTTACTTTTTAAGACTTTTTTTGATTTTAATAATATTTTTTATTATTGATTATATATTATATCTATTTTTTATTATAAATTAAAAAATGGTATATACCATTTTACTTTTTAAGACATTATTTTACTTTTTAAGACTACTAAATTTAAGATATAAAAAAAGAGTAAATATATAAAATAAAATAAAAAATGCACCATAAAAATCTGGATTTTTTAGGATCCTAAAAAATCAAAGTGTGTTGAAAATTTTCACTGTTCAAAACTTGCCAAGAATTGAAAAATCATTTTTTGGCCGCGGACCGGATTTTTTCTGAAAATTTAATAAATTTTATTTTATGGTATATTATTTTTATAATATATTAGTAAATTAATGACATTATAGTTCTAAATAAATTTTATCAAGTTTTACTAAAATTTTTATAGAAAAATAAAATTGATAAATAAATTATATAAGTTAAATTATAATCATTATATAAATAATGATTATAACTGAATATAAACCTGTTGGTATGACTTGTGGTGAATTAATAAAAAAATATGAGACTATTGATTCGGCTTATGTTGGCATCCTTGATCCTATGGCACATGGTATAGTTACAATATTAACAGGCAATGATGTAGGAAAGATGGCAGAATATATGAAAAAAAATAAAGTTTATAAATTCAAGTTTATAATTGGTCATAATACAGACACTGATGATATACTAGGAATTAATGTTTTAGATGACAAACATGAAAATATAAATTTAAGTGAGGTTATAAATTACATCAACAATTTTCCATTTGAATATAAACAAAAATATCATACTTTTTCTGCATATAAACCTAAGAAGAAAACAAAAGATGGAAAAAGAAAGCCATTATGGTGGTGGACTTCGAATGGATATGAAATAAGTGATATACCTGCTAGAACTGTAAAAATATACAGTAAGAAGATTGATAAAATTGAACGAGTTACTGGTATAGATTTAAAGTTTGAATTCTTAGATAAATTATATAGATTAAAAGAAGATAAATTCAGAAAGGGAGAAATAATAAAACAATGGATTGAAACTACATTTAATACATATTATGATGTTTTTGAATGTACTGTAACAGTTTCATCTGGTTTTTATATTAGACAATTTGTGAAAGATATGAGTGATCAACTTGGCGTTAAAATGATAGTTACTGATATTGAAAGAACCTTGGTATTTTAAAAAAATTGATATATTAGTATTATATTATAACTTAATTTATTTTATATATAAATATGAAAGTTATTAAATTTGGAGGTACATCTCAGTCAGTCGAAGGATATATTAAATTAATTGATATTATACATCAATCATTTAATAAGAATGAAAAGATAGTAATTGTATTATCAGCAGTTAGTGGAGTTACAAATCTATTAGAAAAATATTTACAAACAAAAGATATGAAATACATTGATGAAGCTATTAGAAAAAATAATAATCTTATAGGTCAATTAAATGATAAATATGGAAATACTGGTATTGATATTAATACATTAATTATGAATTTATTTACTCTTGCAAATGAATTTTTAACAAATAATGATGTTCATCTAAAGGCACAAATTATTGGATTTGGTGAAGTATTATCAACTAATATTTTCTATCAATTAGTTAAAAGTATTGATTCCCAAATTATTCTTGGTAATTCATATCAATTTATTAAAGCACGTAAGGAAACTTGTAAATTATATCCTTGCTTAGAATTTTATTGTTCTGATGTAATTAATCAATTTTTAATTAATTATCAAGTAATTATAACACAAGGATTTATTGCATCGACACCATCTAATAAACCTATTATTCTTGGTAGAGGTGGAAGTGATACTACAGGAGCATTAATTGCTAATGCAACAAATGCTAAAGAATATCAAGTATGGACAGATGTAAATGGTATTTATACAGCAGATCCAAGAATTGTGAAAGACGCAGTATTAATGAAAGAAGTTAAATATGATTTAGTACAAGAGATGGCAGGTATGGGAGCAAAAGTAATGCATCCATATTCAATTCTACCTTGTCAACAAAAAGATATACCAATTAAGCTATTTAATACTTTTTCAGATAATTTAGAAAATACAATTATATCAAATTCGAAGGATAATGTATTTTGTGTAACAGCACAAAAAAATGTTATGCTCTTTAAGATTACATCAATGTGTATGTGGGATGGTTATGGTTTTGTATATGATATTTTCAAACGATTTTCTGATAAGAAAGTTAATGTTAATATTATTACAACATCACAATTTACGATTTCTACTACTACCGATGAAACAGATATGAATATTTTAAATGAACTATATGAAGAATTAAGTGAAAAATACCAAGTTGAAATGTCTAGTAATAGCATAGTATCACTTGTATCAAATAATTTAAAAATGTATGATGAAAAAATAAACTTAAATAAAATAATGTATCAATTAGTTCATTATAGTCCAAATAATATGACAGTAAGTTATGTTGTAGAAAGTAATATAACTGAACATGTAATTAAACAAATTCATGATTTAATTAAATAAAATTGATTTAATATTTTATTATATATATTAATTACTTTATTATATATGCCTACATGGATTGATATTAGAAATAAATTAAATATATCATCTGAGAATACAGTTAGAAATGAAGTATATCGAAATACAGAAAGGTATTATTTTGAAAAGTGTACATCATCTAATTCTAATGTAATATTTACAAAAAAAGAAATAGATAATATAATTCATTCAATTATTAGAGATGCAGAAATTAGACTAATATGGATAAGCAGGGATGGTTTCTTTTAATTTTAAAAAAATTGATAATTAATTTATTAATTAAAATTATTTTCTATAGTATATTATAATATGGACCAATCACCAAAAATAAATAACATTGTAGAATTCTTTAGATTTCTTAATAATGTACAAGTGAATGAAGAACTTTTGAATAATAATAGTACTAAAAGTGTGGTAGATTTGGAAGGTCCTAAATTAGTTAAAGAAACTACAGAAAAGAAAATTAGTAATAAATGTTTTATCTGTAGAAAGAAATTATCATTAGGTGCAACATTTGAATGTGGATGTGATAAGGATAAAAGATACTGTTCAACTCATAGATTTCCAGAAGAACATACATGTTTAAAACCAAAAGAAGTAATAAAGCTAGAAAAGGTTGTTGCAGATAAACTACAAAGAATATAAAAGTTGAAATTAATTTAATTTATAAATATATTTATATTTATAAATATGAAACTCCAACAAAAAGGTACATGTTATTATCATTATGTTCATAATACTAATAAAAAAATTTTATCATTTGATTTAGATTCAACATTAATAACAACAAAATCAGGTGCAAAATTTCCTAAAGATTTTAGTGATTGGATATATGAATATGATAATGTTAAAGAAATATTAACTAAATTAAATAAAGATTATAATTTAATAATTTTTACAAATCAAAAAGGATTAAATGATCAATCTAAAATAGATGATTTTAATAAAAAAATAAATCAAATATTTAAAGATTTAGAATTTGAAATTTCTATTTTTATTGCAACTGAAGATGATATATATAGAAAACCTCATACAGCTATGTATAAATTATTTTTAGAAGAATCTAAATTTAAAGATTCTGATATTGATACACTTATTTATTGTGGTGATGCTGCTGGTCGTAAATATAAGGATGGATCAAAAGATTTTAGTATAAGTGATTATTATTTTGCTAATAATATAGATGCTGAATTTAGATTACCAGAAGAACTATTTAAGCAATCTAAAAAAGATGGAAAAATAGTTGATATTTATGATACATTAGATTTGAAGAAATATATAACAACTGATAAATTAAAAATAGAAAAAGAAAAAAGAGAAGTAGTATTAATGGTTGGATTGCCAGCATGTGGTAAATCTTATTTAGCACTTAATTATTATTCAGATTATAAATATGTTTGCCTGGATGTAATACATAACAAGAAAAAAATGATGGAAATATACAAAGATTACATAATTAATGGATACCAAATTGTGGTTGACAATACAAATACAAAAAAAGAACAAAGAAAAGAGTTTATAGAAATAGCAAAAAAAAACAAATATAAAATAAAAATTATTTGGATTGATTTACCATATGAAATATGTAATCATTTAAATAATTATAGAATTGAAACTAGTAATAAACCAAAAATATCAATTATTACATATAGAACAATGTTAAAATATTTTGAAGAACCTACAAATGAAGAAGGAGAAATCATAAAATTAAATAAAATATATGATTTTAATGATGAAAATATTTTTAATTATAAATTTAGTTAGTTTATATATAATTCATGATTAATTTATATCTTTTGACTGATAGTTTAAGAACGTTTTGTTGATTTTACTTTATCTTCTTTAGATACTGGTAATAACTTTGATAAAGTTTTAACTGGTTGTGTTATAAAAGGTTTTATTTTTTGTGTTTTTTCAGATTTAAGTGTCATTTTATTAAGAATAGATGGTAATTCATTTGATTTAACTAAATTTACAGATGATTGTTTACTGTCTACAGATGATTGTTTACTGTCTACAGATGATTGTTTACTGTCTACAGATGATTGTTTACTGTCTACAGATGATTGTTTACTGTCTAACAATAATTGTTTATTATTTATTGGTGAATAATTACTATATTTAGTAAAACCTAATAATGAATTCTGAATTGGTTTTATATCTTTTACCCAATTAGGCTTTGAACATTTTGGTGTTAAATCTTCATAATATTTAGATTTTTGTTGTTTTCTACTTGGTGCATATCTACATTCATTCGAAGAATATTCTGAATATAATTTAGATGAAGAGAATCCACATATTCCACTTTCACAAACATCATCTTTTTGTTTATTATTAAAATATTCAAATGTGGTTTCATATGGTAATGAATTATCATAATTAGTGAAATGATCTACATTATTATTACTCATATTTTCTTGATCTATATGTTTATCAATAGAAAATTTTTTTATTTTTTATATAAACTGTACTAGATTTCTATACTATCAATATCTTTTCTTTATATAAATTATTTTTTTCTCTATGAATTGTAATTAAAAATATTTTATAAATAAATATTTTTAATTAATATTGTTTAATCATCATTTGGATCCTTTTCCTTTCTTAGATTTCTTACTTTTTTTAGATCCTTTTTTGCTTTTCTTAGATGATTTTTTACCTTTTTTACTCTTTTTGGATTTCTTAGATTTCTTAGATTTCTTACTTTTTTTGGATCCTTTCTTTCCTTTTTTAGATTTCTTTCCTTTTTTAGAAGCTTTCTTTCCTTTCTTACTCTTCTTAGAAGCTTTCTTTCCTTTCTTACTCTTTTTAGAAGCTTTCTTTCCTTTCTTTC
>Ga0222712_10003706_pt1 | contig 16445 bp, 21 predicted proteins | sample C33_657DmetaG_FD_165043 | JGI IMG/M metagenome (GOLD analysis project Ga0222712, IMG submission 165043) | Estuarine water microbial communities from San Francisco Bay, California, United States - C33_657D | ecosystem: Environmental > Aquatic > Marine > Unclassified | place: USA: California...
ACAATAATGATCTCTCATATTTGTAATATTCCATATGAATCAATTTATTGGAATACAGTTATGAATGAGGGTGCTATTCTTAAATACTTAAAACGTGAAGGCATAGTATCACCAAATAAACCAACCACTCACAACCCAGCGTTAAAATCATTTAAAGATACTTATGCTGGTGGTTATTTATTAGAACCAATACCTGGTTTGTACTTTGATGTTATTGACTTAGACTTTACTTCACTATATCCTTCAATCATTAAATCACTTAATTTAGGTATTGAAACATTAGTTGGTAGAATTAAAGTAGATGATAGACCAACTTATGAACAGAACCATAGTTTAGAAAAACTTAGAGAACGTGATCCAAATGAAGAGGTTATTGTTGAAAAAGTAAATAAGAAAAATTACACTACAACTCAAGCTAAGATTACTATAGGTAAACTTATTGAAATCATTGAAGAAAATAATTTTACAATATCTGCTTCTGGCGCAATGTTTAGAACAGATGAAAAAAGTGTAGTTGCTAAGATTTTGGAAGGTTGGTTTGAGAAACGAGAACATTATAGAGGTTTAAAGAAAACAGCAGGTAAATCTGAAGATTGGGCTAATTATAAATTATACGATCTGTTCCAACATGCATTTAAGATCTTACAGAACGCTATGTATGGTACATTCGCTAAGAGTGGATGGAGATATACTGATGGTCAATTAATTTGTAGTGCTGCTATTACTAATACAGGTCAAAGATTGACCCAAGAGTCAATTGTATTTACTAATAATAAATTAAACACTGAGTTAAAATCTGAAGATAAACAATATATTTGTATTAGTGATACTGACTCTATGTATATTGAATTAGGTGACTTATTAAGACATAGATATCCTAATGCTACTAAAGAAGAGAAAGACAAGTACATATTAGAAATGGCACTTGAAATTCAAGATGAAGCAAACTTTAACTTGAATACGATGTGTAAAGAATTATTTAACATTGATGCTTCTAAACATTACTTCCAGCTAAAACAAGAAGTAATCGCCACTGGTATCTTAGTTACTGGTAAGAGAAGATACGCGATGTATGTTACTAATAAGGAAGGTGTTGCTGTTGAAGAACTAGATATGAAAGGTCTAGAGTTGATGAAATCCAATATGAATAAACGATTCAAAGGATTTGGTGAACAATTTATTAAAGACATATTGTTTGGTAAACCAAAACATGAATTAGATAATTCAATTATTAACTTCTATAAATTAGTTAAGACATTAGACCCTAGAGAGTTAGGCAAACCAACTGGAGTAAAACAAATTGCCTCATACATCCAACCAGCTCGCTCAGGTGAAATGTTTAGTTCATTTAGATTAAAAGCACCCGCTAATACTAAAGCAGCAGTTCGATATAATGACTTGCTTAAATTTAAGAGATTAGATAAACAGTATGAATCAATTATTGAAGGTGATAAAATTTTTATTATTAACCTAAAAGCTAATCCTTATAAATTAGAAACAGTTGGATTACCAAACGCTAAGGTTCCTGATGAAATAGAAGCGTTTGTTAAGACATATATTGATGTAGATGAGATTTTTGAATCATTATTATTAAACAAATTAAAAGAACTATACAAGGATCTAAAGTGGGAGTTCCCGGCTCTTAATCCTAATGTTGCAAAATTCTTTGCCTTCTAAAAACATTTATTATATTACAATCATGATATCAAAATTAGAACTACAATCCGTTATTGAAAAATACCATTTAAATGGTTTAATTGAAAGTGTTAAATGGACAGTTAATAAAAACAAACAACTAACTATTAACTTTACAGCTCCGTCTCGTGAATTGATAGGAACAGTTGTTTATAATGATTTTCCATTACCTGAATCTGAAATAGGGATTAATGATACTACTCAATTAGATAAATTAATATCAATTACAAGTGGTGACTTAGTATTAGACTATGTTAAAGACAGAACAATACTTACTAAATTACTTATATCGGATAACCAATATAATCTAAACTACTCACTATCAGATATCTTTATTATACCTAAATCCGGTACTTATAATGGGCCTGAAGAATATGATGTTGAAACAACATTAACTGATGAGGTAGTAACAGCATTAATTAAAGCCAAAAACGCATTATCAAATAGTGAAAGCGTTGTTATAACACCGGGTTTACTCGGTTTAGAGTTTGTTTTTGGAGGTGATGTCGAATACGCTAATAAAGTAAGTTACTCCATTCAAAATCTAGAAAATAACAGTGGAACTCGATTTGAATTAATCTATAATTCGGTTCTATTAAAAGAAGTGTTAGTAGCTAATAAAGATATGGAAAACGGAAGTATTCATGTAAATGGTAATGGTTTAATGAAATTATCATTTAACCACAAAACTTTCACAAGTGTTTACTACATTGTAGCAAAAGAACAATAATTATTATATTTATAATAAAATATTTGGTTTTTTAAAAAAGAGATCGTATATTTAAATAAAAGTTATGAGTGAAAATCAATTACCGTCTTCAATGACGATGATCAAGGATCCAGCCCTTGAGCCCTATTTTATTGGTAAAGATAGTAATAGTTATACTGTCTATCAACTAGTATTACCTGGCACCAATACAGGTAGAGGTCGCAAAGTTAGAGAAAAAGAAAGTGTTAAAACACTATCATTCCACAATGATATCTCTTCAGCTTTAAATTCTATTGCAAAAATGAAAGTAGAAGACCGCCCAGTATTTAACTCAATTAGAGAATACATTGATGCTTGGGAATCAGTAAGAAACGAAATCAAACAAATGGTAAATATATGAAACAGTTAAAAGCAACATTTAACGCGGTTATAGTTAAACCCCGTGAAGAAGAAGAAACGATGTATGGAGGGATCATCGTACCAGATCTAGGTAAAGAAAAAGCCCTTATTGGTACTATTGTATCTGTAGGACCAGGACAATCATCTTACTCAGGTGAGTTCATTCCAACAGTATTACAAGTAGGACAAGAAGTAATGCTACCAGCATTAGGCCCTAATAAGATTGAACTAGAAGGTCAAGAATATTGGGTGTGCCCAGAAAATCAAGTATTAGCAATTATTGAAACAGCAGAATAAATTATGAGTAAAATTATTGAATTCGGTCCCGAAGCAAGGAAAAAACTTGTAACTGGTATTGACAAATTAGCAAACGCAGTTACATCTACATTAGGCCCAAATGGTCGTAATGTGGTTATAGCAAATCAAGGTGGTTACCCACAATCAACAAAAGATGGAGTAACAGTAGCAAAAAGTATCTCACTTGAAGATCCAATTGAAGAATTGGGTGTACAAATGGTTAAACAAGCAGCTATCAAAACTGCTGATGGTGCAGGTGATGGTACAACTACTTCTACATTGTTGGCTCAAAACATGGTTAAAGAAGGTTTAACATCATTGAATAATGGAGTTAACGCTGTAACTATTAAGCGTGAAATTGATGCGGCAGTTAAAGATGTAGTAACAGAATTACGTAAAGGTATTTCACAAGACATCAGTTCTGAAGATCAATTGGAACAAGTAGCTACTATTTCTGCAAACAATGATCCTGAAGTAGGAAAGTTGATTGCAACTGCAATGCAAAAAGTAGGTCGTGAGGGAGTAGTTTATATTGAGGAATCAAAATCAGGTGATACTTATCTTGAAACAGTAGAAGGTATGCAGTTTGATCGTGGTTACAAATCTCACTTCTTTGTTACAGACAACAACACAATGTCTTGTACATTAGACAATCCATTGATTCTTATCGCTGATAAGAAATTTACTTCAATTAAGGAATTGTTGCCATTGCTAGAAGCAGTATCATCTCAAGGTCGTCCATTGTTTATCATTGCTGAAGACATTGATGGTGAAGCATTAGCAACATTGATTGTAAATAAAATGAGAGGTACACTTAAAGTAGCAGCAGTTAAAGCTCCTGACTTTGGTGATCGTAGAAAATTGATTTTAGAAGATATCGCACTTTTAACAGGTGGTGAGGTATTTAGTACTGACAAGGGTATGAAATTAGATCGTTTTGACTCAAAATGGTTTGGTGAAGCCCGAGTTATAACAGTAACAAAAGATCAAACAACCATTATTGATGGAAAAGGACAACCTGAAAGAATTGAAACACGTATTGAAGAGCTACAGCAACAAATCGAAAAAGCAATTTCACCCTTTGAAAAAGAAAAACTCCAAGAAAGATTGGCGAAATTCATCGGAGGAGTAGCAATCATCCACGTAGGTGGAAATACCGAAACAGAAGTTAAAGAAAAGAAAGACCGCGTTGACGATGCACTTCAAGCAACTAAAGCCGCAATTGAAGAAGGTATTGTTCCAGGTGGTGGTGCTGCTTTAATCTATGCTAGGGAAGCAATTGTAAATCGTCATACAACAGGTGGAAACATTGTTTATAAAGCATGTGCATCACCATTTATGAAGATTTTATCTAATGCTGGTTACACTGACCAAGAGTCATTTGGGTTAATTAACAAATTAACAGGCAAAGACAATTGGAAAGGATACAATATCACTTCTGATAAAATGGTAAACATGAAAGAAGCTGGTATCATTGATCCCACCAAGGTTACAAGATGTGCTATTCAAAACGCAGCGTCAGTAGCTTCAACTATATTGTTAACTGAAGCAGTTGTAGTTGATAAACCTGAAAGTAAAAAAGAAGAAGATAACATGATGGGAATGAATGGTATGTTCTAATATTTAATTATATTATGCCTGCCTCGCAAGAGGTGGGCATATTTATAATAAATGATAGGAATCTATAAAATAACAAACCCAACAGGTAAGATTTACATTGGTCAAAGTATTAATATAGAGAATAGAAAATCTCACTATAAAAATTATGATTGTAAAACCCAACCTGCTATTTTTAATTCATTAAAAAAATACGGATGGGAAAATCATATTTTTGAAGTATTAGAAGAGTGTAAAATAGAAGTACTAGGCCAAAGAGAAAAATACTGGAAAATATATTTTAATACAGTTAAAGAAGGTTTAAATTGTAGGTTAGATGAAGAAGCAGGAGGATATTTAGAACAATCAACTAAAGATAAAATATCTAAAGCTTTAACAGGTCGTGATATTACTAAATGGAATGAAAAGATATATACTGAAAGTAGAAATTCTAAAGTAAGTGAATCATTGACTGGCAAAAAGAAAAGTAAAGAACATTGTTTAAATGTAAGTAAAGCTAAAAAAGGCAAACCTAATTTAAGTAAACGTGTTCCTGTTTCTCAATATGATTTAAAAGGTAATTTTATTAAAAAATGGGAATCACAAAAAGAAGCAGCTATTACTTTAAACATAAATTACCAAGGAATAAATAATTGTATGTTAGGTAAAACAAAAAGCTCAAACGGATTTATATGGAAAAAGAACTAAAAGAAGAATTAGTATTAATCGCTAAGCGAGTCCCACCTTCAGATAGGTGGGCCTTGCTAAGTGATCCTAACCATATATATCCATCATTAACTGATGCGTTAGAGGGTTATTTTGAAGAAGTTGGAGGACTACAATGTGATTTTAGATTATCACCTATTAAAGGTGAATTATACGCTATTGATAGTGTAGTGGTTGAAAAGGCTCCACCGCCTCCACCCCCACCACCAAAGAAATTCAACATGTATGGTGATTGGTAGAAAATAGAATCTCCATATATTTATGATAAATATTTATTATGAGTATATGTAAGAGATGCAATGTGGAACCTATAAAATATAATAATGGGATGTGTAAATCATGTAACACTGAACATATGAAAAAATATAGGAAAACATCTAAATATAAAGAATACCAAGATAAAGAATACGAACAAAATAAAGAAAAACGTTTAGCTTGGAAAAAAGAATACTATCAAAAAAATAAAGCTGATAGAGCAAAATATATGAGGGAATGGAAAAAGAAAAATCCTAAGTATAAAGCTCAAGCTTCTATTATGACTTATATAAGTGTTTCTTTAAAAAAACAAGCTAAAAGTATAGAATATTTAGGATGTTCTTGGGATGTTTTTTACAAACATATTGAAAATCAATTTTTACCTGAAATGAATTGGGACAATTATGGAGCTGTTTGGGAGATAGATCATATAACTCCATTAAGTAAAGATGGAAGTTTTCATTATACTAACACTCAACCTTTGTTTAAAACTACAAAAATAGCAAAATCATTTGGATATACTGAATATATTGGGAATAGGAATAAAAGTAATAAAATATTATAATATGTATAATAAATCTATTTTAAATTAGGCTTGGAAAACCAGGCCTTTTTTCGTATATTTACCTCATAATTAAAAAACATAAATTATGAGTAAGATTAAACCACTTGAAGAAGGTATTCATGAATCACAACAATTTAAATACCATCACCACTTTCCATTAAAAACTCTTATAGAGAATAACGTAGTAGAACAAGATGAAAATGGAGACTGGGTTATGATTAGCTATGGACGAGGTATGACTAACTCTAAAGAATATTTTCATTACTTAGAAACTGGGTATCTTACAAATTGGTACATAATTAAATGGAAACATGACGCTGATCAAGACGAAACAAATACATGCTACAGAATTGAGTATAAAAACCATACATCTCGTGAGTTTCTAACTATAGTTAACAAACATCATAGATACTCTAGACATTTATTCGAGGGAGATAGTTTTTGGACTGAGGAGATAGTAAGTTTAAAAACAGGTGATTGGGACCAAATATATTATAGAGATTCACTTAATAAAAAAAGTGGAAAAGTACCTGTTAAACTAGGCAAAAACATTCAAGAAATAAAAGATAAAGGAATTGTAAGTGGTTTTTATAAATTTTAAATAAAATTGGGCCTTCGGGCCCTTTTTTCGTATATTCACGTATATGAAAGAAAATAGTTTATTTGTAGAAAAATATAGATCTAAAACATTAGATGAATATGTTGGTAATGAGCAATTAAAACAAATTGTAAGCAAATATATTGCTAACAATGACTTACAAAACTTACTATTGTATGGTACACCTGGTACAGGTAAAACAACATTAGCTAAGTTAATTGTAAATAATTTTGATTGTGATTACTTATATATAAACGCAAGTGATGAAAGGGGGATCGATACAATTAGAGATAAAGTTCAAGGGTTCGCTTCAAGTGCTTCATTCAAACCTATTAAGATTGTTATTTTAGATGAAGCAGATTTTTTAACTATTCAAGCTCAAGCCTCATTACGAAACATTATTGAGACATACTCTCGTACTACTAGATTTATTTTAACATGTAATTACCTTGAACGCATCATCGATCCCCTTCAATCACGTTGTCAAGTATTAAAAATTACACCTCCATCTAAAAAAGAAGTAGCACAACATGTATCTGTTATTCTAGATAAAGAAAACATTGAATATACAGTAGAAGATTTAGTATTAGTAGTTAATAAACATTATCCTGATGTTAGAAAAATACTTAATACCTGCCAAGTAAATACTGTTGATGGAGGTGCTAATGACTATTATCTTAAAATAGATAAAACTGTTTTAACAGGTGGTTATAAAGATGCTCTGTTAAAAGAACTTAAATCACCATCTAAAACTAGTTTTAAAAACATTAGACAAATACTTGCAGATAGTAATTTGGATGATTTTGAAGACGTTTATAGATTTCTATATGATAGTTTAGATGAATATGGTAAAAATGATATCAACAAAGCAATGATTGTCATTGAAATAGAAAGCTATATGTACCATGCTAACTTCAGAATCGATAAAGAAATCAATGTTTGTGCTTTAATAGCCTCAATTTTAAAAATAATTAACAATTAATATGGAACAAAACCAACAACAGCTCAACGTTAAAGTTGACCCAAGCCAAACAGTGGCTATCACATCACCAGAAGGAAATCATATCTTTGCTGAAGGTGTTATTTTGCGAAAGGTATCTAAGTTCTTAGCTGGTACAGCTGAAGACGCTATTATGCCAATCCCATGTTTTTATGATGTAAAAACAGGTAAGGTATTAGTAGAAATGTTACCTAAAGAGTTTAGAAGTGAGTATGAAAATATTTGATTGGCTCAATCAGATTACTTACGATAAACAACCCTGGAATTCATTTACTGAGGAAGATAAAAAATCATTTGAACCATATATGATTCATCGCTTCCTCAGTATGAATCCTGAGTATATAGAGTTTGTAAACTTAGTACAGACTTTTCCATATACTGATAAAGAAAAAATATATAATATATATTTATATATGATACCCAGGAAAAAAATGTTTCTAAAATACATCAAATCATCTACAAAGAAAAGGCAAGAAAAATTGCTTGGGTATGTAGCCTCTTACTATGAGTGTTCTTTAGGAGAAGCAAATGAATATATTGATATTTTAAGAGAAAATGGTGTTAAAGACATTCTAAACAAAATGGGTGTTGATGAAAAAGAACAAAAAAAGTTATTAAAAAATGGATAGTATAGTTGCGTCAATAATCAAACAGTTCGAAGATCGAAGTGTGACAGGTAAGAAAAAGTATGGCACTGATTTAGATAGACAAGATTTGTCTTTACTAGATTGGATTGAACATGCGAAACAAGAGCATATGGATGCTATCTTGTATCTAGAAAAACTTAAACAACAGTTTATTCAAGAAGTAACTGACCCCAATAAAGCAGGAAAGTGAGTAAAAGAACACCGTTCATAGTAAGAACGATCAGGAATCATACTCCTCAAGAAATTAACTATGCGAGTCAAAAAACGATTTCGTATAGTCAATTTTCTATCTATAATGAGTGTCCTCATAAATGGGAATTATTATATAAAGAAGGATTAAACGAATATCAACCCACAATCCATACTGTATTTGGAACAGCAATGCACACTACAATCCAACATTATTTAACTTTAATGTATGAGGAAAGTGGAGCGGCTGCTGATAGGTTTGATATAGAGACAATGTTTGAGGAAGAATTTGGTAAAACATATAGAGAGGAATATGCTAAAAATAAGAAAGTACATTTTAGTGACCCAGTTGAAATGGGAGAGTTTTACGAAGACGGTCTTAATATTTTAAACTACTTTAAACGAAACCGTGGTTCTCATTTTAGTAAAAGAGACTGGCATTTAGTTAAAGTTGAGTTACCTATAGTTATAAACCCAAATCCTATTTATCCTAGTATGTTATATAAAGGATATTTAGACTTGGTTTTATACAATGAAGCCACAGGTAAACACAAAATAATTGACTTTAAAACATCTACTCGTGGATGGAATGACGACGCTAAAAAGGATGAAGGTAAACAATTTCAATTAATATTTTACAAAAACTTCTACAGTAAACAATATAACATACCTGAAGATGACATTGATATTGAGTTTATTGTCCTTAAAAGAAAAATATGGGAAGAAAGTTTATTTAAACAAAGTCGAATTCAAGAAGTTGTACCTGCAAGTGGTAAGATTAAAATGAAAAAAGCACTTACTGCTTTGGATAATTTTTTAGAACAATGTTTTAATCATGATGGTTCATATAGAAATGTAACTCATCCTGTAACACCAAATAAAAATTGCCAATACTGTCCTTTCAACAATAATAAAGAACTCTGTAATAAATAGCTATTTTATATATATTTATATACGTTATATTAATAATAAAAGCTATGGATAAAAAAGAATTAACATTAACATCTGTAAAAGTACAGAGTGATTTGTTCGAGGATTTTAAAATGAGTTGTGTAAAGCATAAATTTTCTTTACAAAAGCTTGTAGATCGAGCAGTCCATTTATATCTTACAGATGATGAATTTAGAAAATCAATTCACAATCACAATAATTTAAATCGATAAAAAAAAGTTTTATGAATCAAAGTTTTGGTTACCTTCCTCAAAATGAGAGGAAAAAAATCTTACTGATTTGCGACGACATCCGAGTACACTCAGGTGTAGCTACTGTCGCTCGAGAATTAGTAGTAAACACAGCTCAACATTTCAACTGGGTAAATGTTGGTGGAGCAATTAACCACCCAGAACAAGGCAAACGTCTGGATCTAAGCGCAGATACTAACACCAGCACTGGGTTAACTGACAGCTCAGTTATTCTATACCCAAGTAATGGATATGGTGATGCTCGTATGATTAGACAACTAATAAGCGTTGAAAAGCCAGATGCTATTTTCTTAATTACTGATCCAAGATATTTTATTTGGTTATTTCAAATTGAAAATGAAATCAGAAGAAAAATGCCTATCATCTACTTGAACATTTGGGATGACTATCCAGCACCAATGTACAATAAGCCTTATTATGAGTCATGTGATGCTTTATTAGCTATTTCAAAACAAACTAAAAACATCAATGAATTAGTGTTAGGTGATAAAGCTAAAGGTAAAATTATTGAATATGTACCTCATGGTCTAAACGAAAATACTTTTAAACCGCTTGATCAGAATAATGAGGAGTTAAAAGCATTTAAGAAAGATTTATTTAAAGGCAAAGAATATGATTTTGCTTTATTCTTTAACTCAAGAAACATTCGTCGTAAACAAATTCCAGACGCAATGTTTGCTTATAAAATCTTTATTGATTCATTAACTGAAGAACAAGCAAAAAAATGTGTGTTTGTTTTACATACTCAGGTAGTAGATGATAATGGAACAGATTTAGCAGCGGTACAAGAAATGTTATTTGGTAGTGATACTAAATATAATATTATTTATTCTGATAAGTATGGTTCACCTGAAGTAATGAATTTACTTTATAACAGCACTGATACTCAAATTTTATTAACTAATAATGAAGGATGGGGATTAAGTTTAACTGAAGCAATGTTAGTAGGTAATCCAATCATTGCTAATGTAACTGGTGGAATGCAAGACCAAATGCGTTTTAGTAAAAAAGGTAAATGGATTGATTTTGATGCTGAGTTTCCTTCTAACCATACTGGTAAATATAAAGAACATGGTGAATGGGCATTCCCCGTATATCCAACTAACCGATCAATTCAAGGTTCTCCATTAACACCTTATATTTGGGATGACAGATGTAATGCTGAAGATGCAGCTGAACAAATTATGAATATTTATAAGTTGTCTAAAGAAGAAAGAAAAGCATTAGGTCTTAAAGGACGTGAGTGGGCTTTATCAGATGAAGCAGGCTTCACAGCTTCTAATATGGGTAAAAAAGTAATTACTACCTTAGATAAGTTATTTAAAACTTGGAAGCCAAGAGAAAAATATGAATTTATAAACACAAATGAGACTAAAGATAAAGTAGCACCTCATAAATTAGTATACTAAACAGTTATGGAAAACAAACCGTTATTTTGTATCTCCTGCCCTATTGACACTTATAGTGGTTATGGAGCACGCTCTCGAGATCTAGTTAGAGCAATTATCCAATTGGATAAATATGATGTTAAAATTATACCACAAATGTGGGGTAATACACCTTGGGGATTTATCGACAACAACCCAGAATGGGAGTTTTTAGGTAAGCATATTTGGAATCAACCTCAATTACCTAAACAACCTGAGATTTGGATGCAAATCACTATTCCAAGTGAATTCCAACCAATTGGAAAATTTAATATTGGTGTGACAGCTGGTGTTGAAACTACTATAGCTCCAGGTGATTGGATTGAGGGAATTAATAGGATGAATTTAACATTAGTCTCATCTGAACACTCTAAAAAAGTATTTTTAAATACAGTATTACAAAAAGTAGATCAACGTACTAATCAAACTATTGGTGAAGTTAAAGTTGAAAAACCAATTAAAGTATTATTTGAGGGTGCGGATATTGAAATTTATAAAGTACTAGATAAGATAGATTCATTTAGTGAATTAAATAATATTAAAGAAAAATTTGCTTTCTTATTTGTTGGTCATTGGATTAATGGAGATGTAGGTGAAGATAGAAAAAATGTTGGTTTATTAATTAAAATGTTCTTTGAAGTATTCAAGAATAAAAAAGACAAACCAGCGTTAATTTTAAAAACATCTCAAATGGGATCTTCATATATTGACCGAGATGATATTTTAAAGAAAATTAAATTAATTGCTAAATCTGTTAATAGTAAAGATTTACCTAACATTTATCTACTACATGGTGAATTTACAGATGTTGAAATGAATGAGTTATATAATCATCCTAAAATTAAAGCGATGGTTAATTTAACTAAAGGTGAAGGATATGGTAGACCATTACTTGAATTTAGTTTAACTAAAAAACCAATTATTACAACTAATTGGAGTGGCCATACTGATTTTTTAAATCCTGAATTCACAACCATGTTGCCCGGACAATTGACTAATGTTCACCCAAGTGCTGCTAACCAATGGTTATTAAAAGAATCACAATGGTTCTCAATAGATACAGGACATGCTGGTACAACTATTAAGGATATGTTTGAAGATTATAAAAAATATATCGATGGTGGTAAACGCCAAGCACATAAAAGTAAAACTGAGTTTAGTTGGGATAAAATGAAGGATAAAGTAGATGAAATACTTGCTAATAATATTCCTGAGTTCCCAAAAGAAGTTAAGTTACAATTACCTAAATTAAAGAAAATTGAATTACCAAAATTACAAAAAATAGAAAATAATGGATAAAATTATTATGTGCCCTAAATCAGGAGGTGACTTGTGTTATGAAACACAGGTTACACCTGAGATTACAAACTGGATGTCTTTGTCTTGTGGATATTGGACTAATAGTTTAATGAAAGAGAATAATGACTTCTATAATGAACAGATGGAAACCCTTCCAGAATTATATAAAGATTTAGCTTGGAAAGATAAATCAACAGAACTAGTGTGGTTACCTCAAACTATTAATGAACCTCAAAAAGGCATGGTATTTGCTAATGGAACCAACGCAGGAGAATGGAAATGGGCAGCGGTGAAGGCAGTCCCCGTAACCGAAGAAGAAAAATCCAAATACCCAATCCCAAAACAACCAGGTAAATTTTATGAATGGAGAATGGATATGAATACTATCCAACACTTTGAAGAAAGAGAATTTATTGATGCTTTAGAATATATTGGTTTGATAGGATAAATTTAGTATATTTAGGTTATATGAAAATTAGTTATGCAATCACAGTTTGTAATGAATTGGAGGAAGCCAAACGTTTAATTGATTTCCTCCATCAATATAAACGTCTTATAGATGAAATTTGTGTTTTATTAGATAAACCAAAAGCTTCCCCAGAATTATTATATCAATTAAGTGTATATTCTTCTGAAGGTTTTATTATCTTAAAAGAAAGTACATTCCAAGGTCATTTCGCTGATTGGAAAAATGAATTGACAAGAATGTGTTCTGGTGATTATATTTTTCAAATTGATGCTGACGAGTTACCTAATGAAGAGTTATTAGGAGCACTTCCAAACATATTATCTAGTTCTCAATCTGATGTTATTTTAACTCCTAGAATTAATATTGTTGAAGGAATAACCCCCCAACATTTACAAGCATGGGGTTGGAAGCAAAATAATAAAGGGTGGATTCAATTTCCTGATTATCAATGGAGAATATATAAAAATACTCCTAATATTAAATGGAAAAATAAAATACACGAAATATTAGATGGATATAAAACATACGCTTTCCTACCAGAACTTGAAGAATATTCTTTATATCATTATAAACATATATCAAGACAAGAAAAACAAAACGACTTTTATAATAAATTATGAAAAAACAAGATATTAAAAAAACAGCCTTAGTACTTGGAGGAGGAGGCTTTATTGGAGGACATTTAGCTAAACGCCTTAAAGAAGAAGGATTTTGGGTAAGAGTAGTAGATATTAAAAAACATGAGTATTTCAATGAAGATGAAATATGCCACGAATTTATTCAAGGTGATTTAAGAGATCCTATTTTAGTGAGTCGAATTATGATGGCTCCAAACCAAACATCAGAAGATGATAAATTAAATTCATTTGATGAAGTATATCAATTAGCAGCTGATATGGGTGGTGCTGGTTACATATTTACCGGAAACAATGATGCTAATGTGATGCATAACTCAGCATTAATTAACTTAAATATATCACATGAAGCAACTAAAAAATCAGCAAAACGAGTATTTTATAGTTCATCAGCATGTATGTACCCAGAACACAATCAATTAGACCCAGATAATCCTAACTGTGAAGAATCAAGTGCATACCCGGCAAATCCAGATTCAGAATATGGATGGGAAAAATTATTTAGTGAAAGATTATTTTTAGCATTTAATCGAAATTATAATTTAGATGTTCGTATAGCTAGATTCCACAATATATTTGGCCCATACGGAACTTGGAATGGTGGTAAAGAAAAAGCACCAGCAGCTATGTGTCGTAAAGCAGCTGAGGTATTAATGGATGACGAAATTGAAGTATGGGGTGATGGATTACAAACACGTTCATTTCTTTATATTGACGATTGTATAAATGCCCTTCTCACATTTATGAGACAAGATTCGTTCCAAGGCCCAGTTAATATTGGTTCTGAAGAAATGGTTACTATTAATCAATTAGCTGAAATGGCTATTAAAGCAGCTGATAAAAGAGCATACGTAAAAAACATTGATGGAAAAGAATTTATTGAGAAGTATGGCTTTAAATGTCCTATAGGAGTTAGAGGAAGAAATTCTGATAATACTTTGTATTTGGAAAAAATGGGTATTATATTCGATCGACCATTACAAGAAGGAATCAATGAAACATTTGAATGGATAAATAAACAATTATATAAATGAAAAAAAGAGCATTAATCACTGGAATTACGGGACAAGATGGATCTTATTTAGCTGAGTTTTTGTTAGATAAAGATTATGAAGTTTGGGGGATAGTTAGAAGACAATCAACTTCAAATACAAATAATATAAAACATATTTTAGATAAAGTTAACTTAATATATGCTGATTTAACTGATTTATCTTCATTACAAAATGCTATTATACGATCCCAACCTCATGAAATATATAATTTAGCTGCTCAATCTCATGTAAAAGTTAGTTACGAAAACCCAATTTTAACAGCGAATATTACTGCTTTAGGTACATTAAATTTATTAGAAGCAGTAAAAAATTATGCTCCTAATGCTAGAGTATATCAAGCAGGAACATCTGAAATGTATGGTAATTCAATTGATGATGATGGATTCCAAAGAGAAACAACACCATTTAAACCAGCCAATCCATATGCTGTAGCTAAAGTATTTTCACATAATATGTGTGTTAACTATCGCAATTCATATAATTTGTTTATTTCTAATGGAATACTATTTAATCATGAATCTCCAAGACGAGGTGAAGATTTTGTAACAAGTAAAGTAGTTAGAGAAGCAGTTAAGATATCTTTAGGTTTAACTGATAAACTTGAATTAGGAACATTATCTACAAGTCGTGATTGGGGAAGTGCTAAAGACTACGTTAAAGCAATGTGGATGATATTACAACATACTCATCCTGATGATTACGTTTGTTCCACAGGCGTGACTAATTCAATTGGATACTTATGTGAATATGTTTTTAACAAATTAGGATTAGATTATAAACAATATGTCTCTGTAAGCTCAAAATATAGTCGCCCTGAAGAAACTAGACATTTAAAAGGTGACTCAACAAAACTAAGAACAGAACTAGGATGGGAACCAGATTATACTTTTGAATCAATGATTGACGAAATGATCGAATATCACCAATCATTACACCAACCAAAAACAAATATAACATCTACTGATGGTACTAGATTATCAGATATACATGGTTGGATTTAAAAATAAATAAAATGATAAAAATAACAGTTGACGAAGCATATGCTTTTGATTATTACTCCATTTTGCATTTGAAATATAATAATGGTTATCTTCCATTAGAAACATTACAAATTGCTAAAAATGATTTAACAGAAAATTTAGGTACAGAAATTGTAGAAACAATATTATCATCACCTGAATATAATGATGTTTATGAGGCTAATAAATTAACCTTTGATGCAGTAGATAAAGCTAAAGATGACTCGGTACCTGCTAGTTATGTAGATAAATGTAATTATCAAAGAATGCTAGCTAAAAAAGAATTACAATCGAAATTTTTTAATACTAATCTTTCAGAAATAAAAATCGGATATGAGCGACACAAATAAAGAACGCATATGTTTAATATTTCAACCATTAGGAATAGGCGATGTATTCTTTTGCCAGGGAATAGGACGTCATTTTGCTAATAAAGGATATAGAGTAATATGGCCTTTAGCATCTCATGTTATGTACTTACAAGACTATATTAATTCTCCTGATATTGAGTTTGTAGATATGAAATCTAATTTTCCTAAAAAAGAATTTTATATAGAACAAAACCCATTAGTTATTGAAGAAGATTTTGTATTTTTGCCTTTAGCTAATGCTTCTCATCGAGTACCTAATTCATCTCTTATGTATTCTAAATATGAATTAGTT
>Ga0222712_10003707_pt1 | contig 16445 bp, 15 predicted proteins | sample C33_657DmetaG_FD_165043 | JGI IMG/M metagenome (GOLD analysis project Ga0222712, IMG submission 165043) | Estuarine water microbial communities from San Francisco Bay, California, United States - C33_657D | ecosystem: Environmental > Aquatic > Marine > Unclassified | place: USA: California...
TTTACTTAATGAAACTCGATACAGATCGGAAATTAGATTCCGTTTGCTGTGCAGAGGTCTTCGATATCAGCACAAACTGCTTCACGTGTCTGGAAGCCATCTGTGATGACGTCCTTAACGTTGGCCTTTGTGATACCGACTGGAACTAGTAGAACTGAAGGAACATCAATTGATCCGTTGTTTACTGAACCAGTTGCTGTTGTTGCTTCTTCACCGTTTAGAAGTGCAATAGCAAGAGCTGCTGCGCCTTCTGCTTCAGCCTTGATGGCCTTGTAAACAGTGTTTGAAAGGTCACCAGTAAGGATCGCGCGAAGTCCGTCTGCTGTTGCATCCTGACCTGATACGCAAACCTTGCCGTTTAGCTTGTTCTTCTTAAGAACAGCAACTGCAGCTAAGCCAAGACCTTCGTTAGCTGATACAACTGCATCAAGCTTTCCGCCAGCCTTTGACAACATCTGCTCGAAGATTGTTCCACCCTTTACGTTGTCCCAATCTGGAACTGCTTGATCGTCAACCAAGGTGTAAGCCTTTGAATCGATCAATGGACGTAGTACTGAGTCGTAACCAGCCTTGAATAGTGTTGCGTTGTTATCTGTAGGTGAACCGTTTAGGTAAACAATGCGAGCTGTTGTCTTACCAGCAGCATCTAGACATGCCTTGATGCCTTCACCTTGTAGACGACCAACTGCTTCGTTATCAAATGAAACATAGTATGAAGCTGAACCGTTAAGTGTTAAACGGTCGTAGTCAATTGTTGGAACGCCTTGTGCAGCAGCCTTATCCTGAACAGCCTTAGCTGAATCTGAATCTAGGTTAACCATGATTAGAACCTTGGCACCTGCTGAAAGCATTTGATCAGCAATTGTCTGGAATGCGGCCTTATCGCCATTTGCATTCTGGATATCGACCTTAACTCCAGCAGCATCGAATGCTGCTTGTAGGAATCCACGGTCTGCTGTTTCCCAACGTGCTGATGAAGCAGCATCAGGAAGAATTACACCAACGAAACCATCTGCGGCTTCGTCGCTCTTTGAACAACCTGTTAGTGCGATTGCAACTGCAGCAATAACTGCAGTGAACGCAATACGGCGCTTTGACATAGATTGGAACCTTTCGAAAGGTGGCACATCCCTGGTGAAACTTTTTTCAGCCAGATGAAGAGGATGAAACCTGAGCACACGCTAGAGGAAAATGACCTAAAGGTCACTAGTGGAATTCGGACATTTAGCACTTAGCCGATAACAATTCGGTAACTGTTAACTTCAGTTTCAAGGCGATGTAAGGGCTTTCATTTAGGAAAATTAGCGCCTGAATAGGGTTAACCAATGGTTAGAAGCAAGAAAGATAGGCGTAAGGGTAACCTTGCGTGGTGAGCCCAGAAATCAGCACTGCCGCCGAATCTACGCAAGATGCGCAAACCGCCCTTGAGGCGCACATCTTGGGCGTAGTTGCGCAGGCAATCGCTCGGGGCGCCTTTACCGGTGAAGTTCCCGCCAGCGTTCGGCTCGAACGGCCTAAGAATCGCGACCATGGCGATTACGCAACTTCGATTGCACTGCAATTAGCTAAAGCGGCCGGCATTGCCCCGCAAGAAGTCGCCAAAATAATCGCGGCAGATTTAACCGCACTTGATGCAATTACTTCAGTTGAGATTGCTGGCCCCGGTTTTATTAACATCACCTTAAATCGCGCTAGCCAAGCAGAGCTAGTTCGCACAATTTTAACTGCAGGTAAAAAATATGGTCACGGTAATTCACTTAACGGCGTAAGCATCAACCTTGAATTCATTAGTGCGAATCCAACTGGCCCATTGCATTTAGGTCACACTCGTTGGGCTGCAGTAGGTGATGCACTTGGTCGTGTTTTGGCGGCAGCAGGTGCAAAAGTAACCCAAGAGTTTTATATCAATGATCGCGGAAACCAGATGGATTTATTTGGTGCATCCGTTGAAGCAGCAGCACTTGGCTTGCCGATTCCAGAAAATGGTTACCAAGGCGAATACATTGGCGACTTAGCCAAAACTTTAGTTGCTCAAGATAAAAGCATTTTGGATTTAACAGGCGAAGCTCGAACAACCGAATTCCGCGAGCGCGCATATAAATTACAACTTGCTCAACAACAAGGCGTGCTCGAAACATTCCATACTCATTTTGATGTTTGGTTCTCAGAGCGCACCCTGCACGACAGCGGCGCAGTCGAACACGGCATGGATAAATTGCGTAAACAAGGCCATGTTTTCGAACTTGAAGATGCCACATGGCTACGTACTACTGACTATGGCGATGATAAAGATCGGGTTTTAATCAAGAGCGATGGCTCGTATACCTATTTCTCTTCAGATACTGCTTATTACATTAATAAGCGCGAGCGCGGCTTTGATATTTGTATCTACATGCTTGGCGCCGATCATCATGGCTATGTTGGTCGCCTAAAAGCCACTGCTGCTTGCGCTGGAGATGACCCTGAGTACAACGTTGATGTTCTGATCGGGCAGCTAGTAAAAATTATGGAAGGCGGCGAAGAAGTAAAACTTTCTAAGCGCGCTGGCACCATCATTACTCTGGAAGAATTAGTTGAAAAAGTTGGCGTTGATGCTGCTCGCTACACATTGATTCGCTACCCGGTCGAAACTCCCATGGTTTTAGATGTTGATATTTTGAAATCAAATACCAACGAGAATCCGGTTTATTACGTGCAATATGCACATGCTCGCATTGCTGGCGTTCTGCGAAATGCCGCCGAATTAAATATTTCGAGCGCCCTAGCTGATTTTGATCCTGCGCAACTTTCGCACGATCGTGAAAATGAATTACTTGGCTCGTTAGCTCAGTTCCCACGCATTGTTGCTAGCGCTGCCGAATTACGCGAACCACATCGTGTAGCGCGCTACCTCGAAGAATTAGCTGGGGTGTACCACGGCTTCTATGCCGACTGTCGTGTTTTGCCACTTGGTGATGAACCAGCAGCTGCAGTCCATTCAGCACGCGCTGCACTATGCGCGGCGACTAAACAAACTTTAAATAACGGCTTGCAACTACTTGGTGTTAGCGCACCGGAGCGGATGTAACGATGACACTGAAAAATGAATTAATGTGGTCGCAAAGCGTTGACCGCAGCGCTAATGAATTAAGCATCAGCGGTATCTCAGTTACAACTCTTGCAAATGATTTTGGCACACCAGCTTTTATTTTAGATGAAACTGATTTCCGCACCCGTGCATTAGCTTGGAATGATTCGCTACAGGAAAACTTTGGCGAAAATGCGGGCACGGTTTATTACGCTGCCAAAGCCTTTATTTGTACCGAAGTTGCTCGCTGGATAACTGATTTAGGAATCGGTATCGATGTTTGCACTTCTGGCGAGTTAGCAGTTGCCCTGGCAGGTGGCATAAACCCAGACAAAATTGAGGTTCACGGCAACAATAAATCCCTGAGCGAAATTGAGCGCGCAGTAGAAGTTGGCGTTGGCACCATCGTGATGGATTCAATGCACGAAATTGAGCGTGTTGCAGCAGCTGCAACTAAGTTCGGAAAAGTGCAACGCGTTTACTTGCGCTTAACCCCTGGCATTCAAGCCCATACCCACGAATCGATTTCAACGGCACACGAAGATGTGAAGTTCGGATTCTCAATTGCAAGTGGTGCAGCTTGGGCCGCAATCGAAGCAGTTCGTAAGCACCCATCTCTTGAACTTCGCGGATTCCATTCCCATATCGGTTCCCAAATCTTTGGCGTTGAATCATTTGAATTAGCAGCAGAGCGTTTGATTGGATTACTTGCCAAGTATCGTGATGCTTTCGGTACCGAATTGCCAGAACTTGATTTAGGTGGCGGTTATGCAATTGCTTATTTGCCTGGTGAAGTAACTGTTAACCCAGCCGATGTAATTCCGGCACTTGCAAAAACTGTTAAGGCCGCATGTGCTGATGCGAATTTAGCAGTGCCTCGTATTTCAATTGAACCAGGTCGGGCAATTGTTGGTCCAACCATGTTTACGCTTTACGAAGTTGGCACCACAAAAGATGTGACTCTAGAAACTGGCGAGATTCGCAAATACATTTCCATCGATGGTGGCATGAGCGATAACGCACGCCCAGCTCTTTATGATGCCGAATATTTCGCAATCCTCGCTAATCGCAATTCGACAGCTGCAGTTACAAATTCTCGATTAGTCGGAAAACATTGCGAAACTGGCGACATTGTTATTAGCGAAATTGATTTGCCGGCCGATATCGCCCCAACTGATTTAATTGCAGTTCCAGCAACTGGTGCATATGGCCGTTCAATGGCAAGTAATTACAACCATGTGCCAAAACCACCAGTAATTTCGGTAAAAGATGGCAAAGCCCGTGTAATTGTGCGCCGTGAGACTGAAGCCGATCTACTAAACCTCGATATTTAACGCGCATCACCCCATCTGTGAAAGAATTGGCCAATGAGCAGTGAACTTAAAACCATCTCAATTGGCATGCTCGGCTGCGGCGTTGTTGGCAGCCAAGTCGCTCGCCTGCTCCAATCTGACCAGGAAGAACTTTCTAAGCGCTCAGGCGCTGAGTTAGTCCTTAAGAAAATCGGCGTTCGCACAACCAGCGCTCGCGAAGGAATTCCGGCAGCGCTACTAACTACTGATTTGATGTCAGTTGTAAATGACCCAGAAATTAGTATTGTGATTGAAGTTCTAGGCGGCATCGAACCTGCTCGCGAATTAATTTTGGCGGCAATTGCTAATAAGAAATCAGTAATCACGGCCAATAAAGCTTTGCTAGCAACCCATGGCCACGAACTTTTTAACGCAGCTGATGCAGCAGGCGTAGATCTTTATTACGAAGCAGCGGTAGCAGGTGCAATTCCAATTATTCGTTCAATGCGTGAATCACTAGCGGGCGATCAAATCACTCGCGTAATGGGAATTGTTAACGGAACTACAAATTATATTTTGACCAAGATGCACGAAGAAGGTCGCAACTTCGCTGATGTCTTAGCTGAAGCACAGAAACTTGGTTATGCCGAAGCGGACCCAACTGCAGATATCGAAGGTCACGATGCGGCTGCAAAGGCTGCGCTCTTAGCTAGCTTGGCTTTTCACAGCACTGTAACTATTGATGAAGTTTATTGTGAAGGTATTTCAAATATCAGCCCGGACGATATTGCTGCTGCCAAAGTAATGAACTCAGTTATTAAGTTGTTAGCAATTGCTGAGCTAACTGTGAAAGATGAAATTTCGGTTCGAGTTCATCCAGTTATGTTGCCGTTAACTCATCCACTGGCAAGTGTGCGCGATGCTTTTAACGCTGTTTATGTCGAATCCGAAGCTGCTGGTCAGCTGATGTTCTATGGTCGCGGCGCAGGTGGTGCTCCGACTGCATCTGCCATCTTGGGTGACTTAGTTGCAGTTACACGTCACCGCGCATATTCCACTGTTGGCTATGGCGAAAGTGACTACGCAGATTTAGATATCGCACCACTTGGCGATGTGAAATCACAGTTCTTAATCCGTCTCTGGGTAGCTGATAAATCAGGTGTTTTAGCCAGTATTGCCACTGTTTTTGCCAAGCAAGGCGTATCAATCCAAGGCGTTCGCCAATCTGGCATGGGCCTAGATGCCGAACTAATCGTGGTCACTCACGCGGCAACTGAAGATGATTTAGATGCCACCGTTGAAGCGCTAAAAGCAATGGATATTGTTAAAAATGTGGAGAGCGTAATTCGAGTCGAAGGCGTTGGTGCGTAATGGGTTTATTTGGAAACAAAACATATAAATCTGATGGCGCACATCAATGGCGCGGAGTCATCGAGGAATATCGCGATCGTCTGCCAGTTTCTGCCAAGACTCCTATTGTTTCGCTGCGCGAAGGTGGCACCCCACTAATTTATGCCTGCTATTTATCGGAACTGTTAGGCAACGATGTTTGGATTAAATTCGAAGGCACTAACCCAACTGGTTCCTTTAAAGATCGCGGCATGACAATGGCGATTTCTAAAGCCGCCGAAGATGGTGCCAAGGCAGTTATTTGTGCATCCACCGGAAATACTTCAGCAAGTGCTGCGGCTTACGCAGTTAAAGCTGGCATGCGCCCAGTTGTGTTAATTCCTAATGGCAAAATTGCAATGGGTAAGTTGGCGCAAGCAATCGCACATGATTCAACTATTTTGCAAGTAAATGGAAACTTCGATGATTGCTTAACTTTGGCACGTGACTTAGCAACAGATTATCCAGTGGCTCTCGTTAACTCAGTTAATCCATTCCGCATTGAAGGCCAAAAGACTGGTGCTTTCGAAGTCGTAGACATGCTTGGTGATGCACCAGATCTGCATGTGCTGCCGGTTGGTAATGCCGGAAACATCACTGCATATTGGAAGGGCTATCGCGAATACAACCAAGATCGCATCTCAACTAAGTTGCCACAAATGTGGGGATTCCAGGCAGCTGGTTCAGCACCGATCGTTAAGAACAAAATTATTACTAAGCCAGAAACAATTGCCACTGCAATTCGCATTGGTAATCCAGCTTCCTGGGCACAAGCAATCGAAGCCCGTGATTCATCAGGTGGCGTAATTGATTCGGTTACCGATCGCGAAATTCTGGCTGCTTACCGCTTAATTGCCGCTAAAGAAGGCATCTTTGTTGAGCCATCTAGCGCTGCCGGCCTTGCTGGTTTGATCAAATACAAGAAAGCCAAGAAACTGCCAACTGGTAAAAAGATTGTCATTACTGTTACCGGACATGGCTTAAAAGATGTCCAATGGGCACTTGAGGGTGCAGCTAAACCAAAGATTGTTCCGGTTAACGCTAAAGCTGCCGCGAAAGCGTTAGGTCTCTAGGTCGCAAGAACTAGGGGATAAAAAATGGCGAAACCAACTTTCCGCGCAACTCCCAGCCAGATTCAAGTTCCGGCAACTAGTGCCAACTTGGGTCCTGGTTTTGATTCACTTGGGTTGGCGTTGCAAATGCACGATAAATATGTGGCCCGAGTAATTGATGAACCAGGTTTAGATATAGATGTAATCGGTGAAGGCGCAGATAATTTGCCGCGCAATGAAAAGAATTTACTGGTTAAAGCAATGTTCGCTGGCTTTGATTACATTGGTGGTCGCCCACGTGGAATTGCACTTCGCGCCAAAAATGTAATTCCACATGGTCGCGGGCTCGGTTCATCTGCCAGTGCAATTGTTGGTGGATTAGCACTTGCTCGCTCATTAGTTCTAGGTGGCGAAGAGAAATTAACTAACGAAGTTATGTTGCAGCTGGCAACAAATCTCGAAGGACATCCAGATAATGTGGCAGCTGCAATTTATGGTGGCGCAACAGTTGCATGGCAAGAAAATCAGCATGGCAAATTAGTTGCCCAAGCAATTTCACTTGCAGTTGATCATCGCATTACCGCACTAGCATTTATTCCAGAGACCGCTGTTTCGACAGCCAAGGCTCGCAAGTTGTTGCCGGAAACTATTCCGTATCGTGATGCGGTAACTAACTCCACAAACACTGCGCTTCTAGTTCATGCATTAACTCTGCGCCCAGATTTACTATTTATTTCTACCGAAGATTTCTTACATCAGTCATATCGCCAAGAAGCGATGCCGGCCTCTTTTGCGCTATTAACTAAGTTCCGCAAGGCAGGTGTTGCCGCCTTTATCTCTGGTGCCGGGCCAACCGTGCTAGTGCTGCACACTGGTGGAGCCACTGAAGTAGCCGAGCTAATTCATGCGGCAGGGGCTAAGTTCCGCGTTGCCGAAGTTGCGATTTCAGCTGCGGGAGTGCTACCGTTCTGACATCTTCTTAGGCGATCTGCCTGTAACACCTGAAGGTAATCTAAAAAATACCACCGGCTTTCGCCGCAAACATCTAGCCAGATATGTAAGTATCTTGAGTATTTTGCGTTAAGCCATTACTGAAAAGACCGAAATGACCGATACACCTGAAGTAACTCCAATACGTTCAAGTAGCCCCGAGTTATCTGCGATGACCCTTCCGAAATTAAAGGAAGTTGCCACCCAACTGGGAATTGATGGCGCCGCAAAACTTAAGAAGGATGCCCTCGTAACTGCCATCGCTGATCTACAAGCAGCAAATCGCGAAGCCGCAAAGGCCGAACGCGAAGCCCGTCGCGAAGCTCGCAATGCCAAGAAGCGAGGCAATAAAGATAATTCCAATAATTCAAATGCCAACACAGATGATGACGGCGATGACGAGGGTGATGACAATTCATCAAACTCATCAAATGATTCAAACTCGAATTCCAACCGTCCGAACCGTGATCGCAATGATCGTGGTCGCGATCGTCAGGGCCGTGACCGCAATCGCGATCGCCAAGGACGTGACCGTGGCAACCGCGAAGAGCGCGAGATCGTAATTTCTGAAGATGATGTATTGCTTCCAGTTGGCGGAATAGCTGACATCATGGAAAGTTATGCATTCATTCGCACCGGCGGTTATTTGCCAAGCCCGAACGATGTTTATATTTCATTGCAACAAGTACGCCGCTTTGGTTTGCGTAAGGGCGATGTTGTAACTGGTGCAGTTCGCCAAGCCCAAGAAGGCGAGCGCCGCGAGAAGTTCAACGCGCTAGTTCGCTTGGACACCATTAATGGCGTAACACCTGATGAAGCTCGTAACCGTGTTGAGTTCTCAAAGCTAGTTCCGCTTTATCCGCAAGAGCGTTTGCGCCTTGAAACTGAACCAAATGTATTGACTACTCGCGTGATCGACCTGATTTCACCAATTGGTAAAGGTCAGCGCGGACTTATCGTTTCGCCACCCAAGGCTGGTAAGACCATGGTCTTGCAAGCAATTGCTAATGCGATCACAACTAATAACCCAGAGTGTCACTTAATGGTGGTTCTAGTTGATGAGCGCCCTGAAGAAGTTACCGATATGCAGCGTTCAGTTAAGGGCGAAGTTATTGCTTCGACTTTCGATCGCCCTGCAGATGACCACACCACTGTTGCTGAACTAGCAATTGAACGCGCAAAGCGGTTAGTTGAACTCGGTCACGATGTTGTTGTTCTTCTTGATTCAATTACTCGTTTGGGTCGCGCATATAACATCGCAGCTCCTGCATCAGGTCGAATTCTTTCGGGTGGTGTTGATTCAGCTGCGCTTTATCCACCTAAGAAGTTCTTCGGTGCTGCTCGTAATATTGAAGATGGCGGTTCATTAACAATCCTTGCGACAGCACTTGTTGATACTGGTTCTCGTATGGATGAAGTTATCTTCGAAGAGTTCAAGGGCACCGGAAACATGGAACTTATTCTTGATCGCCGCATGGCTGATAAGCGTATTTTCCCTGCAGTTAATGTCGTAGCCTCGGGTACTCGTAAAGAAGAAATTCTGATGGGTTCTGAAGAACTAAACATTGTCTGGAAACTTCGTCGCGTACTTCACGCACTTGAGCCACAGGCAGCACTTGAGCTATTGCTTGAGAAGATGAAGGGCACTAAGTCCAACGTGGAATTCTTGATGCAGATCCAGAAGACCACAGCTGGTCCTGACAACTAAAGCGGACTAGTTACCGCGTGAAATCACCCCCGATTTCTCGATATCTAGCCCCCCGCGTTACCCTTACGTCCTATTAACCGCTGGTTCTGGTTCACGTGGCAACACGACCCAGGCCATTAAAAATGAGGTATGAAATGAAGCCAGAGATCCACCCAGAATATAAAGAGACCCAAGTAACTTGTGGTTGCGGCGAGAAGTTTGTTACTCGCTCAACAGTTGCCAGCGGTTCAATCTATGTTGAAGTTTGTTCAGTTTGCCACCCGTTCTACACCGGCAAGCAGCGCATTCTCGACACTGGTGGTCGCGTTGCTAAGTTCGAAGAGCGTTTCGGTAAGAAGAAGTAGCTTTCTAAATAGACCGCATCGCAACCTGTCATGGGTTGCGGGGCGGTCTTTTTATTTTCTTTTTTCAAATTTAACTAGCTAAAGCAGAGAGGCAGATAAACAAATGGCTAATGATCGTTTCGCATCTGCTGATGAATTAGTAAAAGAGTATGCCGAGCTCGAAGCGAAGATGGCAGACCCAACTATTCACGAAGATGCCAACAATGCACGCAAACTTGGTCGTCGCTATGCCCAACTAGGTCCAGTTGTTTCGGGATATCGCGTTTGGCGCGCAGCTGAAGATGATCTGGCTGCTGGTCGCGAGATGGCAGCAGAAGATGCTGATTTCGCTGCTGAAATTCCAGCGCTTGAAGAAGCTGCTCTTATTGCCGGGGATAAATTAGAAGAGTTGTTATTGCCGCGGGATCCCAATGATGATCGCGATGTAATTCTGGAAGTAAAAGCCGGCGCTGGCGGCGATGAGTCTGCGTTGTTTGCGGGCGACTTACTGCGTATGTATATGCGTTATGCCGAAAAACGTAATTGGAAAGTTGAAGTTATTGATGCCACTGAAAGTGAAATGGGTGGCTATAAAGATATTTCAGTAGGCGTTAAATCAAAGGGCACCGCAGCCCCTGGTGAATCACCATATGCGCGCTTGAAATTTGAAGGCGGCGTGCACCGTGTGCAACGCGTGCCAGAGACTGAATCTCAGGGCCGAATTCACACATCTGCAGCGGGCGTATTGATCTTGCCCGAAGCTGAAGAAATCGATGTTGAGTTAAATATGAATGATGTGCGCGTAGATGTTTATCGCTCATCTGGCCCTGGTGGTCAATCAGTGAACACCACTGACTCAGCGGTTCGTTTAACCCACGTGCCAACTGGCATTGTGGTTTCGTGTCAGAACGAAAAGAGCCAGTTACAGAATAAGGAATCTGCTCTGCGTATTTTGCGCGCACGCTTATTAGTTGATGCGCAAGAGAAAGCTGATGCAATTGCTTCAGCTGAACGCAAAAGCCAGGTACGTACGGTTGATCGTTCTGAACGCATTCGTACTTATAACTACCCAGAAAATCGCTTGAGTGATCATCGCGTTAATTACAAATCAAATAATTTAGATGCCGTATTAAATGGCGAGCTCGATGATGTTATTCAAGCTTTGCTAGATGCTGATAAAGCCGCCAAATTAGCTTCAACTGAAAAGTAAGTTTGTCGGGAAAAATGCAGATCAAAGCGCTGATTAGTGATGGCAAAGCGCAGATCGAGGCTGCTGGATATTCAACCGTTGATGCCGAAATTCTGTTGGCACACCTTTTAGGTTTAACCCGCATGGAGTTACATAACCCGATTGCACTTGAACGTGCACTGGCAGAAGTCACTGATGAAAGCGCGATTGTTGATGGTTATGCCGAATTAGTTAAGCGTCGCTGCAACCACGAACCAGTGCAGTATTTAACAGGTACCGCCGGTTTTCGTAACTTAGATTTAGTTGTTGGTCCAGGTGTTCTAGTTCCGCGCCCCGAAACTGAAGGGCTAGTTGAAGAAGTTTTAAAGCACATTGCTAATTTGCCCGGCCCAGTTTCAGTAATTGATTTAGGTGCCGGCTCTGGCGCGATGGCGATTTCTATTGCAACAGAGGCCCCAAATACGCATGTAATTGCGGTTGAAAAGAGCCTAGATGCCATCGAATGGCTAAAGCAGAATGTGGCTTTCTACGATGAAAGTATTCGAATTGTTCAAGGCGATGTAGCTGAAGTTCTTGAAGGCGTTAAGTGCGATGTAGTTGTGGCAAATCCGCCATATGTACCTGATTCACAACCGCTGCCAAAAGATGTTGCTAACTTCGAACCAGCGATTGCGCTATTTGGGGGCCCTGATGGGTTAGAACTTCCAAAGCGATTCATTGATGCAGCAGCCCGGTTGCTAAAAACTGGGGGATTGCTCGCAATTGAACATACCGAAACTCAAGGTGAGGCAATTGCTAATTTACTTAGCGCCGACTTTGATCAGATAGCACTTCATCAAGATCTAACTGGGCGGCCACGATGGACCAGTGCGATTCGAGGTAATCAATGAGCGAAATAATCAATTTAACTTCGGAAGACTTTGCTGCCCAAGTTGCACTTGCTGCCAAAGCAATTCGTGATGGTTATGTAATCGTGGTGCCACTTGAACATAGCTATGCATATCTCTGCGATGCCTTTAGTCATGACGCCGTTCGCACAATGCATGTAATGCGTGGCGACGCACTTGGTGTAGCAGCTCAAGTTTTAATTTCAGATGCAGCCCGAGCAGTTGGAATTATTCGTGATTCAAATGAAGATCTGCAAAAGTTAACCAGTGCATTTTGGCCCGGATTATTGTCCGTAACAGCTAAACCACAGTTAGCGCTTAACTGGGATCTTGGCGATGATCGCAATTTAGATCGCATCAATGTTCGTGTTCCTGCTGCCGAATTCGCACGTGCAATAACAGCTGAAGTAGGTCCGTTGGCAACCGCAAGTGCAACACTTGCTGGAGAACCTGCAATAAATAGCATCGATGACATCTCAATTGATGGAACTCACTTGGCATTAATTTTTGATGGCGGTCTGCTGCCCAAAGGTCAGCCAACGACAATCATCGAAACCACTGAAACTGGGCTCAAAGTAGGGCGAATTGGGGCGATTTCACAGGCGCAATTGGTCGAAGTCACGCCTGATATTGCACTGATTGGCAACTAGTTTTAATCGGCTTCCTAATAGGATTCAGGCATGAGCGACGATACTTTTTACGGCCCAGATTTCGAGCTACTTTCCAAACAAGATCCAGATATTGCTGGAGTTGTTTTATCTGAGCTAAAGCGTCAACAACAGAACTTGCAGCTAATTGCTAGCGAGAACTTTACTTCTCGCGCTGTTTTAGCGGCACTTGGTTCAACTCTTTCAAATAAATATGCCGAAGGTTATCCAGGCAAGCGCTACTACGGCGGTTGTGAAGAAGTAGATAAGGCCGAAATTATTGCGATTGATCGTGCTAAAGAACTTTTTGGAGCCGATCATGCAAATGTGCAACCACATTCAGGCGCAAGTGCAAACGTTGCGGTTTACCAAGCATTTACTAAACCGGGCGATACTGTGCTTGCAATGTCGCTGCCTCACGGCGGTCACTTAACTCATGGTTCAAAAGTTAACTTTTCCGGTAAGTGGTTCAACGTTGTTTCATATGGCGTTCGCGAGGACAACGAGCTAATTGATTACGATCAATTGCGCGATCTAGCTATTGCCAATAAGCCAAAGATGATCTGTTCAGGTGCTACCGCTTATCCAAGTTTGATCGACTTCGAAAAAGTTCGCCAGATTTGCGATGAAGTTGGCGCAATCATGTGGGTTGATGCAGCGCACTTCATTGGCCTAGTTGCTGGTAAAGCGATTCCGTCTCCGGTTCCGTATGCCGACGTCGTTTCATTTACAACTCATAAAGTTTTGCGTGGCCCACGTGGTGGCATGATCTTGACTAAAGCTGAACACGCAGCAGCCATTGATAAAGCTGTTTTCCCAGGCATGCAAGGTGGCCCAATCATGTCGGCAGTTGCTGGCAAAGCCGTGGCACTTAAAGAATGCGCTCAACCGGCTTATCAAAAGTATGCCAAGGACGTTATTACCAACGCTAAAGCCCTTGCTGCTGGCTTAGAAGCCGAAGGTATGCGCGCAGTTTCTGGTGGTACTGAGACTCACTTAGCGCTTATCGATATTCGTAGCACTGGCGTTAATGGCAAAGTTGCTGATGAACGTTGCGGTCTAGCTGGCATCAGCTTGAATAAGAATTCAATTCCATATGATCCAGAAGCGCCTTCAGTAACAAGTGGTATTCGAGTTGGTTCGCCAGCAACTACTACCCAAGGTATGGGCGTTAACGAGATGAAAACTATTGCTAACTTAATTGCTCGCGCAGTTAAGAATGAAGACGAAAGTAAATTTGCTGGTATCAAGGCTGAAGTTCATGCTTTGACTGCGCAATTCCCGATCTACGAAGCTTAAGCAGCTCGATTCTAAATGCGTGAATATCTAGTAACCCTGCTGATCGCAGCAGCGCTCTGCTTTTTAATTACGCCACTAGTTCGAAAGTACGCAATTAAGTTTGGCGCAGTCGCTCAAGTCAGAACTCGCGATGCACACACCACGCCTACTGCTCGTTGGGGTGGGGTAGCGATGTGGCTAGCAATGACATTTACTTTCTTAATCGTTAATCACTTCTCATTAGTCGGAAAATCATTTGGCCGCGAAGCCCAAGGAATTTTCTTGGCTGCCACTTTTATTGTTTTACTTGGCATGGCTGATGATCGCTATGAACTTGATTCACTAACTAAGTTAGCGGGCCAAGCACTAGCTGCTGGAATTTTGTTGCTCTACGGTGTTCAAGTTCTCTGGATTCCGGCCAGTGAAGTTATTACCTTGCCAGCCAGCATTGGTCAGTTCTTAACAGTATTAATTGTTTTAGTAACGATAAATGCGGTGAATTTTATAGATGGGTTAGATGGTTTAGCTGCTGGAATTGTGGCCGTTTCGGCTGCTGCGTTCTTCGCTTTTTCTTACTTGTTAGCAGTTGTTTACGGCTTTTCGCGCGCTGGTGCTCCTTCGCTGATGACAGCCGTAATCATTGGTGTTTGCATTGGTTTCTTGCCACATAACTGGCACCCGGCTCGCATTTTCATGGGTGATTCTGGTTCGATGTTGCTTGGCTTAGTTTTAGCTTCATCTGCAATTACTTTAACTGGTCAGATTGATCCGAATGCAATTTCTGAGGCAAAACTAGGTCCAACTTTGTTACCGCTGTTTTTGCCTTTTGCAGTTTTAGCAATTCCACTTTCAGATTTAGTACTGGCAATTATCAGACGTTTGGCAAAAGGAAAATCACCTTTCTCGCCCGATAAAGAACACCTTCATCACCGATTGATGAGTGCGGGCAAAACGCAACAGCGCACCGCAGTGATTATGTATTTAGCAACAGCCACAATTGCATTTCCAGTAACGATCGCTGCATTTGAACCAATTTGGGTCGCAGCACTTTCGGCCATAGTTCTACTTGCAATAACAGTTTCGGTGTATCGATTAAAACTTGAAAAGACGGTGAAAGTTAATGGCTAAGAATGATCCAGAGAGTCAGTTACTTCGCGGAGCTTTGATTCCGTCATTTGCAGTTGGTGTAGTTGCAATCGCCATCGCTACATTCGCACAAGGTAAAGCTGGTTTATTTGGAGCACTCCTTGCTCAATTCATTGTGGTTATTTTCTTCGCAGTGCATCTCTTTGTCTCTCGCCTTTCGACCAAGCTAGATCCATTGAGCACATTCGCACTTGCGCTCTTTTCTTACTTCGCCAAACTTCTCTTACTAACTGGATTCCTAATTGCCTTAACTCGACTCACTTCGCGCGATACGATCGATCGGGCCAGTTTTGGCCTGACCGCAATTGCGCTGACTTTTGCCTGGCTAGGCGGGGAAATTGCTAGTTACCTGAAATTGCGGTTGCATTTGCCTCTACCCCCTAAACCGGGCCAGCAGTAAGATCACCAAGTTCGCAAAAAGAGTAGTAAGCGAGCAGTAAATAGGTAAGGAGCTCGAAATGGCAATGAAAGATGAAGGCAACGCCCTCTGGTCGATCTTTGGCTATCTCCTTTCCGGCATGCTCTTTTGGGGCGGGGTCGGATATGGGCTCGATAAGTGGCTCAACCAGGGCTACTTCCTTTTAATCGGCCTGCTGCTCGGAATTGGCGCTGCGATCTACCTGGTTTGGCTCCGATTCGGCCGCGAATAGCCTCAAGTATTCTCAGCCGCTAGTAACCCAATCCACAGCGGTTGGATTTCACACAGGTGCCCCTTAAGACATAAGGTTGCCCCGTCTTAGTTGGTATACGGATTAAAAAGGGGTGTGCGTGCGCTCGCTATTTAGACTTAGCGGAGAAGGCGAAGGATTCGTCCCGCCAAGCAGCAATGACTTTGAATTGCCACCCGTTTTTGGCGACAATGCATTTACCACTAAACCAATTATCTTAGTTTTTCTATCAGTAATTTTAGTTTCAGTTTTCTTCTTACTTTCATCACGTAAAGCAGCCGTTGTGCCTTCCAAACTGCAATTTGCTGGTGAATCAATCTATAGCTTTGTGCGCAATGACCTAGGCCGCGACATTATCGGCCACGAATTCATGCGATTTGTGCCTTATTTATTCACACTATTCACATTCGTATTAACTAATAACATCTTCGGAATTGTGCCGTTCTTGCAATTCCCAACCATGTCACGAGTGAGCTTCCCGTATGTCTTGGCCGTATTTACTTTCGTAGTTTTCCACTACGTCGGAATTCGCAAGCAAGGCATCGTTAAATATCTTAAAGAGATCATGTTCATGCCTGGTGTCCCAAAGCCAGTTTATATTTTGCTAACTCCAATTGAATTAGCAACTTTCTTCCTAGTTCGCCCGCTAACACTTTCACTTCGTTTATTCGCGAATATGTTCGCTGGCCACTTACTACTTCTAGTTTTCATCTTGGGTGGAGAACATCTATTCCAAGGTGTGCTCGGTTTGAAGTTGATCAGTCCATTTGCTTTCGCATTTGGTATCGGTCTTACTTTCTTCGAGTTCA
>Ga0222712_10003708_pt1 | contig 16443 bp, 23 predicted proteins | sample C33_657DmetaG_FD_165043 | JGI IMG/M metagenome (GOLD analysis project Ga0222712, IMG submission 165043) | Estuarine water microbial communities from San Francisco Bay, California, United States - C33_657D | ecosystem: Environmental > Aquatic > Marine > Unclassified | place: USA: California...
CGATGCTAACCCAAGTAAGTATTGGTTAGTTGGTAATGAAAACTTTAATGTTGGTATTGGAACCACAAATCCACAAGAAAAACTTGATTTAGTTGGAAATCTTAAAATTTCTGGTGGTATTAGTGTTGGTGGAACTACAGGAACATCAGGTCAGGTTCTTAAATCCACTGGAATTGGACTTGAATGGGGTACAGGTGGAGGTGGTGTAGCTGCTTGGTCCAGAAAAACAACAACGTACACTGCAGTTTCTGGTGATAGAATTATTGCAGATACTTCTGGTGGTACTTTTACCATTACACTTCCAGCAACTCCAACAACAGGAGATAATGTAACATTTGCTGATGGAGCAAACTGGGCAACAAATAATCTTACAGTTGCAAGAAATAGTTCAACGATTGAAGGTTTAACAGAAGATTTAATTTTAGATATTAATGGTATTATTCTTGATTTTGTTTATGATGGAACAACTTGGGAAATTTATCCGAGCACAGGATTGAGTGTTATTTCTCCAATTAATACAACAACAGATACAACATATTATCCTTTATTTGTTGAAGGAGCAGGTGGAAATAGAATTCCTAATATAAGAACAACTTCAACTGCATTTAGTTTCAATCCATCAACTTGTACTTTAACTGCCGTTGATTTCAACTCAACATCAGATATCAATCTGAAAACAAATATTGAAGTCATTCATAATTCAATTGAAAAGATTAATAAACTATCAGGTATCACCTTTAATTGGAAGAAGGATAACCGTCCATCAGTTGGTGTAATTGCACAAGATGTTGAAGAAATTTTCCCAGAACTTGTAAGTGAAGTAAATGGAGAAAAAACTGTAAATTATAATGGTTTAATTGGTTTATTAATTGAGGCAATTAAGGAACTAAATACGAAGATAGAAGGTAATTAATAATGGCGACATTAAGTAGCATTCTTGGAAGTGCCTATGAAGGAGCACAAGGACCTATAGGTTCTCAGGGTGTTCAAGGTGTTCAAGGACTTTCTAGTCAGGGAGTTCAGGGTGAAATAGGTTCTCAAGGAACATTAGGATCTCAAGGATCTCAAGGTGCTCAAGGATCTCAAGGAACCGTGGGTTCTCAGGGTACTATTGGATCTCAAGGTGCTATTGGATCTCAAGGTGCTCAAGGTTTAAGTAATCAAGGAGTTCAAGGAACATTAGGATCTCAAGGCGCAACAGCTGCTCAAGGTGCATTAGGTTCTCAGGGAGCATTAGGATCACAGGGAGCATTAGGTTCTCAAGGTGCATTAGGATCACAGGGAGCATTAGGATCTCAAGGTGTATTGGGATCTCAAGGCACAGCAGGATCTCAGGGAGTAATTGGTGCTCAGGGTTCACAGGGAGTTCAAGGTGCTGTAGGTGCTCAAGGCACTGTTGGTGCCCAAGGTGCAATAGGATCTCAAGGTGCTGTAGGATCTCAAGGTGCAATAGGATCTCAAGGTGTTCAAGGAACATTAGGTTCTCAAGGTGTTCAAGGTCTTGGACCAACTGTTACCGTACAGGTTTTTACCACAGGATCTGATGCAGTATATACTCCTCCAGGAAACTTAATTCAAGCATTAGTTTATGTAACTGGTGGTGGAGGAGGCGGTGGTGGTGCTGACGGTAACGATACTGCTTCCGGATCTGGAGGTGGTGGAGGTGGTGCCGGTGGTACTGCAATTAAATTATATACTGCTGCAGAAATGGGTAATGATGCACTTTATACTGTAGGTGCTGCTGGTGGTGCAGGATCTGCTACTGGTGGAACTGCTGGAACTGCTGGTGGAGATAGCACATTTAATCCGGCAGGAACTGGAGGAACACTAACTGGAAACGGTGGCGCATTAGGGAGTGGTGGAGGTCAACCTGCTGTTGGTGGTGCTGGTCTTGGTGGTATTGGTGGTTCTGCTTCTGGAGGAGATATAAACATTCCTGGTGGTGATGGTGGTTCTGGTGTTGGTAATGACGTTGCAGAGATTGCTATTGGTGGTGTAGGTGGAGGTTCTTACTGGGGTGGAGGAGGTAGAGGATCAACTGTTCAGGCTTCTGGATCATCCGCAGGTACTGCATCTGTGACTTATGGTGGTGGTGGGGGCGGAGCATCTGCAATCGACACAACAACTGGTGCTGCTGGTGGTGTTGGCGATAGTGGTGTTATTTACATAATAGAATACACTTAAAAAATGCCTACTAATTTTTCTGATTTTTTTAGTTCAACATATCCAGGCATTCAAGGAACTTCAGCATCTCAAGGTTCTCAAGGAACTCAAGGTTCTGCAGAAATTCAAGGTGTAATAGGTTCTCAAGAAGCAACAGGATCTCAACTATCTACGGGCATTCAAGGTTCTCAAAGTGTCCAAGGATCATTAGGCGCTCAAGGATCATTAGGCGCTCAAGGATCATTAGGCGCTCAAGGAAGAATAGGTGCTCAAGGTTCTCAAGGAACAGTAGGTTCTCAAGGAGCAAGAGGTTCTCAAGGAGCAACAGGTACTCAAGGTGTAATAGGTTCTCAAAATGCAACAGGTGCTCAAAATGTAAGAGGTACTCAAGGTGTAATAGGTTCTCAAAATGCAACAGGTGCTCAAAATGCAACAGGTGCTCAAGGAGCTCAAGGCACAGTAGGTGCTCAAGGTATTCAGGGATTAAGTACTCAAGGTTCTCAAGGAACATTGGGATCTCAAGGTGCTGTAGGTTCTCAAGGTGCTGTAGGTTCTCAAGGTACTTTGGGTGCTCAAAATATAATAGGATCTCAAGGTGTTCAAGGTGTACCTAATCACAGAGTAAATCTTGTTGTTTTTACCACAGGATCTGATGCAGTGTATACTCCTTCGACAGGATTAAAACAAGCAATAGTTTATGTAACTGGTGGAGGTGGAGGTGGAGGAGGTGCTGATGGTCCTGCAGCAGATACCACTACGGGTTCTGGTGGTGGTGGAGGAGGTGCTGGAGGAACTGCTATTTACAAATATACTGCGGCAGAAATGGGTAATGATGCGCTTTATACTGTAGGTGCAAATGGAACTGGTGGTACAAATGCTGGTGGTAACGGAACTGCTGGTGGAGATAGTACATTTAATCCAGCAGGAACAGGACCAACATTAACTGGAACTGGCGGTGCATTAGGAACTGGTGGAGGTCAACCTGCCGTTGGTTCTGCTGCTCTTGGTGGTCTTGGTGGTGGTGCTTCTGGAGGAGACATAAATATTCCCGGTGGTGATGGTGGTTCTGGTGCTGGAGATGATGTTGCAGAAATTGCTATTGGTGGTTTAGGTGGAAGTTCTTATTGGGGTGGTGGTGGTAGAAACGGAGCAATAAATGATATAGGTTCTTCTGCTGGATCTGCGGCTTCAGCTCATGGGGCTGGTGGAGGAGGTGCTGCTTCTGTAGATACTGATGCAGGTTCTGCCGGTGGTAATGGAAAAGGTGGAGTTATTTTCATACTAGAATACTTGTAGAAAAATGAGAGTTTGTCTTTTAAATTCAATTACAAAAAAAGTAGTTAATGTTGTTTCTCTGGAAAAACCCGAGGATCACAACGAAACTCCTGGTATTGAAGTTGCTCCACAGCACGATGGTGATATTGGATGGACTTGGAATGGTTCTGGATGGGACCAACCACAATCACCAGAACCAAGCATAGAAGAACTTGAGGCAAAGCAAAGAGAACTTCGTGATAAATGGTTAAGAATTTACGTGGATACAGTAAATGCAGTAAGATGGAATGGTCTCACTCAACAACAAAAAGATGAGTTAATTGTATATCGCCAGGCACTTTTAGATGTCCCACAACAACCAGGATTTCCAACAAGTGTAACTTGGCCTACTCACCCTGAACTATAAATATTAAAAAAACACGAGAATGAATAGATATTCTAAAATCCTACATCATATTGGTTCGTCATCAAAGACGGAAACACCTAAAAGTTCTTCGGGTAAGAAAAGAACTTTTGAGGAGTACGAGGCAGAGCAGAAAAAAACGGAAGTAGATAAATTAAAAGAACAAACTCAACAACTTACGGAAAATATTGATTTCTTACAGAATTTAGTTGTAAATCAGCACGATGAAGTGTATGAACTTCGTCAGCAACTTAAGAATAATCCAATTCCACAACCAAGAAAGCAACTGAATGAAGGTCTGTTAAATGAACCACCAAATGTAAAGAATAGTGATCCACTTACACCACTAGACCAGAACTTTGTAACTATTCAGCAACTTAACGACCATTATCAACTCTTCATTAATCGTATCCAACAACAAATGGCTACGATTGGTGGTGGTGGTGAAACTCAGTTCAAGTTTCTTGATGATGTTGTAAACTTTATTTTTGTTGGAAGTACAAACGACCTTCCAAGTCCAGTAAATGGAGTAATCACTCTCAAAGACAACTACACTTATTTCTTCACGACAACCGTAGATTTACAAGGAAATCGTTTAGTTGCTGGAGATAACACCACAATTCTTGGTGGTTCATCCGAGAACTGCAGAATTAAGTCTACGGGTATTGCGACTGATGTTGCTCTTTTGAGTAGTGCATATTCTCTTCCTCTTCGTAATATTACATTAGAAGCACCTTTTGCAATTAATCTTGTTGCATCAAATCCTGCAGTACACGCACTTGATTGGTTCGGAGTAAACTTTACCAACTGTGCGAAGGTAGGAATTATCTCAAGTTACAATAACTTTATTATGCTTGATGGTGCATTTCTAAACTCTCAAGATTTAACCTTCAATGGTACTACAGGAACAGTAGGATTTAACCAGTGCTTATTTACTGGAAACTTTGGACTTGGTGGTACAAAATCCATTCTGAATTTTCCAAGCACATTTATTTGTAGTCGTCGTATTCGTGTTACCGTTTGTTCCTTTATTGTTCCTTCTGGATATACTGGAATTACAGTTCAAGATGGTGTAAATTTCGCTCAACCTGAAAGTTTTATTCTACAGACTTGCAATTTCTCTGGTCCAGGAACAAAACTTGGTATCAGTACTCATACTGATATTGATAAGAGAGATGCTTTCTATGAAGGAAATCGTGGTATTGATAACAGTTTTGTAATCGGTCAATATTATATGAGAGGTAATAACGTTCAGACCTCTTTTGCATCAACAGATACTTATACAAAAATTGCAGGAATTACAACAACTGCTGGTGCAAGAAACTCAAAATTTACGCATACAGACAATCGTTTAACTTGTATTGCAGGTATTGAAAGAGAATTTCTAACTCAAGTTTCTTTAACTTTTATTCCAAGTGCATATACAAACTGTAAATTTGCAATCTATGATAGTTCAAATGCTAGTCCAATTTTAGCAGCATCTGAAGTTACAGTTGAGGGAACACAAGGAGATACTAGAACCGTTCATTTTACTGACGTTCATAAGCACGTTTTGGGTGATTATGTAGAAATTCACGTATCAAATCTTGAGGATACCAATCCAATTACAGTTGTTGATTTAAACGTTTTGGTTACTCAACTGGGATAATAAATAGTCTCAAGAACACATAATGTCTTTATGAACTTTGTTAAACTTGCATTAGAGAATGGTGGGTCAATAAAACCACTCATTATTCCAGCAGAACTTACAGACGGAACAGGTCTCTGTAATCCATCAGTATTTGTAGAAAACGATAAGATTTTAGTTAATCTTCGTCATATTCAATATACATTATATCATTCAGAACTTTGTAAGTACGAACATCAATATGGACCTTTAGTTTATCTAAATCCAGATAATGATATTTCTCTTCGTACTACCAATTACATCTGCGAATTGAATTCGGATTTAGATCTTGAATATTATGCAAAGGTAGATACATCTAAACTAGATCAAAAACCACTCTGGGAGTTTATTGGTCTTGAAGACGCACGTCTAGTTAAATGGGATGGGAAAGTTTATCTTGCTGGTGTTCGTAGAGATACAACTACGAACGGTCAGGGAAGAATGGAACTTTCTGAACTAGAATTTACAGACACCTCAGTAAAAGAAATATCAAGATTTCGTATTCCAGCACCAGGAAATAATACTTCCTACTGTGAAAAGAATTGGATGCCGATTTTAGATATGCCTTTTCATTTTGTGAAATGGACTAATGAGACAGAAGTAGTAAAAGTTGATTTAGAAAAAGGAACTTGCGAAACCGTTGTTCTTAAAAAGTGGATTCAAGCACCAAAAGATCTTCGTGGTGGATCACACGTTATTCCATACAAAGATGGACACCTATGTCTCAATCACGAAACAGATCTTTATAAGTCGGAAGCAGGACGTAAAGATGCTACATATAGACATAGATTTACTTACTGGGATAGGGACTGGAATATTCAAAAGTTCTCTCCAGTATTTTCATTTTTAAATACAAAGATTGAATTCGCTTGTGGATTAGCAAAGTATCAAGATGATTATTTGATTACCTTTGGATTTCAAGATAATGCTGCATATGTTTTAAAAATTTCTGCTCAATTTATGGAGAACTTTATAAATGGATGATGCTCTTTATAATTACATTTTGGATACCGAAAATCCAGAAAACAATTTTGCACTTGCATTAGAATATAAAAATATTGGACAAACTGCTGCTGCAGTTTCTTATTTTCTTCGAGCTGCAGATAGAACGACTGATCTTAATTTAGCATATGAATGTCTTCTGTATATGGCTGCCTGCTTCAATTCTCAAAAAAACAGAGATTATACTGTAAGAGGATTGTATCAACACGCTATAGCAACTCTTCCAAAAAGACCTGAGGCATATTTTCTATATGCAAGATATCTGGAGTGGATTACTCAGTATGCAGAGTCATACACCACTTGCAATATTGCATTAACAACAGCAGATTTTGATCTTCCACCATTAAAAACTGATATTGATTATCCAGGTAAATATGGAATTATATTTGAAAAAGCAGTAAGTTCTTACTGGTGGGGAAAGGGAATGGAATCCAGGAGACTTTTCCAACAACTGGTATCTGAATACTGGGATATAATGGACGAACAGTATCGTAATATGACTGAGTATAATATTACTCGTTTAGGATCTGGTCCAGAGTCTCAAGCATTTACATATTATTTTAAAGACAACCATTCAAAATTAAGATTTAAGTTTAAAGATTCAGAAAATATTGAAAGAAACTATTCTCAAGTCTATCAAGATTTGTTTATTCTTTCTATGTTAGATGGAAAGAAAAATGGAACTTATGTAGAAGTTGGTGGTGGAGCTCCATTTATTGGAAACAATACTGCACTTTTAGAGACCAACTATAATTGGAAAGGTGTATCTTTGGAATTAAATTCAGAATTTGTTGAAGAATATATACAGACAAGAAAAAATCCAGTTCTTCAAACTGATGCACTTACATTCAATTATAAAAAATTATTTTCTAGCATCTTTGATACAAAAGAAATTGATTACCTGCAACTGGATGTAGAACCTGCAAAAAATACATTTGAAGTTTTACTTGCAATTCCTTTCGATGAGTATAAGTTTGCTGTAATTACTTACGAGCACGATTATTATGTTGATGTAACAAAATCTTATCGTGAAAAGTCAAGAAATTATTTAAAGATGATGGGGTATCAATTAGTTGCAAATGATATTTCTCCTGACGGTATTAGTAACTTTGAGGATTGGTGGGTTCATCCAGATCTTGTGGATCCAAAAATTATAAAAATTATGCAAGACACAAGTGAAAAGACTAAAAAAGCAAAGACTTATATGTTAGGAGATAAGTAAAGTGAAGATAACAATTCTTGGATCAAGAGGCCAAATTGGTTCTTATCTCACAGACTACCTAAAAGATAAAGGACATTATGTTCACGAATTTGATATTGTGAATGGAAAGGAAGAAGATCTTACGAAAATTCCTAATCCATTATTAGAAGAAAGAATTGCAGATTCTGATTTTGTCTTCTTTCTTGCCTTTGATGTAGGTGGATCTAGATATCTCAAAAAGTATCAGCACACATTTCAATTCATCAATAACAACACACGTTTGATGACGAATGTATTTGATATGATCAAAAAATACAATAAGAAATTTGTATTTGCATCATCTCAAATGAGCAATATGAGTTACTCTCCTTATGGTGTTCTTAAAAATGTTGGTGAATTATATACAAAATCATTAAATGGTTTAATTGTTAAATTCTGGAACGTTTATGGTATTGAAAAAGATCACGATAAGGCACACGCAATTACTGATTTTATTCGTAAAGGATTTGAGACTGGTGTAATTGATATGCTTACTGATGGTCAAGAGGAAAGAGAATTTTTATATGCCGAAGATTGTTGTGAAGCACTTGAAACTATTATGAATCATTATGATGACTTCAGTTGCGAAGATAATCTTCACATTACAAGTTTTAATTCAACCAAAATTGTCGATATTGCACATATGATTTGTGGTCAATTTAATTTAATTGGAAAGTATGACGTAAAGGTTCAACCATCAACTGAAAAAGATAATGTTCAGATGGATAAAAGAAATGTTGCCGATACTTATTTGACCAAATGGTGGTTACCAAAGACTACTATTCAAGATGGTATTGCAAAAGTGTTTCAAAGTATGAAAGAGGATTATTTAAAATGAAACTACAGAATTTTCCACCAGTATATTACATTTCTTTGGAAGAAAGCAAGGATCGTCAAGAAAATCTTGAGAGACAGTTTGAAGAGTATGGAATTGAAAAATATACTCCGATGATCTTTAAAAGATTTGCTGAGTGTAATGATGTAATTCACGGACCATATGTTTATACTCTGAATAGCAGCAATAAAGGTGCTTCTACATCACATCTCAAATCCATTCAGAAATGGTTAACAGAAACTGATGAACCATATGCAGTTTTCTTTGAGGATGATGTTTCTTTTGAGACTACCAAATTTTGGCCTTTCTCTTGGAATGAGTTTATGAACGAACTTCCTGATGATTGGGAAGCAGTTCAATTAATGTGGGTCAGACCACATATGGTTAAGATTGAGTTTCGTGAAAGATATCCAGATGATTGGTCTGCAACTGCATTTATGTTAAAGAGATCTTATGGTCAAAGACTTTTAGATCGATTTATGATTTCTGAAAATGAATTCAATTATGATATTGGTAATTTTCAACCAATTGTAGAAAATATAATGTTTGGTTCTGGAAAAGTATATACGATTCCACTATTTGTAGAGGAGACAGATCTTCCTACAACTTTCATTAATGCACCAGAGTTTGATTCCAATCTGATTGTAAATGGCCAAGGAGAAAGTCATCACGATTCACAGTCAGCAGTATTAAATTGGTGGAAAAATATAGGATCCAAAACTCCTCTGAAAAAGATAATGAATACTCAGATATTTCCTTCTGACTTTGACTGGGGTAAGTTTAGTCCTGATCTAATTTCTTCACTTAAAAAAGAGTTTGGTAAAGATAACATTTACGAAAGATTTAACTCAGTAAAGGATGGAGATGTTGTTGTAGATGTTGGTGCAAGTGTAGGACCTTTCACGTATTCAATTCTACCAAAGAGTCCAAGATCAGTTTACTGTGTTGAACCATCAAAAGATTTATTTGTATCTTTGGTGAAAAATACTTCAAAGTTTTCAATTGAAACTCCGATTGTTTATTTAAATAAAGCAATTTCAAATGGAGAAGATGTAAAAGTATTCTCTGGAAATGTGAATGTATATGGTGGAGTAGATGACTTTGAATGTTTAAGTTTTTCAAACTTCATTCGAGATTATGATATCTCTGAGATTGATTTTCTCAAGATGGATTGTGAAGGTGGAGAATATGATATCTTCACCGATGATACAATTGATTGGATTGTTGAGAATGTAAGATACATCGCTGCAGAGTTTCATTTAACTTATCCTGGTTGTAAGGATAAATTTAAAAACTTCAGAGATAAGTATCTAGATCTTTTTGAGAATTATATCATACTCTCAAATGGATATCAAAATATTTCAACAGGTTATGAGTTAAATCTTACTCGTTGGATCTTTGATGATCGGTTCTTAAATGAGTATCATGGAGAATTGATGATTTACATTTACAACTGAGACCACTTCAGAAACCGCCACAAGCACCTTCAGGATCGCCTGTAAGGTGCTTTATACTATCTGTAGTTACCCAGACACCTATGAGGTTCTCAAGTCTAGACCGATTGATTTTCGTTGGTTCCTTTATGCTCCTGATGAACTGGAGTGTAAGACTTTGTAACGTTGCTCTGAACTCTGTATTCTAATGCAATACCTTGATATTACTGGTTATGGTGCCCGTAAGAGACGCTGTGAGAGCGTTGTATCCTGGTTTCTTACCAAGTACCTACCGAGGCATCATATTACCGTAGAAGTCCTTCACAGAGGTCTCAGGAGAGAACAATCTTTTGGGTATTGTTCTGTTGCTGGGAATATCTATCGTCCTCGTGAGTTTCTTCTGGAGATTGATCCTAAACTTGATCTGGAACTTTATAGCAAAGTCATCATACACGAACTTATACATCTTCGTCAATGGGTTCACGGTGTTCTCAAAGAACGCAGAGGAAAGATGTACTACAAAGATAAAACCTTTGATGACTTGGATTACTGGGAATATCCTCACGAAATTGAAGCTCATGGACTGGAACAATCCTACTATGAGGATTACCTATATGAAACAAAACAGGAGGCTTGACGCACCTCTGAAATCTCTGTATAATTACCTTTGTGGAGGTTCATAGATTTATTAGCTAAATATTTTTAAAGAGCCTTATGAAAACAGTAGAAAGACATCGGTATAAAGATAAAAAGATCTTTCAGACACGAAGATTAACTTTTAATCCTTATGTGTATAGTGAATACAGTATGTGTCTGGTGATGGGATTGATTAAACGTCAACTCACACCAGATCTTTTAACACCTAAGTATCGTGAAGAGAATCTTACTAATCCAACATACGGACATTGCTATCACTCTACACAAGCACTGTTCTATTTGATGAATACTGATAAGTTAATTCCGATGAGTGGAATTGATTATCGAGGAGATTATCACTGGTGGTTGCAAGATGGAGAGAGAGTTTATGATGTAACCGCAGATCAATATTATACTGTAGGAAAACTTCCTCCATATCATAATGGAAAGAAAGGCAAATGGTATGGTTGGGGGCAGAGGCCTCATCAAAGAAGTTTAGATTTAATTGTAAGAGTGTTAGGAAAGGAGAATGTGAAAGATGAAAAAGTGACTATAGGGCCTTGACGAATGATTTGAGATCTGATATGATTAAACCAATCAAACGAAATACTGTTTGATCTCACAATCTTCTTCTAATATACTGAAGAGGTGAGTAAAAACTACACAATTACACTGAGGTGTTTATGGCTATTCGTAAGGATTATCTCGTCCCCGTAAAGCGAGATGTAAAAATTTTAGAACTTGGACTTGCACATCAAAAATACAAGAATTTTACAGCACCTGAACAATTTCAACGACCTGAAGCCTGGAAAGCAAAGGATAGAAAGGCGTTCTTTACTTCTATTTTGATGAACCGTGTAGAAGGTACATATGTTCTTGTTGATATTCAACAGTGTATGTGTAAGTTGGAGAAAAAAGTAATTTTTGATTTGAAGACTTATAATTTGTTTAAATCTCTGCTCAGCGAAGGATTTGATTATATTGTTCTTGATGGTAATAATCGTTTTTGCTTTATTTCTTCTCTGTTGAGTGATGAATATTCTATTCCCCCTGGAGAATATGAATTCATTTCTGATACAGATAATTGCAGCGTCTCAACCTTTATCGTAAAACGAGGGGACGATAAGTTCTCTGATCTACCAAAAAGAGTTCAAAAATGCATTATTGAACGTCAGTGTGTTACTAGCGAATATACGCAAATTTGCCTGCAGGGTATGTCTGAAGTCTTTGCAAATGTGAATAGTGGAGTTCCTCTGAATGGGCAAGAACTTCGTAATGCTTATTGCACTGAATGGGCAGATTATGTTCGTAAGATCCGATATGAAATCAGTAGTCTTTTGGCCAAAATGTTTAAAGACTACAAATTGCGTCTCAAGGGAGATGAATGGATTGTGAACTGTCTTGATTTTGTGCTTAATGCAGTTGAAATTGATGATGAAACTAATGAGGTTACTTGTAGTCCTATTAACCAAACTACAATGAACAAATTGTACTTAAGTACTTTCCTGAGTGAAGAAGAACAGTCTTCTATTATGAATTCCTTTATTGAGTTAATGGATTTTGTTTCAAAAATGATTGACGAAAAAGTTTTGGAAGAAAAAGTTCTCATAAGAAACTCTGCAGTCCAAAATCTTTTTTGGATGCTGCGAAACGGACTTGAGACTTATGATGAAGTAGTAGAAGCAACACTTCTTCAAGAAAATGCATATCAAAATAAAATTCGCACATATGGTGATGATGAAAAAACCTTTAAAATTTGTTGTGATGGTTTAGGAAAAGATAATATTGAGTTTCGGTATGAAATTCTTTCAGAAATCGTTGAAAAGGTTACTGAGAACTCGGTTGCATCTGTTATTTGATTTTCAAGACACTTCAAAAACCGTCACAAGGGGTCTCCACAGACCCCTTTTTTGTTCTATAATACTCTTATAATCTTCAACACAGATGAAAACTAAACGCAAGTTCGTAAACGTGGTTCCTAAGAGTTCCAAGGCAAAGAACAGGTTTATCAACCAAATGGAAAGTTTCCACGCGATGATAGTAGAACAAGAAACCGATACTCAATTCTTTGTAGTATCTCTCAATAAAAAATACTGCTTCTGGTTGAACAAACTGAATGACCCGCACTGGGACATCGTTAAATAGTAAAAGAATAGGAGAAAACTATGGTTCTGCTTCTTACTGCATCCATTACTTGCATCCAGGCACTGAACCTTCTTCAGCGAATTACTAAGGTCGTTGGACTTACGGAATTTCAAAAAACAGAAATCGTCACAGAAATCCGTAAGACTATTCCATTTTGTCCTGTTACCATTAAGAAAGATGCAAAATGAAACTCCAGAAGATAAATGGAACCGAGGATTAACTTTATTTGAAGAGAGTGTACTAAAACCAGATCCAGAGTTGAGAAATTGCGCTCATAATCAACTCTGTTTTCACGAGTTGATGTATATTCGGGAACACGTTTTAGAATATCTTAAGACTATAAGAAAATGAATTCAATATACATCTATTTGCTTATATTTGCTTGTATTGCATATTTGATTATTACTGATGAAAGTGTTGCGGCCGCAGTTACTTTACTTTTACAGTTAATTAAGTTTCAATATCAAAAGAGAAAGTGGATGATACTAAATGATCCACGCAATCCAATTGTAAAATATCTAATATGGAAACGAGCATATAAACTTGCAAAAGAAATACAAGATGAAATGGAACGTAAATCCAAACCAACCAACGACAATAGCACGATTGATTAGTGAACTGGAAGGAATAACATATATCTTAGATTGTTTGAATGAACCAGAAGAATATGAATATATACAAAAAATGAAACAGAAGTATTATAAGATGTACTTTAGAATGTTAAAGGAACAATAAATACACCATATCTGAATAATACCATTATGTTATCAACTACTTATCGGGTTCGTCTTCAAGAGATATGTGATCGTATTGCAAATCAAGAAGAAGTCAGTTTGTCGGATGTAATATGGGCCGAAAAACTTGGAAAAGCAAACAGAAGTGCTGGATCAATTTTAAGGCAAGCACGTAGAAAAGCAGCAAATCCAGAAATGACTGAGGAAAGTCTTGATGGATTTCTAAATGCACTGGATTTGGGTGATCCTGATCCCAGCAACCATCGCAACAGATTTAATAGTGTTGATGATATTGCAGACTTCTTTCGTAATGATGATGAGATGAGGCGAGATTGAGTTATGTTAAGAAACTCACACAAAAATCAAATTAAATGCTAATATAGTACTGGTGAGAGTACTACAGCATAAAATTTCTTGATTATAATGTTTTCTTGCATAGAGGTTATGATGCATAACTTAATTTCCTACAATCAACTGGCTTCCTGGAAACAACTGGAGACAACTATTAATGAATTTACCGAACAAAATGAACTGATTAATGACTATTATCAGTGTTTAATTGAGTGTGATGATAACCAACAAGAATGCAAACGAGTGTGTAGAGAAGTCTTAAGTTCATAAGTCCAATTTAAAATCCGTCCATTGACCCTTGACTTTCGTGGTTGAGGGTCTTATAGTATGTACATCAAAAGACTTGAAGATGACCTACGAAGCAAAAATCACTCTGAAGTATGATTCCATTTGGGACCGCACAGGTGGCATCTATGATGAAGAAATGATTCCAGAGGAGCACATTATTTTTGAGACTCCTGTAGATGACCTCAACACCATTCAACTCTTCCAGTTCTTTGCAAAGTTTGCTGGTGCGATGGGGCATAACGAAGCAGGTATTGCTAAAGGTGCTTGCTATGTCGCATTCAACGATATGCGTTCCACAGAAGAAATGCGTAAAACTGCAGAAGAGTATGATTTGAAACTGATTGAGGATTATAGGGATACTGTTTGTAAGTTGGAAGCAGAAGTTCGTGACCTGAAAGCAAAACTCTCCCGTCTTGAGCAACCTGATAATCCTCAATATACTGATGAGGAAATGGATGCGATGAGTGCTGAATATATTGCCTGGAATAGTCTTATTCCTGGTAGTTATGCTGCTGTTGAAAATGGATGTAAGTGTCCTGTGATGGATAATGAAGAAATGCCCGACGATAAAAAATGGGTAAATGGTGATTGCCCTCTTCACGGTAAAGTAAAATGAAACCAAACACTTATGTAATTCTTGAGCGAGCAGTAGAAGAAGGAGCAAGACTTGGTTATCGTCGTGCCTTCAAACACGTTGAAAATCCATCAGAAGGTGCTATAGTAGATGCGATCACAGAGGCAGTAATGCTCTCAGTAAGTGAAGTGTTTGTGTTTAATGATGTAAAAGGAGAGAGTTATGACTGAGAGAGCACAAAATTTTATGAACGCAGTATGGGACTGTAGAAACAATCAAGGTGCTGATACTGAAGAAAAACTTGTATCAGCAATTCTACAAGTTGCTGCAGAAACTGTGAGGTCTTATACGGCTCAAAATGATTTGGTTGTTTTGGATAAGAAAGATTTACTTCAATTAGCACAGGAAATAGTAGAATGAAAAAACTAATTCAATTTAATGTTAGAGAAGATTTTGGAACTGATTGGTATGTGCAAGTTCTAAACATCAGACGCTGGAGTTTGCTTCAAGTATCGGTTTCCTGGAACGATTATGCTGGATGGCCCTATCTTCAAATTACATCAGGTGGTAATGGTCTTTTCACCATTCTTTTCTGGGTCTATAAGTTTGGTTTTGATGTGAGTATTTTGAGTAGAACTTGGAACTTTAATTATATGAAAGATTGTAATGAATATTATGAAACCACTACCTGATAAAAGAGAACTGGATATTATGTGGGCAGTCGCAACCAGTTCCGCAATTGAAACAAGAGAAAAACCACATCTTATCTTCGCCAGGTTGCTGTATAACGACATTATGAACATTAAACCTCCTGTAGGACTTGCTGACTGATTATGAGTTTCACTAAAACTATTTCTGCTTTTGCCGCACTCGCAAGTATTTTTGGTGTGAGTGTTGCTGGTTATAAACTTGCTGAAGGTTCTGCAAATACTCCTTCACCAATACTTGAGGAGAAGATTATTCAACTTGAGAAACAACTGGAAGAAGTAAAAACACAAAAACCAGTTGAGCAAGTGGCACAACCACTACAACTACCAGCACCAGAACCTGTTATACTACCTCCAGTAACACCACCACCTCCAGTTCCTGAAACTACTACAGAACAATGAGATTTAGAAACATAGAATTTAGATGGAGTATTAGTAATCGGGAGGTATTATGACTGAATTCTATGTGATTATGTTGAAGAGGCAGGATGGTAAGGTCTATGCTGATTTACATAAGACCAATCAGCACATTTACCTTACAATAGAAAATGCTGAAGACGAATTCAATAAGTCGGAACATTATAAACAATACTGCCACATCGTAAAACTTATTGCTTGTTTGGATGAGGAACTTAAAGAAATTAAAGATCAACTTGATTATCTTGAACAACGAGCATTTGATAAGGAAGATTTTGATTATCAAACTTACATAGAAGATTACAAATGACTAAATGTACTTTTGACCCAACAGCAGACATTTATAAGGATGCTCCTATTGGTATGTTTCACTGCCCTGAATGTGGTGAAATGGTAGTTGCTGGTATGCCTCATCCTGATTGGGATGAGTTTTATGATGAGGATGAAGAATGAAACTCTACAATCGCCCTATGAACTTCTTTGAGAAAATCCAAGTTGGTTGGTGGTGGATTGGGGAAATCTTTGATGAATGGTGCTATACTATGAGAAGTGAAGACGGAGAGTTCTTTAACTA
>Ga0222712_10003709_pt1 | contig 16441 bp, 35 predicted proteins | sample C33_657DmetaG_FD_165043 | JGI IMG/M metagenome (GOLD analysis project Ga0222712, IMG submission 165043) | Estuarine water microbial communities from San Francisco Bay, California, United States - C33_657D | ecosystem: Environmental > Aquatic > Marine > Unclassified | place: USA: California...
CTGGCCAATAAACAAGGTCGTGCTGATATTGTCACCCAACAACTAATCAAGGTCAATAAAATGAGCGAGTCTGAGGTTGAGGATTACATTAATGAATCGTTTGCAATATGGATGGAAAGGTCTGAGCATAAATGGGAACTTGATATCACTTATCTAAAAGAATATATGGATGAGGAAAACGAGTATGCCAAAAAAATGGAGGTAAGGAGAGTTAATGGTATTGAAGAATATAAAAAACAATTAGCGGAGAGATTAAAAAAATAAAACTAAGATAATATGGAATTATCGGAACAGGAAAAATTAAAAAAAGCTAAAGATGCATACCAACGAAGTTTGGCTATACACCAACTCGAGGAAAAATTGGCCTCAACTAAAATAGAGGAGCCAAACCATAGGTACGTACAAAGTTTCCAACACCTAATCAATATCGTTAATACTGCGATTGAAGAAGCTGGGGAAACAATTGATGAACGTGATATTGAAACAAAACATCAATATTATTACGATTTTATATACAAGCAACCTTTCTGTGATCAATACACTTGGTTAATAAAGAATGAAAGACCAGATTTATTGATGCGTAGTGTGTTTGTTGATGAACTTTTAACTTTCGCCAACACAAATAAATTTTGTGGTAAAACATATGGCAAAGTTTTTATTGTGGTTCCAGAGCATTTAAAAAACAAATAAAATAATGTGGTACTTAGGAGAACATAAAATTTGGGTATTGGAGGGTGTAATAGATGATTTAGATATCCATAACGTTTATTTGCTTTCCAATGAGGAATTGAAAACTGGTGACCAATATGTCTTATTGTATCGCAGCAATTTAAACAGAGTTGCGGATCCAAATGCGTTTAGGGTAACGGATCAGCATCTAATCAAAGTAAAATGCCTATGGGAGTATAATAAGATTGGATCTTCATGTACCAAGATTGTCGAAGAACCAAAAAAATGGATTTTTTCTATATAACATTTATCAAATAAAAATAATATGGCAACAAAGAAACAAAAAAAGAAAAATGAACTACCACCATTTAAAGTTGGGGTCTATTCGGATTATTACCCAATCTACATGGATGGTGTTGAGTATGGGAGAAATGATTGTGATGAATCATTTGTAAGCATGTACGAAGGTGCTGGAATAGGTAGAATGGCATTGTATATGGGAGTTGGTTATTACATGATGGATGGGGTTTACCTATTACCAAATGGTGAGATGATGGATGAGGATGAAGACTCAGATGATGATTCCATTTTGGATTGGCTCGATGATGGTGAGGGTGTTGATTAATATAATAAAATTAATATGAAAGCAATAGCAATTATAATCACAATGGTAATCCTGACATCTTGCGGGGTAACCAAGAAAACAAAGAAACAAACACCACAATATAAGGTTGAATGGAGCGAATAACGCAAAATTTGTAAAAGAAAAACAACATCATGAGTAAATATAAAATTGGTGAGATAATTCACCTTAAAGCAACACAGGGTTTTGATAACAATCAAAAGATAACTGGAACCATTATATTTGAATATCTTGGTAGAGGTTTAAACGGACTATTAAAGTTAAGAGAGGGTGATCAATATGTTAATATTTCAGATAACAACGAAATAGAGTTGAATGATTTAACCTTATTTGAATCTGATGAAATAGCTTACCATAAGGACACCGATAGATTCAGAAAGATGATTGGTAGATATATTCATTCATACGATGTTCCAAATGATGTGTTGGAAAGATTGCTTGACGAACCTGAACCATATAGAGAAATGGTGATGGAATATCTGGATGAGTGGGTTGAAGAAACAAATATACCCGTAGAGGATATGAATAGAATGTTTAACAGCGAGGTTATTTCTGAATTAATGGAGAAATATAAAAAAGAACCATTAACCGAGGAGAAAGAAAAACAAATACTAAAGAAACTCGATGATGTAACAATGAAGTTCGGGGTAATCAAAGGTGAGAATGATATTGACATTAATGTTGTATATTTTGGTGACGGATCTGATAAAAGCAGAATACACCAATATCATCTCGAGGGAAACACATTGGTGATTCATAGAGGCGAACCAAATGAATGGGCGTATTTTGTGGACGCATACTCCGACATTGCAAATGAAATAAATAACCCAACACCACTAAATTAACCCAAAATTTGAAAAAAGGGGGGGTGATACTAATAATATAAACATCAACAGAAACAATATGGATAGAATAATAGATTTATACGAGGATGAAATAGATCAATTACTATATGTTTTAAAAAACACTGGGAATGATAACACAAGGTTATATAATAAAATTAACCAACAGTTAACACCAACAACAGATATTAAAGCATATAGAAAACAAATAAGAAACAATGAAGGTATAATCAAACCAACCAAAGATGATTTCAAACTATACAAGTATGAGATGAATGGTTATGAGAATACAATAAAGGTAACATACGATAACGGATTATGTGGTACTGGTGTTTTCTTTATATTGGATATGATGAGGTATATCAACATAGGTTATCTGTTATATATCCATTCAATAGGTTATGATGAGAACATCCTTAAAATTGAATTGAGTGAGAGTATTGAAGAAGTTGCACCATGGGTAAAAACAAAATACCGTATAAGCAAAGATGGTTTAATGGGTATAGTGAATACAATTATACAATCTGAACATATACAGGTAGAAATAGATTTAGTTAAAGACTCAGTAGAATAAAAAATGAATACAAGTAGAATATTCGCCAGGAAGAATAGAGGGATGATGCTGGTGGAGAAATTACCCGTCATACTGAATACATTTGACTCGTTGGGTAGGTTGGATGATGGTGATGAGTTTGTATACATGAAAGGAAATAGGGTGCTAAATTACGGATCACCCTCAGCAAGAGATGAGGAGATTGGAAGAGTACTATGGCATTATGGTGTAATGAATTCAGATAAGGTTATACGCAAATTTGAATTAAAGTGGCATAATGGTAATGCAATATACTTTAATAAGATGACAGTAAAATAATGTGCCATAAAGTCATGAATTCAGTTCATAAATGGTAATAAAATACATAAAATGACAGGCTTGACTACCGAGAAATCTTACCACCCTTAAATGACTGAAAATCATACAGTTATAGGTTCAGTGAATTCACCTGTTAAACTGTTGAGTATCAGATGATTACATGCTTCCCACTATCCCCCACAAATACCCACTTTTTCCCATTTAGTGGCAAATGTTTGCGCTAAAGAAATTTGACCCTTTCGCTATTTATCGATATAATTTTTTTAAATTTCTGAAAAAACGCCATAAAATTAGGGTTTTAACTTTAATCTATATCTAATAGGCTCTTGATTCCGTTGATCACGTGCGAGGTGAAAGCGGTGTAATGGAATGGCGTACATGCGATGCATAGCCATGCAAAAATGGAGTCGCCAAATATAAAATTATATAATATAATTAAGATGGGTAGTCCGAACCAGAAGTAAGAAGTTGCAAATGGCGTGAGCGCCAAAAGTAAGGATACAAAAAATACCCACCATGCATACCCTAGTGAAAAATAACATGCGATGCATACAAAGACGATCGTGTAAATTGTGTTAATGTGTTTAAGCATATTCTTTTAGTTTAACAATACAAAGGTAAGTGAATTCTTTTTAATGTGCAAACTTGAATGCAGATTTTTTTTTGTATTATTTTTAACGGTATGAATTCATCACAAATCTGAATACACATGTATCCTGAATTCTCTCTGATCTGAATTCTGGGATACGGGGGTAAATGAATTCTGTAATAAAGTTAAATGTGAATTCTTCCAGATCTGAATTCTGGGAGAAGTGAATGCAAGTTTAAAATGGGGTTTGAATTCTGGTTTGAATCTAGAGTAGAATGAAGACCCTGGGACGTTAAGTTAAAATCAAAAAACAAAACGGTAATGGTGTTGTCCCAGGGTCAAGCATTCAAGTTAAACCAAAACAATTTGACATTGTTAGTACAAAGATAAGCATACTTTTTTTAATATGCAAGTCTTTTTTTATATTTTTTTTTAAGTACCCTGAATTAGAGTAAATTCATCTAGCCAGTAGATCCAGATCGCCATGTGATATCCATATAGGATATAATTGAATTCGGTTGGCCTGCTATCCATCTTGGCCATGATCTTATTAATGGCTTCATCTGAAGTGCTGGTTATATCCAGGATATATTTCTCCTGGGGCTGCTGTAGTATATACTTATCTAGCAGCATGGCTTCCAGCTCATCAACCTCATTATCATCCTGGTTCAGGAGATCAATTAGCTGGCGGGATAATTCTTGATCCGTATAGATCGTTGAGTATTCTTTTAATTGTTCTGTCGCAGCGCCCCTGTAGAGCTCCTTGGTTGTATACCTGAACATGTTGGCCACACCCAGGTGACTCCCGCTCATGGACGGTATGGCGTTGATCGCCTCTCTGATATCGTTGAATGCTGCCTCTAGACCCTGGACGGTCTCGTCTGTTACGCCATCACCTAGTACTACAATATTCAACGTGTCTTCGAACGGGGACAGGAATTCTGCTATAACCTCTAAAGGTTCTTGTGGATCTTCTATCATGAATTCACAGTTGATTCTTTATTATAATCGATCATGAATTCAGCCCCATATTTGAATCCCAGCTCCAGGATGTATTTCTCCCCGCTGGATAGTTTGCTGAATTCAGACGCCTTTTGCGCAGCAGCTGTTTCAATCGCTCTAGATCCTGGTGATCTGAATTCTGATCTGTTTTTACTTTTATTGGCCATTTAAATAACATTTGTTGTTTGTCATAATCACGGTACCTGCACTGTGAATCGGTTCACCAGTAGCTTTCACCTGGAACGTTTCCATCTTGTACGGGTTGTAGTATACCTGATCCCCTAATTTGGGCTCCTCAACAAATATACTATAATTTTGACAAATAACAAACGCATGTACGTTTTTTTTCTTCTCCAGTAGAACCCTGTCCCTTCCCGCCTTACTTATAGTAAAGTTAACATCGCTGCATACCAGATCCTTCTCATGTGAGAATAACCTGTAGCCCTTCTTCTCTTTATTATACTTCAGTACGCTAAAGCAATCTCTGTGTAGATTCCTGTAGATCTTAAATTCTTTTCTCTGGTTCCTCATTTTAATCCTGGTTTAATTAAACTGTCCAGCCTCAAGAGCTAGTTTATAATTTTGCCTCATGGTTGGCGACATGTATTCCCAGTCACCTGCTTCCAGTGCTTCAAGCAACCCAACGCTAGCGAAGTAATTATCTGAGACTAGTTCCATGTTCCTGGTGTACATCTCAACGTTACCGTTATCGTCACCCTCATGGTAGTTACAGAAGAATACAAAGTCCTTTGTGATTAATCCTTTATAGAATCTCCCGTTCCAACGTTTAATGTAAGTTGGATACTTGTTATACTCCCGTTTAATATGTTGTGTTGAACTCATGATACAAAGATAAGTGAATTATATTTAACCCGCAAATTTGAATACAAATAAAAAAAGGGGGTTAGTTACAACCCCCGATTACAAAACCTGTAGTATCTTTCTTTGCCTCACCCTTGGCTTTTAAACCAACGATAACGCCATTACCATGTAAGAAAGTTAAATCATGTTCGTCACCGTTAATAACTTTGGCGTTCATGTACGTTTCAGGTAATTCTGTTTCATCCTTTACTTTGAAGACAGCTGCTACATTAAAACCGAGATCGATAGCCTGTTGAGCTTCCTTTTGGTTTGTTGCTGTTTCAGCTCTAGAGAAAGTCAGGTGATAGTTACTAGGTAACTGCTTCGTCAACCTGTTAAAGATTTTTGTGTAGTCGTAAAATTGCACGTCAGGGAACATAACCATGATGTTTTCAAAACCGCCTACAGGAATATTCTCATATGGAATATCACTAGTACCGTTTAAACGAACGCACATTGCACCCGCACCATGCTTTTTTATCCCGCTAGAGATTTCCTTTACAACCTGCTCCATGAAAGCTGTTCTGTTCTGTAGAAAGTATTCTGTCTTATTCAGACGACCTTTCATTACATTGCTGAACTTACCACGTCCCGCTGTGAAGAGACATGCTGCTTTACAACCCGCTGTTGCTTTAGGGCAAATGTTTTTACCCATGCTGTTTTGTTTTTCAGGTGACATGTACAATATGTACGTAGTGTAACCCAATTTTTCGCCTTTCTGTGTTTTGGCGTTTTGCGTACCGAATAATTTGGTAGGCTGTTTGTAAGTGTGACCTAAATTAAACATAGTTATGTATTTTTGATTTAACAGTGCAAAACTACGTATACTTTTTTTAATGTGCAAATTTTATTGTAAAAAAGTTTTTTGTATTTTTATTTGGTGGTTAAAAAGTTTATGCATATCTTTGTATCGTTAAATCAAAATAATCAATTATGCCAAACTGGTGCGAAAATCGTTTAGAGGTATCGGGAGATGCCAACGAACTAAAAAAATTCCTTGAGATAGGAATTAAAGAAGAACCTATGCGTTACAGCAAAACAGGTGAGACAGAGTTAATCTGGAGAATGTCCAGGTACTTCTCAACCCCAGAACCCCTAACCAGGACTATATCACCTGCCAGGGATTGTGAGTGGGTTAATGAGTGGGAGGTGAACCACGCAAAGAAACAGATTGAGGAACAGCCATCCAGGATTGCTCAACTGGAAAAGGAACTGGAAACAGCAACTGGTGATGAGAAAATGTTTGTGTTGTCTCAACTGGAAGAAGCCAAGAAACCGATCGAAATTCCAGAACTAATTAAATGTTCAAACGGAACGGAGAAAGACAGGAAAGCCCTGATTAAAGAATTTGGTACAGATAACTGGTACGACTGGAATGTTAAGAACTGGGGAACTAAATGGGATTGTGACTCGAGTGAGTGTGGTTATGATGTACACGAGGACATTCACTTTGTGGTAAACTTTAATAGTGCCTGGTCGCCACCAATCGGTTGGTTGGATAATGTAATAAAGTTATTCCCAGACCTTAACTTCAAACTGGTGTTTATGGAAACTGGAAACTGGTTTGCAGGTTGTGTTTACAGCAACGAAGGTGAACTGGAAATCGTGGAAGGTGAACCAGAGTATGTACAGGATGGTGTTGTCTATAACTATAATGGTGATGATGGTCAGTATATTGGTGAGGACGGAACTATTATCCCAGAGGATGATTTTGATAATACCTTTCCAGAAAATCCTTTCGAGTGCTTTGATGCTCCCTGGGAATAATGTAGTAAAATTAACTGGGGAGGCAAAAAAACTTCCCCAGTTTCTTGCATATTAAATAAATTTAAATTACCTTTGTATTATGATTATAATTGGAAGACCCATTGAGGGTATCGCTCTTAACGGGCTAGAATATTTGATGAACGAAGATAACACGGATTACAAGTTCTTCAATACTAAAGAAGATGCATTCACATTCCTACGTAGTAACATGGAAGGTGAAGTCACTGATGATGACCTTGAGGATGCATTCATGTTTCTGGACACCGAAGAAGATTTCGAAACTCCAGTAAAACCTTTAAATAAAGAAGATGAATAGACGAATCGTATTTACTGTTGCGCTGTTAACTGTATTCATTCTTGGTTGCAAAGCTAAACGTGAGAATCATGTAATTGAATACAAGTATAAAATCACTGGCATGGTTCCACTGGAATCTGGCGGGGAACATCCCGCTGTCTGGTTGACGGATACCTTTACTGTTGACAGTTGTCTGGTGATAAAGATATTGAATTCTGACGGTAGTGAATATAACATCGAACCACCGTATACAGTAACCAGTATTCAAGAGGAATAGTTGTTTTGATTTAACAGATAACAACTGGGGATGGCGCAAGCTGTCCCTTTTTTTATAATATATTTAAGTACTTCAGCTCCATGATTTTGGAATGGTGATACTGGATGAGCTGCACTTTGTATTGATCCAGAACTTCCTGGGCTTGGATTCTATCCAGGTAAGTGTTAACTGGATTTTCACCTTTGATGTACCAGCTCCTGTAGAATCTAATGTATGGTGTTTGTAATGTGTTATCTTTATACACAATATAATATCTGGGTTCAAATAAATCTTTCACCTGGAATACAGTAAAGTTATACCCGTTCGGTGCCAGGACTGTTTTGATTGTTTGATCCAGAGCTTTCTGGGTCTGGAATGTTTTGGCTTCCTTGAATTCTGGTGACATAACTGGTTTGTTCTGGTACTTCCTGGTGTACACCTGGTTCTTACCGTCCCTGTGGATTACCAGGAGATATCGTTCACCGTCAGCCAGATTAAAGTGGCGCTGTTCCAGAATTTGGTTATTAGTCATCTAGTATAAATATAAACACCAGATGATAAAAATAAAGGGGCTTTACGCCCCCTTAATTATTATCCTTCTGGTACTGTAAAGATACCAATGTCTGGTACACTCACTTCTTTACCCTCAAGGTCATCTATTGAATACTTACGACCCTTGTCATCCTCAAATATCATATCATCCGTCCAATCCATTGGATTATTCAGGACTGAGAATATGTTATGCCCTTTCATTGAGCTTTCTGTTCTACCCCAGTTATCTATAACTTCGGAATAGTAAATGATTCTTATCGCTGCCATATTAATTTAATGTTTTAACTTCACCAATCCTGTATGTCCAATAGACATCAGAGAACCCAAAGAACGCATCAGATGAACCATCGCTGTTATCAGTTTCGCTGAACAATGTTCCATACTCATCACACTCCCAAGTTTCTTGGTCGTAACGATTAACAGGATTTTGGTTTATGTAATTATGTTGCATTGAGATACCCTCATCAATCATATCATTGTAAGTTTCAATAGCCGTTTGCTTATTGAAGAACTTAATGGTACACTCATCAACATACTCACTGAAATCAACTACATAGTGTGTGCAATCATTAGCAACATCCTGTGTACCGACCTTAAAGTAGTGGTCAACATCACCCAAGAAATTTGATAGTGCCTCATTGTTACCCGCATTGAAACGGACAGCCCAAGAATCCTCACACCAAAAATCAACTTCTTCCTCAAGGTTCTCATCCAACGCAAAGATTTCCTGTGTGCGTTTCTGAAATTCAGCCTGTGCATCTTCAACTTTATCGTAGAAGATAACCTCACTATCACTTGGTAAGTGAGTGGCGATAATAAGATAATGAATTTGTTTTGTCATATTGTTTGATTTATGAGTGCGAAGATATGTATAATAAATTTAACCTACAAATTTTCACATAAAAAAAGGGGAAATTTCTTTCCCCCTTCTCTCTCCATTGCAAACTCGTTAGTTCGCAAACTCTTCTGCTAGTGTCCACAAACCTTTGTTCACAAGCATGTTCATACGGATGTTTGTGATAGGGCGTGTAGCCTTTGCTTTATTGGTTTGGCCAATGTGTTGGAAACCACCACCGATTAAGTGTTCCTGAACTCGGTTGTAAACTCTCCAAAGGTCAGCACCATTGTCCTCAGGACGAACTGCTTTCAGGATGTCGTTTACGTTTACGTTCTTTTGAACTTTGGCGTAATCCACCTGATTGGTTTTTACATCGATGTACTCAGGGAAGCGGATAGCGAAAGCACGCATTGCGAATTCCTCCTGAGCATTATCTTTCAGGATAACATGCTCGAAGCGGTCGATTGCTGAAAACACCGTAGGTAACTTCTTTGTGATGTCAGTAATCATATGCTTCACTTCGCTGAACTTCGTCCCCATATGGCGTACACGAAACTTATCGAACGTAGTGTCAGCAACAACCAATCCGTTTGAACAGATAAGACGGAAGATACCCACGTGAAAGTTCAATGAACAAGTTCTATCGTGTGAGTTCACGAACAGGATTTCAGGAATGTTACCCTTAACACCTAGTGAGCCAAAATCATCGTGACGGAAGCGTATCATATGCTTCGTAGTTTCAGGATTTTTCTTTGACTTCTGTTGTGTTGCACTGTGAGCATTCCAACCCATTCCAGATAATCCATCGATGATTTCTGCTGTTGTCATGAATTGGTATTGTTTAGATACCCCACGTTCTGCACCTTGCTCAGGCGTTCTGAACGCTGCGGGTGCTAACTCTTTTAATTGATCGATTTGATACATAGTTATTTTATTTTTGTGATACAAAGGTAAGTAGATTATTTTTAACTTGCAAACTTTTTTATAGTTTTTTTAATTTTTTTTTCTTGATCCAGAATTCAGATAAAAAAAGGGGATTGCTCCCCTTTCATTATAGAGTTCTCTTATACACGAATTCAACTTCGCCCTCGTAGATTTCAATAGTGTTATCCTTAACGATAATCTTACCTATGTCGGAACTATCTTCCCCCTGCCATGTAATCTCCCCATTAAGTTTGATACCCCATGGCTCAAAGAAATGTCCGATAAGATATTGTAACCATTCGATGTAGTGATAAAACTTTTCGCTACCATCCCAAGCGAGTGTGCTTTCATCATCAAGTCGCCATTGACACCACAACCCAGGTTGTTTGATTTTGTCAGCGTTAAGGGCTTTCATCATCTCATCACGCTTTTGCCAATCGCCATCGTATTCTTTCCAACCAATCTCGCCACTTGCTGAATTGTAGTCAATGATACTATCATCATTACTTTGTCCACTATTGCCATCATTTTTGGCGAAGTACTCTCCTTTGAAACCATACACCTCATCAGCATTGGTTTTATCCTTTGCGAATGGATAGCCATGTTCCCCTTTATAGAGAGCCATTAGTTTGTTTACATCACGCTGCATTCTGCGTGTGTCAGCGATACGATTAACGTATTCACGCTGTTCTGTTGTTGCATTGGGTGTCAATTTTAGGACACCACTAAAGTCAGTTGAATAACCCATATTGTTTTTGATTTATGGTACAAAGATAAGTGTAATAAATTTAACTTGCAAATTTTATTGCAAATATTTTTCAAGATTTGTATTGTAAATCATTTCGCCCTCAATCAACTTGGCTTTGATACCATCAACAATAACTTTGAAACGAGCAGTACCAATACTTGCGACAACCTCATCCAATGTCTTAACACCTTTCCAAGATACAATCTTGTAATTGGTACTACGAGGATTACCATATAATATGGCTTTCTTTGATTGGCGTTCGATTGACTTTAAGAAGTTAAGGCGTTCACATAAGAACTCAACTTGATTATCAAAACTGAAATCGTTAGCAACCCAATCATTCTTGCCAGTTGGCATTTGTGGATGTGGTTTGTTGTAATCATCTGCTTGGAATTGAGCCATACCTTGTTCAGTCAAGAAGTCCTCAAAGGATTTCAATAGGGCTTTACTCTTATCGTCATAACCATAAGGTCGGATGTCGGGACAACCACCCCAACCATCATTGTTTAGGTAACCCACTTTCTTATTGTCAAAGTAGATGTCGCAAAAGAAACCACACAAGTCGTGTCCGAAGTTCTCTTTTACATTCTTGATAGATACTCTATCAGTAATTGTTTTTGGAAGTATGTTCATATTATTTTGATTTAACGATACAAAGATAAGTGTAATAAATTTAACTCACAAATTAATTTGTAACTTTTTTTCGATCTAGTTAGAATTCAAATAAAAAAAGCCCCGATTTCTCAGGGCTTTATATTAATCATTATTTTCATCCTCATCGTCCCAATCATCCGTTTCTTCTTCCTGACCAATATACTCAACACAGAAAGCAACCCACTCACCGCTATCATCTTTAATACCAACAACAGCGTATGAACCATCACCATAACCTGACGAAGATACAGCACCATTTGGAAGTACACCCCAACTATGCTCACCAAGTGTAAAATTACAACAAACACGATACCATTCATCACCACTTTCTTTCATAGAGAAGTCGTTACCGAAATTGTATTTATCCAACCCCACCGCACTCGCATCATTACGATAGTTAGCGAAGTCAAAGAAACCAAACTGACCACTATCAACTCCAAAATCAAACGCTAATTGATAACCATTAAATTGCTCAATCTCACGAAGGATTTTTGGGTTTTTTGCGACAGCATCAATGTGGTAAACCCATAGGTGAGAAATCCGTTCACCCCAACTACCCTCATCGGAAGTTGCGATACCCGCATCCCATTTTCCGTTTTTAACATTGTCTACTACTCCTTGACACCAAGTGCCTAATTCATAACAAGGGTCGGAGCATACCATTTTTCCCGATGTTACATCAAAAGTTGTTTTCATATTGTTTGTGATTTTAACGATACAAAGATAAATGTAATTTTTTTAACCACCAAATTTTTACGAATATTATTTTGTTTTTCTTCTCCTTGGTACCGAACCCTGCTTCAGTTTCGTCTTCTTAATAAATTTAAATGTGCTCTTTGTGATTCTCACTAGTTTACTGCTCTTAGCCATATGTCTCTATTTTTCTTTAGTTGTTTGGTTATAAAAAAGGAGGCCGCCTGCGCAGCCTCCATGAAATTAATTGCTGCTATTTTTAACGGGAAAATAATTTGTCAAGAGCGATTCGACTTTCTATCAAATTGGTAATCATATCAACGGGAAGTGTAGCTTCATCACCAATCATATAATCTTGGTAATTGTCCAAACAGATGCCGTCACACCACTCAACTTTGACAGCTTTCTTTGTTACTTTGGTTACCTGATACCAAGCTAATCCGTCAGCAACAGGGCGTGAGAAATAACGATACAGTAGCTTCTCACCTTTAGCTTCCTGAGCTTTGTCAATGGATTTCAGGTGGGCTAAGTTTTTTTCGCTATTCTCGATTGATACATCAATGTTTGAATAGTCATCGATTGGGAATTGTTTCTTATATAACATATTGTTCTGATTTGAATACAAAGGTAAATACAATTTTTTTAACCCGCAAATTTGAATACAAAAATTTTTTTAATTACCACTTGATAATGTTGTATTCTTTTACTACTTTTGTATCGATGAAAAATTATATCATCGCTTTAGCTTTCCTAGTAATGGGATTGGCTTCATGTGGATCGGGTTCTACCGAATCTTCAGCTAACACAGTTGACTCAACTGTTGTTACTACCGATACCACAAAAGCAGTAATCGATACTGTAAAAGCAGCCGTAGTTGATACGACCGTAAAAAAATAAGATTCGGGAAATAGGGAGGGGATTAAACCCCTCCTTATTTTTTTATATACAACCCAACCACTCACTAGGTTTGCTGTTCGTATCTTTCACCTGTTGAAATCCTTTCAGGACATCTTTGGCGATTCCATGCGACTGTTCGTTCCTTCCATCGAAATGGTAGTCGTCACTGGCACAGTTTTCCAACCAAGCCAAACACAGTTTAGTGAATGACTGTTGAAGTGTGCGGTGTTCCCTGTTCATCTCTTCGATAAACGCTTTCTCCTTACTGGAAAAACTGTTCAGGTAGTCAGTTACATTTTGAACTGTTTCCTTTGCTGTTGCTTTGCTCATATGATTTGATTTTAATTGTCCGCTTCAGTTAATAAACATTTACAGGTTTCACATTTGTAATCCGTTTCCTCATACGGTGGATGTGGTTCATCGTAACCAAAACAGTTACCTCGTTCGTCAGGGCCATCACCCAGATTCCCGTACAGTTCGATTGCTTCTTCTTCAGAAGGAAAACAGTCCCAACAGAAATCGATGGGAATTGATTCAGATGTGTAGATTCTCATTGTCTTTTGATTTATGATACAAAGATAACTGTAATAATTTTAACCTGCAAATTTTCCTGTAACTTTTTTTGGATCTGGATTAAAAAAAGAAAGAGACTCTAGGTCTCTCTCTTCTCATCAAATCGCAAAACAAATAGTATATTACACACCACTCGCATCTTTCTCATAAACTAGATAATAGATGCTTTCATATATGGCTACCATATCATCCGTTTCTAGGTCAGAGTATTCCCAAATCTCACCTGTTGTCGTTTTAAGACAAACCGAGGATTGGTCATAAAATATCGTTTGAACATCTAGTGTTCCATCCGCTGTTGAAATTGCAATACCTTCATCTAGCACATCGTATTGTGCAAAAGGTGGTTGTTCTGATTTCATCAGGGCTTCTGTTGCTCTCATCAAATCAATTCGGAGATTACTTACTCTCTCGTTGAAGTCAATAAAGTTACTCATATTCTTTTTTTGTTTGTTGGTTCGGGTAAGCCATCCATATCCACAACCCGCACAGCGGGATAGTATATGCCGTTATTAAGTTGATAATAATATATGCTTGGACTATTATCTTTTAATCCTGATATATCATGGACTTTGGTTTTAACGAAGTCCCAATCTTTAAGATTTGTTGGTTTCACCATACGAAGTTAATTGTATTTTTTTTAATGTGCAAGTTTGAATACAAATTAATTATCGAATTCAACATCATAAGGACATTCAACATCATCAACAATCTCCTCAACATTCTCATGAAGTTCGTTCTTTATCTTATCGATAAGTTTGACCTTGGCACACTCCAGAATTAAATCATCACTGGCGTCATCTTTAACAACAACTCTTGTCACTAATGATACATACACTAATTTACTTTTCATATATTGAATAATGGTTGAATGCAATCTCAAATAAGTCATCTTCGGGTACATCCTCTACATCAGTATAACCCCAAGCAGATAACATCTCTATATCTTCGCTTAAAATCCCTTTGATGTGTTTGATAACCTCATCCCTTGATGTGAATTCTAACGGCCCATCAATGGCTTCCTCGTCTATCCAAACTCTTTCTGTATTCATATCTTAATCTACTAAATAGGTTTCGTTTTCATCACTCCACTCCTCGTTGGTTACAAGATAACCCAAACGATTAACAAAGTGCCACCCAGCGATAATGTACAACTCATCTTCCTCATCAATGATTGTCCAAATACGCTTGTTTGGTTGTTGTTTAACATAATCAACCTCCTCGCCAAATGTTTCATACATACAACCACCAAACGAACATAAATCTTCGGGTAGTGTACTACCAGTATCTTCTTTGGCTTGTAGTTCTTTTAGTAATACCTGATTGTATTCAGGATTGTACTTTGCGTAGAATTCAGTATCAGTTAGTGTCATTTTGTTTTTGATTTGAATACAAATGTAAATGAATTATTTTTAACTTGCAAATTTTACAACAAATTTTTTCTCATTGTTTGTGAATACTCCCGCTCAATGATAGTATCTCTATGTTGATTACCCGCAAATCTCATCTGATGATGGGACTCGACAACTTGGTGGGAACCGATCGGTTCCCATCCTTGTTCAATCATTTCTTTGATTTGTGTGTTAAGTGCTGAAGCACTATGTGATGTTATAATCTTTTGTTCCATATTAGTAGTTTGGGTTTAGTTTGTACTCCAATTTGTATGTGGGGTTATAGCGACCGCCCGAACACTTACCACAAGAAGAAGTTGTGCGTGTTGCTCTATGTTTCTTATGTACATGACCACAACCCGTACAAATTGCAATATAACGGCTTTCGGGTGTAGTAACAGTTTTACCACTATAACATCTATCACCCGTACAACCAATCTCTCTCGCTTTGGCTTTCCATACTCTATCATGGTGATGACCTGGTGTGAGTGCGTGTGCAATCTCGTGAAGAATTGTATTAGTAACCTCTTTTTCATCATTTAATAGTGTTAGTGCCTTTGATAATGTGATTGTCTTTGAACGATACATACAACAACCAAATCTTCGTCTTGCGTTGTCAAAACGAAATCTCCAACCTTGTTCCCCAATACCATGTTTAGCAATGAGGTAGTTCGCTAATAAGTGTGCTTTGTTTAAGTCCATGTCTTTTGATTTTGATAGTGCAAATGTACATATAGTATTTTTAATACGCAAACTTTACGATGAAATTTTTTTATTTTTTTTTTGCGTTAAAATTTGTGAGTTAAAAATATTACACATATCTTTGCACCATAATCATAAAACCAAAAACAAAATGAGTGATTTTCCATCAGCAGTTAAAGGATTAGGCATCTACAAAGGAGATTGGGAGGGTGCCCAATGGACACTAACAGGTATTCCGTCAAGTGAGCAATTAGGTCACCAATATGAGTGTGCCTATGACTTTGAGGATGCAGTTAAACGCAATGTAAATTGTAGCGGTATTGACTTTGATAGTGAGTTCTGTCAGTTCTTTGCATACGCTAAAACAAGAGCGAGATTAGAATCGTTCGCCAAGCAGATTGCCAAGCACTACGAGAAAGCAAAAAAACTTACAGAAAGTTTGTATTAAAATTTGCGAGTTAAATTTATTATACTTACCTTTGTATCATAAAATCAAAAACCACACAAAATGAAAAAAGAAGAAGTTATTAACAAGGTAAATGAATCAGCGGGTTCATTGTTCACCAAGGAAGATGTACTCAAATTAATTTTGAGCATCGAGGAGACCAAAACCAATATTGACCTTAATGAGTTGACAGAGCGTATTGAGGCCATTATCGATGAGGCTGATGATAGCG
>Ga0222712_10003710_pt1 | contig 16433 bp, 12 predicted proteins | sample C33_657DmetaG_FD_165043 | JGI IMG/M metagenome (GOLD analysis project Ga0222712, IMG submission 165043) | Estuarine water microbial communities from San Francisco Bay, California, United States - C33_657D | ecosystem: Environmental > Aquatic > Marine > Unclassified | place: USA: California...
GAGCACGGAAACCTTGACGGCGACGGTGACCTGTCTTGTTCTTGTAACGAAGGATGTCGATCTTTGGACCCTTTGTCTCTTCAAGAATCTCGCCAGTAACTGTTACGCCTGAGAGAACCTTTGGATCTGATGTCACGTTAGCGCCATCTACGACAAGAAGCGTAGGGAAGTTAACTGATGCGCCGATCTTGGCATCAATACGATCAACAGTGATGGTCTCGCCCACTGTTACCTTCTCCTGGCGACCGCCAGCTTTTACGATTGCGTACACGCGTGAACCTCGAGTTCTTCTAGATAAATAAGCCTGAAGCCGAGCTTCGGGCAGGCGCTAAGGATACGGATTTCGTCCCCCTAGGGTCAAATCGGGTGTTATTCGGTTCTAGAGCCAAAGCCTTCAGGCTTGTGGCTTTGAGGGCATGGTTAGGCGGTAATGACTCCTGAGCTAGCGGCGCGACGGCGACGCTTTCCCTTGGGGGTCACAACGGCATCGGGCTCAGACTCCCCCGGTACCTCATCATTGAGGGTCTCACGGAACTCATGCTCATTGGCCGAATCTTCCTCATTATCGGCAACATCTGGGTGATGTGCGCTCTGAGAATTCACCTGCGGCATTGGAGCCTTCATCTTCACAGGATCCATATGGATATGGATTCCACGTCCATTACATGAATCACAAGTTGTTGAGAAGGCTTCAATCAATCCTTGGCCAACGCGCTTACGTGTCATCTGAACGAGACCAAGAGAGGTCACTTCAGCAACCTGGTGCTTAGTGCGATCGCGCCCGAGACATTCAACGAGACGGCGTAGAACTGCCTCGCGGTTTGATTCGAGCACCATATCGATAAAGTCGATAACAACGATTCCACCAAGGTCGCGAAGACGAAGTTGGCGAGCAATCTCTTCAGCTGCCTCCAAGTTGTTCTTGGTGACAGTCTCTTCAAGGTTTCCACCCTTACCGATGAACTTACCGGTGTTAACGTCGATGACAACCATCGCTTCAGTCCGATCGATGACAAGAGATCCACCTGATGGTAGATAAACCTTACGATCGAATGCCTTAGCGAGTTGTTCCTCAACTCGGAAGTCAGCAAAGAGATCGCCATTGCCGGCATACTTTTCAATTCGCTTTGAAAGCTCTGGTGCAATAGAGCCGAGGTATGTTGTGATTTCTTCCCATGCCTCATTACCTTGAATAGTGAGCTTGCGGAAATCCTCATTGAAGATATCGCGGATAACTCGAACAGCAAGGTCTGGCTCTGAAAGCAAGAGCGCTGGTGCATGGAAATTTGGATTTTCAGACTTCTGATAGATATCTTCCCATTGCGCCTTTAAGCGCTCGACATCTGCTGTGAGTTCCTCCTCCGAAACACCTTCTGCTGCTGTGCGAACAATGACGCCAGCTGTATCAGGAATTAAATTCTTTAGGATTGACTTAAGGCGTGTGCGCTCTGCCTCTGGAAGACGCTTTGAAATACCGGACATTCCGCCACCAGGAACAAAGACAACATAACGTCCTGGCAATGAGATTTGGCTAGTAAGGCGTGCACCCTTTTGGCCGATTGGATCCTTCGTTACCTGAACCAATACTGGCTGGCCAGTCTTGAGGACCATCTCAATCTTGCGTGGCTCAGATTCAGAGATACCTGCTGCATCCCAATTAACTTCACCGGCATAGAGAACCGCGTTGCGGCCCTTTCCGATATCAACGAATGCCGCTTCCATTGAAGGAAGAACGTTTTGAACACGTCCGAGATAGACGTTACCAACGTAGGAAACATTTGCATTTCGGTTAACGTAATGCTCAACCATCACATTATCTTCGATTACTGCAATCTGAATACGATCACCAATCTGGCGAACAACCATCTCGCGATCAACATTCTCACGACGAGCAAGGAAATCTGCATCAGTCAGGATTGTTCCGCGGCGACGATATGGCTCGCGGTATGAATCACCACGGTCGCGACCACGATCGCGATCGCGTGCATTACGTGGATTGCGCTCACGTGTTGAACGCTCACGGGCAGGGCGCTCTGTTTTTTCACGGACTTCGCGGACCTTAACTACTGTTACTACGCCATCTTCATCGATAACCTCACCTGGAGTTACGCCATCTCCTGTTGCACGACGGCGGCGACGGCGGCGATGTGTTGTGCCATCTGCATCGGTGCTCTCATCTGAATCATCTGATCCTTCTGAACCCTCAGATGAATCTTCTGTCTCATCCGATCCTTCTCCGCCATTTGGCTTACGGCGACCGCGGCCACCGCGACGGCGGCGACGATTGCGAGATGAGCGGCTCTCTGAATCAGATGATGGAGAGTCGTTTGAATCTGAATCGTTGCTCTCTGACGCTGGAGCTTCCTTCTCGCTCTCCTCTTTCGCAGGCTTTGCAGTCGCTTTACGCGCCTTCGCTGGAGCCTTCTCTGGAGTCGGTGCCTGGAAGAGCGGAACTGGAACAGCTGCCTTCTTACGAGTCTTAGGAGCTGGAGCTTCTGCAGCCTCGGTCACGATAGGAACCTCGGTGACTGCTGATTCTGGTGAGCCTGAGAGAGACTTCTTGCTGGACTTTTTTACTGCGCGCTTACGCGGAGTCTTTGGCTCGATAGCCATATGTAAATACCTTCATTTCAAAATCTAAGTGATTAATCCTGATGAAAAATCTTCTGGTCTTAAGCGGCGAGGCGCGATAGAGATCGCTGGCCGCGCTCAAGATGTGGCTTAAGTATGTCAGAGGAAGTCAGAAATGTCCCATTTCTAGGAGAAAGCCTGCCAATTACCCCCGGTGGCGAGCGTGAACGTTCTGGAGGAGGCCAAATCCGATGAGATTGGCGAACATACTCGATCCACCATAGGACATGAAGGGAAGTGGGACGCCGGTCATCGGCATCAACCCCAGAGTCATACCGATATTTTCAAAGGTTTGGAATGCAAACCATGCAATGACACCGGTGCAGACCATCTGCCCATAGGGGTCGGAAGATCTTCGTGCAATACCAAATGCCCTCATCAAGATGATGATGTAGAGCAGAACGATAAATCCGCTTCCAATAAATCCAAGCTCTTCACCGGCTACGGTAAAGATAAAGTCAGTCTGTTGCTCTGGAACAAATCGACCATTTGTCTGTGGACCATTAAAGAGTCCAGTTCCGAGCAATCCACCAGAGCCCACTGTGATTCGCGCTTGTCGAAGTTGATAACCAGAACCTTGAGAATCTGCATTGGGATCGACAAAGGCTTGCAGACGCTTTACCTGATACTCGCTAATGACTCCAGCCTTTGTTGCCACAATTCCACCGGCAACCGCCAAGATTAAAAGACCGGCAACCCATTTCACCGAAGCACCTGAGACAGCCAAGATAGCGACTACGGATGCGCTAATGATGAAGACAGTTCCCATATCTGGTTGCAAGAGAATAAGGAGAATCGGAAGTGCGGCGACGGTAAGTGCGCGCACAATATCTATCCTCGTTGGCTCATCTGAATTATGTGACCGCTCAGAGAGCAACATTGAAATTCCAACGATAATCGAAATCTTTGCAAGCTCTGCAGGTTGAATTTGGAATCCGCCTGGAAGTGGAATCCATGCCTGTGCTCCATTTACCTCAGAACCAACTCCGGGGATAAGGACGAAGGCGAGTCCTAGAACTCCGAGCCCCCATAAAATTGGGGTGTAAGCGCGAAGGAGACGATAATCAATAACGGTCGTGCCCCATGCGAGCATGATTCCAATTGCAATATTGATGACATGGCGCTTGAGGTAGTACTCGGGGTCGAGCCCATTAGTGGCATACCAATCACGGGTTGCTGCATAGACGAGAAGGGTTCCCATAATGAGCAGAATTCCAACAGCGACCGTTAAAACGGGATCAAAGCCTGCAAAGGCTGATTGCTTTCGAGCCTTGCGGTATGGGTTGCGATAGATCAGTGAGCTCACTTTCGCTCCTCCCCTGCAGGTCGAGTGGCTGGTGAAATCTTAGGTAGCTTCACCGGTGGCTTTCCTGATGGGAATAATGATGCTGCCTGATCGATCTTTCCACCCTTGTAACCGAAGAGAGTCTCGTAGATATTTCGCACTCCAAGTCCTGAAGTACTCGCACCAAATCCACCCTGGCTCACCATCATGACAACGACATAACGTGGCTGCGCAGCTGGTGCGAAGGCCGCATACCAAGAGGAGTCATCCTTAAGGCGACCATTGGGGTTCTTACCGAAGACTTGAGCTGTTCCAGTCTTACCAGAGGTTGGAATAGGAAAACCTGAAAATACTCCAGCAGATGTTCCAGTCAGAGTAACTTCATGGAGCGCGTCATGGAGGAAGGCGATCATCTCCTTAGAGACTCCGATTTCGCCGATCTTCTCAGATTGAAAAGATTTAATGACCTTACCGTTGGTGGAGATAATTGCTTTTGCAACAGTTGGTTTCCAGATAGCTCCACCATTTGCAATAGCGCTATACATCTGGGCAAGTTTGATTGGCGTAATGACAGTATCGCCCTGTCCGATGGAGAAGTTCACCGCATCTCCTGCGCGGACCTTATCGCCATCGATGCAATTCTCTTTTGCTAGCTGAATCAAGAAGGGTGTCTGCTGCGCCCTGGTGGTGCGTTCAACATAGTTGCAGTAGAAATCTTTATTCTGGTCATACCAAGATTTCTTCCATGTGCGATCTGCAAGTCGACTCTTTGACTCTGATGGGAGATCGACTCCGGTCTTCTCCCCCATTTGAAAGCGCTTTGCGGCATTGAAGAAGTAATCATTGGCATCTGATTTTGGCTTGAGACCACCATCACGAAGCCACTCATCAAAGGCAATCTGATACCAGATCGTGTCACATGAAACTGCCATCGCCTTCTTCATATCGAGCACGCCCTGGGACTTTGATTCAAAGTTATTGAAGATACGTGTGCCCACCTCAACAGTTGCAGGGCAGTTATATCTGGCCTTCATCGAGTATCCAGCATCGCTTGCTGCAATTGCTGAGACCGCCTTAAATGTTGAGCCTGGTGCATAGAGACCTTGCAGGGCGCGGTTTAGCGCTGGAACACCAGTCTTCTCGCTGAAGAGATTCTCCGCCTCTTGCACAGTAAGTCCGGTCTCAAATGAGTTGGGGTCAAAAGTTGGGTAGGAGGCAATTGCGAGAATCTGACCATTGGTCGAATCCATCACAACTGCAGCGCCTCCATCTGCATAGCGTCCAGCTGCCTTTGCGCGGCGAACAGCATCAGCCAGGGCCTTCTCAGCGGAAGCTTGAAGTCGGATATCGATACTTGTTACCAAGTGATTACCTGGAATTGGTTTTGTATTCTGACTTGTACTTGTCACAGCTTCTTTGCGATCAACAATCACAGTCTTAATGCCAGGAGTTCCGCGAAGATATGAGTCATATTGAATTTCAAGTCCAGCTTTACCAATAGATTCAGATCTAAAGTAAGAACGTCCACCAGCACCTGAGAGATCGTAATCTGTCAGCGGTCCAACATATCCGAGGAGATGCGCGCCATTGACACCGGCAATCGCTGGGTAATTTCTAATCGCAATCGGTGTTGCGGATATTCCCGGATATTTATCTGAACGCTCGACTATTTGAAGTGCAATCTCAGGGTCAGCCTCTTTTGTAATTGGAATCGGTTGGAATCGAGATCCGGTCCAGCACCCAGCCTTCTTGCCCTTAGGTAATTCACCGCATAGACGAGTGCGCTGCCAGACATCTGCAAAGTTCAGAGCGAGGAGATCGGAGAGGTTCTTAACAACGGCATAGCCCTTATCTTCCTGCTTATCAATCTTGGTGCGATCTACGGTGATTGCAAGGCCAACTTTATTGAGCGCTAGCGGAACTCCCGATGAGTCCACAATCAGCCCGCGAGTAGCTGGCGTCACCACATCACGGCTCTGAATACTCAGTGCTGCATCCTTATATTTGGGTGCAGCTGCTACCTGGAGATAGAAGAGGCGCCCTAAGAGTGCAAAGAGGAGAGATGCGATAAAGATTTGTAAGAAGATGAGCGAGAGGCGCGATCTCTGATTCATATCCGTGAAGCCGTTCCAAAGACGAGCGCATGCAATCGAGAGATGATGGGCAACAGCAGAGGTGTCACAATCGCTGACCAGAATGCAGTTCCAAGACAGATAAAGATAACGTGCATCACGCTACCTAGTTCTTGGCCCAGTAAGAGACCGAAAATGAGAAATGCAATCTGTGCGCCGACTACTCCTGCAGCAACTAGAAACACGATGTTGAGTGGGTTGGCTCTCACATGATCATCTCCATATGAGAGAAAAGAGATGACAAATGAGACAAGGATAAGAATAAGCGTCCAGTGTCCGAGTGGCCCAGGAGATGTCTCTGAGAGATCCATCAGTAACCCCGCACCAAATCCGGTAAGCGCTCCGATCTCAGGTGTGCTCATCGCAGCCCATGCCAGGGTGAAGATCAGGATGAGTGAGAATCCACCTGCAGGTAGGCGCATCTGGGTGACAAAACCTTCTTGCAGTAGGTAAACGGTGAAGAAGATTGGAAATGAGAGAAGGAATCTGCGCGAGATCATCGTTACTTAACCTTAAGAGGAAGGAGATGCGCTGGGAGTTGCAGTGACAGTGACTGTTGGAATAGGCGTTGGCTTTGGCTTGGCTGGCACCAAGGAATCACGTGGATCTGTCGCAGGTGGAGAGATAACAACTGCAACTACACCAAGGGCCGAGAAGTTTGCATAGAACTTAACATCGGCTGTCTGAGTTACAGCACTTGCTGAATTATCAACCGCAGTTACTTCGCCAATTGGAACACCAGGAACAAATGGACGTCCATTGTTACTACCTCGGGCAAGGATTGCATCCCCCACCTTCACCTCAGTGGTGTTATCGAGAAGTTGTAGAACGCCTTTTCGGGTCCCCTGGCCGCTTAAAATACCTATCTGTTGGCTGCCAGCGATACGTGCGCCAACGCGAAATGCGGGATCTGAAGCCAACTGCACCACAGCGCTATTTGCATAAGCCATCTTGACGACACCCACTAAACCAAAACCTGAGATCACGGTCATATTTGCGCGAACGCCAGATTTGGTTCCGGCATCAATTGTGATTGTCTGCGTGAATGAAGTGCTTGAACCTTGTGAAATCACCTTTGCGCCGACAACTTTAAATTCACCTCTACCAGCGAGATCAAGAATTGATTTAAGTTGAGCAAGCTCAGCATCGGCCACCTTACGATTGAGAAGAGCTAGGCGAAGTGCATCGTTATCTGCCTTCAACTTCTCAATCTGATTACGAGTGCGACCTAAGTGGGTCACATCAGAGAGGAAGGTGCGAAATGGCGAGATGACCCAAGAACCTGCTTTTTGAACCGGGGTTAGCGCAGTCTGGGTTCCCGTGCGAATCCCATCGATCACTTGTACGCCGCGAAGATCAAGAGTGATCAGAAAGAGCGAGGTAACAATTAAGACGATGAGGAGTAAGCGACCACGATTGTCGCCGCCATAACGCACGAGACGGGAACCTTTAGCGACGTGGCTCTGAGATCAAAACCTTTTCAAGGGCTTCGAATTCTTCAATGCACTTACCGGAACCCTCAACGACAGCATTGAGTGGACTATCTGCGATGTGAATTGGCATTCCAGTCTCACGACGAAGGCGCTCATCAAGACCCTTAAGGAGCGCTCCTCCACCGGTAAGAACAATTCCACGATCCATAAGATCAGATGAAAGCTCTGGTGGACACTTATCAAGGGTTACCTTCACAGCGTTCACGATTGCATTGATTGGCTCTTCGAGCGCCTTGCGAATCTCTGCTGCAGTGACAACGATCGTCTTTGGAAGACCGGTTGCGAGATCGCGTCCGCGAATCTCTGCATCATTCTCACCCTGAAGTGGGAAAGCTGATCCGATAGCCATCTTGATCTCTTCAGCGGTCCGCTCACCCAAAAGGAGTGAATATTCGCGCTTAACCCAGTTAATAATCGATTGATCGAGCTCATCTCCACCTACGCGGATTGATTGAGCAGTCACGATTCCACCGAGTGAAATAACTGCAACCTCAGTTGTTCCGCCACCAATATCGACAACCATATTTCCGGTTGGTTCATGGATAGGAAGACCCGCTCCGATTGCTGCTGCCATTGGCTCTTCGATGATGTAAACCTTACGAGCGCCTGCTGCATAACCAGCATCCTTAACTGCACGCTGTTCAACGCCGGTGATACCTGATGGAACGCAGACAACGATACGTGGCTTAGCCAAGTAGCTGCGCTTATGCACCTTCTGGATAAAGTAACGGAGCATGCGCTCTGTTGTGTCGAAGTCAGCGATAACACCATCCTTGAGTGGACGAATCGCAACGATGTTTCCTGGTGTGCGACCGATCATCTTCTTCGCTTCGATACCAACGGCAAGGATGCCTCCGGTATCTTGGTTAACCGCAACTACTGAAGGCTCGTTAAGAACGATGCCGCGACCGCGTACATAAACAAGTGTGTTCGCTGTACCGAGATCGACCGCCATATCGCGACCAATAAATGACATCTTGCTTGACATTACTTACCTCCAAAGAAAATTGCGATTTCACGAGCAGCAGACTCAGGTGAATCTGAACCGTGAACAAGATTTTGTGTGACCTTAGTGCCGGCATCACGTGCTAGGTCTCCGCGGATAGTGCCGGGAGCTGCAACAGTTGGATCTGTTGTTCCCGCGATATTGCGGAATCCTTCAATAACGCGATTGCCCTCAACGACCATCGCAACAATAGGTCCAGATAACATGAACTCTACGAGTGGTTCAAAGAATGGCTTACCTTGATGCTCTGCATAATGTTGTTCAAGGAGCGCGCGATCTGCTTGCAACATACGCAATTGAGAGATCGTGTATCCCTTACTTTCGATGCGGCCAATAATTTCGCCGACGAGGGAACGGGCTACGCCATCTGGCTTAACGAGGACAAGTGTCTTTTCTAAGGTGCTCACTCGCCCATTCTATTGGGGGTTAGGACTGCCCAGTAACACGGTCATTTTCGGCCTGAGCCAGAAGGGCGGCCCGGGCCGCCTCACCCTTTCGACCAACGACGATGGCTGCAATCCAGAGCCCACCGAAGAGAATCGCGATAGGGGCTAGAGCAGGCACAACTACCGCATAGCCAATCATCAAGAATTGGAGAATTGACCCCACGATCCAGCCGATTCGCTTCTTGAGCAGACCAGGGGTGAGTAGAAAGAGGATTGCGATCGTAGCTCCGGAAATGAGCGTAGATGCCTCATGTTGATCAGCGACGAGCATCGCAAATCCCATGATGAAGAACTCCATCACGAGAACGGCAGAACCAAGAACGCGCATTAGTTATCGCCCTTCGCAAAGCGCTTTCGCACAAGCGCACGTGCTTCACCTGTAGTGACGACAGAGCCGGTAATCAGAATGCCGATTGTCTCTTCACTCAAAGGTCGAATCGAGTCCTTGATCGCCTTCTCAATCGCAGCTTCCAGTGTGTCAGCTGAGAAGACACGATCGGAACCAAAGATCTTTGTTGCCAGCACTTCAACGTCAGCAACTGCGGCTGAGCGGGTTGAGGAATTCTTGGTGACGATAATTGAATCCATTACCTTCTCGAGTTCAACGAGTGCGCCCTCAATATCTTTATCGCCCATCGCTGCAAAGACGCCAATTACTTCATCAAAGGTGAACTCATTTTGAATCGTATCGGTGAGCGCCTTTGCGCCGTGGGGATTGTGAGCTGCATCAATAATGACGGTGGGATCGCGATGAAGAACTTCGCAGCGACCTGGTGAGCGCACATTGGCAAATCCGGCAAGGACTGCTTCGTAGTCAAGTTCTTGTTCACCGAAGAATGCCTCCACCGCGACCAGCGCAGCTGCTGCATTGGATGCCTGATGCTTTCCATGAAGAGGTAAGAAAATCTCTTCGTAGGTATCTTTCGGAGTCTTGATTGTCAGAAGCTGCCCACCCACTGCAAGAGTGCGGCTCTCAATCACATACTCAAGTCCTTCACGCGCGATATCGGCACCCACAAGGGCTGCCTGCTTCAATAACTCAACCGCTGCCTCTGGCTTCTGCTGGGCAAGCACGACAAAGCTGCCTTCCTTAATGATGCCGGCTTTGGTCCTAGCAATTTCAGCGATAGTTGCGCCTAAATACTCAGTATGGTCGAGATCGATAGGCATAATGACGGAAACATCTGCATTTACAACGTTGGTTGCATCCCATTCGCCACCCATACCTACTTCAATGACCCCCACATCAATGGGATGTTCAGCAAAGGCTGCAAATGCAAGCGCAGTCATCGCTTCAAAGAATGAGATCGGTGTATCAAACTTGGTATCCATAAAGTCGAGATAGGCGGCAATATCGTTATAGGAGAAGATCATCGCCTTTGGATCAATGGGCTGACCGTTAATGGAGATTCGCTCGAGGTATGACTCGAGGTGAGGCGAGGTGAAGCGACCAGTGCGCAGACCCATCTCAAAGAGAAGTGAGTCGATCATTCGAGCTGTCGTCGTCTTACCGTTTGTCCCTCCAACATGGATCGTTGGATAGGTCAGCTGCGGTGAACCCAAAACATCTACTAGCGCTGAGATTCTCTCAAGCGTTGGCGCAATCCTTGTCTCAGGCCAACGCCTTAGGAGCGCAGCTTCAATCGCATCGATGCGCTCTTGATCATCAGGTGTAATTGTGCTCATTACTTCAGAGCTGCCAACTGCGCAGTGATTCGTTCAATATCAGCAGTAGTCGCTGCCTGACGTTCACGAATCTCTGCCACAACGTTTTCAGGTGCCTTCGCCATGAAGCCTTGGTTATTAAGTTTGACCTCAGCAGTTGCAAGATCTTTCTTTGCAGTTACAAGATCCTTCTCTAGGCGAGCACGCTCTGCTGCAACATCGACAGCACCAGATAGATCGAGTTCGCACTTAATATTTCCGATTTCAACTGATGCACTCGGTGTGAAATCTCCAAGTTCGAGCTTGAGCAGGAATGCCATTGCAGATGCATATTGAGCAACATCGGCAGGTGCAATAAAGCGACCAGGAATCTTCTGGCTTGGCTTTACACCCTGATCATTGCGGAAGCGACGAACTTCTGTAATTACACGTTGCAACTGTGTAATTAAGTCTTCTGAACTCTTATCGAGATGAGAGGCATCAGCAACCGGCCATGCCGCCTTCATAAGAGTCTCTCCCCCGATAAAGGTTGTCCAGAGCTCTTCGGTGAGGAATGGCATTACTGGATGGAGTAGACGGAATAGCTGATCGAGGACATATCCAAGGACTCGCTGCGTTGATTGCGCATTACCTGAAGCGAAAGCTTCCTTAGAAAGTTCGAGATACCAGTCGCAGAGGTCATCCCAAGCGAAGTGATAGATAACTTCACTTGCACGAGCGAATTCATAGGTGTTGAGAAGCTCGCTGTATTCAGATGTTGTCTCAGATAGTCGAGAGAGAATCCACTTATCAATGGCGTTGAGTGACTCGACTGGAGGCAACTCACCCTCAACTGTCGCACCGTTCATCATCGCAAAGCGAGTTGCATTCCAGAGTTTGGTTGCAAAGTTACGAGAGCCGGCGATCCAATCTTCAGCAAGCGCCTGATCCTTACCTGGGTTAGAACCGCGAGCTAATGTGAAGCGCAGAGCATCAGCCCCGTATTTATCGATGAACTCAAGTGGATCAACAACATTTCCCTTGGACTTCGACATCTTCTTACCGAATTGGTCGCGAACTAATCCGTGGAGAACAATCGTTCCAAATGGAGGAACTCCATCCATAGCAAAGAGTCCGAACATCATCATGCGTGCTACCCAGAAGAACAAGATGTCGTAACCAGTTACGAGAACGCTTGTTGGATAGAACTTCTTAAGATCTGCCGTCTCATTAGGCCAGCCGAGCGTTGAGAATGGCCAGAGTGCAGATGAGAACCAGGTATCGAGAACATCTGGATCTTGTTCATATCCAGCTGGTGCGCTCTCACCAGGTCCCACAACAATTACTTCACCGTTAGGTCCGTACCAAACTGGGATGCGGTGGCCCCACCATAATTGGCGAGAGATACACCAATCGTGCATACCGTCGACCCACTCAAAGTAACGCGGCGCAAGTTCTTCAGGTTCAATCTTCACGCGACCGTCACGAACTGCATCTCCTGCAGCCTTTGCAAGCGGTGCAACTTTGACGAACCACTGCTTCGATAGACGTGGCTCAACAGTTGTATCGCAACGTGAACAGTGACCAACAGCGTGAACATATGGGCGCTTCTCGGCAACGATGCGGCCCTCAGCGCGGAGCGCATCAACAACTGCTTTGCGAGCAACAAAGCGATCCATGCCATCGAAGGCGCTATCGGTATTGATTACCTTTGCATCTGCGTCGAGAATCACAAGATTTGCTAGCCCGTGACGTAAACCAATTTCAAAGTCATTTGTGTCATGTGCTGGAGTCACCTTGACTGCGCCTGTTCCAAATGCAGGATCAACATGAGCATCGGCAACAACTGGAATCTCACGATTAATTAGTGGGACAGTAACTGTCTTACCGATCATATGTGCATACCGCTCATCATCTGGGTGAACTGCAACGGCAGTATCTCCCAGCATTGTTTCTGCACGAGTTGTTGCAACGATGATCTCAGAATTACCTGACCCATAGCGGATTGAGACTAGCTCTCCATCATCATCATTATGCTCAACTTCAATATCTGAAAGCGCTGTCAAGCAACGAGGACACCAGTTGATGATGCGCTCTGCACGATAAATCAACTCTTGATCATATAACTTCTTAAATATTGTAAGGACTGCTTGTGAGAGCGTCTCATCCATCGTGAACGCTTCGCGCGTCCAGTCAACAGAATCTCCGAGGCGCTTCATCTGACCAAGAATCTGTCCACCAGATTCGGCCTTCCAGTCCCAGACCTTCTTTACAAAATCTTCACGTCCTAAGTCATGACGTGTCAGACCTTGTGCCGCGAGTTGCTTCTCAACCACGTTCTGCGTTGCAATTCCTGCGTGATCCATACCTGGAAGCCAGAGCGCTTCGTAACCCTGCATACGCTTCATACGTGTCAGGCAATCCTGCAAGGTCTGATCAAGGGCGTGACCGATATGGAGGTTGCCGGTTACATTGGGAGGCGGGATAACAATTGTGAAAGGTTCTTTTGGTGATGAGGAATCGGCGGTGAAGAAGCCAGATTCAACCCAATGTGAATAGAGCCGTGGCTCGATATCGGCTGGGATAAAGGATGGAGCGAGTTCGCGCTTCGTCATGGAGCGCAGTCTACATTGAGCGCTTAAGCGCTTTTCTCCTCTGTAGCCTTCTCGCGACGTGATACTCGCTTAGGGGCATCGCCAACGCGTTCGACCAAGGTCGCAGGTGCATTGGATTCAATGCACTCCTTCTCAATGATGACCTTTGCAATATCTGTGCGGCTAGGCACTTCATACATCACAGCCAATAAGACTGATTCCATGATGGCGCGAAGTCCACGAGCGCCAGTGCCTCGCGAAAGAGCAAGCTCTGCCACAGCATCGAGGGCATCAGCTGTGAACTCAAGATCAACATCATCGAGGTTGAAGAGCTTCTGGTATTGCTTTACGAGCGCATTCTTTGGCTCGGTCAGGATCTGCATTAAGGCAGGCTTATCGAGATTTTCAACGCTGGTGATTACCGGAAGGCGTCCAATAAACTCTGGAATCATTCCAAACTTTAAAAGATCTTCTGGCATGACATCGGCGAAGATATCTTTACGATTCTTCTGCTCTGCACTGACGAGCTCGGCATTAAATCCAACTCCTGCAGACCCGCTGCGAGCCTCAATAATCTTATCGAGGCCAGCAAATGCACCACCGACAATGAAGAGAACATTTGTTGTATCAATCTGGATAAATTCTTGATGTGGGTGCTTGCGGCCACCTTGTGGTGGAACAGATGCAACCGTACCTTCGAGAATCTTCAAGAGCGCCTGCTGAACACCTTCGCCAGAGACATCGCGAGTAATGGATGGGTTCTCTGACTTGCGAGCAACCTTATCGATCTCATCGATATAGATGATTCCAGTCTCTGCCTTCTTCACATCGTAATCTGCTGCCTGCAAAAGCTTGAGCAGAATATTTTCAACATCTTCGCCGACATATCCTGCTTCGGTGAGAGCTGTTGCATCTGCAATTGCAAAAGGAACATTGAGCATGCGCGCAAGCGTCTGCGCCATCAAAGTCTTTCCGCAACCTGTTGGACCAAGAAGAAGGATGTTTGACTTTGCTAATTCGATTCCATCATCACCACGGCTCTCGCCTGATTGAACGCGCTTGTAGTGGTTATAGACGGCAACTGAGAGAGATTTCTTTGCACGGTCTTGCCCGATCACATATTGATCGAGGAATTCAAAGATTGATTGAGGCTTTGGAAGTTCGGCGAGGCCAAGTGTGTTCGCCTCTGAAAGCTCTTCAACGATGATCTCATTACAGAGATCAATACATTCATCACAGATATAGACACCAGGGCCTGCAATGAGCTTCTTCACCTGCTTCTGGGTCTTACCGCAGAAGGAGCACTTCAAGAGGTCGTTAGCCTCGCCAATTCGTGTGGACATGGGGTAAATATAGTTTTTATGCCCCGCTTATGTGGCTTGAATCAAGCCTGACTTTGTTCGCCTATAGGTGAACTGCGACGTGGATCGCGCATCTGGGCAACTCCAGGAACGAGCAGTACGAGATAGCAGATGAGAACGTGGAACACGATTGCAGAGATTAAGAAGGTGCGCTCCCCCATCAACAATATTGCAGGGCCCACAAGAGCCATTCCTAACGGCATCAACCCGCCAGAACCGACCATATCGATACTAAATACACGTCCCTGCATATCTTGTGGGACTTCGCGTTGAACCGCTGTAACCCAATATGCCTCCCAACCTCCGATGGAGAGACCGGCGATGAAGTAACCAACAACGACAACTGTTTCATTGATAGGAAATGCCAAAGCTAATGGGGCGACGGCAAAGAGCGCCCAGAGCCAAATCGCAACAAAGCCTGGACGTTTTGGCTTCATCTTGATTGCAACAATTGCGCTAATCATTCCGCCTAAACTAAATGCGGCTGCAGATAACGCGAAGACTGAATCTGTGCCGAACTCTCGTCTAGTAATAACAGGAAGGAGAACTGTCTCGGCAGCAACGATCACCATCAACTGGAATGAGGCCATCGCAATTGATGCAGCAATCCATTTGATTTCCCAGACAAGTTTGAAGCCCTCTTTTAGTTCAAAGAGGAAGGTTGGCTTATCTTCAAGAATCTCTTGTCGTGGAGGTTCGCTGATAGTGAAGATCAATGAAGTTGCGATGAGGAAGAAGCCACCGATAAGTGCAAAGGTCCAATCAGCGCCGAGGAATGCGATTGAGAGACCACCCAGTCCTGGGCCAACAATTGTTCCGACTTTAGCAACAAGTCCTTTCGCAACGTTACCTACAGGCAGTAAGTGATCCGGCAAGAGGCTAGGAACAATTGCAGATCCAGCTGGTGCTCCAAATGAATCGCCAAGACCCATGAGAAATACCAAGAGCCCGATTGCCCAAAGAGGTAAATCATTTGCAGAGACAACAAGCAGAACTAAACAAATTGCAGCGCGGAAAGAATCTGCGCCAATCATGATCCACTTACGTGGCAAGCGATCTGCCCAAACGCCGCCGATCAACATAAATATTGTGCCAGCTGCAACTCGAGCAGCAAGGATTAAGCCGAGCGCAGATGCATCGCCACCGTTATCTAGAACTGTCACAGCTAGCGCGATAGGAAATGCTGATGCACCGAGAACAAAGATCAGCCCTGAGATGAAGAAGTTGCGGTAACCCTTATAGGAAAAGAGAGAGCCGGGTGCGAAGTATTTCTTTAGCATCGCACCCGGCCCCTTCTTCATTAATATTCGATTACGCGGAAGGCTTCGCCTTTCGTGAAGCCATTACCTTATCGATAATTCCATACTCCACTGCCTCAGCAGCGGTAAGAATCTTGTCGCGTTCGATATCTTTCTCAATCTCTTCAACCGACTTATTGGAGTGCTTGGCCAACATCGTCTCAAGGAGACCGCGCATGCGCATGATTTCACGTGCCTGAATCTCGATATCAGATGCTTGTCCCCCACCTTCAGATGAAGGCTGGTGGATCAAGATGCGTGAGTGCTCGAGGCCATAACGCTTTCCCTTAGTACCACCGGCAAGGATGATTGCAGCAGCTGAAGCCGCCTGACCGAGACAGATTGTCTGGATATCAGGGCGAACGAACTGCATCGTGTCATAGATGGCTGTGAGCGCTGTGAATGATCCGCCAGGTGAGTTGATATAGATCGAGATATCGCGATCTGGATCCATCGACTCAAGAGTCAAGAGCTGTGCCATGACATCGTTAGCGACGGTGTCATCAATTGGCTGACCTAGGAAGATGATGCGCTCTTCAAATA
>Ga0222712_10003712_pt1 | contig 16431 bp, 13 predicted proteins | sample C33_657DmetaG_FD_165043 | JGI IMG/M metagenome (GOLD analysis project Ga0222712, IMG submission 165043) | Estuarine water microbial communities from San Francisco Bay, California, United States - C33_657D | ecosystem: Environmental > Aquatic > Marine > Unclassified | place: USA: California...
CGAAAGGCCGTGTACCTGCTTTAGTGACCGAACGCGGCGTGATCACCGAGACCCCCGCCATCTTGTTGTACTTGGCTCAAACTCATCCGCAAAGCGGCGTAGCACCCTTAGATGATCCCTTTGCGCTAGCCGAGTTACAGGCCGTAAATAGCTGGTTCTGTTCAACGGTACATGTGGCGCATGCGCACGGAACGCGCGGCGCTCGTTGGGCAGACGATGCCAGCGCCTTGCAAGCCATGAAAGCCAAAGTTGCGCAGAACATGACCGATTGTTTTGATTGGATTGAGCGCGAGCTGCTGCGCGGCCCATGGGTGATGGGTAAGGATTTTAGCGTTGCAGATCCTTATCTCTTTACCCTCACGATCTGGTTAATGCAGAACGGTGTCGAGCTTGCGCGCTTTCCACGCGTAGCCGATCACTACCAACGGATGCTTGCCTTACCTGCAGTACAAAAGATTGCGCCACTGCACAATCTTTAATGTTAGTTTTCGTGCTTCACACGAAAGGCCTGCTGTATGAAAAAGACTGATCTGTATAAAAACTTAGGCCTGAAAATTGACGGCAAACTCAAACAAGCCGGTACGCCTGATCGTTTTGCGGCAGGCGGTGTGCTTGATCGCAAAGAGCAACGCAAGATCGATCAAGAAAAAGGGTTGATCCCTTTTGCCGTCAAGCTCAATGCTGGGTTAGCGGGTGAATTGCGTGTGCTTGCTGAGACTCGGGTAATCGGGATGAACGAGCTCATTGATGAGTTGTTGCGTAAAGGGATGGCTGCCTAGGCGAGCTGATTTAATTTTTTAAAAATAAATACGAGAAAAAAAACATGAACTTATTTAATCTCAAAGGGCAAGTTGCCATTATTACCGGCTCATCGCGTGGCATCGGCAAAGCGATTGCCGAGCGCATGGCTGAGCATGGAGCTAAGGTGGTGATCTCGTCGCGTAAGACACCGGCATGCCAAGAGGTGGTTGATGCCCTCAATGCTCGCTATGGCGCAAACACGGCCATTTCTGTGCCTGCGAATATCTCGTCAAAGGCAGAGCTTGAAAACTTAGTGACTGTTGCAAAGCGTGAGTTTGGCAAGGTTGATATCTTGGTGTGTAACGCGGCAAGTAATCCGTATTACGGCCCACAAGCCAACATTGCAGATGATCAATTTCGTAAGATCTTAGATAACAATATCGTGGCCAACCACTGGTTGATTAGTTATGTCGCTCCTGAAATGATTGCTCGACGCGCGGGTTCAATCATTATCGTGTCTTCGATTGGTGGGTTGAAAGGTTCGCCAGTGATTGGGGCCTATGGCATTAGTAAGGCTGCCGATATGCAGCTCGCGCGTAATCTGGCGGTTGAGTATGGCCCACACAATATCCGCGTCAATTGCATTGCCCCCGGTTTAGTAAAAACTGATTTTGCTCGCGCTTTGTGGGAAGACGAAGCCAACCTGGCGAAGCGCGTCTCGACGACACCACTGCGCCGAATTGGTGAGCCCGATGAAATCGCCGGCGCGGCTGTCTTTTTAGCCTCGCAGGCGGGTTCGTTTATGACCGGTCAGAGTCTGGTGATTGATGGTGGCGTGACTATTAGTTGAGGCGTCTGAACTAGTCGGCGCGTATGTTGTTGCTTTGAACCAGCGCACGCCATTGTTTGATTTCGCCATTTAAAAAGGTGGTGAATTGCTCGGGCGTGTTACCCACCGGCTCAATGCCCATGGATTCCATGCGAGCTTTGACGGCGGGGTCTTTGGTTGCCTCGTGTACCGCTTTGGCGAGTCGGTCGATCACGCTTGTGGGCGTACCTTTTGCCACAAAGAAGCCATTCCATTCGACAACTCGAAAGCCTGGGTAGCCGATTTCTTCAAATGTGGGCACGTCGGGCAGAGCGTCCATTCTTGACGTACCGGTGGTGGCTAAGGCACGTAGCTTGCCTGACTTCAGGTGTTGTAGAGCTGTGATTGGATTTGAATAGTATGCCGCCAGTCTGCCCGCCAAGACATCTGCAATCGCTTGCGCGCCACCTTTGTAGGGCACGTGCACCCACTTGATGCCGGCATCGCGTTGCAGTAACTCAGCGGCTAGGTGTGCAGCACCACCAGCCCCGTAAGAGCCGTAGTCAAGCTTATTGGGATTTGCTTTGGCAAAATCGACAAGTTCTTTGACGGTTTTAAACGGACTTGCGGCTGGGATAACCAAGATCAACGGCATATTGATGGCTTGGGATACGGGGATCATATCTTTGACGGGGTCAAAGGGTAGGTCGCGCATCACCGCATTCACGGCATACGGAAACGTGTCATAAAACATCGTATAGCCATCGGTAGGCGACTGTAAGACTGCCATCGCACCGACCACGCCGCTAGCGCCAGGTCTATTTTCGATGACGATTGGTTGACCCAAAATGATCGACATAGGTTGTGCCAGCATTCTTGAGTTTGTATCAGCGCCACCACCTGGGGTATAGGGCACGACCAGACGAATAGGTTTGTCTGGATAGTTAGCTTGGGCTTTAGCGGCGCCGTGCATGCTTGAGAGTGCTAAGGCGATGCTGCACGCGATGAAGGCCAGCGGTCGCGTGGGTTGGTCGAACAGGCTAAGCTTGCCGACTTGACTGATAAAAGTACATATTGACATGGTCGTCTCGGATATAGTGAATGATTGTCTTAGCGTCTTTTAGCGATGATAGACACGATCTCGGGTAACAGTGACTGCGGATCGGCATCGTTACATGCTTGCGATAATGAGCTTTTTACGGCTTGCGCGATAGTGTGATCGACTTTCATATCCTCGGCCATCTGGTTGTAATAACTCAAATCCTTCAAGCTATTGGCCAAACTGAAACGTAAGTTAGAGGTATCTTTGTTTGTTAGATAAGGTTTGAGTCGCTCGAGTGGAGCACCCCAACCGCCGCCCATGGCCAGTACGTCGATAAAGGTTTGGGGTGGGATTCCGGCTAGCTGAGCACAAGCGGCGGCCTCTGCCATGAGCGTGACCGAGCCCAGTGATACAAAATTGTGCAACAGCTTCATGCGATGCCCTGCACCAACGGGCCCGACATGTACGATATTTTCTGCAAAACATTCTAAGAGCGGTTTGCATTGTTCGAACAGAGTAGGTTCTGCACCAACCAGCAAGTTCAGTCGCCCCTCGGCAGCCTCTTTAGGCGTGCGTGTCATGGCGGCGTCCATAAAATGGCATCCATAATCAGAGACGAATTTTGAAATGCGTTCAGTTGAGGCCGGGACAGCAGTTGAGCAGTCGACGACAATACTGTTAGGTTCGAGCCCCTGCAGCACACCTTGTTCACCGAAAAGAACCGCCTCGACTTGCGGCGTGCCGGTCACACACAAGATGACAATATTTGATTGCGCAGCGAGCTCTTTGGGAGTTTTGAAGGTAGTGGCGCCACCCGCAATTAAGGTATCAAGAGGCTGATTGCCCTCATGCTCAAGAACCGACAGCGCGTGGCCGTGTTTGAGCAAGTTTGTTGCAATGCCATGGCCCATCATGCCAATGCCGATCATTCCGATTTTTTTCATAGTCATTCTAATACCCAGTTCTCAGAAAGGATGAAATCAAATTGTAGTTTAGCCTTGTGTCGCATTTCGAGTGAGGGCCGCGACAATCGGCGACCGGATCGCTCATATTTGGAAGGTAGTCTTTCCATGCGACCTCGCCTTGCAGATCAGGACTGGCTAGGAGACAGCATAGTTAGCCCTGATTAGGTTCAATGCGCTGGCTCAGTTGAATTTAACAAATCATTCGTGAGCGCAGCGCCTTGCTCTTGCATGACTTTTTTAATGTCGCGTGATTGTTGCGTCGGGGTTCGAGCTTCGAAAGGCTTGTGTTGCCCCTCTAGATAAGCGCCCAGTCCGCGCGCGCGATCGACCACTCCTTTGCCAAAGCGCAGCGACAGGGTTTCGAAGGCGCTGAGGGCTTGATCAATGTTGTCCGGTTGAGTCGCCAAGGCCTGGGCCAACGTTTGCGCGTCAATGGCTGCTTTTGTGATTCCGCCACCCACATGGGGTCTGGCAATAAAAGCGGCATCGCCGATTAACGCTACCCGCCCAAATACGAGGCGCTCTGATTCAAGATCGTTGATAGCTTGAAAAAACGGCTGAGGCACCTGACAAACAATGCGTGCAAGTTGAGGTGCCAAAAGTTTTTTTGCTGCGGCTTTAATCCCTAGCGACAGTTCTGTACGAATCAAGGGTGGTGCAATCGCGCTGCCGTGGCAAACACCATACTCGTCGGTGCAAAGATCTTTTAACTCATCTTCAGAGGCGGGGCGATACCAGACAAAGTTGTAGGAGCGTTTTCCGCGAATATTTTCATTCGTACGTCCCAAAACTGGGTAAGCTAAAAATTGTTCGCCCTCGGGAAACCCAAAAGCGTAATTTTCAAAAATTTGCGCATGATCTTCAGCAGAAAAATCATTTTCATCTACCATGCCGCGCCAGGCGACATAGCCCGCATAGCTCGGTTCGATCTCTGGGGCATAGTGTTGGCGAACCGTCGAGCGCAGTCCATCTGCACCCACTAACAAGTCACCCGTTTCATGACTGCCGTCACTAAAGATAGCAGTCACGCGATTGCCAGCTTGTTTGATATCAATAAGCTGTTTGCCTGAATGATACTCATGGGCAGCAATCAGATCTTTTAAGGCGTTATAGATCGTTGCCCACGCACTCATCGTATGCAGTTTTTCTACCTCGTGCACGACCTCGCCAGACGGCCCAAAACACAGACGTCTTTTTAGCGGGATGCATTTTGCCTCGAGGTCTTGAATACCCAAGCTAGCCATGATGTCAAAGAGTTGGCGATAGGTACCAATGCCTGCACCTCGGCTCGCCAGGTCCCCTTGGGTACGTTCGTAAATTGAAATCTGCCACCCTTGCTTGCGCAATAAATTTGCCGCGAACAATCCCGCTAATGAGCCACCAATAATCAATGCGCGTTTGCTGCCTGGTGTCACGATCAGCCTCCTAGATTTTCAAGGCCAAGTTTTTTGACGAGTGCGCGCCACTTTTCAACATCTTCTTTGAGTATGTCGGCAAACTCTTTTGGGGTATTACCCACTGTCCGCGTTCCGGTCGAGTTTGCTTGATCTTGCAATGTTTTTGAAGCTAATGTTTTGACGACCTCATCGCGCAGTTTTTGAACAATCGCTGGAGGTGTACCAGCCGGTGCCAGCAAGGCATACCAAGACCCAGCTAAAACTTTGGGCAAGCCGAGCTCGGCAAAGGTCGGCACATCGGGTGCGGCGGGTGACCGCTTTGCATCTGCTAGTGCGAGGGGAATGAGGCGACCAGCCCGGATATGAGGCAGATCTAAAGACAGTGAATCGAACATGACCATGACGTTGCCTGCCATCACATCTTGAATCGCTTGGGCACTGCCTTGGTAGGGAACATGCGTCATTTTGATACCCGCTTCTGAGCTGAAGAGTTCAGCGGCGAGGTGGGCAGAGCTGCCGATGCCAAAAGACGCATAGGTCACACTACCCGGATCTTTTTTTGAACGCTCGATGACGTCTTTCAAGCTCTTGATGTTTGATTTGGGCGCCGCCGTCATTAAAAACGCCGCTTCAGCAACAATGGTGACTGGCGCAAAGTCTTTAATGGGGTCATATGGCAGATTTGTTTTAAGCGCAGCGTTCATCGCGAGCGAGCCTGTTGTACCCGCCATGATGGTGTAGCCGTCTGGAAGCGATCGTGCACCGAAGGTTGTGCCGATGGCGCCATTTGCACCAGCCTTGTTTTCAACCACAAAACTTTGGCCCAGCTGTTGTGTGAGTAAATTTGCGATCGGTCTAATCCAAATGTCGAGCCCCCCACCCGCGAGGTAGGGGCTGATGATTCTGACTGGACGCTCAGGCCACTCTGCTGCAAAACCTTGGGCGACGGTTGTGCTCAGTAATAGCGTCGCAAATAGGCAGCTAAACGTTGTCTTGAGCTGATCTCGCATAATTGTTATTTTTTTCAAGATTGTCTCTCATTCATTATTATGGTTTTGAAGGCCTTGCTTTTTGTACTTTATAAAAGACTAAGGCAAGGTCCAAACGTAAGCCTCTTGCCCGGGTACAAAGTTTCGAATATTTTGTTCGGCATTTCGATTGATCAGAGGGCGGGCATACAGGGGGTGCATCAGGCTGCGAATTTCGTGTTCGATGTGATGCAACACTTTGCCACTCTCAAGGTCGATCACATCTTTAAAACGATATTGATGCACGCTATCTTCGAGTGAGACTAAGTTGCGAGCCTTTAGCCGTTGATAGGGACCTGAAAAATCCGCAATATAAATCTGTACATGATGATTGTCGTATGGGCGCTTGTCGGTACTATCGGCTTCGCGATAAATTAAAGCCTGGCTGGGCCCAACTGATACGCGCGCGTAGACGCCTGCTTGATCTTTGCCCGTCACAGCCTTGGCGCTCATGATTTCGCGATAAAAGTGTGCAATCGGCTTGGCACTGCCGTGATCTACAAGCATTTCAATGCAAGGCATGCCAAGACTGATCGGGCCAAACTCTGGGGCAGGTTCGTAGCACTTTAAGCGATTGCCCCACGGGCAGGTCACCATGACATGGTCTGCGTGCTCCTCAACGCTGAATGCAGTGCCTGTTAACAAGTCTTGCACCGAGGCAAGACGTTCAAGCAGGGCCGAACGGCTTGGCGTCACAATCACAATATTGCCGCGTAGCACCATGGGCTTGCCAGTCGGCAGATGGAATTGGTTACGGCCTAAGTTCATCCACATATTTGTGATGCCAGTCATCAAATAAGGGTCACGGGTAAAGCCCATCCCCATCGCGTAAAAAATGGTGGCAAGGGCTTGATCCGGAATCGCTAGATTGACATGCTCTAACGCAACAATATTGCCGAGGTCGCCCTCAGAACGATTAAACGCGGTGGCGCTTTGCATGTTGTCTCCTGTGGCCGTGTTGCGGCGCAAATTTTATTGTTGGCTTTACTCGATGCTGATTACTGTGTAACACATGTGTACCCGACATAAAAGTAGTTCATGCTGCACTGCACAGATTAACGAGTGGTCAATGCTTCCGCTAATATAGCTATAACGAATGCTACGGTCTGCTCGAGTTGGCACACATCATGATCGGCACTTAGGGACAATATCTTGAACGTTCATTACAAAAAATCGTTTGTAGGTGTATGGTTTTGGTTGGTAAATGCTGGGTTTACCTGCGCCCTAGCGGCTGAGTTTCCCACAGCACCAATTACCATCGTTGTGCCGTTTGCCGCAGGCAGCGGCACGGATCAAACAGCGCGAGCGATGGCACAGTCGATGGCAGAAGAGTTCGGTACGACCGCTGTGATTGAAAATCGTGGCGGTGCAAATGGTATGTTGGCCGCGCAGTTTGTCGCGCAGGCTAAACCGAACGGTTACACGCTATTACTGACGACCAATACTACCCAGGTTGCGAATCAACATCTTTATAAAAAGTTGCCTTACGATCCTGTCAAAGATTTTCAACCGATCGGTTTGATTGGTCGAGGCAGTATGTTTTTGGTGGTCAATGCTACAAGTCAAATTAAAACGGTCGACGATCTGATTAAAGTGGCTCGTGCTAAGCCAGGAAAGCTGAATTTCGGGAGCGGTAGCTCGTCGAGTCTTGTCGGCTCAGAGCTGCTTAAGCAGATGGCCAAAATTGATGTCACTTCGGTTCCCTACAAAAGTAACCCTCAGGCAGTCAATGATTTGATGGGCGGCCAAATTGAATACATGTTTTTAGATAGTTCGACTGCCTTGCCGCTGATCCGCGCAGGACGCTTGCACCCTTTAGCTGTCAGTGCTGCGACGCGCTCCAAGGCTGCACAGATGGTGCCGACAGTTGCCGAATCGGGATTGCCGGGGTTTGAGGTGACCTACTGGAATGCGGTGTATGCACCGGCTGGTGTCGCGCCAGATATCGTTGATAAGTTAGCGAAGCTGATTGCGGCTGCTGCCTTGTCAAAACGTATGGTGTTACGCCAAGAGTCTTTAGGTAGCGAAGCGATCACGAGTACACCGAGCGAACTGGCTGAATATCAAGCCAGCGAGGTGCGCACCTGGGGGCGTATCATCCGAGCGGCCGGTATTGAGCCCGAGTAGGTCTAGCAGGCATCATCAATCTTTCAACCATTGTCATACATGCAAAATATTCTGCAAGGCGTTACGGTTTTAGAGCTTGGTCAAGTGCTTGCCGGGCCCTTTGCTGGGGCAATTTTTGCCGATCTGGGTGCCGAGGTCATTAAGCTCGAACGGGTTGAGGGCGGTGATGATGCCCGCAACATGGGCGCAGCGTTTCGCTATGGCGATGCGCTGAATTTTCATGTGTTCAACCGAGGCAAAAAGTCAGTGGCAATTGATTTGAAACAGGCTGAAGGGATGGCCGCTTTCGAGCGTTTAGCTGCTACGGCTGATATCTTTATCCACAATATGCGCCCGGGCGTGACGAAGGCCTTGGGCATTGATGGTGAGGCTTTATGCACGCGTCACCCGCAATTGATCTATTGCGAGATCTCTGCGTTTGGCCACACCGGTCCGATGCACTTGCAACCCGGGTACGAACCGCTCATACAGGCGTTTAGTGGATTGTCGAGCATCAATGGCGGCCCAGACGACCCGCCCATGCGTTCCGGTGCTTCTGTCTGCGATCAGGGTACGGGCATGTGGGCGGTGATCGGTGCCTTGGCAATGCTGCAAAGGCGAGGGCACACCGGTCGCGGTGGTGTGGTAAGCACTTCACTACTTGAGACGGCACTGGGCTGGGTCGGGCAGAAGGCTGATGCCTACGTCAACCTTGGGCGTTTGCCAGATCGGCACCGCTCGGGGCACCCTGGTTTTGTGCCCTATGAATCGTTTGAAACCAAAGATGCGCCGATTTTGATTTGTTGTGGCAACGATCGCTTGTTTGCGAAATTTGCGCAAGAGTTGGGGCACCCCGAGTGGTTAAGTGATGAACGATTTTCTAGTAATCGAAATCGCCTGGCTAACAAACTCGTGTTGTTAGAGCGTTTGATTCCTTTGCTGCGTGCACAAACTCGCTCAGAGTGGGTCGCGCGTTTCAATGCGGCAGGCGTGCCTTGCGCACCAGTCAATGCGGTGCCCGAAGCACTCGAAGACTCTCAGGTGCAGGCGCTTCAGATGCAGAGCTTGGTGCCAGGCGAGGATTTTGTTTTGACGGCGCTACCAATTTCTTTTGATGGGCAGCGCCCTGCCCATCGCTCGGTCGCCCCGAGGCTTGGGCAGCACAATAAAGAATTCGAAGTGCCAGAAAAAGGTCTCTAGGCGCTGAGGCGCAATGTGCACTTGTCGCCGCTTGCACGCCGTTCAATCGTGACGCAGCTTAGGTTTGGCACCGCGCCGATGAGTTGACGTTTGATGAACAGGCACAGGTTCTCAAGCGTGGCAGGCCCTAAATCAGCGATGTCGTCTAAAAACTGATGGTCTAGCAGAGCGCGAACCCGTTCAATTTCGAGACGAAGATAGGCCAAGTCGAGCACCATGCCCGACGTTAGGTCGGGTTTGCCCGTCAGGGTGATTTCGGCCTCATAGGTATGGCCGTGGATTTGACGGCTACCGTATGCGTCGATCGTACGACTTAACGTATGCGCAGCTTCAAAATAGAATCTTTGTGAGAGCTCGAAGTGATCGGTGTTGTTGTGTTGCTTCAACGGATGTCCAGAAATTTATGGGTTTGCACTGAGAGTCGCCATTCTGGGTGATCCTGACAGTACTCAATCGCTTTGAGAGTATTTTTCTTTTGAAACAAACCATCCATCGGTTGAAGCAAATAGTGGTCAAAGCCAGCGGTATCCAGTTTATCTGGCATCAATTGCGGCTGTGGGTACACTAATTTGAGTTCATGACCGGTTTTTTGTACCCAGTCTGCACCCGCCTTGGGGCTGACGCAGATCCAGTCAATCCCGACAGGCACAGCGAGGGTGCCATTGGTTTCAAGAGCGATTTCAAAATCCTGTTGATGCAAAGCCTCAATGAGCGAGGCGTCAACTTGTAAGAGCGGTTCGCCACCGGTCAGTACAACATAGCGATTTTTTTTCTGAGCAGGCCAAAGCGCAGCAATCGTTTCTGCGAGCTCGGTGGCGATATTAAATTTACCGCCTAGTGTCCCGTCAGTACCAATAAAATCTGTGTCGCAAAACTGACAGACGGCATTGTTGCGATCGATCTCTCTGCCTGACCAAAGGTTGCAGCCAGAAAATCTACAGAAAACAGCGGGGCGACCGGCTCTGAGGCCTTCGCCCTGCAGAGTGTAAAAAATTTCTTTAACGCTATAGGCCATGATTGGTGTTTGTTCAAAGACTCGGCGGCAGAAAGCCTGTTCTCGACGCCAAGGCAGACCAGCCAGATTGCATTTTAGTGTGATCGACCAATAAGGGCAATTTAGGCCCAAGTGACATCCTCGAGCCTTAAGATTGCAGCTGTCGCCCATGGCTGACGCTTGGTACACATTGCTCGTTTGTCGTTATTGCTCGGTGGGCTTGTTCCACCAGCCGCCGCCAAGCGCTTGAAACAGTGCCGCTGTGTTGCCCAGGCGGGCGGCCTGTATTTGAGTCGAATTTAGTAAGGCTTGTCGGTAGGTCTGTTGCGCATTAATCAGCGCAAGCCGATCCAGATACCCACTGGCGTGCTGTCTGCCACTCAGTTCATACGTTTTTTTTGCGGCAGCTGTTAAGTCGTTCACAATTGCCATTGCCTGAGCATCGGCTTTGATCGCATGCAAGGTATCCGCAACGTTTTGAAAGGCTGTGATCACCGTCAGTCGGTACTGGGCAGCCGCTTGCTTTTGTGCCTCTGTGGCTGCGTATTCGCGATGCATCAACGTGCCACCCGCAAAGATTGGCTGTGCGAGGTTCAGTGCAAGCTCAAAAAATCCACCGCTACCAGCCCAAAACATCTGGTTGAAGTTGCTTGCAGTGCCACCTAACGTACCGCTCAAAGAGAGCTGCGGAAATCTGGTTGCACGCGCCACCCCGATCTGTGCATTGGCAGCACGAAGCAGTTGCTCGGCTGCTTGAATATCTGGTCTTTGTTCAACCAATTGCGAGGGTAGCGTAAGTGGAAGCTCATCGGGTAGCTTGAAGGATGCGAGGTCAAACGCTGGCACCTCTTGATCTTGAGTGCGGCCGGCCAGAACCTTTAACAAATCGCGATTTTGCTCAAATTGCTTCTGCAAAGGTGGAAGCAGTTGTTTGACTTGCCCTAAGGCACTCTCTTGAATTGAAAAATCAAGCTGAGACGCGTAGCCAGATTTTTGTTGTCGCTTGACCAACGCTACCGCAGTCTCGTTGGCCGCAATCATGTCTTTTGTGATTGAAATCTGCTTGCGTAGCATACCGTCTTGTACGGCCGCTGCAACAGCATTGGAGGCGAGCGTGATGTATGCCGCTTGCAATTGAAATTTTTGCGCATCTGTTTGCGCTTGTAACGATTCAACGGCGCGACGATTCAAGCCGAAAATGTCCGGCATAAAGCCCACCGTCAATTGCGCGGTATGAAAATTAAAGACTGTCGAGCCGTTGTAGGGTGCTGTGCCGCCCTGGTTAGCGGGGGTGCCTTGATAAGCACCGATGTAGTTTCCATCACCCTGAACGCCCGGCGAGTTTCCGCCAAGGTTGCCGGGTAATTTTGTACGCGTCGGCATATAGTTCGCTTGCACGGTCGGAAAAAAATATCCTTGCTGTGCATACACGTTTTGTTGTGCGACTTTGAGCGCTTGTTGTGCGATTTCGATAGTCGGGCTAGCTGCAAAAGCCTGTTCGATCAGCGTGTTCAGACTAGGCGAGCGAAAGAGTGTCCACCAGTCATTGCGGATATCCGCACCCACTGCCAAGCGTTGCTCGCCACTAAGTTGACTAGCCGTAAGATTGCGAGCGACAGACATCTCTGCCGTGGTTCCGTAGCCTTTAGACTCAGGGAGGTCGGGGCGTTGATGGTCTGGGCCGACTGCGCAGCCCGCGATCGTGGTGCAGGTAAGCGCGACGATGCAATACTTAGAGAGTCTGAGCTTAGCCATGTGTAGACGCACCTGCTTGCTCATCTAATAACCCAGCGGCTTCATCTGAGGCATTTGTAAAGTGACCAAAGAGTTTGAGCGCAGCTGGCAAAATCAACAGCATAAAAATTGTTCCGGTAGTGATGCCGCCCACGATGACACAGGCGAACGGACGGTTTGTTTCGCTGCCAATGTCTTGCGACAGCGCCGCGGGTAACAGACCAAGACCGGCCATGAGTGCGGTCATCAGAATTGGACGCAAACGCGATACCGCCCCCTCCAAGATTGCTTCAGCGGTTGACTGACCTTGTCGCAGACGCATGATGACTTCTTCGGCCATAATGACACTGTTTTGTACCGAGATGCCGGCTACGGCAATGAAGCCGACGGCGGCTGAGACCGATAAATTTAAACCGGCTAGGCCCAGGGCCGCTAGACCACCAATCAGTGTGAACGGCAACATACCAATCACCAGGCTTGCCATGCGTAATGAGCGAAATGCCCAAAACAGCAGTGAAAAAATCAAAAGGATTGTGAACGGGATGATCACCGTCAGTCGTTTTGCTGCGCGCTGCGAATTTTCAAATTGTCCGCCCCAAGTCAGCTCATAGCCCGGTGGTAGTTTGACCTTATCTTGCACCTTTTTTTGCGCCTCGGCGACAAAGCTTCCTTGATCTCGTCCGAGTAAATTCATTTTCACAATGACGATACGAGTACCGGCTTCACGCAAGATCCGTGAGGCGCCTTCCCTCACTTCGACTGAGGCGACATCGCCGAGGGCGATGGTACCTGAACCGTTACCAACCTGAGTGCCAGGAATCTCAAGTTGTAGTGCAGCAATCGCGTCGATGCTATTACGGTGCTCTCGATCAATTTTTACGACGACATCAAACCGCTTGTCACTGTCATAAAAACTCGTGATTGATGTGCCTGACATCGCTTGAGTCACCAAGGCGCTGACATCGCTAACGCTAATGCCATAGCGCGCTAACTTGACTCGATCTGGCACCACCACGACTTCTGATTGACCGCTTAGTTTGGTGGCTTCAACATCTGTCGCGCCTCGGATACGTTCGATGACTTCAACAATTTCAGCGGCTTTTTCTTCCAGTATTTCTAGGCTTATCCCGCTAATTTTGGCAACGATTTCTCCTCGAAAGCCTGACAGAGACTCTTCAACATTATCCTGAATCACCTGTGAAAAGTTTGTCATGATCCCTGGGATTGAAGATAAATCCTTTGACATACTGCTGATTAATGCCTCTTTGTTGGCGAAGCGCCATTGATCACGCGGCTTAAGGTCGACCAGACTCTCAAGATTGTTGGGTCCCTTTGGGTCTGAGCCATCATCGGGACGCCCGACATGAGAGATCAGGCGCGAAACCTCTGGATAGGCAAGCAGTTTTGCCCTGACGAGTCTTTCGATGTCTTTGGTATGCTCAAGCGATGAAGAGGTTGGTAAGGTAATACTCAACCAGATATTGCCTTCGTCTAGCTTGGGCATAAATTCGCTGCCCATTCGCGTCGCCAGCGCAAAAGCTACGACGACCGGAATGATTGAGAGCAACAGCGCTTTTCGTGCATGACCCATCACCCACACAACGATTTTACGATAGTGGTCTTGCAAGCCGTCTAGCCAAAGCTTGTGCTTTTCAACCAAGGGGCGGTTGCGCACGACGTAGGCGAGCAGCGTTGGTAAGAGCGTGAATGTTAAGAGCACCGCACCGATGAGTGCAAAGGTTAACGTTAGCGCAACGGGTGTAAAGATCTTGCCTTCAACGCGCTGAAAGGTAAAGATCGGTACAAAGGCCAAGATGATGATGGCTTTAGAAAATAACACCGGTCGCGACATGTCGGTGAGTGTTCGATGTACTGCATGCATCCGCTCAGAGATGGCAGCTGTTGAGTGTGTCTCCTGCTGGGCTGAACTCATTGTTAAGCGAACCATCAACGCTTCGACAATCACCACTGCGCTGTCAATGATGATGCCAAAGTCGACCGCCCCAAGGGAAATCAGATTGGCCGACACGCCCAATGCGTTCATCAATATAAAAGCGAAGAGCAGCGAGAGAGGGATAACGGTTGCGACGACAAAAGCGGCTAGCCAACTCGATAAAAAGACAACCAATACGGCGAAGACAAGCAGCGCGCCCACAATGAGGTTATGCACGACAGTGTGAACGGTAAGGGTGACCAGTTCTGTGCGATCATAAATCGGCACAATTTTCACGCCCACAGGCAGCTTAGTCTGTAACTCCGTGATCCTGTCTTTAAGTGCTGCGTTAATTTTTGAAGGATTTCCGCCTTTGGTCATCGAGACGATGCCTTCGACGATACTGTCTTTTTTGTCAAACCCCACGATCCCGAAACGAGGGCGCTCGGCCTCCTTCACAGTGGCCACATCACCAACGGTAATGGATTGCCCCTGACGGGCGATGATCACCACCTTACGGATGTCGTCTAGGGTTGCAAAAAGCCCTGCAGAGCGCACGACAAAGGATTCGTCGCCGTGCTTAATAAGGCCACCCCCAGCGCTGCTATTTCCATTGCTAACGGCTTGGCTGAGTTGGCCTAGGGTGATCTGATATTTTCGTAACGTCAGTGGATCGATTTCAATATGAAATTCTTTGATCGCTCCGCCAAAACTCACTACGTCTGCGACACCCGGGGTCATGCGCAACGCTGGCCGGATGATCCAGTCTTGCAAGGTGCGAATTTCGGTTTCAGACAAGCCAGGCGCGTCAATCGTATAGCGATACACTTCTCCGACCGCCGTCGACAACGGTGCGAGTTGAGGCTGAACCCCGGCCGGAAGAGTGACCGTTGAAAGTTTCTCGGTCACCTGTTGGCGCGCAAAGTAGTTGTTGGTTCCCTCACTAAAGGTGAGTGTGACGATCGATAGACCCGTCATTGTGACCGAGCGAACATTGATCAGATTCGGCACGCCAGCCATTTCTCGTTCAATCGGTAAAGAAATGGTGCGCTCGATATCTTCTGGCGCCTGGCCAGACATTTGAGAAATCACTCTGACCTGAACGTCTTGTACGTCTGGAAACGCCTCAATCGGTAGGTTATTAATGGCATAGCCGCCAAAACCAATCAAGGCTGCGATCAACAGCAAAATAAATAATCGCTGTGTCATTGCAAAGACAATCAAGCGATCGATCATTGCTTTTCGCCAAGGCTGGCTAAAAACTCTGCCTCAAGAAGTAAGGCACCTTTGGTCACCACTCGTTCACCGCCCCGCAGGCCCTCGCCAATGTAACTAAAGTCGACGCCTCGTTTGATTGGCTTCACTCGCTGAAGCGTAAAGTCGCCCGCTGCTTGTTCGACAAAGACGTAGGCGTAAAGGCCGCGTGTAATTAAAGCCTGGTTCGGGACACGCACCCCTTGACCATCTGCTTGCAATACCGAGGCGCGAACGAACATCTCAGGTAGCAGTTTGCCCTCTGGGTTATCCACCCGTGCGAGAACGTTCGCACGCCGAGTGTTAGGGTTGATCGTTTGCCCAAGCTGGATAATTTTTCCGGTAAACGTTTGATCCGGAAATGCATCGCTTTGGATAGTGACGACGCTACCGAGTTTGACCTTGCTCAATAAGGACTCTGGTAGATCAATACTGACCCAGAGGCGCTTTGGGTCAGTCACAACAAAAAGAGGCGCTGCGAGATTAGGGTTTATTTCAAGGGCAGGGCTGGCAGTTCGCTCTGTGACCACGCCTTGCAGTGGGCTAGCCAGACTCACTTGCTGGCCGACGATTTTCAGCCCGTGTGGATTCAAATTTTTGATACGTTGCTCTGCACGTGCAGTTTCTGCTTGAGCCTGAGCATAGTCAGCCTGAACAGCTTCCCAATCGCGGGTTGAGATCGCTTCACCTGGGACTAAGTCTTTAGCCCGCTTAACCGCGAGTTGCTTGCGCTTTTCGTCTGCGCGCGCTTTGTTTAGGTCGGCATAGGCTGTCCCGAAGTCGGGCGAGTCAATCACTGCCAAGACTTGCCCTAGGGTGACTGCGTCGCCCGGAGCCACTTTCAGTGCCAGAATGCGTCCTGAAAAACTCACCCCAATTCTGGCGGTCACCTCTTCATCGTAAGTTACACGTGCGCTGAGCTGCTCAGACAAAGGAATCGGCGTTAGGGGCAGGCTTTGGGTGTGAAGCATGGCTAACTGCGATGCGCCTGCCACAAAGCGAATACTGCCGGATAGCTCTGCGTGCGCCTGTTGCGCTGACGCGGCAGGGCTCGGCATATGTTCTATTTTTTGGGGAGACAGACTCCGCCAGCCCGCGTAGGCTAATGCCAAAACCACCAGCAAACCGAATCCGATGAGTTTGCCTTTCTTGCTAGCTGTAAAACGTGTCAAAACAGTTACCCCTGTGATTGTCGCGGATTCTACAGAGAGCAACGCTTCCTTGGGGTT
>Ga0222712_10003713_pt1 | contig 16429 bp, 17 predicted proteins | sample C33_657DmetaG_FD_165043 | JGI IMG/M metagenome (GOLD analysis project Ga0222712, IMG submission 165043) | Estuarine water microbial communities from San Francisco Bay, California, United States - C33_657D | ecosystem: Environmental > Aquatic > Marine > Unclassified | place: USA: California...
AAAGTGATTAATGGATGGGTATTATCAAATTTTTTCATGAAAAAAATCCGAAGAAAATTATCTGAACTACTCACCGCAGCAAATCCCCAAACTATTACAAAAACACCCCAGCTCTGCTGACCATTGAAAAATAAAAGAATGCCGAGCGGAATGTAAATAAGTGCCGCACCAAAAAATGGAATCATAGAGGCAAAGAATGTAGCCAAAAACCAAATAAATGAATGACCTACGCCCGCTATATAATAACCTACCCATGCGATAAGTGCCTGAAATAAAGCGACTAATGGCATCATTAACGAATTAGACAAAACGGACTGATAGGTGACAGAATAAATATTTTCTCGATTACTATCTTTCAGAGGTAGGACAGAAAGCAATCCTCTACGAATGGATATACCCTCCCTTATAAAAAAATAAAGGAGGAAATACATGATACCAATGGTGGTGAATAAGTCTAAAGAAGAATTCAAAACCTTAGGTGCAAATGATGATACTTTGAGCGCCAAAGACTTTAGCATATCATCATTGATGAGGTTGGATCCAAACTTTTCATTGACCTTCTGACTGATGATCTGAATAGATTGTCCATAATTTTTTAAAAATTGCAGAATAGAGGGCCATTGGCCCTTGAGAAGAAAGAATACGATAGTGAGCGGCAGAAGCACTGCTAATAATGAAACGATGAAATAAATTAATTCAGCATATTCTCGCTTGATTCTTCTCTTGACCATATATTGTATGGGCTTTACGCTCAGAATAGATAAAATAATGGACCCCAACAAAGCATCAATAAGGAAATAGAGATTAGTAAATAACAACAGCGATAGCCCTAGTATCAGAGCGATCAAGAATAATTGTTTAAGTGTTATGTGGGACATCATATTTTAAAAATTGATTTTATATTTTCGATTAAGTCAATAAGAAACTTTAAGATTTCTTTCCTCAATCTTAATCTACCTTAACTTCTTAATGGTTTACTTTTATCCTTTTAGACATTTATGGTTCATTTTATTCACCATTTAGGCATTAAGAGACATTAAGATTAATTTTTCTCATACTTAATATTCCTTAACTTCTTAATGGTCAATTTTTTGTCTTCACAATTACTCATCTGGGAATTCTCTAAAAAACTCATTCACGAAGGGCTTCATACTTTTTGATATATTGTCTGTATAAAAGTTAATTAATAATCCTTGTGGCTTTTGCATTAACTTCATATAGGTCAATAGTTGAGCTTCATGAACAGGTAAAAGCGCTTCAACTGCTTTTAATTCAATAATTATCATATCATTTACCAATAAATCTAATCGTAAATCCATTTCCATAGAAAGTCCATCATAAACAACTGGAACAATTACTTCCTGTATGACCGAAAATCCATTTTTCTCCAGTTCATATTTGAGACATCTCTGATAGATACTTTCTAATAATCCGGGACCAAGCTCTTTATGCACTTTAATAGCACAACCTGTGACTAGATAAGATAGATTAGTAATATCTTTTTTGGTCATTATTTATTGCATTATTTTTAGTAATTTTATTTCACCATTAAGACATTAAGATTTCTTTCCTCAATCTTAATCTACCTTAACTTATTAATGGTTTACTTTTATCATTTTAGACATTTATGGTTCATTTTATTCACCATTAAGGCAATAAGAAACATTAAGATTACATTTAATTACAGTTATCTAGAACCATGCGGTATCTCATCGCTAGCATCTTTAATGGCTTCTATTCCTGGCAATTTCTTTCCTTCAAAATATTCTAACATTGCCCCTCCACCAGTGGAGATAAAACTTACCTGGTCATTGAGATGAAATTGATTAATGGCAGCGACACTATCTCCGCCACCTATGAGAGAGAAGGCTCCGTTCGAGGTAGCCTCTGCTACTTTTTTGGCTATAGTTTCCGTTCCCTTACTGAAGTTGGTCATTTCAAATACACCCATAGGCCCATTCCACAGGATAGTTTTAGACTCTAATATGACGCGCGAAAATGCATCGATAGCATTTGGCCCGATATCTAAACCCATCCAGCCATCTTCTATGTTATCAGAATTGGTTGTCTTGATATTCGCATCATTAGAGAAATTATCTGCTGCCACACTGTCTACTGGGAGATGAATTTGAACTCCTTTCTCCTTAGCCTTCATCAATAAGGATTTAGCTAGATCTAATTTGTCATCCTCTACAAGTGATTTGCCTATTTGACCTCCCTGAGCCTTAAAAAAAGTATAGGCCATTCCCCCACCTATTATTATATCATTCGCTATATTTAGCAGATTCTCTAATATTAATATTTTATCGCTCACCTTAGCGCCCCCTACGATAGCGGTGAAAGGCTTCTCGGCTTGATGCAATACTTTTTCAGCATTCACTACTTCGGCCTCCATGAGATAGCCAAACATTTTTTTATCTGTAGCAAAATACTTAGCTACCTGCGTAGTGCTGCTATGCGCTCTATGCGCTGAACCAAAGGCGTCATTGACATATACTTCTCCTAGCGTGGCTAGCATCTGCGCAAATTCTTCGTCTCCCTTCGTCTCCTCTTCATAAAATCTGGTATTTTCAAGCAATAGGACCTCTCCTGCCTTTAAGTTTTTTGCCAGCTTATAGCTAGCCTCACTTCCACAATCATCTGCAAATTGAATAGGTCTATCTAGTAATTTTCCCAAGTGATCTATGAGGTGACGGGTAGAATATTTATCCTCTGCACCTAGTTTTACAGATTGCAAATTGGATTTAGGACGGCCGAAATGCGTCATAATAATAGCCGCGCCGCCATCCTTTAGTACTTTCTGAATCGTAGGCAAAGCCGCTCTAATACGCGTGTCATCCGTTATCTCTAGTTGATCATTAAGAGGGACATTAAAGTCTACACGGATAAGTGCTCTAAAATTTTTGAAATTGAATTGATTGATAGTAGTCATATAAGAAGAATAAAGGGCAAAGGTAAAAAATAATTTTCAGTCTACACTATTCACTATATGCTATTTTTATCCAGTGAAACTCACCCAGTACTTTAAGAACGTCTCGCTTCTTGTCTTTATCAATTTTGCAATAAAGCCTATATGGGTATTTTTGATAGAGCGACAGTTTCAGAATATTCTTCCAAAAGAAGAATATGGCCTATACTTTAGCCATCTTGAACTAATATACATTTTTTCTGTTATACTTGATTTTGGTCTACATAATTATGCTGTCAAATCAATATCAGAGCGGAAAGAAGGCTATAAAGCATACACCGCTGAACTCTGGATTAGTAAGTCTATACTAATTGGATGCTATCTAGCACTAGTTTCTGCGTATATCCTATTTCAAGATTGGCCCTTAGCTCATAGCTTCATTTTTTTTCTTATTGCCTTAGAATTTCTCATCTTTTCCTTATATCAGTTCCTTCGCAGTTTTGTACAGGGACTTCAGATGTTAAGGCTAGATAGTTTTCTTAGCAGCTTTGATAGAGTTGTGCTCATTGTTCTAGGCAGCGGATTATTATATTGGAATTCATATAGTTCTAGTATTTCTTTACTACATTTTATTGGCTTTCACATTCTAGCGTATGGTCTTTGTTTTAGTATAGTGTTCTGGTTTTTAAAGCATAGAATTTCGTTTTCGAAAGACACATTCTCTCCCCATCAGCTCACACAGATAGTCAAAGAAGGTTGGCCACTAATATTCATAGTCTTACTTATGACTATTTATTCGCGCATTGGCAGTGTGCTTTTGGGCAATTTATTAAGCGATGGCCTTTTGCAATGTCACAGCTTAGCCCTATCCAATAGAATAGTCGATAGCGCCTATAATACCTTAGCCCTGCTTAGTGTATTTCTTCTTCCTAGCATTGCCTTTCACTTTGCTGAGAAAAAATATGATTATATAGAAAAAGTGGTTTTTATCTCTTTCCTTTTGAGTACCATTCTGTCCCTCGGGTTTATTTTCATATGTTTATTATTCGGCGAACAAATTTATAATAAACTCTACCCTGCTAGTTCATATTATGACTTACAGGTATTCAAAGCGCAGGCATGGAGTGCGCTCGGCATTGGCTGGATGTATGTATTTGGTTCTTATCTCACTGCTACCAGTCGGTTCAAAACACTTATTATCATTGTATCTCTAGGGGTCATTCTCGCACTTGGCTGTTATTTGTATTTTATCCCTCTATATAAGGCGCTAGGCGCAGCTACTGTAGCTGCTGGAGTGCAACTCACGATGGGCGCTTTGCATCTTCTAGCCGCAGGTTATTATATTAATCAAGATCATAAGAAATGAACCTAGTTGTAGAAATAGGCAATACCAATACGAAATTAGCATTCTTTGAAAAGAAGGAGTTAGTAGAATTGTTAATACAAGTTGATTCTACTATCATTTTAAATAGATTAAATTCCATAAATGTTGAAACTGCTATTATAGCTGGCTCTGGCAATACGAGGATCGACTGGTGGAAGGAGTTTCCAGCCGTAAAAAAGATATGCTTTGATGCCGACATGCTTCCTGAAATCCACTACGCCTATTTGACCCCTAAAAGCCTTGGAGCGGATAGACTTATCAATGCTTGGTATGCAAATCAACTATTCCCTGCACATACAAATTTAATTATAGATACGGGCAGCTGTATTACCTTCACGCTAATAGACCATCATAAAACACTCCTTGGTGGTTCTATATCGCCAGGCTTGACTCTAAGAGCGAAAAGTCTTCATGACTATACGGACAAACTGCCTCTCATTAATATATGCAAAACTGAGACAAGTGAACTAGTGGGAAATAGCACAAAATCTAGTATACAGAGTGGAATTATCTTAGGAACTCTCTTTGAAATAGACAAGCGAATAGAGCAATATCAGGCGCTTCATAATAATTTAAACATTATTATGACTGGCGGGGGCACCCAATTCTTTGAAAATAAACTAAATTATAAGATATTTGCAGATAATCATTTTACCCTAAAAGGCTTAAATGAAATACTTTTATCCAATGAATAAGTTTTTATTACTCTTTTTTACCGTAGTTCTTATCCACCAAAGTTCCTATTCTCAGTATAGAAGTCTCACTTCTGCTTCAGATATAGGTAGGCTAAATTCTAGTATTTTTTCGCAAAATAGATTTGCGGGACAACTATCTGCTGCATATGTAGGCAATTTCACCACCAATTTTCAAAACCCAGCCAGCTATGCAGACGCCACATTAACTGCCGTAGAGGTAGGAGCAAATAGTATTTCGGGAACCTACCATTTGGAGGATAGCACAAATAGTTCTGGTGGACTAAGTATAAACCATTTTTCTATGTTGTTTCCTCTCACTCCAGGCAAAAGTGGATTAAGTATGGGCTTTCTAAGAAATGCGAATACGGATTATAGTATTCGAAAAAATGGCGTTGACAATACATTTGGTAGTTTTTCCAATCAGTTAAAAGGTTTTGGCAATACCTATCAAGCTTATATCGGCACAGGATTTCGAATAAAAAATTTGAAGCTAGGGGCTAATTTAGGATTCATATTCGGACAGACAGAACATACAAATGACATTATATTTCCAGATTCCACTCACATACCTCGACTAGTTAATAGAAATATCATTTCCGAATTTGGCATACAATACACTCTTGGATCGCAATATGAGTGGCAAATAGCGAAAGAAAAGCAAGCAGTTCTTGGCATGTATTATACTTCTTCCTTAAGTAAGAATGGCACGAACGAATTAAGAAGGCAGAATGCTTTCGATAGATCAGGAATTACAGAGTTTGTCATCTTGAAGGATTCTAGCTTTAATACAGAACTACCAAAATATAGTAAGCTAGGCATAGGAGCCAGTTTGATTAATAATAAGACGACCCTCATCGGAGCCGAATTTACATTAGAGAGTTTCTCTGGATTTAGATCAAAACTTACTAATCAAAACTTGCAAGACGCTTGGCATATGCATCTAGGTGCCGAATTCAAGCCATTTATGAGCAGAGATTTGGATGCGCGTAAGTATTTCAATAGACTGACTTATAGAGCTGGTGCAGTAATTGGTAAGAGCGAACAAAATTTTGAAGGCACAGTGAATGATATTAAATTTATGGGGGGAGCAACCTTACCTGTTTTCGGTAGAAATATTGGCTATATCACACTCGGTGCAGAATATGGTATTCGTGGGTTTGGAGGTCAAAAAAACCAACTATCTGAAAACTATTTGAGTATTCATATGATTATTACCTTTGCTGATAAATGGTTTACGCGTCAAAGATTTGATTAAGTATATCTCCCTCTCCTATTAGGACAGAACGAATGCAGCGATTTCTTCTATTTTCTTTGAGTTTATGTATCTCATGTAGCAATGATTTGCAAAATACTATTATAGAAAAAGATAAACTGAATGCGCGTACCGATGTAGGAAAAAATATAGAAGTAAATTATTCTGAAAAGGCTATACGAGCTGCCATATTGACAGCCCCTACTATGGTGAAGCAGGAGGATACATCATTTAAAACATATTTTCCAGATGGTATCATACTCAAGCTATTTGATAGCCTAGGAAGTATCAGTAGTACCATGACATCCAAGTATGGGGAGCATGATCATAAGACCAATCAGATGAAAGCGAGAGATAGTGTCAAGGTAGTCTCTGCAGATGGACGAATATTGAAGGCTCAAGAACTTATCTGGATAGAAAATACGAGACAAATGATTTCCTATGGTCAAGTAGAAATTCAAAATAAAAATGAAATTATTTATGGCGACACTTTATTCGCAGATGAAAATCTCAAACGGTATGTCGTGAAAAAGATAAGAGGAATAGTACATGTGGCGAAATGATGATGTGATAATAAGTTCCAATAACTATCGGGATTAAAAATGTGAAAAATGATTTATGACTTGGCGGCTAAAAAAAATACTAATTCGTGAATTCGTGGCGTTATGATTAAAAATGAAAAATGTTTACTCCTCATATTAGATGGATGGGGTACAGCAAAAGAAAATGAACTCAAAGGGAGCGCGATGGATAATGCTGGACCTCTCTATTTTCATGAGTTAAAAAATAAGTATCCAAACTCATCACTAATTACTTATGGAGAGGAAGTAGGTCTGCCTAAAGGCCAAATGGGAAATAGTGAAGTAGGTCATCTCAATATAGGTGCAGGAAGAATCGTATATCAAGAATTGCAGCGAATTAATGTAGCTATCACTTCGGGAGAATTAAAAAACAACCCTGAGCTCAATCGTGCTTTTCAATACTGTTTAGATAACAATAAAAAACTACACCTTATCGGGCTTTACTCTAATGGTGGAGTACATAGCCACACTGAACATTTCAAGGCGATTATAGACTATGCTGAAGGAAAAAATCTGAATGATATTTTCATTCACACATTTACAGATGGTAGAGATTGTGATCCTAAAAGTGGCCAAGGCTATTTGAAAGATTTAGAAGAATTTTTATCTACTAAAAACACAAAACTTGCCTCTATCTGCGGGCGCTACTATGCCATGGATCGCGATAAGCGATGGGAGCGAGTCAAGCTTGCTTATGATTTATTGGTTCATGGTCAAGGGGAAAAAACAAATAATCCTATTGCAACAATAGAGAAAAGATATATAGATGGTGAGACTGACGAATTTATCAAACCTATCAAAACAAACCATTTTCAATCGATTGAAGAAGGAGATGCCGTTATTTGCATCAATTTTCGAACGGATAGATGCCGTGAAATTACGCAGGTGCTGACGCAAAAAGCATTTGAAGAATTTAATATGGAACCGCTAAACCTCCACTACACGACGATGACGGAGTATAACAAGGATTTTGAAAAAGTAAACGTGATTTTTAGAAATGATAATATTGTAAATACCTTGGGAGAGATACTGGCTAAAAATAATAGATCACAGCTGCGCATGGCAGAAACGGAAAAATATCCGCACGTGACATTCTTTTTCTCTGGCGGACGTGAAAATCCATTTGCAGGAGAGTCTAGAATCTTAGTTCCATCACCTAAAGTAGCTACATACGATTTGCAACCCGAAATGTCTGCCTATGAAATCAAAGATAAACTTTTGGTAGAATTAAAAGATTCGCAACCTGATTTCATCGTGGTCAACTTCGCAAACACGGACATGGTAGGTCATACAGGAGTCTTCGAGGCAGCCATTAAGGCAGCCCAAGCAGTAGATTCCTGCTTAAAAGAAATTGTACCACTGGCTTTAGAAAAAAACTATCAAATCCTCATCATAGCAGATCATGGAAACTCAGACTATATGCTGAATCCAGATGGCAGCCCGAACACTGCGCATAGCATGAATCTCGTGCCGATAGTTTATGTATCCCATTCACAGAAAAAAATTAAAGTCGGAAAATTAGGAGATGTAGCTCCTACAATTTTAAACTTGATGGGGATAGATAAGCCAAGTGAAATGAAGGGGCAGACTCTGATTGAGGATTAGATTTTTTTAAATCGTAGACAATTAATACATAGGTATTCCGTGACTTGGGCATAAGAAATTTTTGGACACTCCACGGAAAGCAAGTACCAAATGTTTTCTACCTACTATTAATAAAGGTGTTAAATTCAGTCTTTGCTTGAGGACTTTCAAACAAAGATCCGTGCTCACCACCTACTATTTCTACGAACTGACTTTTTTGGCAATTGGTGCAACTCATTACATCCTGTTTGAAAGTTGGCCAAGAGTATAGCTGAATAGGGGCATCGCTTAGTCCTTGAACAAATAAAATATCTGATTTGAAGCCCTTGGTAAAATTCAACAAAGACCTTTGAAAATAAGCGGTTGAATTAGTTGTGGTTGTTCCATATACACTTTTTAATTTGGTGCAAACAGCTCCAGATTGAATTTGTCCTCTTTCCTCTAATTGACATCTATAAACGAGATTTAGAGGTCCTGGAGCATTTGCGATAACGCCATTTGTTTGGTGCATGGTGTTTAGTCTCGTTACTATATAACCTCCTTGAGAATGCCCTCCTAAGAAAACTTTTTTTACCTTTATACCCAATTCTTGATTTGCTTTGTTTTTTATCCATAGCAGAGCGGCTTCTGCCTGCACAATATTATCGCCTAGTAATACATTTTCTTGCGGATAGATGACACTTACTATCATCATATCTTTTCTTTCCAGAATACCTTTGAATTTATCTAGCGTATTATTTGCAGCGGTCATTAAACTACTATCATAGAGTACAGTACCGTGAAATACTAATAAGACATCTACTTCGTTTAAAGCAGGCTTGTCCACTACCAAATCTACATTAATACTATTGTATGTAATTGTTTTAGTCTGCCTATAAGCTATTGGTATACTGGAATCTTGACTATTAGCTTGCTCTTCCTTATCACATGAGGATAGAAAAATGGCAATAAAAAATAATAATCTCATATAAATTATTTAATAACTATTGAAGCTAGTATATGCCTATGGGTATTTTATCATTACCTTTTTATAAGACTATATCTAATAGGCAAATATAATCTATATGTATCACTTAGTAGCAATAATTTAAATGAAAGATTATAGTCTTCCATCTGCAAGGAACTAGATAGTATAATAGAATGTAGTCAAAAATATGAAACTAATCGGAACCAGTTCTCCATTTCTGGGTAATGCGTGAATGAGATTGTGACCTAGATCTAATTTAATATGTCTGTCTAAGTTATAGCTTAATTGAAACCCAATCCTATTTTGATCAAATACATGACTCCTTTCTATATTGATGGTATTCAGAAATAACTCATCATAAATTTGTAAACTTAGATTCTTAGATACGATATAGTTCAAACCCTCTCGAATTCTGAATCTAAATAAATCTTGATTCCGTTCAAAAATTCTATACTCTGCACCGAATCGACTAGTCAGTGACCATAATCTAGATACAGAAATTTTATTCTCATATTGTACCTGCGTTCTATGTTCATTAGCATTTAATCTCAACTCATCGCCTACATTATTTACTACAGGATTATTGCTAAAGAAGGCATATGGACTAACAATAAATGTATGATTAGAATTCAGTTTATAACTTACCCATAATCTCACAGCATTGGTCAGAGGGTATCGAAATGGACTTTCTGTATTGGCTAGACTCTGTGTCCGATGATGTAATTCTAAGGTACTAGACCAATTTTTATCCAAATTATTCTGAATAGAAGTCCTCAACCAAAACTGGGTATGGTCTTGAGAATATAAAGGATTGAATGCAAAAAATAAAACGAAAAGAATAAGATTTTTCACTATTAAATTACTTCAAAAATAATTCTTTGATAATTATATAAATTCCCATGATTAAAACAAACCAGCCAAAACCTTTTTTTAATTTAGTGCCATCAACTTTTTTGGTGAGATAAATCCCGAAGAACATACCTAGAATAGATGCTCCTGTAAAAGAAAAAATAAGATGATAATCTAATGCATGATTACTTTTCATATCGCCTATAAAACCAATAAGAGATTTAGCCGCTATAATGAGCAGAGAAGTGCCTACAGCTAATTTCATAGGTATGCGCGCTAAGATAACCAGAGCAGGTATAATCAAAAATCCACCACCTGCACCGACCAAGCCCGTCAACATGCCCACTAGAGTACCTTCTATAAAAATCAAGGGAATATTATATTTAATCGGGCCCAAATTTTCATCTTCCTTCTTCCCTGGCTTTATCATACTGTAGGATGCTAATATCATCACGATAGCAAATAACATCATGAGAAAAATATCTTTGGTCACTGCAAAAGTTCCGCCCTCGAAAACAGGATTGGGAATACGAGGCAATAAAAAAGCTCGAGTCATATAAGTAGCGGCTATAGCTGGAAACCCAAATATTAGTGCTGTTTTAAAGTCGACATTTTTCTGCATTGTGTTTTTTATACCTCCTACAAGGGCTGTCGCACCAACAATGAATAAAGAATATGCCGTCGCATTGGTAGGTTCTACATTCATAATATAAACCAAAATAGGCACCGTTAGAATTGACCCGCCACTGCCTATCAAACCCAATGATACTCCTACTAAAACTGCTAACGTATAACCTATTATTTCTTCCATATCGACTATTTTACTTTACATTTTTCCATACAATCTAATAAACTTACCACTTCTCGTATCAGAAGTTTATAGTAGACAAATTGGCCTTCTTTCTGGCATTCTAAGATACCCTTGTCTTTCATCTTGATTAAATGATGCGATAGAAGCGACTGCTCCACATGATCTCCGATGAATTTAGAGATTTCTTGCACATTCATTTTCTCCTTATCTTCGAGTGCTTCGATGATCTTGAGGCGAATAGGATGGCTAATGGTTTTTAAAACCATAGCTATGTAACCTAACTTTTGAAATGGAATATTCCTCACTTTTATTTATTTAATGAGGCAAATAATCTCTAAATTTTCCATACACCCATGTTCCTGCTATAGCACTGAGCAAAGTCACTATTATAACAGAAGCACCATAACCTATCTGAGCAAATAAAGGTCCTGGACAAGCCCCTGTCATAGCCCATCCGATACCGAAAAGCAGTCCACCGTATATCTGTCCTTTATTGAATGTTTTAGGTTCAATTTTTATTTCTTCGCATTTGATAGTCTTTACTTTTAATTTCTTAATAATGTATACAGATAAAGCACCCACAGCGACAGCACTTCCTATAACTCCATACATAAAAAATGATTCTAAACGAAACATTTCTTGTATTCGAAACCAACTCACTATTTCAGCTTTGACGAAAACGATTCCAAAACCAATTCCGATCAGAAGGTATTTGAAATTCTCTCCAAAAGTTTCTTTCTTCTCACTTTCATTGACACACATGGAATCTTGGTGTCTTAATTCTGAATCTTTAAAATCTTTAAATGTTTGCATGCTATTATAAAGTTAAGGATAAAATTAAAGGTACAAGAAACCATGCACTGACGAAGCCCCCAATCATAAAACAGATAGTCGCCACAAGTGATGGCCATTGGAGATTAGATAAACCCATGATAGCATGACCACTCGTGCATCCGCCTGCATATCGAGTACCAAAACCTACTAAAAATCCACCAACTACCATTAGAAGAAACCCTTTTAGTGTCAATAGATTCGACCAATTGAATAAGTCATTTGGCACTAATCCAGAAAAATTTTGGACACCATATTGAGCTAAATAATTTTGTAACTCAGGTTGAATAGTTATTGCATTCGGGTTGGACAAAAACAAACTCGCAAGAACACCACCGATGAAAATACCAGCTACAAAAAATAAGTTCCACAATTCCTTCTTCCAATTGTAACTAAAAAAAGGGATATCTCCTGGAATACAAGAAGCACATATATGCCGCAGAGAAGAGGAAATACCAAAAGTTTTATTTCCTAAGATTAATAAAACGGGGACCGTCAATCCAATAAGTGGACCAGCGATATACCAAGGAAGCGGTTGCATTAAAAATTCGAACATATATTATTTATATTTGGTTTAAGATTTCTTCTAATTGATTGGCATCGACTACTCCCGAATGCCTCCAAACTTGTTCGCCTTTTTTATATATCATCAAAGTGGGAATACTTCGTATCTGTAAGAATGATGACAGGTCTTGATTTTTTTCTGTGTCGATTTTAACAATCATAGCTTTATCGCCCATGCGTTCTTTTAGGTCGACGAGAATAGGTTTCATCGCCTGACATGGGCCACACCAGTCTGCATAAAAGTCTAGCAATACGGGTTTATCTGAATTGATTAGATTGTGAAATTTATCGTTCATTTTATTACTTTAAAGTTTAACGGCAGGCGACTTTTCTATCTTATATTCTTTATCATAGGCTATACCTTCTCGTAATTCATTAATAGAAATTTCTTCATCAGTCACGATTAAAATTTCTCTGAAATCTGAACTCATATTGACATTTTTTACTCCAACTATTTTAGAATAAATCTCAGTCACAGAATTCTTGCATCCTGCACAAGTGATTCCTTCAAAAGAGTATAAATTCACCATAACCAAATTGTTTTTGACAAATGAAAAAAACAATTCCATATTCGCTCTTGGTTCTACAGAATTTGTAGCAGTTTCTATATTTTCAAATTCAAATGCTCCATAAAATAGTTTTTCATATTCCTCTCTGCTACCTCCGAATGGTGGACCAACTTCAAAGGCTCGATTGAATAACAAGCCAGCGAGGATTCCATTTGCATTAAGAAGATTATGCATTTTCCATACATAGCGCAGTCGCAGCGAAGGAGGTAATGCACAGAAAAAAGTCTGCTCGATAATGATATCGAATGTGTCTTCTAATTTAAAAAAATCTTTACAAAGAACTCTAACCGCAGATTGATTCAAAAATTTTACTTTGAGAATAGCACAAGCCGTTTCAGAAATATCTATCAGTGTAATATTTTTAAATCCCTTGGAAACTAAATAATCTGCTTCATAAGCATTCCCGCAGCCGGGGATAAGAATCTTGACACTTTTATTTTCTATAGAATCTATTAGAGAAACTAAAGGTGGCGCAGGCATTCCTAAATCCCAGCCTATAGTATTTGACTTCCACTGAGCGTCCCAATACGCGGCATCCAGTGGTCGTTCACAAGCTACTACACAACAACCTTCTTCTAGTTTACTCTCCATTATTTACTAAGATTTTACGTATATAGGTTAAGAATTTATTTTTTATCACGATGACACAAAGACACAAAATTTATTTCATGACTTAGTGGCATTTATTATAGATTTTTTAGTTTTTCATTGACAGATTGCCATGTACCACCATTGGTTACATTAGAAAATCCGTATTTTTCTAAAATAGATTTTGCTTGAGAGCTGCGATTTCCGCTTTGACAGAACACAATGATATTTTTTTTATTTTCAAATTTCTCAAGTGAAATAGCTACTCGATCTAGTGGGATATTTATAGAACCTTTGACATGTCCACCATCAAACTCTGCTGGATTTCTTACATCCACTAAGAAAGCTCCTTCGCGGAGTTTGTCAGTGATGTTAGTTCCACCGCCAAGTAGGTTTTTAAATATTCCAAACATTTTTTCGAATTTTATAATTATCAATTAATCTATAGCATTGTAGAAGGACACATATAGTCTGATATTTTGAATTTTCCACTTGCTTTGATGGCAGAAAATCCCCCCGCGACATTGATTAAATTATCATATCCTCTTGCTTTGAGAATAGAAGCAAAAATCACAGAACGATAACCTCCTGCACAATGCACATAATAAGTCTTGTCTTTATCGACTTGCTTCATACTTTCATTGATATAATCCAATGGAGCATTAACGGCACCTATAATATGTTCACTGTAGTTTTCTGATTGCTTTCTTACATCAAGGATTTTTATGCTCGCATCTTCAGCTTCTCTTTTAGCAAATTCATCAGCAGACACTGAAGAAATATAATCTATTTCTTTATTGGCTTTTTTCCAAGAATCAAATCCACCAGCCAAATGTCCTATCGCATGATCGTAACCCACACGAGCCAATCGAGTGATAACTTCCTCTTCCCGACCTGGGTCTGCTACTACCAAGATTTCTTGTTTTATATCTGGTATCAATGTACCTACCCACACGGCGAAACTACCATCTATACCTACAAATATAGAGTTAGGGACAAATCCTTCTATGAAAACTTGGGGTGCTCGTGTGTCTAATATGACAGCGCCCGTTTCGTTAGCCTTAACTTCAAATTCTTCTGGGGTAAGAGCCACCATACCGTTACTGATAACTTTCTGAATAGGATCATAGCCCTGAATATTCATCATGACATTTTGCGGAAAATATCCAGGAGGAGGCATAAGCCCATCTAGAACTTTCTCTACAAACTCATCTTCACTCATCTCCTGAAGAGCATAATTCACTTTTTTCTGATTACCTAGGGTATCTGAAGTTTCCTTGCTCATATTCTTACCACAGGCACTTCCTGCACCATGAGCAGGATATACGATAATATCATCCGCCAATGGTATAATTTTCGTTCTCAATGAATGATATAAATATCTTGCTAATTTATCTTGATTCAAATCAGCAGTCACTTTCTGTGCTAAATCTGGACGACCTACATCGCCTATAAACAAGGTGTCTCCAGTGAAAATAGCGGATTCTTTTCCATTGTTATCTTTAAGTAGATAACAACTGCTCTCCAGCGTATGACCGGGAGTATGAAGGACTTTAAATTCGATATCACCTACCTTAAATATTTCACCATCAATTGCTATATGGGCATCAAACCCCAAAGGCATAGCCGTAGGTCCAAACACAATAGTTGCCCCAGTGGCATTAGCTAGGTCGATATGTCCGCTCACAAAATCTGCATGAAAATGAGTTTCAAAAATATATTTGAGCTTTACCTTGTCTTTTTCTAATCTATCTAGATAGGGTTGTATTTCTCTCAATGGGTCTACAATAACCGCTTCTCTATTACTTGCTATATAATAGGCTCCCTGAGCCAAGCATCCAGTGTAAATTTGTTCTAAAATCATCAGTTTTAAATTAATAGTTGTGTAAATATAAATATATGAACATATATTCATATTAAAAAGTTCCTGCTAATAAACAAAAATTATAAAATACTCTGCTACTAATTGATTTTCTGCACTTTAAAATACTTAAATTCTAGATTGTTATCCTGATAAAGTTTAAGTAAATAAGTGCCAGCGGGTAAATTTTGAAGATCGATGGGGCCTTCTAATGGATTCGCCATAAGAATTTTTCCATAGAAATCTACTAGCTGATAGCTATAATTATGATACGGTAGATTTACCTCAATAAACCGAGTCGTAGGATTCGGATAAGTTGTTGTGATTGGATAATTAATAGTCATACTAGATGATGATGCGCACATAACTAGTTTTAGTCTCTTCCATATATCATTGTTGAAGTCATTAGGAACATTCGATGTGGTCCACATATTTCCCATACGAATGACTACCAAATTCTGAGAAGGAACTACATTGATGATTTGACCATTTTTTCCCAATGCTGCATACATATCCGAAGGAGCATCAGGACAGAGAAATCCATTGAATACATTCTGTAAACTAGGCAGCATAAAACCTTCTTTGCCATTGAGCCAAGTGAGATAACCATATGATTTATTTAAGAACTGACTAGAGGTGGTCATCGCTTTGAAGTAAATAGAATCTTTTAAAATATCTGATTCATCCCATTTCCCTTTGTTCATTAACAAAAGTCCAAAGCGCGCCATACTTCGCGGAGTGCTATAGTAGACATTATTATATCCTGATTTGAAAAACAAACCAGTCATACCTGTGCTCGTTTTGATTTTAGTATTGACGAAGGCATTTAGATCTGTACCTGTAGCATTTTCTAGGACACTATCCAGCAGGGTATATGGCGAATTATGATAGGACCAACGAGTGCCCGCAGCTGTCTGATATTTTAAACAAGCCTTTGAAGTACAGTCAAAGAACATTCCTGTATCCAACATGCCTGAAGTCATAG
>Ga0222712_10003717_pt1 | contig 16412 bp, 18 predicted proteins | sample C33_657DmetaG_FD_165043 | JGI IMG/M metagenome (GOLD analysis project Ga0222712, IMG submission 165043) | Estuarine water microbial communities from San Francisco Bay, California, United States - C33_657D | ecosystem: Environmental > Aquatic > Marine > Unclassified | place: USA: California...
ATTTTATTAAAGACAAGCGTCCTAAATTGAGCCAGAGTAGCGTAAATACCTATGTGTCGCTTATCAGGCGGCTTTACAAAAATGTCTTTCCAAAAGACGACGAGATTGATACCGACAAGCTTCTCACCCATAAAGAGGAAGTTGTGGAATATCTGAAGAATGTTTTGAAGCCAAAGGGTCGCGCGACCATGCTCGCAGCCATCGTGGTCGTGACTGATAAAGACGAAGCCTACCGTAATATGATGTTGAAGGACATCAAAGAGAAAGAAGCCGAAACCGATAAACAAGAGTTAACAGAGAAACAGAAAGCGAATTGGCTCACACAAGAAGCCATTCAGGAGAGGCTAGATGAATTGAAACACGAATCCGCATTCATTTACAAGAAGGCTACGAAGACTAGTGGAGATCTACAGCGTCTTCAGGCTTATATCATATTGAACCTTTATGGTGGCCAACTCATAGCCCCGAGGCGTGCTTTGGATTTCACGGCTTTAAAGATTCACGGCGAGATTAATCAAGACAAAGACAATTATATTGATTACAAGGGTAAACGATTTGTGTTTAATCAGTTCAAAACGGTCCGTTCGCATGGCCAGGAATCGTTGGCTATTCCGACTGCATTAATGACCATTCTGAAAAAGTGGATTGAAGTCAACCCCCATGAATGGCTTTTGATTGATGGAAAGGGTCAGCAGTTAGATTCGGTGACTCTGAACCAGCGAATCAACAAGATATTCCCTGATAAGAAGAATATCGGAGTTAATGGATTCCGCAAGGTTTATCTTACGAACAAGTTTGGCGATACCATCAAAGTCAATAAGGAATTAGAAGCCGCTATGAAAGAGATGGGTTCATCCTCTAGTGTGGCTAATTCGTATATAAAGGATGTTGAATAAATGAAAGGATTTAGAGAGTTTTTCTTAGTATATATTAGAATGCCTCTTCCTTATAGACAGAACAAAATACATAACGATAAATGGAGAGAAAACAATAAGCAAAAATATAATGAATATTTGAGAGCATATATGAAGCGGAAACGAACTATGGAACTGGCGAAAATGGAACTGTTCGCTATTTTATTGGATTAATCGGACCCCGATTCTTTAGGCGTTTTTTAACTATTTTAGGAATTGTTAAAAAATTGTATAAAATTGAAAGGACTTAGAAAGAAAATGTTAATAGAGTATATAGACCATGATTTCCTATACTGACTCTCTCAATTGGTTAAAGACCAAACCCTTTCTTACCTGTGATGCCGACGCATTTGTAGAACGCCTTGAAAAAGGACTATCCACATATGAAGCTACAGGAAGCGTTGATAATGTATGCCGAATATATTTTGATATTGACTACAAAGGAGAAGACGCTGAATGGAAATATGAAAAGATAGAAAGTAATGCAATCAAATATATAAAAGAAACAATATCCGGTTTACACGAAGGATTTGAACCAGAAATAACTGTTGCTACTAGTCATGGTTGGACTGTTGATAAAAAGGGGAAAAAAGAGTGGAAGATTTCATTTCGTTTTTGGATTAATATGAAGGCTAAAAAATCCGTTATTGAATGGTATATTAAACAGACGAATAAATATATCGTGAGTGATTCTTACGATTGTTTATTTGTAGGCTTATTAGAAGAGATGGGAAACAAACTATTTGATGAAGGTATTTATGACCCTAATAGAAAAATGCGATGTATCGGAACAAGCAAACCAGGTGAAGATCGCCCGCTTATTATGAAATCCGGAAATATATGCGATACTGTTATTACTGGATTTTTGGATGATCTGAAAACATTAGATCCTGATATTCCGCAAGAACAACCAGCCAAAACAACTGCTTCGTCTACTAAAACAAACAAAAAATCAAACAAAAAATCAGAAGAAAAATCAGACAAAGAAAAGTCTTATAACGAGCCACTTAAATTGTCAATTTTACAAAAATTATCCGAATGTTATTCAGCGGAACGAATCAACGAATATAATACATGGACCAAATTAGGTTGGGCTTTTGTGAATGTGTTTGGGAAATCAAAAGAAGTTGAGGATGTTTTTGTCAATTTAAATGATCGTGTTCCATCACGAAAAAGTAAAGAAGCAAAATCCGAAGCGAGAGAATGGTTTCAGTATAAATGCGAAAGACGCGCAAATACCGACGATGACCTTCTTGGAATTGGTAGTCTTAGATCGTGGGCAAAAAAAGACAATAACGACCTATATGACAAACATTTTGAAATCAAACATGAGCCATTAAAACGAACTATCTTTTATCCGATACAAGATTATTCTGCTGAACAAGATAAACGAGATCAAGCAGCAGGTATAAAAGAAGCCTTTGAAATATCTACGGCTTTAGTTGCCGATACCTTTGTCAAAATGTATTCAGATAAGTTCATATGTGTTGATGATGTTGCATATTTATATACTGGTGTTTATTGGGAAAAGCAGAATGGACTACAGGCATTTATCCACAGATTTTTAGATGAAGAAGCCATGAAAGATTGGAATATGTGGTATGATTGGCGAATTGATGATTATACTTTTCATTTACAACAGGCTTTAGAGTTTGGTGATGAAATCAGAGAAAAGTATTGTAGAGGACAGATTGAAATGTTTTCAAAATACCATAAATCGCTTGTGCGTATGGTCCGCAATATTACCAACAGAAAGCCTCTCGTTGTTGAAATAATGATCAAAGCCACCTGTAAGATTGAAATGAATAAAAACCCCTATTTGTTTGCCTTTGAAAACAAAGTATACGATATATCCAAAAAAGAGTTTGTGGAACCTAATCCAAAAGATTATCTGACTTGTTCTTGTGGTTGGTCTTGGGATGACAATTATGATATATCGCGAGTTGATAAATTGAATAGTGTTATTGACACCATATTCCCAGATAAAAACATTCGTGCGTTTGAATTGGAATGTCTTTCAACTGGTTTATACGGACAACTCGTAGAACACCTCTTTATTTCCACAGGAACAGGTGGAAACGGAAAATCGCTTTTACATGGTCTTATGCTTTCTTGTGTCGGAAATTATGGATATGTTTTACAATCGTCAGCTTTGCTTAGTGAAATCAAACAAGGTCCTAACCCACAAATAGCGAACTTAGATGACAAACGATTCGTATTGACTCAAGAACCGGACGCAAAGAAACGGATCAATACCGCAACCATGAAAGACCTTACTGGAAATGCTACTCTTAATGTGCGAGATATTTATTCATCTAAATCAAATATTACCTTGCGTATGTCATTATTTTTGGAAGCAAATACGCTACCTTTATTAGACAAGATTGATGGCGATAGTGCACAGGCTCTTATCCGTCGTCTTGTGGCTACGCCTTATGTGTCTTCATTTGTAAGTCAAGATGTATATGATTCTATGGAGGATAAAACGAATATCTTTGTAGGTGATTCATCTTTGAAAAGCGCTACATTTCAATCAGAACATCGTCAAGCGCTTTTTATTATTCTTGTAGAACATTTTCAGACCTATATGAAGAATAAACTTGCGATTTCAGCTATGCCTTCCGATTGTCAGGATATTTTGAAAAAATACTATATGATGAGTGATGACTTTATGGGTTGGTTTAATGATAACTATGAAAAAGATGAAAACAGTTTTGTCTACATTTCCGATTTGTTTGATAATTATAAAGTGTCTTCCTTTTTCGCGGATCTACCAAAACAAGAAAAACGAAAAATAACAAAGACCGCGTTTGATGAGCAGATAAGAAAGAACATGTTCCTCAAACGGTTCTATAAGGATAGAGATACCCGCTTTAATAATATAAAACATAATAAACCATATCTGGTTGGATATAAAATGATTGAGCGTGACACCATACAACCGAATATTGAGGACGAGTATTAAAAATGATACCTTTTATGGTGTATAAAATCATATTAATAGATTGATTTTTATGATTTCTTAGTATTATACTAAGTGGCGCAAATGTCGCAAATCGTGCCCGGTTTTGGAAAAGTGTTCTGGATTTTTTGATTGTTTTTCTCTTCTGATTTTTTGCGTAGGGACTTTCAAAACTGGGCACGATTTGCGACATTTGCGACATTCCCTTTCCCTAGATTTTCTATTTTTCTACCTTTTTTTCCTAGAAAAAGTAAAAAAGTAAAAGGAGATATAGAACAACCATTCTCAGATATTCTCAATATCTTTATAAAAACGGGACGAAAAACAGTCCAAAAAGGCAATTTTAAAAAGAGTCATAAAATATCTAAACGGTCCTTTAGACATTTTATAATTTAGGAGGAATCTCAACGAGGACATTTCTTCCTTTTTTTATATGAGAATAAATATATGGAATCTTTAAAAAAACCAAAAGGGAGGCATGTCTTTATAGATGTAATAGGGTTCAACCCACCTAACACGGAGGATGCAGCGGATTTTATCTTTACCCTTATGAAGATGGCTATCCGTAAGAATAGTAAGATGGAAATAATGGCGGATACCATGGTGGTCCTGAAAGAACCTAAGACGGAGGATGGGTTCACATCAGTTCTTCTATTAGACGAATCGCACTTCACCAGTCACGCGTATACAAAAAGGGGTTTATTAGCCCTGGATATATTCACCTGTGGGGGAACAGATCCAGATAAAATCGCAACATGGTTTATGACCAAATTACAGCAGAAATATCCTTCGGTTCAAATAGCCAACTATGAAATAAATAGTCGGTTCAGACAAGTAGTCGTTTGACGACCCTTCTGGAAATATATATTTCCTAACCAATATAAAGACCACACCATCAAACTATTTTCGGCATATATATACAATCATATATATATATGGCTGGATTCCACACAAAAACATTTATAAAACACGACGATTATATGACCCCTAAATACGCATGGGAAAACATACAACAATTTATTCCAAAGGATAAATTGATATGGGAAGCCTTCTATGGTAATGGAAAAAGCGGGGAATATCTGAAAGAACTCGGATTCAATATTATACATGAACCAGTTGATTTTTTTGAAAATGATTTAGGAGAAGTTATAATAAGTAATCCGCCATTTTCAAAAGTGAAAGAAATAATGAAACGATTAATGGTGTTAGACAAACCGTTCATTATTATTCTACCATCATCAAAAATAAACACATCATATTTCCGTGAATGGAAAGATAAGCATTTACAAATCATTATTCCACGAAAACGAATACATTTTGAAAAATTAGTAGATGGTAAAACACCTGATAATTTTAAAACAGCATGTAATTTTGACTGCTTCTATTATTGTTATAAAATGAACCTACCATCGGATATTGTATGGCTTGATTAAATCCACCTGAGAACAGATGTGGGTTGGATTATTCGGGGTGGCGACGGAGCCCTCTCGGTAGGTGGGGCAGTCTTCTTTTTCACGACAACCGGTTCATCATCGCTGGATTCCTCATAGATTATCTTCTTCTTAGGCTTCTTCTTTTTCTTCACGATGATTACTTCATCCTCGCTGTCGGATTCTTCCTGATAAATCACTTTCTTACTACGGGTTCGGGGTGTGGCCTGAACGGGTTCGGGGACAGGCGCGGGAGGGACAACCGCTTTAGGCTTCTGTTCAACGGGGGATTTAGAGGCTTTAGCCGCCTCACGCTTAGCCTGTAGGGCAAGGCGACCCTTCTCTAAATTGGCGCGACCAGCCTCTCTCATGGCTTCTGTCGCCGGTTTACGGGCTTTAGGTTTTTCAATAGAAAGGTCTTCGGCAACCGGAGTAGGCTCTTCGGGAACAGGGGGTTTCTTCACTTTTTCAACGACGGGCATATATACTCTCAATAGATAATTTAGTAAGAGTTTAGACGGTTTTTATATTTCAGTTATATATAGATGGAGTATTTGCTAAAGAAGAAGCGAGAGAAGATAGAAGCGGAAGCCGAAACCTTATTCGGTAATGATATGCTGTTAAAGACGGCATTTGTTATTGCTAAAATGGAATATTCCAAAGAGGAAACAGAAGAGGTTGCACAACTATTAAAGAAAGAAGCCGCTGATTTAGCAGCAGAGATAGAAATGAAAATGGTGTATACCTTTGATGCTTCTGGAAATGTTGTTCCAGTAAAACGAGATTCAGATAGTATAGAAATAAAAATATCCGAATAGAATATATGCGAACTTACACTTTGTATCTGAATACGAAAACCACCACGGGGTTTCTAAGACCAACCGATAAATCCAATTTGAATTGTGTAAGATGGAATGTGGATTGGGCGACTTTGTTTCCTACAGCAACCAACGCGACCCGTCTATTGAACAACAACGCTAAATGTCGTGTGAAGGCTCATCTGGTCAGCGCATCAAGCGCAGCCCCAGTATTCAGCACCCATAAAGGAACTCTTCGTATCAGCGGTTTAGCAACAAGCAATCAGAATCCGGTGAATGGTGTTTTACTGGGATATGTAAAACCCGTAGTTAACCCAACCACCGCTGGACAATTTTATTTAGAATGTGATACGACACAGGCAGTCGGAGTGGAAATCGCGATACCGAGCAATCCGAATATCTGTGTAGCCTTGTTTGATGATGCCGGAGTAGCTACAGTAAACGCTTTGGAATATGAACTCATTCTACATTTTGAACTGGAAGATGATGATACGGAAGCAAGATACAACACCAATTCAAATGCCCCACCTTTTAATCTCGCAATATAATAAATGGATAACAACTTGAGTGGTGGATATATTACAAACGATAATACGCTTTCGGGTATTATTGATATAACCTGTAATAGTCTTACAGCGCAAACAGTAACAGCGGAAGATGGATATTTTACCAATCTATATGCAGACAACATACAATTATCAAACGGAAGCCTAGGAGAGGGATACTGGGGGTCTTTTTGGAGTCTTCAAACCCAAACCAATCCGACAACCAACGCGGTAAATCTGGCGACCTTCAATAATTTTGACCCGAGCAATAACGGAGTGGATTTATCAAACAATAGCGAAATATGGGTGGATGTGTCGGGTGTATACAATATCCAATTTTCAATTCAATCAAACATCACACAAGGTTCAAATGGAACACTTTTCGTATGGCTTCGTAAGAACGGAGTGAATGTGGCTGATACGACGGGTAAAGAATTAATCGGAAATGATAATGGACAGATTATAGCGTGGAATTATGTGTTGCCTCTGAATGCGGGGGATTATATCCAATTAGTATGGTCATCCAGCGACCCGCATGTTCAATTTCTATATGAACCAGTAGGAAGCACCCCAACCAAACCAGCGATTCCTAGTATCATTCTAACAATTCAATCTATCGCAACCAATATAAAGGGCGACCCTGGGGAACAAGGACCACAAGGCGAACAAGGACCACAAGGACCACAAGGACCGCAAGGACCAGAAGGACCAAGAGGACCAAAAGGCGACAAGGGAAACGACGGCGATAAAGGCGATCAAGGAGAACAAGGACCACAAGGACCAGAAGGTCCAGCAGGAGATACAACTACGGCTGCTCTGGCGGGCGCGGCTGCTGGGGCGATCGCTGGAGCAGCAGCAGCAGAAGCGGCTGTATTGGCGGCTACGCCTGGAATCATAACAGCTGCAACAGACGCGGCGGTGAATGCAGCGTTGGTGGAAACAGCGACCTTTATAAATACAGAAGTAGAACCCAGATTGGACGCATTAGAAGCCAAGACGGCATATCAAACGGCTTACCTAGATATAAACGCTGTAGGAAATACGGAGTTTGATGGAATAGTAAAAATAATGAACGCAGACGGATATTCACGAATAGTTTTTGACGCGGAAGCAAACGAAGACCAAGGTAGAATAACAGTCGGAGATGTGACCTATCCAACACCATCCACGATTGACCATGATAGTATTTTCACACAAACTCTATATGCCCCCAATATACAATCCACGACGCAAATCCTCGTAGGAACAGCACCGAACCAAACCACGATAAATGGAACATCTGTGGATTCACAAAACATCACAGCATCTACAGTAGACGCAAGAACACTAGGCGGAACAATCAATATAGGCAGCACATATGCGGCGACAATCAATATCGGCGACCCGCTATTAGGTGTCTTCGGATTACCCCAAATAAACCTATATGGAAAGGTCAATTTTGACCCGACTGAACTGGTAGGTGTAGTTTATCAATTCATTACTTAATTATAAAAAATGGGTTTAGCGATACATATAATATCATATCATATTATATATGTCTTGGTTATCGGATACATCGGCAAATAGGTATATTCAAACCTATTTCAAAAACTTTGTAGACTTGTCGGGCAATTTGATTGTAAGACATGGAAATATCAGCCTGACTAATGGAAGTTTAAACTTTTCAAACGGAACAAGCATAAATGGGGATGCAATTTCAGTTCAGGATTTATCTGTAAATACTCTGACGGCGCAGACCGTAAATGGTAACACTATTAATAGTGATAATATAACGAATACGAATATAATAACAACTGACTCGCTAATAGCAACGAATATTTTCGCTGATAATTTCAATATATCTGATACGATTATAGCAGACAATATAACGGGTTCAGCGCCACAATCATTCGTCTATAACGCGACAACGGTGTGTCATAAGGACGCAATTATAAATGCTCCATCGCAAACCGTCATACCAGGTGATTTAATCCGCCCCAATTCAATTGGGCTAAGTCCTTTCGGTGACGACGGTCTGGCTATAAATGTTTTAGATCCAACGAATAGGACAATTACATTCACGCCTGCAGGAAACTTCAATCTAACAACCCCAGCCCCCATCGCTTCTTTATCGTGTGGGTTCGCATTAGGGAACACAATTGTATCTTATGAAAGTCTAGCACCGTATTTGAATAAGGGAATCAGGGGCCTAGGAACCAGTTCGTCGCAACCATTCATAGAAACAGTCAGCGGATTATATACTGCATTCACACCAACACTCAGTTTATCTATGGCCAATTTATTAATCAAATCCGGATATATAGATTTAACCAATCATATTGTAAGCCTAGACGCATTTCCGATTGGGCACTATATAAATATGGCTGGACTCAACAATCCAACATTTATTTCGGGGAATGTCCTAACCAACCAATACGACATTACATCACGAAACGCGATCACACCAACCTCAGAAGTAACATTTAGCGCAGTCCCTTTGAACTCCACTACATTAGTGAGTATTGTTAATTGGGGTGGTTCTAACAATTTCAGCTTTGTAACAGAGAAGTTCGGAATCCAACCGGGATGTCGTGTGACGAGTAATAGTGCTTTTTTCAATTTAACCTTATCTATACCACACACACCACCACCAATAACAACAGTAGATTTGAGCGGATATGTATTTGGTGGTAATTTGATAATAGAATCAAATCCAATTTTACCGCTTAATAGACGAGTGGTCGGCTTAGGGACAGGAGTAAACGGAGTTCCAGTTGATACCAACAGTTATATTGAAACCACACCAGGAACACCGAGTAGCAAATACATAGTTCGTAATGGAAGCTCCTTACTCACTCCGACAAATACGACGACATCAACCGCAACGGGATTTATTAAATCTGTATTTGGTAGTTCATGGTTAGTAAGCACAGCACAGCAAACGAATAATGATTTCGTAGAACAGACAGGAATACCACAAGCAACTCGTTTGCTGGACCCAGCAGGGACTTTCTTTGCGGGACAATCAAAAATAATGCGATTAAATCAAATCAACGGTTATACAATTTCGGCAACAAGCACACCAGCATTTACAGCAATCGGAATGGTTTCATCAGCAACAGAAATAAAATTGACTACTAACCCAGCAGTAACAACCCAACTGATAGAAAACACGACAACGCCAAATCAATTTGTAGTGAATGGAACACAAGTATCCTCGTATAACGGAACGAACCAATTGATCACATCTTCGGGATTAACCGCACAAACAGCAACCAGCACAACCATCAAGGGATACATGAGAACAACCACTCTATTTGAAGGTAGAGGATTGGGTAATTCAACGCCCCGATTAAATTGGTTCATTTCAGGAACAAATATAGGGGCGAACAAAAACTATGTGAGCGTAGCCAGTTCAGCCTCGCCTTTCACACTTGGGGCATCAACAAATACAGCGACAACCCCTACAGGATCGGCATTAGCAGGCTTCACTAAATACAGGGACGCTAATTCGTTTTTTCTTGTTTTAGCCAACTCAACCCCATTTAAGTTTGCCGACTACTTGATCCATAGCCCTACTGGTTCATTACCCGAATCCACAGGATTAAGCGATGGGCTTAATGACCCTGTGAGTTCTAATGATATTATTGTTATAGCGGATTATTCAACTTATACAAGCAGTAGTGTAACAGTAAGAGAACCGCCTATATTAAGTCAAGGTTACAGAGCATATCCAGTATCAGTCAATACCTATTATGTTTTGGAAACGATAACTTTGGGCGCTACGGCATATATCAACAGCACGAAATTAGACGGGGTGTCACCGGGGTTCGCCCGAGATTTGGCTTTGAGAGGAACTTTTGCTTCCAATTTATATACGACTTCATCTACACTTGGAAGCACAACGGTTACAACGGGATTCACAGGAGCTATTTTTAATGGTGGAGCAAGTGGATATTATTTCTGTTCTAATAATTCTACTAACCTAATACAAAACTTTATTGTCGCAACAACGATCGCACCAGCCGGAAGCGTTATATGGAATTCCAATTTATTTGATAAAGGTTCTCTCACTTGTTCCAAACTTGAGTGGCGAGTGGCGCCAGTAGCAAGCACTCCAGTAGCAGGAACATCAATATCTACATCTTGGTATATTCGTAGCAATTCTGTAGATATTGGTGGTGGTATTTTTGAGACTGAACTTTATATGCGAACCGGAACAAGGATCACCTCATTCGGACCGCACATCTTTATAAACTCTGTAACTATTAATTCATTTAATAATTCAGGTTTGAACGGCGCATACATTACAGCATATACGCAAGAGCCAACGCTGAATTGCCTGAAAGCGACTTTCCGAGGAAAAACTAATATGACCGCAACTACACAAAAAGGCGGTGATTTGGGTATTTTTCAACAATCAGCACTTGTTTATCGCATAGATACTTTAGGGTTGTATGCGCCCTCCGTCTCTGACTTCATAAGAATAGCAAGTAGAACAAATGTAAATACGATTAGAGCAGTAACATCTCTCGGTTCAAATTTGTATGATATCACGCTTGAATACACCGAAGGAGCTTTAGGGTCAGGGTTTTCATATGTAATTACAAGTCCAGTAACTACAACCGCCTCACTTCTACCATCAGCAAGCATCACCGGGCATCTAAGCGAATACCTCGTCGCATACACCCCGGGCAGCACCTACTCATATTATCCGTCAAATGTAAACTATTCTATATTCAGTCCAATCAACATGTCCTTTTACGCGCCCGTAACATACAACACTTTCACCCCGCAACTATACAGCGTTCAAACACCATTCTTGTATTCATTCGTTCAGCCCATCAGTATAAGCGATTTCAATAAGACGACGATTTCATTTTACAATACGGAAACAATCCAGTTCTACGAATATTATAATATAACGCTTCCACCGTCCGCATGTGAATTGATTGGCGATGTATGCGTCCAGACCCTAACCAATAAAACCCTAACGAGTCCAATAATAGATGTATCGTTGAACTTATTTGGAAGTCCATTTCATTATGTTAATTGGACGGCTATAGCAGATAGAACTGGTTCTACTGGTTCGGCATTAACAGTTGCTATAGAAGGCTCAACTGGTCTAGTTCCCATAGCATCAAACGCTACAGATTGTAGATTAAAATACTATTACTCGGTTGTTGGTAAAACGATGTATTTAAACTACTTGTATCAAGCAACAACAGGAATAGCACAACCAGCAGGAACTTATTATTATTGGTATAGATTACCCGCAGGATTTACATATCCTTCTTGGTTAGTATCGGCAGGAGCGACACCATCATTCGCATCAGGAACTCGTGTTGGTTCAGCACGATTGAATGTAAATGGAAATCTAAACTTTTGTTCTGTATATTTTTTTGTTAGTGGGGCGAATAGATTTTTACTAATAACAAGAGAACAAACCTTATTTGATTATCACGGTTCAGCCAATTACACTTATGCTAGCGCGAACAATTGTTTCACTTTTGAGGCATCATTACCGTTGGCTTAATATCTAACACCAGTATATATGCCGTTTGATATTGTAAAGAAACAAAATGGATTCGTTGTTCGTGATGTAAAGACCGGAGAAACATTTTCAAAGAAACCGCTTACCAAACAACAAGCGACCAAACAAAGAATAGCCATCGCTATATCAGAACATAAACAGAATCCGAAAAAACCGATGCGATACTTCTTTGTATAATTTAATCTAAATATAAATTATAGAATGGATTTAGCAGAACATTTAGAACTTCAGCAAAAGGAAATGAAAAGGCGATACGATATGATAGTTCAATTACAGAAAAGAATATTAGAACTGGAAATAATAATAGCAAAAAAGAATCTTCAAATTATTAAGTATGAAACACAATAATTAAATCTAAATAGAAAATATAGATGCCTATAATTTCTATTGAAGGAAATATTGGCGGTTTAAAAACGACCCTACTAAATCGTATCCAAAAACGAGCGATTGAAAAGAATGCGAAGAATATTCACATCGTTCCCGAGGCTTTAGACATTTGGGATAAAATCAAGGAGGGCGATAAATCCATATTGGAATTGTTTTATGAAGACAAGAAGAAGTATGCTGTTCCATTTCAAATGTTAACCTTTCTAACAATCACCTATAATATCATGGGTGAGATGCAACGGTTATCAAAGGACAAGATAGTAATAGTGGAACGAAGTCCTATTAGCAACATCTCTGTATTTGGTCAAATGCTTTATGAAGACAAAATAATCGGAGAGGCTGAATGGTCTATCCTGAAATACATGGCGAATGGTCTGATGATGCCTGTAGACAAGATAGTCTATTTGCGTTCTCGTCCTGATGATTGTATGCAGAGAGTCAGACAGAGAGGACGAGATGGTGAGGAATCAATCACGCTGGAATATTTAGAGAAGGTTCATAAACGACACGAAGATTGGCTAAGCGAAGTCCAACACGAAACCATAGAAACGCCAGATGAAATAGACAGGTTTATTGATAGACTATTTTAGATCCATTATATAAATGGAATGGACATCAGACAAGGAATCGGTATTGGAATCAATCAGGCTGAATTGTGTGAGGATGGCTGATTATCATAAGAAGCGGTTTATTGAATACAAAGGACAATTGAAATATTTCCGAATACCTGTTATCATCATCTCGGGAATCAATAGCGTCGTAAGTGTAGGTATGACCCAATACATACAACAAAGCACTATAAGCGGAATCACTTGTCTTCTATCTTTGGTATGTTCTATAATTGGTTCGGTGGAATTATTTCTCTCTATACAATCCAGCATGGAGATTGAACTCACATCATCCAAAGACTTCTATTTGTTAGCGGTGGATATATTCAAGACGCTAAGTCTTCAAAGGGAAAACCGCATACCCAACGCATCATCTTATTTAGATGAAAAATATCAAGTGTATACAAAGTTGATTGAAGCAAGTCAAATAGTAAATAGGCGAATGCGAGATAGTCTTGCACCATTACCAATCACACCTAGCGGTATTCCATCTACACCCAGTTCATCAGGATCTTTATCATTAATGATTTCCAGAGGTGAACCTGAAAGCGGGTCGGACGGTTCAATATAATCTCACCATATCGTATATGTATCAAATCACACCGTATACCAAAGCACAAGCCCGCAAGTTCGGAGTGGAAGTCAAACCATCCACTCGTAAGGGAAAGAAGATTGATGTCTTCAAAGAGGGCGACAAGGTGGCGAGTATTGGTGCACTCGGCATGGGTGACTATCCGACATTCCAACGAACCCGCGGTAAAGCCTTCGCGGATAAACGAAGAGAAGCCTACAAGGCGCGACACCATAAGGACCTCATAAAAAAAGGAACACCTGGGTTCTGGTCTAATGCTCTTCTCTGGTGACCGGCTCAATCATTTATTTATCACTTATTTAAAAATCTCTTTAATATTTCCACTTATAACCATAATTATAGTTTAAATTATTGTTATAAAAGCAATTTTCACATAGAAAATCATCTAAATCCTATAATAATTTAAATTATTATAGTGTCTATATACATATTTTATGTATTTTCTGTTTTATAACCATAATTTAAATTATATTTATGGTTATAAGTCGGTTTTATTAAGGAAGTGTTTAACTTATAGTTTCTTTCCACCGAACCCATCATATATTCTACGAAGTTTGTATGTCTTCATAGTAGCTAAATCACCCAGAGTATATCTTGAAGTGTTATCCATGATGAATGAAATGATTGTATCTTTGCGTGGATATCCTGAAGGCGTATATACTTTCTTTGGTGTGGAAACTGGACCACCACCCCCTCGTGATTCTATCAACTCTAATGGTGGAGGTGTTACGGGTGTTACCGGTTCGGCAAATACGATTTCGCGCTGTCGTTCCTCTTCGGCTCTTTGGCTGGATTGGCGAGGACCTTCGGCGACTAATTCCGCAAATGCTACTGGTGATGGGGGTTGGAGAATATCTGATGATGGTCGTGGTTGTTGGCTTCTGAATATATCGCGCCTCTGTTCAGCCGCAACAACAGCTACCTCTCGCGCTTCGGGTCTTGCGCGTTGTCCTACTGGGCGTTCTGGTTCTCGTCTTACACCTTGTAATATGTTCTCTTGTCTTTGTGCAGCCATGATTGGTTCGGCTCTTGGAGCTGCTGCTATTTCAGGTTGTCTTGCTGGCTCTTGTCTTGGTGCTGGTGGTTGCGGTGGAACTAATGATGTGGGTTCTGTGTATTGAACCACTATCGGTGGAACCTTCGGCAAACCCAACACCACGGGTGGTGGTAATGGTTCTGATGGTGCCTTCTTCTTTCTTGCTCGGCGTTTCTTTGGCTTATCATGTATGTTCACTACGACGCTTTGCTTCTGTGATTGTCTTTGTTTCTGTTTCTGTTTACGAGGAGGCATATAGTATAGTGCGAGATATTAATCGCTAAATCTATTTCTTCTCTAGAGAGCCATACTTGGGCGCTTGTGCAACCATCTCTTTCATCGTCTTAGCCATGTGTGTTGGGGCTGACTTGTGAAGTCCGCCTATAAGTCCGTGAGCAACTACGCCCTTTTGTCCGAATCGTCCGCTGGGTTGTCCTTTGTGTCCTAGCATTATATACATAGCCCAGATATTATTCTTCATCTTCTAATAGCAATTCATCCCAGTTGGAAAATATTCTTTGACTTCCTGTATTTATATACATGAATGAATGTGGTTCTCTAAAACAGTATTTCAGAATATCCATGAACTTATCCTGGTGTTGTTCCACATGCTCGTCATAAATAGTTTCCATCTCTTTCTTATTGATTTTAAACACAAATATATCAGTAAGCCCATTACGAACTGACGGTTCAATTGATTTATAATTCTGTGCAGCCACCCACATACTAAGTCGTCCATGTCTTCTATTATTAACCATAGATAGAAATAGTTTACGGATGTTATTATCGCGAAGAGCCTTCTGAACATCATCAAATATTACTAAAGATGTTTCGTCTTCTTCGGCGGCTTTCTGGACCTTGTCGTAACAATCCGATAAATTGCTGAATGTTAGTTCATCGTATAACTGTTGCGGGCTGATATGCTTTTCAAAGAAGTTGTCTTTCATACTGGAGCGAGAACCCGGAGGCATGAATACGAATATCTGATTGAATACCTTGTGGAACATTTGTGGTGTCTTCAGGAATGCAGTCAACAGCGATGTCTTACCTGAACCCGCTTTTCCTAAAAAACATGTGAAGGTGGATTTATTCATCAGACTCGTTAACGGGTAAGCATCTAATTTATTATCCAATTTTCCATCTACGCTAAAGCGGGGTCGCTTTAAATCGGGCGTTTCGTTTTTTTGAACTCTAATCATATTATATTGGCTTTATAATATGGTGATATTTTATTGTTTAAACTCGGACATCCATAGCTCCAGTTCGGGCATCAACCACTACGATAGAATCGCAACAAGCGATAGCATATACGGTGTGGGCGTTTGTGACCGGGGACGCGATGGTGAGTTCAAGGAACGATGAAGCGGAGTTCAAGTTCAATCCAGACAAGATTCCCTCAGCATTAACATCCTCTAGGTCCTGACCGAAAAAGAAAGATGATTGACCGTTGGGTTCGCCTGCTCCGACAATTGCGGCTTGGACAGTGTAGTAGTAATCCTGTGTATTTGCGTTGGCTGTGAGCGACCTGTCTGTTCCACCAGTAGAAAGACGACAGAAACGGGTCGGGAGGGCAGAACATTTCAATTG
>Ga0222712_10003719_pt1 | contig 16408 bp, 14 predicted proteins | sample C33_657DmetaG_FD_165043 | JGI IMG/M metagenome (GOLD analysis project Ga0222712, IMG submission 165043) | Estuarine water microbial communities from San Francisco Bay, California, United States - C33_657D | ecosystem: Environmental > Aquatic > Marine > Unclassified | place: USA: California...
ATGCCAGACCACGAGCGCGCCTTCGCTTTCCTCGGCGAGCTTGTGCTTCGCCAGCTCCGAATAGACCTGGTCGACCTTGTCGCGGTAGAAGGATTCGCCGAGGATGACGTCGGTCTTGAGGCCGAACTGGTCGTAGATGCGCTGGCAGGCGGCGTTGGAGACCTCGACGATCTCCTTCCAGAGGGCGGTGTTGGCAGGGTCGCCCGACTGTAGCTTCGCGAGCTCGGCTCGGGCGGCGTCCATGAGGGCCGGGTCGGCCTTGGTGGCGGCGCTGCCTTCCTTGTAAAGACGCTCGAGGTCCTCGAGGGCCGTCGGGCTCTTGGCGTCGAGCTGGAAGCCCGCGCGACGGATGGCGAGGATCAAGATGCCGAAGTTCGTGCCCCAGTCGCCGATGTGATTGTCACGGACGAGGTCGGCGCCGCAGAACTCGATGAGGCGGGCGACGGCCTCGCCGATGACGATCGGGCGGAGGTGGCCGACGTGCATCTGCTTCGCGGTGTTCGGCGAAGGATAGTCGATGACGACCTTGCGGCCGCCCATCAGGCGGGCCGCGCCGGCGCGCCACTTGGATTCGTCGCGATACTCGCGGAGCCACGCGCCGAGGGCGGCGGGCGTGAGCTTGAAATTGATGAAGCCCGGACCGGCGACTTCCATCTGGACGATCTTATCGTCGAGACCGCCTTGGGCGCGGACGGCTTCGACGAGCGCGGTGGCGAGGGCGCGCGGGTTGGCCTTGGCCTTCTTGGCGGCGGCGAGGACGCCGTTGGCCTGGAAGTCGGCATGACGCGGATCGGACGGCTTCAGTTCGGGATTGAAGTCGGCTTCGAGGCCGGGGACGGCAGCGGCCGCCTTGCGCAGCAGGGCGTCGATTTCGCGGGCAGGATTGAACCAGACGGACATGCCTCAAGCCGTAAGCCCCTACGCCCCCTCGGCAAGCGAAGAAGGCCCTACAGGGGTAGGGATAGGGGTAGGGGCAGGGGTAGAGCTTATTTCAGCGTCTTCAGGTAGGCGAAGAGGTCCGTGACCTGCTCGTCCGTGAAGCCGTCGAGGAGACCTTCCGGCATCAGCGAACGACGCAAATACTTGGCGGCCGCGACCTCGGCCTTCGGTACGCGACGATCGGCGCCGCCCGGCTGACGGAGCACGTAGGCGGTCGCGTCTTCGGAGACGTAAAAGGCCTCGATCACTTCGCCTGCCTTGAGCTTCACTTGGAAGATGCGGTAGGCGGCTTCGATCGCGGCGTTGGGGTCGATGATGTTGCGGAGGACGGCTTCCGTACCCATCGCCCCGGCGCCGGAAAGATTCGGCCCGATGAGGCCGCCCTGCCCGTTGATCATGTGGCAGGACTGGCAGAGCGCCACGACGACCTTGCCCTTGGCGGGATCGCCGGCCTTGGCCGCGAGCGCGGCATAGCGGGCGGTCTTCTTTTCCAGGGCCGCGAACTGCTCGGCGTTGAGGAGCGGCGGCGCATCGGTGGTGCGCACGAGTTTGGCGCCGGCGCCGAGCTTACCCCAGGCGGCATCCCCGCTTGCCGAAGCGAAGACGAGCGCGGCCGGCAGCTTATCGCCTGCGAAAGTGCGGGTCATGTTCGTGCGGATCTCGCCTGGCTTGCGTTCGACGTTCCAGATCCGGTATTCGGCGAACGCGCCGAGCGTGCCGCCCTTCGGCGTCGACCAGCCGATGGTCAGGCCCGGGAGGTCGTGCGGCTGTGCCGTCTTCGAAGTGCCGGTGAGTTCACCGTCCTGATAGGTGCGCAGGATGCCTTCGGCGTCGCGCGTCAGGGCGATGTGCGTCCAGATACCGACCGAGGTGGGCTTCCCGGCAACGACCGCGTCATGGATTTTCCCGCCCATGTACGCGCGGAAGACGCCGCCGGCGAAATTCAGGTCCAGCAGGCCGGGTGCGCCCAGCAGGCTGTCGTTGTTGTCGATTTTACCGTCGAGCCGCACCCAGGTCTCCACGGTGAAGGCACCCTTGAGGACGATGCCCGTCTTGGCAACGGCCTCATTGGATCCGTCCAAGGCGAGCACGCTGCGGAACACGCCGCCGAGCTGGGCGGAGACCGCCGTGAGCTCAGGGCTGTCGCCCAAGGCGATGGCCAGCTTCTCGGCGACGGGGATCTCGATGTCGGCGACCGCGACGGACTTGTCCGCGAGCCCGGCCGCGATGGCCTTGGCACCGGCCTTCGTTCCGCTGATGCCGTCGAGCACGACCTTGCGATCATTCACCGACAGCGTCGGATAGAGCTTCATCGCGAGGACGGAGGCCTGCGGAGCGCGGGCGGCGACAAGCGCGCGCAAGGCGAGGTTCGAGACGTCGGCCGAAGTCGTACCGACCAACGCTGCGAGCGCTTCGGGCTTGGTCGTGCGGAGCTGTTGGAGTCCGACCAAGGCGACGCTGCGGGAATCCTCCCGGGCGACGAGAGCGAGCAGGTCGTCTTCCAGCGGCAACAGCTGGAAGCCGCCGATAAGCTGGGCGGCCAGGGCGCGCTCGTCGGCGCCCTGCGCGAGCAAGCCCTTGGCGGCCTCGGCGACGACGGGCCCGACCTTGGCCGGATCGAGGTCGGTGCGCGTGACGAGCAGCAGCTCGACGACGCGATTACGGACGGAGGCGTCGGCCAGGAGTTTGCGGAGCACCGCGACGCTGGCGGGCTGGTCGAGCGTCTTGGCGACGGCGAAGAGTTCGTCGGGGCCGGGAGCACGGTTCAGCTGGCCGACGAGCTCGGCGACGAGCGGCGCGCCGACCTTCGGGTCAAGCGCGAGCGCGGCGAACATACGACCTTCGGCCGGCAGGGACTTGGCTTCGGCCGAAGCGAGGAAGGCGGCGACGGCTTCCGGCTGACGCTCGAGATACATGCGCACCAGGAAACGTTCGAACTCGCGCTCGTAGGCGACGCCGATCTTGATCGGCTTGCCGCGGCGATCCGGGGCGACGGGGCCTTCGAACGAAGGGCCGGCGAAGCGCATCATCACGCCGAGGGCAGCGGGATGCTTGGCGGAGGACTCGCCCAGCGCCTTGATGGCGGCGGCGCGGACTTCGCCATCAGGGTCGGCGGAGAGCTTGGCCAACGCTTCGAAATGCGGCGACCAGACGCCGAAGTGGCGCAAGGCGTTGACCGCTTCGCGACGGACGTTGCGATTCGGCTCGGCCAGGAGACGTTCGGCGAGCGGCCCGACCTTCTGGCCGTGCTCCGCGAGGACCCAGAGGGCCTGGATGCGACGGGCCGCCGAAGCGGAGGCGTCTTCGGCGATCGCGGACAAGGCAGCAGTCGTTCCCTCTTCGGGACGTCGGTCCGCGAGCGTCTGCCAGGCGAGATGGGCGTCGCCGGCGATCTTCGATCCGAGGCGGGCGATCAGGTCGGGCGAAGAGAGCTTCGTGTAGTCGGGCACGGCCTGAGGCACGAAGCCCTTCGGCTTGATGCGCCAGATGCGGCCGGACTGCTTGTCACGGTCGGGGTGGTTGCGGGCGACCTCGTTGTGGCTGATGATCTTGTTATACCAGTCGATCACGTAGAGGCAGCCGTCAGGACCCATCGTCATCGCGATCGGCCGGAAGAACGGGTCGTCGCAGGTGATGAAATCATCGAGCTTTTCGAGTCGGTAGCCGGACCCTTCTCGATGCTGGCGGATTGCGTTCACCTTGGAGGTGATCGGATTGGCGACGTACATCACGCCGTCGAAACCCTTCGGCCAGACGCCGACGTCGGAGAGCGCCAGTCCGCTGAGGCCCGTGCCGCCCATCTTGAAATCAGGCGCCTGGACGGGGAATGGGGGCTGGTAGGACTTGGCCAGACGATCCGCGCAACCGGGGTAGAGGGCGTACTCATGGAACGGCATCACCGGGTAGCCATAATCGTTGGCCTCCTGGATGAACGCCTCGCCTTCGCCGGTGAGCACGAGGCCCCAGATGTTGCACGGACCGACGCTCGTCGGCTCGAAGAAGCTGCCGTCCGGACGGAAGCGCGCCATGCGCGTGCTCGGGAAATCGGTGACCTCTCCCTTGGACGAGGTGACCTTGCCGGAGTTGAAGGCGCCCTGCGCCAGCCAGAACCAACCGAACGGCGCGCGCGTGAACTGATGCGGGAAGAGATGCGAATCTTGCACGCCGAAGCCCGTGAGCAGCACCTCACGTCGGTCGGCCTTGCCGTCGCCGTCGGTGTCGCGGAGGAAGGCCACGTCGTGGCCGTGCTGGACGACCGCGCCGTCCTTATAGGGCAGGACGCCTTCGGGAATCGCCAGGCCCTCGGCGAAGGCGCGCGGCTGACGGACGCCGGCCTCGGAAGGCTGGTCGAAGACGACCACCTTGTCGCGGGCCTTGGACTTATAGAGCGCCTCGGCCGCCGCCGGGTTCTCGTTGGCGTCGACCGGGTATTCGAGCGCGGTGCTGGACCACGCCCTGCCCTGCTGGTCGAAGATCAGCATGATGAACTTGCCGAAGTCGGCGGACTCCTTGGCGAAGAGCTCGATTTCGAAGCCCTCGGGGAGCTTGAAGAGCTTCTGCTGCTCTTCGGCGGACCGGCGGACGCCCTGGACGTCGTTATAGCTCGTGTCGCGCTTGGCGGGCGCGGCCTTCGCCGGCTCGGCCTTCTTATCCGCCGGCTTCACCTTGTCCCAGGTCAGCGCGCCGGGCGTGGCGGGCAGCTCCTCGATCGTGATGTCCTTCGCCTGCACCTCGGCCATGCCGCCGGAGTGGATCTGGATGCCGATCTTGCCGTCGGCGGCGATATTCGGCTCGGTCTCGAGATAATCGAGCGCCGGGACGCCGTTGACCCAGCTGCGGATGCGATTGCCCTCGGCGAGGATGCGATACTCGTTCCACTCGCCTTCCTTCACGGCGGCGAGCACCGCGGCGGGATCCTTCGAGTCGGCGATGACCTTGTTGCGGCGGCTTTCGTCGTAGAGCTTGCCGTACCAGCCCTTGCCGTAGTCGACCTGGTAACCGCTCATCTCGGAACTATTCGGAACGCGCACGCTGCGCATCTGCACGCCGCTGTTGACGAAACCCGTGCCGGTCAGGCGCAGCTTGATGCGGAGGTCGAAGTTCTGGTAGGATTTCTCCGTCGCGAGGAAAAAGTTCTTCGGCACCTTCGTCTTGAAGGAACCGCCGCGGATCTCGCCTTCCTCGACGCGCCACCAGGCGGCGTCACCCTCCCAGCCGGCCAGCGTCTTGCCGTCGAAGATCGGCACCGGGGCGGCGTGAAGGGACAAGGCGAGGAAGAGGGCCAGGAAGCTACGCATGGGAAGTGGGGGTGAGGACAAGTTAGCCCTCGGCCGTCCGGCCACAATCCTGCACGTCATCCCATCCTGCAACCCGACCACCTTCAAAAGCACATCCCGCCCGCACCCCACGCTTGCGTCCCTCGCCTGAACCGCCTGTTTTCTCTGCATGTCCTCCGTCCATAAGCTCCTCCGCGACAGCGCCGCGACCCTGATCCCCGCCGGGGACATCGTGGTGCTCGAAGCCGGCACGGAAGTCACGGTCACCCAGGCCCTCGGCGGCTCGGTCACCGTCCGCACGCCGATGGGCCTTTTCCGCATCGCCCCGGCCGACATCGAGGCCCTCGGCCCTGACGCCGTCGCCGCGTACGGCAAGAAGGACGAGGCCGTCATCAGCGGCCCGGTGAACCAGGAAGCGCTCTGGGAGGCCCTCAAGGGCTGCTTCGACCCGGAGATTCCGGTGAACATCGTCGACCTCGGACTCATCTATCACCTCGAACTCTCGCCGGGCGAGCGAGGCGGACAGAAGGTCGCTGCCAAGATGACGCTCACCGCGCAAGGCTGCGGCATGGGACCCGTCATCGCCGCGGATGCCAAGTCCAAGCTCGAAGCCCTGCCCGGCGTCGAGTCCGCCGAGGTCGAGATCGTCTGGGATCCGGTCTGGAATCCGCGCATGATCTCCGAAGCCGGCCGCAAGCAGCTCGGGCTCGAGTGATGGCCACGTCCGTCCAGTCCGCGACGGCCCTCTACCTGCACGTCCCGTTCTGCGCGTCGTCCTGCGACTTCTGTTCGTTCTACCAGGAGCAGCCCAAGCGCGGCGAGATCGACCGCTACCTCTCCGCGATCGAACGCGAGATGGAGCTGCATCCGCCCGGACGCGTCGAGACCGCCTTCTGGGGCGGCGGCACGCCGGGCCTGCTGCCGGCGGAGGACCTGCTGCGACTCGGCAAGGCCATGACCAAGGCGGCCGGACGGCCCGGCGAATGGACCGTCGAACTCGCGCCTTCTTCCGTCCGTGCCGACAAGCTCGCCGCGCTCAAGGAGATCGGCGTCACGCGCGTCTCGATGGGCGTGCAGAGCTTCGACGACGCCACGCTCGATGCGCTCGGACGCCGCCATTCGCCTAAGCAGATCATGGAGGCCTGGGAGCTGATCGAGGCCGCGGGCTTCGCTTCGCGGAACCTCGACCTGATCTTCGCCATTCCGGGACAGGACGAAAAGCGCTGGACGGACGACCTGCATCGGGCGATGTCGCTCAAGCCGGACCACCTCTCGACGTATTGCCTGACCTTCGAGGAAGACACCGCGATGTTCGTGAAGCTCTCGCAGGGCAAGGTGAAGATCGACCGCGAGCTCGAAGCCTTCCTGTACCGTCGCACCTGGGAGACGCTCGAGGCGCAAGGGTACGCCCAATACGAGACCTCCAATTTCGCGCAGCCGGGCCATGCGTGCCGGCATAACCTCATCACCTGGGAGATGGGTTCCTGGATCGGCTACGGTCCGTCCGCCTCGTCCCAGTGGGGCGACCGTCGCTGGACCAATCCCGCGAACCTCGACCAGTGGATCAAGGGCGTCGAAGCCGGCCAGCCCGTGCTCGAGCAGGTCAAGGACCTCAGCCCGGCGGACCTGCTGTGCGACGCATTGGTCTTCGGACTGCGCCTCAACGCCGGCGTCGACCCCTTCGCCCTCTCCGCGCGCTTCGGCACGACGCTGCCGCAAGGCGTGCGCGACCTCTTCGCGGACCTCGTCGAAGAAGGGCTCATGGAGCTCGCCGGCACGCACTTCCGCCTGACCGGGGAAGGACGCCTGCGGGCCGATGCCGTCGGCGTCGCCGTCCTGGAGAAATTCGACTGATGGACTACGCCCTCGGAGCCGCCTTCTTCTACGCCTGGTCCGTGACCTGCGCCCGGCGCAGTTCCGCGCACCACGGGCCCGACCTCGCGAACCTCGGCCGGCTCGTGGTCGCGATCGTCATCGTCGGACTCTTCGTCGCCTCCAGCGACAGGCATCCGTTCTGCGCGGGCTGGGGCTGGCTGATCCTCGGAGGCGTGCTCGGACTCGGCGTCGGCGACATCGCCCTCTTCCATGCCCTGCCCCGCATCGGCGTCGGCCTGACGATGCTGCTCACCCAGTGCCTGGCGGCGCCGTTCGCGCTCATCCTCGAGTACGAGGCGCTCGGCCATGCGCCCAACGGGTCACAGATGCTCGCCGCCTTCGTCATCCTGATCGGCGTCGGCGTCGCGCTCGGCGCCCCGGCCGAAGGCGATCCCGCGGACCGGCGGACCGGCGTCTGGCTAGGCGTGCTCTCGGCCCTCGGCCAAGCCTGCGGAGCGGTGAGCACCCCGATGGCCGCCGAAGCCTGCCGGCAAGCCGGCGAATCCATGCCGGACGGCTTCGCCCAGGCCTTCGTGCGCCTGCTCGGCGGCGTGCCCGTCGTGCTGCTCTTCCTGCTCTGGGTCTCCCGGAAAGAGGGCCTGCTCGCGAAGGTCCGCCGGCCTTATGCTTTCGCGTCCGCCCCTTGGTGGATGCTGATGAACGGCCTCGCGGGCCCCGCGCTCGGCGTGGCCTGCTACCAATGGGCGCTCACGCGCCATCCCGCCGCGCTGGTGCTGAGCGTGGTCGCGCTCACGCCGCTCATCGGACTCGTGATGCAGTGGGCCGTCGAAGGCCAGCGCCCCTCATGGCGGCTCTGGCTCGGCGGCGCCATCGCCATCGCCGGCGTGATTCTGCTGCGGAGATTCTGAGGTCAGCGCGCTGCGGCGAGTTCCTGCATCGCCCGGACGGCCATCAGCTCGCAATTGAACCACATCGCCCCCGGCGGAAGCATGACCCACGTCTGGTAACGTCCCGGCGCCTTCGGATGGGACTGCGCCTGCGCCAACGTCGCCCCGAGCGCCTTGGCCTTCTCGAGATGCAGGCGATCGCCCGTCGCGCGCCAAGCGGCCAGGTAGGTCCGGATCAGCTTGGCGGAACTGGCGCAGACCGGCGCATAGCAGCGGTATTGCTCGAGCACGCAAGGCAGCAGCCATTTGCGCGCCTTCCCGCCGGCGGCGCCGTCGGCGCTCTGGCTGACCGGCGTCTCCTTCGGCGGCTGGGCCCAGATCACGAACTGGTCCTCCGCGTAGCGGAGGATCTCCAAGGCCAGCGCGAGATCCTCCGGCTTCCGCTCCTTCTGCTCGAACAGATGCAACGCGAGGTCGCACGCCTCGTGCTTGGTCATGTTCTCGTAAGGCGGCAGGGGGCGGACGTCCTCGAACTGCCCTTGCCAATTCCACGTCCGCACCGGATTCGCCATGATCCACGCCAGCGCGCGGTCGCGGACCGAAGCGAAACGTCGGTCGCCGGTGACGGACTCGAGCTGATCGAGGAAGCCGACGACACCCGTCGGCACCAGGACGTTAGGCGAGGCCGGCTTGCCGTCGCGCGGATTCACGAAGAGCGACCAGCTTCCTTCGGGCAGCTGGGTCTTCTCGTAGGTCGCGGCGAGGCGGACCGCCGCATCGAGATATCGGCGCTCCTTCGTCGCCGCATGGACGTCGAGCAGGTAGCGGCCCGTCTCGGCGCCGCAGTTGGTGAGATAGTTTCCGGCCGACATATGCCCCTTGAGCCTTTCGCGGTAGAGCGTCGGGTGATACGTCGGCGGGTGGCCTGCCCAGACGGCGTCCTCCGGGAACGTCATGGACAGCAGATAGTCGGCGGCCCGCCGCGAGGCGGCCAAAGCCTCGGACGCATCGGCCGGGGCGGGGCGCTGGGCGGCGTAGTTCGCCAAAGCGGAAGCGGCGGCGCCGACGATCTTGGAAGGATAGCGATAGAGGACGAACTGCGGCTCGGGCTGACCGGCGCCGAACCAGCATCGCAGGTCGGGAGAATGCACCAAGCTGGCGAGCGCTCGGGCCGGGCCGGCCGGATCGATCTCGCCCGCGACCGGCGAAGCGAAAGGCGCGGCCCGATGGAAACGACGGGCCGACGGCTCGCCGACGCCCGCCCCGGCGGCATCCACGCCTTGGACGACCAAGGACGCCGGACCGACCGCGACCTCGGTCCAGACGGACGTGAGCGGCGTCGAAGGCTTAGGGCCGAAGAAGACGTGCTCTCGTCCGGAAGAATCCTTCAGCGTGAAACGGTAGCGCACGGCGACCGCGACCTCCGGCAGATCAAAGGCGGGCGCGAAGAGGAATTGGACCGCTCTTCCGTTCCAGGCCGGCTGGCCCGCGGGCACGAAAGGCCTGACCGGCATCGCCGTCTCGGCCAAGGCTCGCTTGGCCAGATCGCCGGAAGATTCGGCGGCGGCGACGCCGACACAGCAACCGAGGAGCGCGAGAAGAAGGGCCCGCATGGTCGGTCAGGCCGCGTCGGCCTTGCGCTCTTGCGCGTCGACCACGACGGTGGTGACCAGGTCGGAGCCCACGTTCGTCATCGAGCGCGCCATGTCGAGGACGCGGTCCACGCCGAGCACGATGCCGATGCCTTCGGGCGGGATGCCGAAGGTGATCAGCAGACCGGCGATGAGCGGCAGCGAGCCGCCCGGGATGCCGGCGACGGCGACGGCGCTCAGGACGGAAAGGAAGAGCAAGGTCAGCTGCTGGCCGACCGAGAGGTCGACGCCGAAGACCTGGGCGACGAAGAGCACCACGCAGCCTTCGTAGAGGGCCGTGCCGCTCATGTTCATGGTGGTGCCGAGGGGCAGGACGAAGCCCGCGACGCTCGGCTTCAGGCCGAGGGTGCTCTTGGAACATTCGAGCGCGGCCGGCAGGGTCGCGTTGCTCGAGCTCGTCGAGAAGGCGGTGATCAGCACGCCGCGGATATCGCGGAAGAATTCCAGCGGCTTCCGGTCCGTCCAGAGGCGCAGCCACAGCGACATCGTGCCGAAGAGATGGAACAGCATGACCGCGAGACAACCGAGGGCGAAGACGCCGAGGGCGACCAGGATATCGAGGCCGATCTTGACGATGACGCTGTAGATCATGAGCGGCACCGCATAGGGTGCGAGCTTCAGGGCGAGCTGCACGATGCCGGTCATCAGCTCCGAGACCAGGTCGAGGGCCGACAGCAGCTGCTGGCGCCTGGCTTCGGCGAGCCGCGTGCCGACGACCCCGACGAGCAAGGCGAACAGGATGAGCGGCAGGACGTCGCCGATGGTGCCGTTCGTATGACCCACGACGGCCCCGAACAGGTTCTTGGGCATGAACATCTCGACCAGGCCGGACAGCGACATGGTCGGCGTGGCCGCGGAAGTGGCGACGTGTTTCTGGGCGGCGCCGCCGAATTCCTGCATCAGCATCGTCTTCGCCGCCGGATCCAGATGATCGCCGGGGCGGAGGATGTTCATCAGCAGCAGGCCGAGCCCGACGGCGATGGCCATGTTGAGGAAGAAAAGCGCGAACGTACGGCCGGCGAGCGGACCGAGGCGATCGAGGCGACCCAGCTGGGCGACGCCGGCGGCCAGCGAAGCGAACACCAGCGGGATCACCACGAAGAAAAGCAGCCGGAGGAAGACCTGCCCCAAGGGATCGAAGGTGCTGGTCGAGACCTTCCGCATGAACTCCAAGGAAGCCGGGGAGTAATGCCCGACGCCCAAGGTGGCGAGGCCGGCGACGACGCCGAAGAGCAGACCGAAGAGGATACGATTAGCGAGAGGACGATTGGTTTCGGCCATAGGTTGGGGTGACCTGCTTTTTAGGAGCGACCCTCGGAGGATTCCACTTTAATCAACCTCACCCCCATGAATGCCCTGCCCTTGCTGCTTGTCGCCTGCGTGAGCCTCGGCGCCGCCGAAGTCGGCCCGCCCAAGCCTAAGCAGACCATGCCCGTCCCCTCGGCCGAAGACACCTTGGGCTGGAAGAGCCTCTTCGACGGCCAGACGCTCAAAGGCTGGACCGGCGACCCGAAGTATTGGCGCTGCGAAGGCGGCGCCATCGTCGGCGAGATCACGCCCGAGACCCTCGTGAAGAACAACACTTTCATCATCTGGGACGGGGCCCTGCCCGGCGACTTCGAGCTCAAGGCGGAATACCGCATCTCGGAACGCGGGAACAGCGGCATCAACTACCATAGCGCCGACGTCGCCGGACTCGCCTTCGCGCTGACCGGCCCGCAGGCCGACATCGACGGGCAGAACAAACACACCGGCCAGAACTACGAGGAGCGCGGCCGCACGTTCAACGCCTTACGTGGCCAGATCACGCGCATCCGTCCCGGCCGGAAGGCCGAAGTCATCGGATCGGTCGGCGACCCCAAGGAGCTCGCGACCTTCATCCGCAACGGCGACTGGAACGAATACCACCTCGTCGTCCGCGGCGGCGTGCAGACGCACCTCCTCAACGGCCATGTGATGAGCGTGGTCATCGACGACGAACCGGCCGCCCGCCACCCCGAAGGCAAGCTCGGCGTCCAGGTCCACGTCGGCCCCCCGATGAAGGTCGAATACCGCAACCTGCGCGTCCGCCAGCCCTGAGCGGCGATAAGCCGTTGCCCTCTCTGGGCGGAGGGCTTGGATAAGCGCATGAGCCGCCCCGCCCTCACCCTGCTGGCTTTGCTTGGCATGACGCTGGGCGCCTTCGCCGCACCCACAGGTACCTGGACCGAGCAGAGCCCGCGCGACGAGATCCGTCCGACGTTCTCACGCGACGGCGACAGGCTCGTCATCACCCAAGACGCCCGCGAAGGCCTCGACGGATGGTATCAGCAGACCTTCGCCGTGCAGGGCGGCGACTTCATGAAGTTCAGCGCCACGCGCCGGACCATCGGCGTGGCGAACCCGCGTCACAGCGGCCTCGTGCGCATCGTGTGGACGGACGCCCAGGGCAAGACCGTCCCCGCCGCCGTCCCGGGCGCCACCGCAGAACCTGAACACCCGCTCGACGGACCGATCGACGGCCAGGGCCAGTCGCGCATCACCGGCACCTACCAAGTCCCGCCCAAGGCGACGCAGGCGACCGTGGAGCTGCACCTCCAGCACGCGCCGAAGGGACGCGTCGAGTGGAGCGACATCATCTTCGAAAAAAGCCTCGCCCCCGCGGCCCGCAAAGTGCGGCTCGCCACGGTCCAATACATGCCGACCGGCAAGTCGCCCCGCCGGAACTGCGAGGAATACGCTCGATGGTCGCCGAGGCCTCCCGGCAGCAGGCCGACCTCATCGTGCTCGGCGAAACCGTGCCTTATGTGCGCACTAAACTGTCGCCCGCCGAATGCGCCGAGCCGATTCCCGGCCCGACCACGGACTACTTCGGCGGCCTCGCCAGGCAGAACGCGATCCACATCGCGCTGAGCCTGTACGAACGCGAAGGCCACCTCGTCTATAACACCGCCGTGTTGCTGAGCCCCGAAGGCAAGCTGCTCGGCCGATACCGCAAGGTCTGCCTCCCGCACGGCGAGGTCGAGAAAGGCGTCGCGCCCGGCGCCGACTACCCCGTCTTCGACACGAAATTCGGCAAGGTCGGCCTGATGATCTGTTACGACGGCTTCTATCCCGAAGTCGCCCGGGCGCTGACCGCCAACGGCGCGGAGGTCATCGCCTGGCCCGTCTGGGGCTGCGATCCGCTGCTCGCCCGCGCCCGCGCCTGCGAGAACCGCGTCCACGTGGTCAGCAGCACGTTCACCGACCCCAAGAACGACTGGATGATTTCCGCCGTCATCGACCCCTCCGGCAAGGTCTTGGCTCAGGCGAAGGAAAGCGGGAGCATCGTGGTCTCCGAAGTCGACCTCGCGAAGCCGCTCGTCGGCCCTTACAACCTCGGCGACTTCCACGGCATGGTGCAGCGCCACCGGCCAGGCGCGCAGAAATAAGGCTAAGGCAGCTCCGCCAGGATCGCATCCCAGAGGGCGATGCGAGCCTCGATGGCGGCGACGGACGCCTCGGCGGCCTCGTCCCATTTGCGGTCGTCGTCCCCGCAGAGTAGCTCGACCATGCGAAGCGAGATCGCACCGTGGTGGCCGCCGTCGACTTCGATGTGGCGCTCGAGGTAATAACGGAACGTATCGAGCTTGCCTGGGTGCTCGCGGCTGAGGCGCGCGACGAGTTCCGTGAACATATCAGGAATCAGGTCCTCTCGTCCGAAGGTGAAGGCCGCGGCGACCTCATGGGACTTACCGTTCGCAGCGAGGGCAAAGGTCGCGCCCGAGAAAGCGGCGGCTCCGGCGGGGACTCCGGCGGAGACGAGGGCGGACGCGGTCGAACCGCCGGCGCGCACGGAAGCCAAGGCCTTCTCGACGGCGGCGGTATCGGCGCCGGCTTCGCGCATCGCGCGCAGATAAAGGTCGAAGTGCGCGATGCGCGTGCCCTTCGGGTCGACGTCGGATTCCTCGCCACAGACGATCTCGTTGATGAGGAAGCGGACTTCGGCGTCGCCCACCGGCACCCAGGGCACCGTCACGCAGGTCAGGTCGCGCTGCAGACGCTTCAGCAGCGACATGAAATCCCAGACGGCGAAGACATGGGAACGCATGAACACGCGCACGTCGTCGAGCGAAGCCATGCGCGCGTAGAGCGGATGCGCGAGCAGGCGCTGGCGGGCGGGCGCGATGCGGGCGCGGACGGCGTCGAGTCGGGACATGAAGAGGAGGGTAAGGGAGCGGACGGAAAGGCAAGCGGGAGGCCCAGATGACTGAGTCGATGACAGAGGGCTGGATCGATGACAGAAACCGCCCACAGACGCCTAGGGTAATGCCTTCTTTGTAGCGAGTTAACCGGACGACCAGCATGGGGCATGGAATCTTCCGCAGAGGGCGCGCCTTATCGTCAGCTAAAGGCATGGGCAGAATCCAGGGACCTGGCGGTGTTGATTTACAAACTATGCGTCAGGCGGGCCAAAACCATCGATCGCGGACTGGCCGACCAGATACGCCGCGCCGCTATTTCCATCCCCTCGAATATCGCCGAAGGCAACGGTCGGGGGACAAATCGGGATTCGCTGAGATTCCTCTATATTGCCCGCGGCTCGCTCTGCGAACTCGAGTCCCAGATAGATGTCTGTCAGCGCGCAGGCCTGATCGAAATAGAAGACAGTCGAAACATCGCCGACCAAATGGCCTTGGTCGGTCGACTTATCGGCGGACTAATCACCTACCGAAAAACTCGACCCGACTGACTTCGCCCATCCGTCATCGATTCAGCCCTCTGTCATCGCTTCAGCCATCCGTCATCTGTCATCTGCCATCGACTCAGTCATCTATCTTTGATCTGCCTCAACGCCTCGTAGGTCGCGATGCCGCAGGCGGTGGAAAGATTGAGCGAACGAGTCTTGTCGTTGAAGTGCGGGATCTTCACCTCGCGGTCCGCGCCGAACCAGGCATGGATTTCGTCGGGCGTGCCGGAGCCTTCGTTGCCGAAGACCAGTCCGTCGCCTTCCTGGAATTGGGCGTCCCAGAGACCCCGCGTCGTCTTGGTCGTGAAAAGCCAGAGCCGCTCCGGGCGGCCGGGCGAGGCGAGGAAGGCCTCCCAATTGTCGTGATGGCGGACATCCAGTTCGTGCCAGTAATCCATGCCGGCGCGGCGGAGCTTCGCGTCGTCGATCTTGAAGCCCAGCGGGTGCACCAGGTGCAGCACGCAACCCGTCACGGCGCACATGCGGCCGACGTTGCCGGTGTTCGGCGGAATCTCCGGACGGAGCAGGACGAGGTGGAGCGGCGGCTTCACTTCCGTCGGCTCATCGCGCGCGAGATCTCGCGCTTCGCTTCGCGTTCCTTGATGTCCTGACGCTTGTCGTGCATCTTCTTGCCCTTGCCCACGGCGAGCAGGCACTTCGCCAGGCCGTGCTTGAAATAGATCTTCAAGGGCACGATCGCATGGCCGCCGGACTGGATCTCCGCGGCGATCTTCTCGATCTCGGCCTGCTTCAGCAGCAGCTGGCGCGTCCGGTAGGACGCGTGGTTGTTGAGATTGCCGAAATCGTACTCCGCGATGTGCGCGTGGTAGAGCATGACCCCCTTCGGGCTGATCTTGATGAACGCGTCGGCGATGTTGGCCCGGCCGGCGCGCAGGGACTTCACCTCGGTGCCGCGCAGGACGATCCCGGCCTCGTAGGTCGGGCCGATGAAATAGTCGCGTCCCGCCTTCGGGTTGTTGACCTCGGGAAGAGACTGTTCGCGGCGGGCGGCCATCGGGAAACGAAAAGGCTACGCGCCGGGAGACCGGCTGGTGCGGAAATCCGCCTTAGGCAGGCAGACGATCCTCGGGACGGAACTCCCAGGAGATGCGACCTTCGATGACTTCGCGCAGGGCGATGTCTTCGGGGGAAAGCTTTTCGAACACGTCGCCCAGGGTGTGGTTATACTTCGGGGGCTGGACGGAGTAGTCGGCGGTGCTGCGGAGCTGCTTCACGCGCTTGGAGATCACGTTGATGAGAATGTTCGCATCAGGGATGATCTTACGGGCATCTTGGAGGTAATCGTCGCGCATGGTGGGTTTCCCGACTAGGGAACCACCGAACCTAGGGTAGCACCCCCCTCTGGCAAGCGATTTTTGGGGCCTAAAAATGCCTTTGCCCTGCGAAATCAGGGGCCTAAGGTGCCTCCAGATGTCCAACCCGGAGCCCTACGGTCAATCCATGAAGTCCAAAGGTGGCTTTTCCCGCCTGATTAGCGCCCTGAGCTACACTTGGGATGGGCTGAAAGCCGCCGCCACCCACGAGGAGGCCTTCAAGCAGGAACTCCTGGTCGTCATACCCCTTTCGGTCGCCGCTTGGTTCGTGCCGGTCAGCCTGCTCGAGAAAGCCCTGCTCTTCTCCTCCCTGCAGCTGATCCTGATCGTCGAGCTCATCAACTCGGCCATCGAGGCGAACACCGACCACATCTCGCTCGAACGGCATCCGCTGGCCAAGCGGGCCAAGGACATGGGCAGCGCCGCGGTCTTTCTGACCATCGTGATCGCCCTGGCCATCTGGGGCACGGTGCTTTGGCAGAAGTTCGCCTAAGCCGCCCCGCCCTCTCTCCGGGCACAAAAAACCCGCCGGTTCACGGCGGGTTTTTGCTGGGGTCGTGAGACCGAGGCTTAGGCCTTGGTGACGAGGCCGGCCTTGAGGGCCTTGACCGAGACCCACTGGCGCTTCACCGAACCGTTAGGCTGGAGAACGCGGATGCGCTGGACGTTCGGCTTGAACGTGCGCTTGGTCTGCTTCACGAGCTGGAAGCCGATACCGCCGCTCTTCTTGGACTGACCGCGGTGAATGATTCGGCGGCCCTTGACGGGGCGCTTG
>Ga0222712_10003721_pt1 | contig 16399 bp, 38 predicted proteins | sample C33_657DmetaG_FD_165043 | JGI IMG/M metagenome (GOLD analysis project Ga0222712, IMG submission 165043) | Estuarine water microbial communities from San Francisco Bay, California, United States - C33_657D | ecosystem: Environmental > Aquatic > Marine > Unclassified | place: USA: California...
CATCAACAAGGTCATCGGCGTGGGTTCGGATCTGCTCAAGAGCATCTTCGGCCAAAGCCCCTCCACGGGCGCGACCGAGATCACGAACACATCCCTGCCGGGCGATTCAAGCGGTGCATACGGCTGGCGCTACTTCAGCGATGGAACCGCGATCTCCCCGGATGGCGAGTACTACTACCAAGGTGACCTTGTCTGGTCGCCCGGAGACGGAGGCGGCTGATCATGGCAGAGAAGACCCCAGCAATCCCGACCGGGGCAGCCTATGTCCCCGGCACAGATCCCGCGACCCTAGAGGCCAACCGGGTATATCAGGACGCGCTCAGGAAACTGAACGAGTCCCTCGACCTGCGGAAGAACCGCACCTTCGACCCCATGCTGTTGGCGGCCGCGCAGGGCTTTCTTGCGCCTACCAAGACCGGCAGTTTCATGGAGTCGCTTGGCCGTGTTGCGGGCAGCGTTGGCGAGGCTCAAGAGAAGAGCATCGCCGAGCAGCAGCAAGAGGCCCAGCAGCGCCTTGGCGTGGCGCAGTCTGGTCTTGAATTGGAGCGCCTGCGTCAGCGTGAGCGCATCCTAGGCGGTGGTCTGGGTATGCCCGGCATGGCCCCTGCTGGCGGCCTGCCCGGCCCGGCTGCTCCCGGCGCTCCCGCCGCAGGCCCCGCCACACCTACCGGCCCGGCTGCCGCGGCTGGCCCCGGTGGTCTTCCTGGCGCTGCACCCGCTCCGACTGGTGGTGGTCTGCCCGGCAAGCCCCCGGGCTTTGCTGGTGTTGAGGGCGTGCAAGTGTCGCCCCCGAACCCCGAGATCATCTCTTCGCAGCGGTATATCCAAGCCGCCATGCTCGACCCCAAGAAGCCCGCTCAGGACATCTTGAAAGAGGCTCAGGAGATCGAGCAGAAGCGCTATCAGACCAAAGAGGGCGGTGTGCTGGATCTGGCCACCGGGATGTTCTACGCCTTTCCGAAGGGCGATCTGGTGGAGCGCGAGATCAACGGCCAGACCTTCAAGGTCGATGCCAAGTCCGCCGCACTGCTCGATATGTACCGGGCCAACAACGACCCACGCTACTACTCTCTGGCGGATCGCATCGTCAAAGGCCCGGATCGCCCCGGCGCGACAGGCGAGGGCGGCTTACGCTCAGAGGGCGAGAAGCAGGCCGAGGAAGAAGAGCGCAAGGCACGGGCCACCAAGTTGGGCACGAAGGCCGCGGAGCGCGAGGCTGCCGTCTCCGAGAACGACCGCAACGCTCGCCGCATCTACGGCATCACCGGCCGCGTCGGAAACTACCTCGGCGAGAGCCAGAACTACTTCGGCATCTTCCAGCGCCCGGGCCTGATGAGTGCCATTGGCAACTTCGTCTCGCAGGGTGTGCAAACGCCCAGCGGCTCGATCAACTTCCCGGCCTTGCAGCAGTCGGTCACCCAACTGTTGCCCGGTGTGCAACAGAGGGATCTGGACAACATCCAGAAGGCGGCCGCGGATCTGGCTGAGATGGAACTGCTCTTCACGCGGATCTACTTGCAGGGTCAGGGTCAGGTCACCGAGGGTGAGCGCCGTATCGTGCAGCGCATCCCCGGCGGCGTGTCCAACAGCCCAGATGTTCTTCGAACTCGCCTGAACCTGCTCAAAGAGCGCTCGCAGTTCGACATGGATGTAGCGAATGCGTGGGATGCGTGGGAGAAGCAAAACCCCGGCAAGTCCTTCCTGCGTTTCGAGCGCAGCGATATGTTCAAGGATCTAGAGAAAAAGTACGAGGAGCGTCTGGCCGAGATGGAGAGGCGCTTGCCCGCGCTGCCGTCTGCACAGCGTCCTGCCGCGACTACTCGTCCGGGTCAGAACCCAGGGCTGGACGCCGCACGCGAACGCGCACGCAGAGAACTCGGACAGTAAGGAGAGGCCATGCTGAATTTCATCGACAAACTGGACGAAGAGCAGGCCACCAACGCCGAGAAGGTGGCGCGTGCCGCCAAGCGTGCTGGCGTGGATCCCTCGCTGGCTGTGGCCATCGCTTTTCAGGAGAGCCGCCTGCGCTCCAATCCTCCTCGTGGTTCTTCCGGCGAGATCGGCATGATGCAGGTCATGCCCGGTACCGGTAAGGGCATGGGGTTCAACGAGAAGCAACTGGCCAACCTCGATCAGAACATCGAGGCCGGTGTTCAGTACCTGAAGAAGGGACTGGAGGCCACTGGCAACGACCCTCAGTTGACCGCGATCTACTACAACGGCGGGCCGGGCGCGATCCAAGCCATGTCCTCCGGCAAAGACCCCGATCCGCGGGTGTTCGATTACCTGCGCTCGATCAACTCCTATGGCACCTTCGCACCCAAACCCACCGAAGGCCAGCAAGAGGGCCAAGCGGCACCTGAGGCCGCGCCGCCCGAGGCTGCCCCTCCCGGCGAAACTGACGAGCAGCGAGACGCCCGCATCCGCGCCGACGAGCAAGCAGCCATGGAGGCCCAAGAGCGCCGCATGGGGCAGATCGGCGGTGCTGGTGCAGGCGCGGCCGTTTCTGCGTACCGCGCAGGTAAGTCTGGTGCATTGAGCGCCGCCTCCGCCCTTGGCGAAGCCTCAGAGACGGGCCGAATCACGGCTCAGACACGCGCAGGACTGCCCGGTGGGGGTATGCCCCCAACAGGCCCCGGCGCGGCCCCTGCGGCCCCGTCTGGTGCCCCGCAGAGCGTTGTCCGGGTTCCTGGCGGTCTCCCTGGCGGCCCGACCCAGTTGGGAACCCCTGGCACCTACCCCACTGCTACAGGCCCTGGCAGCGCCACCTTCAACTACGGCCGGGTCTACGGGCTGCCGGAGATCGAGGCCGGGCGTGCGCTGGGCACCGGCAAGGCTGAGGGCGAGGTCTGGGATCTGCTGAACAAGCGCCAGCAGGCCCTCACGAACATTCAGCAACGGTTCCCAGGTGATACCTTCATCGAGAACCCGCGCTATGGCGGCATCATGACCCCGCAGCCCAGCGTCGGATCTGGCCCGCGCCAGTCCTTCGTCAACCAGCCGCCCACGCCCGCGGCCCCGGGCCAGCCCCCGCAGGCCGGTGGCCTTCGTCCTCTGCCCCCGAGACAAACGATCCCAACCGCTCCTCCGCAGCCTTCGGGCTTGCAGGTCGTGACGCAGGAACTCAAGGCGCTGGCTCGGCCGGTGGTATCTGGCGCGGCCACGGTTGGCCGCTATGTGGTGCCCCCGCTGGCGCTGGCTGGCGCTGGCGGCGAAGGTGCCGATGTGTACAGCGAGTTGCGGAAGGACGAACCCGACTACATCAAGGCGGGCCTGTCTGGCGTGTCGGCCGCATCTGGTCTGGCCGCGCTGTTTCCGCCCCTGACGATCCCGGCCTCGGTTGTAGGCGGTGGCGCTGCGCTGATCAACTACCTGCGCGAAAGAGAAAAAGAGCGGCAGAGAACTGGGGAGACTGCGCCTCCAGTCCCATCCGCAGAATATGCCGCTCCATAAGGTTCGGAGGGAGTCTCCCCCTCCGCACCCGTACTGATAGTTGCCCAGTACGGCTCCTTGACGCCCCCCTCTTCGGAGGGGGGTTTTTTTATGGGCGCTGGTTGTCCAGTGCCCTACCGACTTCGCGGTTCATTTCCGAGACCATCTTCACGCATCGCCGGTGCTCTTCACGAGCGGCCTCGATGCGGACAATGGCCTCGATGTTCTGTGCGAACTGCACGATGTCTACCTCGTCGGCGATCAGCGCATCCTTTCGCGGGCGGTCACTCTGGAAGAAGACCTGCTTGATGAGTTCTTCACTTAGCATCTTTTTTCCAGATTTCCCAGTTGATGATTGACTGACGAGCGATGGACTTTTGAGGAGTTGCGGTATACGGGTTTGCATCGCTGTTAAGAAAGTCATCAATGATGGTGTGCTTTGAAAGTGCCATCTCGTGACGCTTGGCGTCATCTTCGGTGGCGTGTATTTTTCCGTCTTCTGTGACGAATGCCTTGATCTGTTTCATTGGTGTTGGTTCTTTAACTGCCAGAAGTTGAGAAGGGCGGAGAACATTTTCCACCCGCGTGCGAGATCCTCTTGCGACCATTCGACCACTCGGGTCAGGCCGGGGACGCTGCGCGAGACGAACACATTCGCGCACCGTGCTTCGGGCATCCCCAGGCCCACCCGATAGGCGGCCAGTTGCATGAGGTGCTCATCGTATGCATCGACCTTTGCGGGGTCGGTGAATTCCTTGGTCTTGATGTCGATCACGATTCCCTGGGGCGAGTGCAGATCGACCTTGCCGCCGAAGCCAAGTTCGTGACCAAAGGCCCGCTCGGCAATCCAGCCATGCAGCCCGAATGTCTCGGAGATCACCTTGGCGCAGCCGGTGATGTGCTCACTGTGACGGGTGACCGGGCCGCCCTCGTAGAAGCCTTGGATTGATGCATGGATCTCGGTACCGGCGTCAGCAGCGGCGCGGCCCTGCTCCTTCGAGTCGTCGATGATCCGGGCGATGAACTCGTCCTCCGGCTCATTCTTCATGCGAGGCAGCGTGAGCGCGGCAAGCAGCACCTGCTTCTGGAGCCACTGGGTGAGGCCCGGCTTGGCGGCCACATTCAGGATCGTGGTCACCGAGGGGACAAGGTTAAGTTTGCGGGCGTCGCGCAGCGTGGTGGCACGCTGGCCACCCTTGGCTGCTTCGACCGTGTACATGGGCACACCGTCACGGGTGTACCAGTGATTCGATTCGCTGGCGCGTGGTTCTTTTGCAATCATGTGTTCTCCTCTTCGACTTGTACATCTCGCCATTCGCCGCCCTTCAACTCCACCGTCTGATAGCCGTAGCCGTCGGAGAAGGTGCGGAATGGTGCCCACCACTGTTGGAGTATCTTCATCGTGAACGGCTGCTGGAACGCCTCTCCATCCTTGATGTAACTCTTGCGCTCCACGAAGCGCAGTCGGTGAGTCGGAACCATGCTCGGGAAAGTTTCAACGCGCACCTTTGCTTCGTGCCACCCAGCCATCTTCGGCATTTCTTCGAAGTCATCCATCAGAACACCCCAAACCAGACGCCGGTGCCATGCACGCATCCGACGGGGAAGAAGATCGCACCGGCCAGCAGGAAGAGCCACTTGCTGGTGCTGATGCAGACGATGACATGGGTGAGCCACGCGAGGAAGACCCAAGCGGCGATTGCAAGACTCCAAAAACTGTCACTCATAGGGCCTCCCATAGTTTGATCATGACGAGAAAAGACCCGGCCCACAGGCCGAGCCAGATCGGAAGAATCGTCACCGCGCCGATGACGATCTTGGCGCGACGAGACAAGTCAGTCATGCTTGCTCCTTCGGTGCCCGGCCCGGGCGCTTCTTGGGTGTGCCATCCTTCTTGTAGCCGTAGGGGGCTGTCGGATCCTTCTTCTTGCTCTTCGGCGCGGCCTTGACGGCAGGAGGAGCCTCGGGTTCGGATTTCTCCTGCGGCTCTTCGATCTGGATCATGTTGAGACCACGCTGGCGCTCTGCGATCATGCGGTTGATGATGCAGTAGCGCCTGTCGAGGTCTTCCCAGACTCCGGCCTCTTTCATTGCCTTGACCTCTTCGGCAGACAGCATGAACTTGGCGGTGTTCTCGAAGATGCGCTGCGACAGCAGGTATCCCTCCAACGGCCAGATCTGCCGAATGGCGTCCTCTCGTGCGATCTTGCGTCCGATCTCGAAGTCGAAGTTCTTCTGATCGACACAAGCCGAATGGCCGTTGACCGTGAAGTTGTTGATCAGCGTGAGTTGGCAGATCGTGGTTCGCCCGTCGGGCAAAACAATATACGACTCACTTCGGATCTTGGATTCGATCTTCTCCAGGGTGACTGTGTTGTTCATGGTTGCCTTTTCGTTGCTCAAAAGGGGATGTCGTCGTCCATGTCGTCAAAGCCCGTTCCCGTGCGGGCCTCGCGTTCCCGGCCGGAGATCTGCTCGCCGCGTGCGTACTCACGGCCTTCGCGCTCCTGCCACTCCGGGCTGGCCTGGATCTTTTCCTTCAGGCCCTTGCCGAAGGTCTCAAAGAGTTCCATGTCGGCGTCCGCAATCGAGAAGATCGCGGGCTTGTTGAAGCCCTCGGGAAGACCGGCCTTCTTGATGGCCGCAGGCACTGGGTTCACCGACATGATGTTGGTGTACTCCTTGCCGTTGTTGCCGACCGACTTGGCCACGGACAACATGGCCCATGCGCCCAAGATGTTCTTAAGTTCAAAGCCCCGCAGTTCATCTGCCGTGAAGTCACGACCGCGCCACGCCTGGAGATCTTTGCGAAGGGTTGCCTTCTCCGCCAGACTCAGGGTGTAGTTCTTCGAGATGGACATCGGCTCGCCCTTGCTGGTGACCAGCGACTTGCCGTTGTCGTCTTCTCCATGAACCTCGAACTGCACCATGACCTTTTGCAGGTACTTGATCTGTCCCTGCCACTCGGTCTTCTGGGTTCCGAGATCCACCACGCGGTAGCACCGCGCCAAATGCATCCCGGGGGGTACGGGGGTGAAACTGCTCTCGCCACCGCTGTCTTTCGCTACCAAACTCATCATTCGCTCCTGTTGGACTTCCGGGGGATACCGCACTCAAAGCGGATCACCGTCCAGTCGTCGGGGGTTGCCTTGCCTGACTCGGCCCTCTCCAGGGCCTCCTCTAGGCGCTCTTGCCTCTCCAGCATCAGTTGATGCATCTCGTCTTCACGCATGATTCACTCCTTTCGCTGTTGAGGTGCCATCGACTTTATCAGGTATAACCCCGAAGTACAACGGGGGTTGTGCAAAAAGTTTTTTGGTGTAAGATGCCCTTACCTGATAGCGAAAGGAGCAACGATGACACTACAGGAGTACTTCTCCAACAAACCCCGTGGGGCGCAGTTGGAGTTGGCCAAGAAGTTGGGGATCTCCAAGACATGGATGACCCTGATCACGAATGGCCACCAAGTGCCCAGCCCAGAGTTGGCTGTGCTGATCCACCAGTTGACCAATGGACTCGTCACCCGTGAAGAGTTGAGGCCCGACATCTTTGGAGCGCTCAAATGATCTGGTACAAGTTCCATCTCGGTGACTACATCACCCACACCATGCACCTCAGTGACGCTGAGGATCTGGCCTACCGCAGGCTGCTCGATCTGTACTACATGAGCGAGCGCCCAATCCCACTCGATACCGAATCGGTTTCACGCAAGATTCGCCTTGATCTGGACATAACCGAATCGGTTTTGGGGGAGTTCTTCGAGCGCACCGAAGAGGGGTATCGGAACCATCGTTGTGATATCGAAATCACGAAATATCAGCATCAGGTCGCAACTAACACGGCCCTCGGAAAGCGAGGCGGCAGGCCGAAGAAAACCGAATCGGAACCGAATCAAAACCGAACTGAAACCCTAACAGAAGAAGAAAAAGAAAAAACCATATCGTCGGCGTCGCGGTTCGAGGACTTCTGGTCGGTGTGGCCCAGCAGCAAGCGCAAGGTCGGCAAGGCTGCGGTGGCTGCGAAGTGGCAGCGTCACCACCTCGACAAGGTGGCCGACCAGATCATCGCCCATGTTGCGTCGATGAAGACCTCGGAGCAGTGGACATCGGGCTTCGAGCCTGCGCCGATGACCTACATCAATCAGCGCCGGTGGGAAGACGAAAATCCGGCCGCTGGGGCCGTTTCGATGCGGAGGGTGATATGACCCCTTACCCGGCCCTTAAAAACGCAGCCACGGCCCGATTTGGCCCCTTGGCGGGCATTTCTGATCGGGGGATGAAGTGACTCCGGCCGAAAACCTGATCCAACGGCTGAACAAAGTCCGCGGCCGCAACGGTTCATGGACGGCCTGCTGCCCGGCTCACGACGACAAGGGGCCGAGCCTTGCGGTGCGTGAGTTGCCCGACGGTCGGGTGCTGGTTCACTGCTTCGCCGGGTGCGAAACCGAATCGGTTCTCGGTTCGGTTGGCATGGACATGACCGACCTGTTCCCGCCGGAGGAGAAGCGGCGCGACTATGGCCACGGCAAGCCCAGCGTGAAGCCCGCGTTCTATGCCAGCGACCTCATGCGTGTGATCGCGTTCGAGGCCCTCGTGGTGCAGATCGTGGCTTTCGACATCGCCAACGGCAAGCGGCCGAGCGAAGAGGATCAAAAGCGAATGTTGGTGGCATATCAGCGAATTGATGAAGCGATGAGGTACGCAAATGTCTAGTTTGACTTATGTGAACACAGTTGAGCAGCGAGCACGCGCCCTTGATGAGGCCCGCAGGATCCGTCTGCTGAAGGCCGAGGAGATCGACACCGCCAAGTATTTGAAGGCCAACGATGTGACCCATAAGGTTCACGAGGCCGAGATGTGGCTGGACGAGATGCGGGACGAACTGGGTCAGGCTGCCAAGCGTGACGAGGGATTCCCGATGCCTTGGTCGAAGACCCAGAACAGTTTCAAGTTCCGACCGGGTGAGGTGACCCTGTACGCCGGATCAAACGGTGGAGGCAAGTCCTTGATCACTGGCCAGATCGCCCTCGGTCTGGTGAAGTACAAGCAGCCGATCTGCATTGCATCGTTCGAGATGAAGCCCAAGCGAACGCTGTATCGGATGCTGCGTCAGTTTGCTGGCGAGAACATCGACTTCCCCAAGTTCATGGACAAGGCCAAGTACATCGGTGGTCTGCTCGACCGCTTTCGAATGTTCGCTGATGGCCGCCTGTTCCTGTACGACCAGCAGGGCACTACGAACTCGCAGCAGGTGATCGCCATGGCCCGGTTCTGCGCCGTCGAGTTGGGCATCAAGCACATCTTCATCGACAGCCTGATGAAGTGCGTGGCCGGTGAGGACGACTACAACGCTCAGAAATTCTTCGTCGATGAGATGACCGCAGTGGCCCGCGATCATGGTGTACACATTCACCTGATCCATCACATCCGCAAGTTGCAAAGCGAAGAGATTCAGCCCAACAAAAACGACATCAAAGGCACTGGCGCAATCGCCGATCAGGTTGACAATGTTTTGCTGATGTGGCGCAACAAAAAGAAGGAGCACAAGGCGCAGTCTGGTGTTGCGGTTGACGACAAGGATCCAGACGCCATGCTGATGTGCGAGAAGCAGCGAAACGGTGAGGCCGAGGACTGGTTCAGTCTCTGGTACGACAAGGAGAGCCAGCAGTTCGTGGAGATGCCGGGCGCTGTGCCAATTTCATTCGACGACAAGGGAAGATTCTGATGGAAGGAGAGGGTGAAGATGAACATCGCCACCGTTGTCTCGTTCGATGGGTCATCAAAAAGCGCATTGAAGATCGTGATGCTGCACACCGATGGCTCACAGGTTACCGTGACCACACTGGCCGACATCACAAGGGATGGAATGAACTTCATCCGAACTCACGGCTGGAGCGAGATGTTCGAGACCAGTGGAGCAAGGGCAATCGTGGAGAGTGGGGCGATTGGCGCTGAATGCCCGCCCTGCAATCAAGACTGTATTCAAGGGCGTGAATGCCCAGCAAGGAGAAGCAAATGAGCAAGGTAGAACTGTCAGATTTCCAGAAACGATTCCTGCTTGGGCAGGGCGCTGGCCAGACCCTTTTCACCGAGAAGGAGTTCACCGAAGCCCTGGCCCAGGCTAAGGCCGAGATCATGGCCATTGCCATTCAAACCAGCAAGCAGGCAATCTTCATCGAGCGCGAGGCTTGTGCTGAGTTGGTGATGCAGGAGGCCGACAAGGTTGAGCGGGGTGGCAAGCCGCAACTGGCTGAGGTGCTGCGCGTGGTCGCAGACAAGATCATCAACCGCATCCCGAGCCAGCGCCAATGATTGAAGTCACTCTGCCCTGGCCGCCGACGGTCAACACTTACTGGCGCGTGTTCAACGGCCGCTCGATCCTGAGCGAGAAGGGCCGCGAGTACCGCAAGGCGGTCGCAGATCAGGTGCTGATCCAGCGGGCTGCCAAGCACTTCGAGAAACCCCTGCGGGTGGAGATCGAAGCGTTCCGGCCAGACCGCAGGCGCAGGGATTTGGACAACCTGCTCAAGGCGGTGCTGGACGGGCTGGCGCACGCCGGTGTGTTCGAGGACGACGAGCAGATCCAAGACCTGCGAATCTACTGGGCACCGGTGATCGGCGGGATGGTCAAGGTACGAATTGAGGTGATCGAATGAATGAAAAAACGCCGATACGGTGGACATGGTTCACAACAACAAAGGGAACTGTCGGAATAGTCGAGGCCCGCACAGAGGCTGGAGACATTGAGTTCCGCATCTGCCCGGTCGATGGATTTATGGAAAAGATGGATGTCTTGCAGGTGGTGGCGTGGGGCGCAAAGTTCCCAGATGCCGCAGGTAGGGCTTTGCTTGGGCCGTCCGAATGAACCCCGAGCCAGAACTCAGAGACATCTACGCCATGTTTGCGATGTCTGCGCTGATGACGCGCAACGCCAACATGGATGCAAGGAGCATCGCGGCGGCCGCCTTTGATCAGGCTGACGCAATGTTGTGGCAACGAGAAAAAGGAGAAAGTGATGTTGACAAGAGAAGAGCAGCAGCGAGTAATCGACGAGGTCAAAAAAATGATCCGTCAAGACAGGCAGCGGTTGACCCGATTGCAGAAGGGCACCATGAGTGAGAAGGCATCGAAGGAGTGGGAAGACCGCGACTTCGACAACCTGCAAGACCTTCTGAAGGAGATCGGATGATGGAGAACCCAGAACTGGCCATTGAGTACATCTTCAAGCATGGCAAGCGCTACGCCAAGGCCAAGGCCGAGCGGATCTACCTTGAGGAATATCGCAAGTCCCTTAAGGCCATCATCATGAAGCGATCACTGGAGAACGCGGTCAACGCGCAGGAGCGTGAGGCGTACTCAGATCCCGAGTATGTAGACCTGCTCAAGGGTCTGAAGGCCGCCGTAGAGGTCGAAGAGGAGATCCGCTGGGGCCTTGTAGCGGCCCAGGCCCGCATCGAGGTGTGGCGCTCGATGGAGGCCACCAACCGCGCCGAAGGTAAAGCAACTCTGTGAGGAGATGAACATGACAGCGAAGATTGGAAAGAAGAAGTTCGTGCTGGTGGCCGACATGGAGCCGGTGAAGAAGGGCCAGACCCATACCACCCCGTGGGGCAAGGTCTGGACGCACGGCTCAGATGTGATGGCGACATGGAAGCGACACGGTTTCAAGCCGCCCACCGAGTACCGCAACGACTACCGGTTCAAGATCAACCGGGAGGGCGGCGCAAATGATTGACGACCCAGAAGAAGAGGCATGGATTGAGATGGAGAAACCACAGATTGAACAGTTGCCGCGCCCGGTGAAGTCCTTCGAGGATGCGCTCAACGACTACCTCGATAACCCGGGCGCACCACGCACGGCCAGCGACGAGGAGGTGCGCCGTCACTTCCAAGCGGGCTGGGTGGCGGCGATCCGCAACGAGTGGGCCAAGGAAAGGAACGACTGATGACCACAGTGGCATGGGATGGAAAGAATGTGGCCTGTGACACCTTGAGAACTGATGGCTGGGGACTCAAGCAGTACGAGCCATGCAAGGTGATGAGGGGCAAGGATTTTCTACTGGGCGGGGCGGGAGATTGGCCGCTGATCCTGAAGTACCAGCGCAAGGTGGCCAACATGACGGCCGCCGAGGTGATTGAACTTGGGTATCCGGACTTCAAGGAAAAGGAGAACGACCCCTCGCTCCTTTTGGTCATCAAGGATGCGGCATATCACCACGGCACTGGCGTCTGGATGCGAATCGGTCTGCCCTTCTATGCCATCGGGTCTGGGCGCGACTTTGCGATTATGGCCATGTATCTTGGCAAAAGCGCCTACGAGGCGGTTGAGTTGACTTGTGAGTTCAACAACGACACCTCAAAACCCGTCATTGAGTGGAAGTTGCCGAAATGACCACGCTGGCTGAGAAAAAACACCTTGGCCGCGTGGCCGAACTGGGCTGCGCGGTCTGCCGCCGCATGGGTCACCCGGGCACCCCGGCGGAGATCCACCACCTGAGGGCCGGAACGGGGGCTGGAAGGCGCTCCAGCCACTGGGAGGTCATCCCACTATGTCCAGAGCACCACAGGGGCAAGACGGGCCTGCACGGCCTGGGCACGAAGGGGTTCCCCAAGCATTGGGGGTTCGACGAGCGAGACCTGCTCCGAGATACCGCCGCCCTGCTGGAGGAGCAGTACGGCCCCCTGCCGCCACAACTAAAGACCTTCATTTCTGTGGGGGCTTGACACACCCCCTCAGGTTTCACATAGAATTACACCAACGCGATCAATTCGATAGCGTCTAACAGCGAAAGGAAGCGAACATGAACACCATCACCACCAACGCCCCCAGCAACATCGACCGCCTCGGTCAACTGCTGGCCCAGATCGCCGACCTCACCAAGGAGGCCGACGCGATCAAGGACGGCCTCAAGGACGAGGCCAACCTGAGCGGCGCCAAAGAGTTCCTCGGCGACCTGTTCCGCGCCGCCTACATCGAGACCAACCGTTCGACGGTTGACTGGAAGGGCGTGGCCAAGGCCATGAACATCCCGGCGGAACTGATCGCAGAGCACACCAAGACCGCCGCTGTGTTCAGCATCAAGGTCACCAGCAAGTAAACCCCGGGGGCTTCGGCCCCCATCAACAGCGAAAGGAAAGCGAAATGAAACTCATAATGACACGCGAAGAGGTTGAGGCCCTGTTGATCAACACGATCAACCAGAAACTTGGAACCGAGTTCAACAAGTGCGAGATCGAGACCTACCGGTATGCCAGCGATTTCGCGGTGCTGTCGGTCGAGGAGCCACCCAAAGCCGAGGAGAACTGAGATGTGGTTCACCTCATCCTGTGGCCGCATCGAGATCCAGATGACGCTGGAGCAGGCCAAGTCCTGCACGCACCCCGGCCCGTGCGACGCTGATGTGCTGGCGCTGTCCAACGAGCGCAAGATCCGCAAGCAACTGGAGGCCATCGACCCGGCCATCCTGCGGCAGGAGTTGAGCGAGTACGGCGCATGGGATAAGGTTGAACTGGCCAACCACGCAGAGAACCTTCAGCGCATCCTCTGGATCGCCGCCGGAGACATCACAGAACGCCACTGGAGCGGGCCATGAGCGAGCAATTCGATATGTTCGACAACGAGGGCGCATGGCTGGCAAAAATGCGCCACAACTGGAATAAATCGATTGAGGCCGATGGCTCCTTTTGCCCTTGTTGCGGCAAGTGGGGCAAGGTCTACAAGATCAAGTTGAGCCAGCACCTTGCGCTGTGCCTGCGTTGGATATCCATCAGCGGAGACGGCGACGGTTGGGTTGATGTGCAGAACAAGGCGCCCCGCTGGATGCTCAAGAGCAAAACCTACCCGCTGCTGGAGCACTGGGGCTTGGTCGAATCGCAGTCCAAGCGATCAGGCATCTGGAGGGCAACGCTCAAAGGTCAGGACTTCATCGGTGGGTCTGTGGCCATGCCCTCAGCGGTTCACATTTACGACAACAAGGTCTGGGGGTTTGAGTCTCAAGAGGTGTCGTTTCGTGGTTGTTTTGGCAAGCACTTTGACTTTGAAGAAATGATGTCTGACCAGTTCCGCTGGGCCAACCTAAGGGGGAAAAAAGATGACTGACGCATTCAGCAAGGAAGACCAAAACTACATCGCTGGGTTTGATGACGGGTGCAACTACATCCTCCACGAGATCGGGCGGTACATCCGAGATGCCACCAGTCACGACGCAATCGTGCTTGATCAACTGCTGACGCACCTCAAGCACGCCCCTAGGGAAACCACTTAGTAAAAAGGGGCTTGCGTGGTGCCCGTGAGTTTCATGTAGAATTACACCATCGACACCACGGTGGTGCCGACCAACAGCGAAGGACAGCGAAATGAACAAGTATGCAAACCACTACGGCTACAGCGATGTGTACCCCTTCGAGGTGGTGCGCGTGATCAGCGACAAGACCATCGAAGTGCGCGAGATGGACGCCGAGCGCGATGAGTCCGTGAAACTCGAATGGCTGCCCGGCGGCTTTGCTGGTCACTGCGTGAACCAGCGCGATCAGAAGTGGTTCATCACCAGCAACGAATCCAACCCGGTGATCCGCCTGCGCCTGAACAAGAAGGGCTGGCAAGACAAGCATGGCCGCCGCTTCGGTCTGAGCGACCAGCCCGTGCGCTTCTACGACTACAACTTCTGATCAGGGGGACGCCATGTACATCGCAGAAATCGAATCCCGCGTGGCAGGCATCCCCTGCCTCATCGGTGTCATTGACTGGGAGGCGTATGTCCCCGCGTACACCAGCGGGCCGCCTGACCGCTGCTACCCCTCCGAGGGCGGCTGCGGTTCGTGGGAGGTGCTCGACCGCCGTGGCCGCAAGGCCCCGTGGCTGGAGCGCAAGATGACCTCCGCCGACGAGCGCCGCATCGAGCAGGATGTCTTCGACGCCATGGAAAACAAGGCCGACGATTGGTATTGACACGGCCCCCGAAATATCAGGTACACTTACACCATCATCAACAGCGAACGGAGCGAATCATGACCCAAGACCTTCAAGCCCAGATCAAGACCACCGAGGCATATCAGTCGGTGTTCATCGACAAGTACGACGACGGCGAGATGTGGCTGTCGATTCAATTGGCTGGTGGCGGCGCTCACACAGTGCTGACATTCGATCAGGCCCGCGAGATGATCGCGGCCATGAACCGCGTGCTGGCCACCGAGAAGGTGGCGGTATGACCGAAGACGATCTGGCCAAGACTTACGAGCAGGCGTGCCAGAACGCCATCATCCATGGGACAGGATTCGTCAGGATTGCGATGACAGGCAACGGCGGGCTGGAGTTGTCGGTGGTAGATCCTGAGGACTATCGGTTTATCCAGCGCACCTGCCCGCCTTGCGACCAACTGTGCCAGCAGGGGCGAGACTGCCCCGCCCGGCGGATGCCGCTCTTTGACGACTGGGGCCAGAAGTGACCCCGCTCATTCAAGAGTTCGTCGCGGCCAACCCTGAGGACGCTATCAACCATCACTGGTTCGACATGACAGCCGCCTACAGGCACGAGCAGGCCATCAGCGGCGAGGTTCTATCCCGGCCCCTGCCGTACCCCAAGACGGCGCTGGTGTGCGCCTACGAGGGCAAGAAGGCCCTGATCTTCGTGAGCCGCTCCGGTGAACTCACTGGCGTGGCTGGGGTGCAATTCGACGGCAAGCGATATCACGACATCGCCGGGTTCATGTACCTCGTGGACGACGAGGGGATCAAGGTCAGGCATCGAGACGGCACGCCGTTCGACTACCGAACCAGCCACGCCACTGGGGTGCTGGCATTCATCGCGGCCTTCCTTGAGTCTCTGGAGGCCAGCCCGGCCACGGGTCACCTGCCGGTGAAGCGAGCCAACCACGAGAAGAAGATCCGGCAGGGCAAGGTTCCGGTGTACGACTGGAAGACCGTGGTTATCGAGCCGACCAAGCCCAAGGGCGAGGATCAGGGCGGCACCCATGCCAGCCCGCGATGGCACGAGCGCCGTGGCCACTGGCGAACCATGAAGAAGACCGGCAAGAAGGTCTGGGTCAAGAACTGCGAGGTGGGCGACAAGACCATTGGAGCGGTGTTCCACGACTACAAACTCAAGGAGAAGAACACATGACCGATAGAGAGATCATGCAACAGGCTCTGGATGCGCTGGAGGAAGGGCTGACCAGCAAGGAGTGGCGCGAACTTATTGCCGCCCTGCGCGAGAGACTGGCGCAGCCAGATCGCATCCAACTGACCGTCCGGGACTTTGTTGTCACCGTGGGCGGGATTGAAGACGCGGTGGGTACACCGATGTACTGGGCTGAGTGGCCGAACAAGGAGCAGCCATGACTGACAGAGAACTAATGCAGCAGGCGTTGGAGGCGCTGGAAGTAGCGACAACGCCGTTGGCGAAGGACAGGCAGGCAGTGCTGCGGTCACAGGCAGCCCTGCGCTCCCGGCTGGCGCAGCCCAACGAGTTTCAACCTGACTGGGACGCTATGGCGGTGATGGTAGCGGAACAGCAGCGCATGGCAAAGCGCATAGCGGAGTTGGAGGCGCAGCCAGAGCAGGAGCCGGTGGCGTTGGTAATTGATGGTGTTTTAGTTAAGTCAGAACTGCCAGAAAAGTACACAGGCCATCTATACACCGCCCCAGCACAGCGCAAGCCGCTGACGGTAGACGCGATTAGACGGATTGAATTGACCGTCCACGGTTACACACGCCAGCCGTTTGATGTGAAAGCGTTTGCCCGAGCCATTGAAGCCGCCCACGGCATAAAGGAGAACACATGAACAAGCAAGAGATTGACGACATGATGCGTCACCTACCCAGCCAGCAGCCGCAGGTGGATGTTGCGGGCGAGATACTGGCAGGGTTGGCCTTTACCCTCTTCCTCGTTATGATTTGCCTACTTTGAAGCGAATCGATAGCGAACCTATACCGATTTGAAAGCGAACCAAAACCGATTCGGTAAGCAAGGG
>Ga0222712_10003722_pt1 | contig 16389 bp, 13 predicted proteins | sample C33_657DmetaG_FD_165043 | JGI IMG/M metagenome (GOLD analysis project Ga0222712, IMG submission 165043) | Estuarine water microbial communities from San Francisco Bay, California, United States - C33_657D | ecosystem: Environmental > Aquatic > Marine > Unclassified | place: USA: California...
ACCAGTCGATTTCATTTCTGGACCTAATTCCTTGCTGACGCCAGGGAATTTATCGAAACTGAACACAGGTTCCTTGATCGCAAATCCTTCCAATTTTTTCTCGTAGGTAAAATCAGTCAACTTATGCGTTCCCATCATGATCTTGGTCGCAATGTTGAGATAAGGAATTTGATAGGCTTTTGCAATGAATGGCGTTGTCCTTGAAGCACGTGGGTTGGCCTCGATCACAAATACCTGGCCTTTCTTGATGGCAAATTGTATGTTGATCAATCCCCTGATATCAAGAGCCCTTGCAATTTTTTCTGCATAGAACTCCATGGTGGTCACCTCAAGTGGCGTAAGGTTGAAGGCGGGAAGCACGGCATTGCTGTCTCCACTGTGAATGCCCGCTGGTTCAATATGCTCCATCACTCCCATGACATGGAAGTTTTCTCCATCGAAAATCCCATCAATTTCTGCTTCTTGGCAACGGTCAAGGAAATGGTCAATCAGGATCTTGTTGTCAGGCAAATGCTTGAGTAGGCTTACCACAGCGGACTCCAGCTCGTCATCGTTGATGACAATGCGCATTCTTTGTCCACCCAAAACATAAGAAGGTCTGACCAACACGGGGTATCCCACCGTTTTGGCTACTTCAACCGCTTCATCAACTGTATTCGCAGTTCCGTAGTTTGGATAAGGAATTTCAAGGCTTTTTAACATGTCACTGAATCGGCCACGGTCTTCGGCAATGTCCATGTTGTCAAAGGATGTGCCTATAATCTTGATGCCTTTCTTGTGCAGTTTTTCTGCCAATTTCAGTGCAGTTTGTCCACCCAATTGTACGATAACGCCTTCTGGCTTTTCATATTCAATCAATTCCCAGAGGTGTTCCCAATACACGGGTTCAAAATAGAGTTTATCGGCAATATCAAAATCGGTGGAAACGGTTTCAGGATTGCAATTGACCATGATGGCCTCAAATCCACATTCTTTGATGGCAAGCAAACCATGAACACAACAATAATCAAACTCAATGCCCTGGCCAATCCGGTTGGGGCCTGAGCCCAGTACGATGATTTTTTTCTTGTTGCTTATCTTGCTTTCGTTGGTGCCATTGTTTTCAAAACTGCTATAGAAATAAGGCGTTTTGGCTTCAAATTCTGCAGAGCAGGTATCCACCATTTTGTATACCCTGGTGATGCCGGCAGCCTTTCTTTTTTCATAGACAGCATCCTCAGTACCATCTTGCATGATCTTGCAAATCTGCTCATCGCTGAAGCCATGGTGTTTTGCTTTTTTGATCAATTCAATGGGCAGTGAATCAAATTTATATTTGGCAATTTCTTTCTCTACATCAACGATTTTTTGGATCTCATATATGAACCACCTGTCTATCAAAGTTGCCTGACAAATGGATTTTACGCTGATGCCCATCATCAGAGCATCTTTGATGCGGAATATCCTGTCCCATTTGGGCGTCTTCAGGTATTCCAAAATCTCATTGGCATGCATCATGCTCTTGCCATAGTATCCCAATCCGACTGCATTGTTTTCAAGGCTTTGACAGGCCTTTTGGATGGCTTCGGTAAAGCTTCTTCCAATAGACATTACTTCACCTACAGATTTCATCTGAAGACCAAGGGTATCATTGGCCCCTTTGAACTTGTCAAAATTCCATCTTGGAACCTTCACGATGACATAGTCCAGAGCAGGTTCAAAATATGCTGAGGTGGTTTGTGTAATTTGATTTTTCAATTCGTCAAGGCTGTAGCCCAGTGCAAGTTTTGCAGCAATTTTGGCAATGGGATATCCAGTTGCTTTGGATGCCAGGGCAGAAGAGCGGCTTACGCGCGGGTTGATCTCAATGGCGATGATTTCCTCTGTTTCAGGATTCAGGGCAAACTGAACGTTGCAACCACCGGCAAAATTGCCGAGGTCACGCATCATCCTGATGGCAGTATTCCTCATCAACTGAAAGGCCGTATCGCTAAGGGTCATTGCAGGTGCTACCGTAATGGAATCTCCTGTATGTACCCCCATGGGGTCAAAGTTCTCTACTGTACAGATGATGGCTACATTGTCCTTGGAATCCCTCAGCAATTCAAGCTCGTATTCTTTCCATCCCAACACTGCTTTCTCTACCAGTACCTCGTGAATCGGAGAGGCGGAAAGGCCACGATTCAAAGCCTCATCCAGGAATTCTTTGCTGTGCACAAAGCCGCCACCGGTTCCACCCAAAGTGAAAGAGGGCCTGATGACCAGCGGGAAGCCTATTTCCTGTGCAAACTCTTTTCCTTCCAAAAACGAGTTCGCTGTTCTTGCAGGCGCTACCTGGATGCCCATGCGGATCATCCACTGCCTGAACAGTTCCCTGTCCTCGGCTTTGTCAATGGCCTTTATGTCTACTCCAATCAGTTTTACATTGTATTTTTCCCAAATCCCCAGTTCAGCGGCCTCTTTGGCCAGGTTCAGGGCTGTTTGTCCTCCCATGGTAGCCAATACAGCATCAATCTGGTTTTCTTGAAGAATCTGTTCGATGCTTTCTGTATTCAAAGGCAACAGGTAAACCTTATCAGCCATCATAGGGTCGGTCATGATCGTTGCCGGATTGGAATTGATCAGGATCACCTTGATGCCCTCTTCGCGGAGACTTCTGGCAGCCTGGGTACCTGAATAGTCGAATTCACAGGCCTGTCCGATGATGATGGGTCCTGAACCGATGATGAGTACTGAATGAATCGAAGCGTCTTTTGGCATGAGATGGACTTGAGATTATTGGTTAATGGGCATAAAAAAACCGGGATGTACCCGGGGGGCAAAGGTAATGTTTGGACATAACTTTGCGAAGGAAATATTCAGATATTCAGCAAGATTGCTCTTTCTGTTGAAACTTGGTGGGAAATTCAGGCCTGGTTATGGTAGGCGGCCATTTCAAAGTCTTCCACAACAGCAGTTTTGCCCATGTCTGGGAACCTTACTGCATCATTCATGGAATCATTTTCCCTTTTTTTGCTGATGCCAACAATGGCGGCCAACGCGGCCCAGACCATTACGATTTTTGTGATGATGTATTTCATGTTGATGGTACTGTTTTATAGACAACAAAAGATGCCAATATGTTGTATGACCTCATTGATTTTTTTTAGAATCTCTTCAGGGCAGTAGCTTTGCACCATGAGGTGCTTATTGTTTATCTATGTTTGTAGTCTGTTTGTTGTTGCCAATGCTCTTGCACAGCCTCCCGGCGGATTGAATTATTTCTCCTATCCCTTGTCCATCAAACCCAAGCTCAACGCCAATTTCGGGGAAATGAGGAACAACCATTTTCACATGGGGCTGGATCTTTCAACGGAGGGCAGGGAAAACCTCCCCATCCTGGCTCCGGCAGATGGGTATCTTGCCCGGATTAAAATTGAGACAGGGGGATTTGGCCGGGCCTTGTACATCAACCATCCCAACGGAACCACGACGCTCTATGCCCACATGAACCGGTTCATTCCGGCGGCAGAACAGTTCCTCAAGGCAAAACAATATGATCAGCAAACCTGGAAGATTGATGTAAACCTTCCTCCTGATCTCATTCCGCTAAAAAAAGGTCAGTTGATAGGGTACAGTGGCAATACAGGTGCTTCTCAAGGTCCTCATGTGCATTTTGAGATCAGGGATACAAAAACCGAAAACTGCCTGAATCCTTTGCTGTACAGGTTTCCTTTGCAGGATGTGACCCCTCCTGATGTTTACCGGCTTGTTTTTTATGACCGGGACAAAAGTATTTTTGAGCAATCACCAGTTCCTTTTAGCCTTGTCAGGATGGGAAATGAATTCAAGCCATTGGGTATGGTGGAACTGCCTTTCGACAGGGCCTTCATTGCGATTCAGGCTACAGACAGGATGACAGGGATTCCCAATCCCAATGGGTTTTTCAGCGCATCCTTGCTCAAGCACGGTGAAATGATTTCAAGCTTTGAAATGGATAACATAGGGTATGATAAAACCCGGTACCTCAATGGCCACATCGATTACCCCACCAGAGCCAAAGGAGGCGGCTACTACCAGATGCTCTTCCCTCCGAAAGGATATGCAGTAGACATGTACAAGCCCACCGATGCAGACATAGATCATATCCGGGTTTCTTCTGCCCCCGAAGTCTATAGCATCAAGGTGACGGATGCCTATGGGAACAGTTCCTATGTGGAATTCAAGGTCGTCAGAAAACCCGGTGAAAGAGCTGCGAATGTTTTTCCAGGAGAGTTGATGGAGCCCAATGCCCTGAATGTATACGAAGATGAAAACATCCAGTTCGTTTTCAAGGAAGATGCATTTTATGATGCTTTCCATTTTTCTGTGCAATCATTTTACGCCAACAGTGCTGCGGAACTTTCTTCTGTTTATCAATCACTTCCCGCCGATATCCCCGTTCAATCTTATTTCACCACCCGCCTCAAACCCAATCGGAACAACCTGTTGGTGAACAAGGACAGGGTGGTCATGAAAAGAACCTACAAGGCAAAAACAGAAATCAAGAAGGCGGTGGAAGAGAAGGGCTGGTTCGCAGCCCAGTTCCGTGATTTTGGCTATTTCCAGTTGCTGGAAGATCTTCAGCCACCGACCCTATCTTCCTCCCTCCAATCAGGAGCAACAGTCCGGACAGGGTCTAGGATTGTTTTTGACGTTGCAGACAACAATAAAATCATCAAAGCATTCAATGGCAGTGTTGATGGGCAGTGGCTCATGTTTCAGCCTTCAGGCAGTCGATTTGTCTACACTGTAGATGAACATTTTCCTGTTGGTGAACATAAGCTTTCAGTTGTTGTTTATGATGAAGCGGGAAATAATACGACCCGCGAATACATCATCAAACGCAACTAATTCAACAGCATGGCACTTATCGAAGGCAAAAAAGCACCTGCATTCACAGCAGTGGACCAGGACGGACAGAAAATCAAGCTTGCAGATTTCAAAGGCAAAAAGCTCGCGCTCTATTTTTACCCCAAGGATGCTACCAGTACCTGCACGGTGCAGGCTTGCAACCTCAGGGATGGTTTCAAGGAGCTCAGCAAAAAAGGGATTGAAGTAGTCGGAGTAAGTCCAGACGATGAGAAATCACACCTCAAGTTCATCGCCAAGCAGGCCCTGCCTTTTCGCCTCATCGCTGATACAGACAAAGCCATCTGTGAAAAATTTGGGGTTTGGGCAGAGAAATCCATGTATGGAAAAAAATACATGGGCGTATTGCGCACCACTTTCCTGATTGATGAAAACGGGGTATTGGTCAAGATCATTGACAAGCCGAAGGTGAAAGAGCATGCCAAAGAGATTGCGGCGGAATTTGGATTATGATAACCAGGTGATTTCTCCAAAGAGAATGCGCTCTTCCACTCCCTGCATGATAAGGAGTTGTCCATTTTTATCTACTCCTTTGACTTTTGCCTGGAACATGATGTTGTTTCTTTTGAAATGAACCAACTCATCAATTTTATAAAGCTGTTCATTGTAGGAAGATAGCAGCTGGTCAAAAGGACTGTTTTCAAGCATTGAGAACCGGCGCTCAAGATGATCGCAGAGTTTTTTGGCAAGTGTGATTGGGTCAAATGTCTTTCCGGTGATTTGTTTGAGTGAGACTGGTTTACCCTCCAATGCATCAAAAGTAGTCTGGTTGATATTGATGCCCATTCCAATGATGGCTTTGTCCCATCGGTCTGATTTAACCATGTTTTCAATCAGGATGCCTCCTGCCTTTCTGTCACGCCAGTAAATATCATTCGGCCATTTGATCCTGGTTTCATCTCCCGCGTAAGCGGAAAAAAAATCAAAACAGGCCAATGCTACTGCAACAGAAAGCTGAAACTGGTCCTTGAGCTGAAAGCCTGAGCAGTCTTTGACAACAGACAGGATGATGTTTTCACCGGGCTTGCTGTTCCAGGTTTTGGCCCTTTGGCCCTTGCCCTGGTACTGGTCTAGGGCAAAATAAGCTGCACCATCTGAAGTTCGTCCCAAACGGGCCTCATTCATGGCATGGTTATTGGTACTGTCAGTTGTGGGCAATATGTTAAATGGTTCGCCGGTCATGTTGCTCTCCGAAAGGATGGAAATTATCCTTATTTTTGGGCAAGTTACTTAAGGAACAATAAAAATAAATTCATTGGCATCAATATCCGAGTCAACAGCAACACGAAAGAGAGTTACAAGGTTAACCAGAAGCAGCAAGATCATGAAAGTGATCATCAATGCAATCCATGATAAAAAAGGGGAAAATGTGGTTTCCCTGGACCTCAGGAAGATTACAGAAGCGGTTTCAGATTTTTTTATTGTTTGTGAAGCATCGTCCACCGTTCAGGTAAGGGCCATTGCCGATTGGGTGGAGGCAGAAGTCAAAGCGGAATGCGATGAAAGGCCCTACAAGCATGAAGGGCACAGTGCTGGACAGTGGATATTGATCGATTACGTGAACGTAGTTGTTCATGTTTTCCTTGCGGAAACAAGAAAGTTCTATAAGTTAGAGGAAATGTGGAGCGATGGAGTAGCCGAAGAAGAGGCTGATCCCATCACTGAAACGCCCGCAAAGGCCACCAAGGCGGCAAAAACAACCAGAAAGACAACAAAGAAATAAAGTGCTCATATGAACCAGGAAGACAACAGCAGCGAAAAGCGTTCCAACCCTTTCAGTGCATTCAAACGAAACAAGGCATCTGGGGGAAATGGTCCATCGTCCAAAGGACCGAAATTCAGTTTTTACTGGATATACGTGATCGCAGCGGTCATGTTGATCGGCTACCAGGTGATGAGGGGCGTTAATCCGGATGCCCGCAACATCACAGAGTTGGAGTTCAAGCAGAAAATGTTGGTGAACAATGATGTTCAGAAACTTGAGCCTGTAAAGAACAAGGGGGTTATCAGGGTATACATCAAAAAGGACAGCCTTGCCAAGCCTGCATATCAGCAATTGTTGGGTGATAAGTTGAAATATGCCCAGGCATCCAAGGGACCTCATTTCCAGTTCAGCTATTCAAAAGTGGACGATTACCAGGAGAACCTGGATAAATATTTTACCGCCAATCCTCAGGTAGAACCCGTGCCTGTTGATCCTGTGAGCGATCCGGAATTCTTTGGACCATTGCTCAATGTGCTTTTCCCGTTGCTGATGTTTGGACTGCTTTTCGTGTTGATGATGCGGAAGATGGGTGGTGGAGCTGGCGGCGGCGGTGGCGGCGGTGGTATTTTCAATATTGGAAAATCGAAAGCCCAGCTGTTTGACAAGGGCACCAAGGTCAATATCACTTTTCAGGATGTTGCAGGTCTTGATGAGGCCAAGCAGGAAGTGATGGAAATTGTTGACTTCCTCAAACATCCTAAAAAATATACGGCCCTTGGTGGAAAAATCCCCAAAGGTGCCTTGCTTGTTGGCCCTCCAGGTACTGGTAAGACGTTGTTGGCAAAGGCCATGGCTGGTGAGGCCCAGGTGCCATTCTTCTCCATGTCTGGATCTGATTTTGTAGAAATGTTCGTGGGCGTGGGTGCAAGCAGGGTACGTGACCTCTTCAAACAGGCCAGGGAAAAAGCACCTTGTATCATCTTTATTGACGAGATCGATGCCATCGGACGTGCCCGTGGAAAGAACATGATGATGAGCAATGATGAGCGTGAAAATACCCTCAATCAATTGTTGGTGGAAATGGATGGTTTTGGCGGTGACAGTGGCATCATCATCCTTGCTGCAACCAATCGTCCTGATGTACTGGACAGTGCACTGTTGAGGCCAGGCAGGTTTGACAGGCAAATCAGCATTGACAAGCCCGATGTCAAAGGGCGTGAAACCATTTTCCTTGTGCACCTGAAGCCCATCAAACATTCAGAAAAACTGGACATTCACAAGCTGGCCGAGCAGACGCCCGGATTTGCAGGTGCAGACATTGCGAATGTATGCAATGAGGCGGCGCTTATCGCCGCCAGGAAAGGCAAGGATCAGGTAGACATGGATGATTTCCAGGACGCCATTGACAGGGTAATCGGTGGGTTGGAAAAAAAGAACAAGATCATTCTTCCAGAAGAGAAGAAAATCATTGCCTACCATGAGGCAGGCCATGCTGTATGCGGATGGTTCCTCGAGCATGCTTATCCATTGTTGAAAGTGACCATTGTTCCCCGTGGAGTGGCTGCACTCGGATATGCACAATACACACCCAAAGAGCAGTACCTCTACAATACCGAACAATTGACAGATCAGATGTGCATGACCTTGGGCGGCAGGGCCAGCGAACAAATCTTCTTCGGAAAGATCTCCACTGGTGCGCAAAATGATCTGCAGCAGGTAACCAAAATGTCTTACGCAATGGTTACTGTCTACGGCATGAGCGATAAGGTCGGAAATGTGAGTTTCTATGATCCCGCACAGGAAAGCACTTTTACCAAGCCTTACAGCGAAGAAACAGGAAAAATCATTGACAGTGAGGTAAGGGTCTTGGTGGATCAGGCATACAAGCGCACCATTGAATTACTTACCGAAAAGAAAGCGGAAGTTGAAAAGATTGCCCTGGCCTTGTTGGACCGTGAAGTGCTTCACCAGCAAGACGTGGAAGACCTGATTGGCAAACGCCCTTACGAAGAGAAGAAAATATTCGCAACAGAATCTGCACCCGCGGTAGACGAGCAGCCTGCAGCTGAGGTTATCGAAACAGCAACACCTGCAGTTGATTCAACTGAGAAGGAAGCAGAAGGAGAACAAAATCCTGCATAGGCATGGAGGCATCTACAGGAAAAGAAGGCATACTGAAGAATATCCGGAAAGCGCTGACACAATCAGTAGATCAGCCTTTTCCAGGAATTGACAAGCTCAATTTTGCTTTTGATCAGACAAACGATGACCTTTCGGTATTGTTTGCTGAGAAATTCAGTGCTCTCCTTGGTAAATTTTCTTTTTGTGCCAATGAGGAAGACCTGGTCAATCAGATCAGGGAGCTCGTGACAGACAGGGGATGGACTGAGGTTCATTGCGCGGATGAGAACATCAAAACTGCTTTGTCTTCATTTGGTTTTCCTGCATTTTCTGAAAAGCCACTGGGAGATGCAGATGCTTCCATCACCAAATGTGAAGTACTGGTGGCCCGCACCGGTTCAATGGTGCTCAGCAGTACTGAGTCTTCCGGAAGGCTGACCAGTGTATACGCACCCGTGCACATCTGCATCGCAAAGACCAGCCAGCTGGTTTACGATATCAAAGATGCCCTTGTGTTCATGCAAAAAAAATACGGGGATCAGCTTCCTTCCATGATTTCTTTTGCCACCGGACCCAGCCGTACGGCTGATATCGAAAAAACCCTTGTTGTAGGCGTTCATGGCCCCAAGGAGGTATTTTGCTTTTTACTTGATAAATAGCCGCTGAACACAATTCCCAATAAGCAGTATCTTTGACCATGCAAATTCCTGCAGGAAAAAAGGTTTATTTTCTTTCCGATTTTCATCTCGGTGTCCCTGACCATGCATCTAGCCTTGTCAGGGAGAAAAAAATTGTTGCGTTTCTTGAACGGGCCAAGGCCGATGCTGCAACAATTTTTATTGTGGGGGATCTTTTTGATTTTTGGTTCGAATACAGGAAAGTTGTGCCCAAAGGCTTTGTGCGAATTTTAGGAAAACTTGCTGAATTGGCCGACTCCGGGATACCCGTTCATTTTTTTGTGGGCAATCACGACATGTGGATGTCTGGCTATTTTGAAAAGGAATTGAATATTCCTGTTTACCATGAATCCAGGGTTTTTGAATTCAATGGAAAGAAATTGCTGGTTGGACATGGTGATGGTCTTGGCCCTGGCGATCATGGGTACAAGACCATCAAAAAAGTTTTCAGAAATCCGATTTCAAAATTTCTTTTTGGATTGATTCCTCCTTTTTTTGGCATCTCACTGGCCGCCTATTTCAGCAAAAGCAGCAGGGCTTCTACTGGTGAAAGCGATGAAAAATTCCTGGGGGAGGAGAACGAGTGGCTGATACAATATTGCAGGGAAAAGCTCAAGGAACATGCGTTTGATTATTTCGTTTTTGGTCATCGCCATCTGCCTATCGATTTTCAGCTGAATGAAAAAAGTCGATACATCAATCTTGGGGATTGGATAAAGTACGATTCTTATGCAGTTTTTGATGGGACATCACTGGAACTGAAATTCAATTGACATGAAGATCCTTATTTTCATTGCAACGATGCTTGGTTGTTTGATCAATACTGGAATGACGCAGCAGCTTACTCTTGCAGAACATCCCAAATCAATCAAGGGTGATTTTTCTTACTGTATGCCAGATCAACTGGGCAATGTATTTGCGCTGAGCAGGTCAGGACAACTCAAGAAATACAATGCCAATCTTGACTCTATGGGTGTTTTCAATGATGTAAGGCGGTATGGAAAACTCTACAGCATTTCAGCAGACAATCCTTTGAGGAGTCTGCTTTATTTCAAGGAATACAGAATCATACTTGTGCTTGACAGGCTTATGCAAGTGGTCAATAAAATCGATATCCGAAAGGCAAATATCTTTCAGGCCCAGTCCATTGCACAGGGCTACGACAATACTATTTGGGTATTTGATGAGCAGGAAAGCAGGTTGAAAAAACTGGATCTGAATGGAAAGCTGTTGTTTGAAACGGCTGACCTTCGGCTGGTATTCAATGAAACCCTGAATCCCTCCACCATTTTTGATGCAGCAGGATTTGTATATGTGTATGATGACCAGAAAGGCTTGTTTATATTTGATTATTACGGGGCCCTGAAGAACCGCATCGCACTGATCGGCTGGACAGCTGTGCAGCCGCTGGGTAAAAATATCATTGGATTGAAAAATGGCAAGATCATGGTGTATACTCCTGGTGGCATAGACATAAAAGAATTGCAGTTACCAGCCAATATATCTAAAGGAGAACAATACAGGTTTACATCGGATGCTTTGTATGTGCGCGATAGTACTGGCATTTACCAATACGAATGGAATAAATAATATATCATGCAGGAGGTATTGAACAGGACATTTCTTGACAACAGCTTTAGGGATTACCTGATGGTATTCGGATTTATTCTCAGTGTACTTATCCTAAGAAAAGTAGCCAGTAAAAAAATCACAAGGTTGATTTTTTATGCCTTCAGAAAAATGGGCAGGAAAATCAATGAAAAAGAGTTTTTTGACTTGGTATTGGCATCCCTTGAAAATTTCATTTTTTTCTCAGCTACCTATGTTGCATTGAATAGCCTGAATTTCCCCAGGGAATTCGGCTTCAGGATCATGAAAATCAAATCCGATGTATTGCTGGACAGGATGGCTTCAGGTATATTGATCTATTTTTTCTTTCATACCCTGTTGCGGGTAACCGATTATCTCGCCATCGTCATGGAAAAAAAGGCGAGGGCTACAGAGGATTATAGCGACGACCAATTGATCATTTTTTTCAGAGAGTTTCTAAAGGTTATTTTGATCATTGTTTGCATCCTGGTGATGATCAGGTATGTATTCAACCAAGACATTACAAAGTTATTGGCCGGTTTGAGTATTGTGGGTGCTGCCATTGCACTGGCTGCAAAGGAAAGCATCGAAAACCTGATTGCTTCTTTTATCATTTTCTTTGACCGTCCGTTTACCGTTGGAGATTCCCTTAAAATCCAGCAGGTCAGCGGAACAGTTGAGAAAATCGGATTGAGAAGTACCCGGGTGAGAACTATCGATGGTACCTACATCACCATTCCCAACAAACAGATGGTGGATAGCGTGGTAGACAATTTCTCCCTGCGAAACAAGTGTCGTTTTGAACTGCTGTTGGCCCTGGATCCAAGGGCTACAGTTGATCAGTTAAAGCAGCTGCTAAAGGAGATGGATGAAAAATTGGTTTATCCTGAACTAGCGACCAAAACAATTTTGCTCAGTGAAATCCGCATCGATGCCTATATCATCACTATTGAATGCATCTCAGGTGTTATCAATACAACAGACCTCAATCTACTGAGGCAAAATGTCAATGTACAAGTGTTGGAATTGCTCGAAAAAAACGGAATAGCTGTGGCAGGAAAAGAACGGATGATCAATAATTTTCTACAATAGTCCTGCTTTTAGCTCCAGCAACATGGCGCGTATATTTTTGAGGCTTTCAATGGCTTCAAAACGTTCATTCACCTTTTTGCCACTTTTGATGAATGATTTTGCTCCGCTGATGGTGTATTTTCTTTCCTTCAGGAGGAAATAAATGAGCTTCAGGTTTTTTACATCATCGGGCCTGAAAAACCGGTCTCCTTTCCTGTTCTTTCTGGGCTTTAAGATGTCAAATTCGTTTTCCCAAAAACGGATCAGGGAGATGTTTACCCTGAACATAGCAGCTACTTCACCGATGGGATAATATTGTTTGCTATAGAGGATGCTGTCTTCCGGGATGTCCAACATGGCTATGTCTGTTATTTTCTTAACAGCTTGAGACCTGTCTTTTTTCCCCTTTTTCAATGCTGGTGCTGAGAAATCATCAACATCAATAGTTTGTATACTTGTACTAGACTCTTCAATCGAGGGCTCCTCCACCACCTGGACAGGAGGGGCAATTTTGTACGACTTCTTTTTTGACTCGGCAGGTTTACCGGTCAGTTTTATGGGATCACCGCCAAATAGGTCTAATTGCTGGAGCATTGTAGCGAAATTAGGAACTAATTTTTTTGAGTTGTGGCCGAGTTATGCACAAACTGGATCAATCAAATGACTGGTTGCGGGAGGCTGCCAGTTTCAGGATCTGCTGGTATTGTTCAGGAGTGAGGTCATTATAGAAGAAATAAATGGGGTCCAACCGCTTGCGTCCTTTGAAAACCTCATAGTGAAGATGGGAGCCGGTTGATTTCCCAGTGCTGCCAACATACCCGATGACTTCACCCCTTTTTACCCGTTGACCTCTTTTGGCCTTGATTCTAGACATATGGCCATAAAGGGTGCTGTATGAGTAGCCATGCTGTATGACAATGTGATTGCCATAGCCATTGCCGAGGTTGCCGGCTGTTTTCACCGTACCTTCTGCTGTTGCATAGATTGGTGTACCTTGAGGAGCGCTGAAATCCAGCCCTGGATGGAATTTGACCGTTTTGTAGACCGGGTCAATCCTGTAGCCAAAACCAGAAGACAGCCTGTTGAGGTCTCGGTTGCTCAAGGGTTGAATGGCGGGAGTGCTGGCAAGGAGCTTTTCCTTGTTCTTGATCATTTTCTCAATTTCCTTGTACGATTCTTCCTGGTTGGTAATCCTGTTGTAGATGATATTGAGTGTATTGAAAATGCCTTCTGTCATTTCGCTGTTCTCCATTCCGGCCACAAGCTGCAACTCCTTCTTGGATTCTAATTGCTTTGCTCTTGCGCTATCGGGAATGGGCGTGGCTTCAAATACTGATCTGTAGACTTCATTATCCCTTCTTTCCAGCAATTTTAGCCGTTCATCAATATCCCGGTAGCGGTCTGCATAGATCCTGTTGACCTCATCGGCTCTTTCAAGCTGTACTTTCAGCAGTTTTTCTTTTGGAGAGTCCACAAATCGGAAGGCGATGGCCACAATGATCAAACCGGTAACGATGGCTGTGGAAATGAAGGCCAATACCCTTAATAATGCCACCCTGAGTGGAACAACTTGCTTCTCATATCGAAGCGTGTGGGTATTATAATAATATTTGATCTTCTTCATCCGCTGCCCATCTTTTAAAAAATGTATTTTTGCTGGCCTGGCGAATTGCAAATATAAACCATTGATCCAAGATGGATCCGTATAAAAGGATTAAGAAATGACATCAGCGGAGATTAGAAATAGATTTTTGAAGTTTTTTGAAGGCAAAGGACACCATATTGTTTCCTCTGCACCCATTGTGTTAAAGGATGATCCCACCCTTTTGTTCACGAATGCAGGGATGAACCAGTTCAAGGATTATTTTCTGGGCAATAAGCCAGCACCGCATAAAAGGGTGGTGGATACCCAAAAATGCCTGCGTGTTAGTGGAAAACACAATGACCTGGAAGAGGTGGGTGTTGATACTTACCACCACACCATGTTTGAAATGCTGGGCAACTGGAGCTTTGGTGACTATTTCAAAAAAGAGGCCATTTCATGGAGCTGGGAGCTATTGACCGAGGAATATGGCATTGACAAGGACCGCTTGTATGCCACTGTTTTTGAAGGCGATACAAAAGAAAACATCCCCGCCTCAACCATCGCATTGGGTATTTGGAAAGAATTGCTGCCAGCAGATCATATTGTTTTTGGCAACAAGAAGGATAATTTCTGGGAAATGGGCGACACGGGTCCCTGTGGCCCATGCAGTGAGATCCATGTGGATTGCAGATCAGCGGAAGAAAGGGCAGCCGTGCCTGGCCACCTCCTGGTCAATAAAGACCATCCGCAGGTCATCGAGATCTGGAACAATGTATTCATCCAATACAACCGATTGAAAGACGGAACGCTGCAACCCCTTGCTGCCACCCATGTAGACACAGGGATGGGGCTTGAGCGCCTGGTCCGCGTTTTGCAAGGGAAGTCCTCCAATTATGATACCGATATTTTTTCAGGATCCATTCAGGCAACGGAACGCATTTCAGGAAAAAAATATACTGCCGGGGATTCAAAGCAGGATGTTGCTTTCAGGGTCTTGGCGGATCATATCCGGGCCATTGCCTTTACCATAGCTGATGGTCAGCTTCCATCAAATACAGGAGCAGGGTATGTCATCAGAAGAATTCTGCGCAGGGCTGTACGGTATTATTATTCCTATCTGGAGGTGAAAGAGCCCATGTTGCATCAATTGTTGCCAGGATTGGCTGAGCAATTCAAAGACGTATTTCCTGAACTGCAGGCCCAGTTGGGTTTCATCTCTAAAGTGGTGAAAGAAGAAGAGGAAACTTTCTTGCGCACCCTTGGAAAAGGATTGAAAAAGATGGATGATCTTCTTGAACTGGCAAAGCAATCCGGAACCATTGATGGCGCTGCGGCATTTGAATTGTATGATACCTATGGATTCCCCATTGACCTTACCCGATTGATCGCTTTGGAGCAGGCAGTGTTGGTAGACGAAGAAGGTTTTGAGCGTGAAATGCAGGTACAAAAAAACAGAAGCCGTGCTGCCACTGCATCTGATGTTGAAGATTGGATTGATGTTGCTAAACAGTCAGTCGATGGAAAAGCATTTGTCGGATATGATGAATTGACCTGCAGCACCAACCTCCTGCGTTACAGGAAGGTAACGGCAAAAGGCCAAACCCATTTTCAGGTGGTGCTGGAGCAGACCCCTTTCTATGCAGAGAGTGGTGGACAAGTAGGTGATACAGGCACGATTACCATGGGGGAACACATCATTGAGGTACTCAATACCAAAAAAGAAAATGACCTGATTGTGCATACCGTATCGGCATTGCCAGCAACAGTCAGCCCTGCCGTTTTTGCCGCAGTCAATGTCGACAGGAGAAAAGAAATCACCAACCATCATACCCTCACCCATCTTTTGCATGCCGCATTGCGGACTGTCTTGGGAACGCATGTGGCGCAAAAAGGATCCCTTGTGTCCGATGATGGAATGCGTTTTGATTTCTCTCATTTTGCGAAAATGACAGACGAAGAATTGGCTGCTGTGACGGCAATGGTCAATGCAAAAATCCGTGAAAATATTCCGGTCATCATCAGGGAAATGGACAAGGAAGAAGCCATGAAACTGGGCGCCATGGCCCTTTTTGGAGAAAAATATGGAGACAAGGTCAGGGTAGTAACCATTGACCCTGCATACTCGATTGAACTCTGTGGCGGCACGCATGTTTCTTATACAGGAGCATTGGGCCAATGCATGATTGTATCAGAATCAGGGGTGGCCGCTGGTGTGCGTCGGATAGAAGCTGTCTGTGGCATTGCAGCAGACCAGAAGCATTTGGAAGAGCAGCAACTGTTAAAACAAGTCAGCACATTGCTGAAGAATCCACGCGAGTTGGTGCGCTCTATTGAACAGCACCTGGAAGAGCTATCAACACTAAAAAAGCAACTTGAGCAAACAGAGGGTAGACTGTTGGGATACCTGAAAACTGATCTGGTGAAAAAAGCAGAAGTGGTCAATGGTATAAACTTTATTGGCGTCATCACCGAAGCATCATCATCTGATTCCTTAAAAAAATTGTGCAATGACCTCAGGACGACCTATTCCTACACCATTGTAGTACTTGCTGCCAACGTTAGCGGGAAGCCTGCTGTTGCAGTGGGGCTTTCAGACAACCTGGTAACTGAAAAAGGCCTGGATGCAGTGGCGCTTATCAAGACCCATGTTGCTGGCCATATCAAAGGTGGTGGAGGCGGACAAAAATCCCTGGCATCAGCAGGAGGGCAAGAGGTGAGTGGTTTAGAGGCTGCTATTGCTGCCATCAAAAATGCACTGGTCTGATGCAATG
>Ga0222712_10003723_pt1 | contig 16386 bp, 11 predicted proteins | sample C33_657DmetaG_FD_165043 | JGI IMG/M metagenome (GOLD analysis project Ga0222712, IMG submission 165043) | Estuarine water microbial communities from San Francisco Bay, California, United States - C33_657D | ecosystem: Environmental > Aquatic > Marine > Unclassified | place: USA: California...
GCCCGACGCTCGCGCTGATTTCCACGCCGTTCGACGCCTCACGACGACGACGTCGCGCGATCGCGCGCGCGCGCGTCCTCGTTCGTAGCGCCCGACGACGAACGGCGTCGATGGATGCGTCGTCGTCCACGACGGGGCCTGGGTTCTGTCTGTATGCACATACGTCAGAGCGCGTACGCCACGCCACGCCCCATGGGCGCGACGCGCGATCGACGCCACTCGACGTCGAGTCTCGACCGCACGAGCGCGCGTGTGGTCCCTTTCGTCGAGTGCGGACTCAAGAGTGAGTGTCCGAGCGTCGACGTCGAGCGGCGTCGCGCGGCGTCGGCGCTCGGGTGTCCAAAACGCGACGCCCGAACGTTTCGACGCGAACGAAGCGCGCGATGTCGCCCGACGACGACGTCGACGTCGCGGTGTCGTTCGTGACGCGTTTGCCGGATGAGTATAAAGTGAGCGCGAGCGCGATCGACGTCCCCGGGTCGCTGACGCGGTACGGTTTGAGCGAAGTGGTGAACCACTTGCTCGCGCGCGAACGCGCGATGGCGTTTGATTTCTTAATCGATGGCGCGCTTCTGCGCACGTCGTTAAAGGCGATGGCGATGAAGATTGGCGCGAGCGCGGAGACGGCGCTCGTGGTGGAGTACGTGATGGCGGTGGCGCCGCCGGAGGCGCGAGAGACGGCGGCGCACGACGATTGGGTGAGCGCCGCGCGCGGGAGTTGGGCCACGGCGATCGCCACGGGGTCGTACGATAAGAAGGCACGGTTGTGGTCGCCTAAAGGAGTTCTTTTGGCCGAGCTCGATGGGCACACCGCGCACGTGTGCGCGGTGAGTTTGGCGCCGCCGAGCGACGGCGCCGCGGGGGGGGAGTCGGCAGTCGTGTTAACCGCGTCCGCCGATCACACCGCGCGTTCTTACGCGGTCACGGTGAAGGGGAAGAAATGCGAGGTTGGTGAAGTTCGCGTTTTTAAAGGGCACGTCGCGACGGTGACGGATGTGGCGGCGGCGTACGGCGCGGCGGTGTTCGCAACGGCGTCGGTGGACCGCACGGTTCGCGTTTGGCGACTGAACGGCGGCGAATCCATGGATGAGAAAAAGGTAAAGAACCGAAAGGCGGCGAAGAAGGATGACGGACACGATGTCGACATGGACGCCGACGAGGGGTTACGGGAGATAGGGCTTGGGGAAGAGCTCGTGTTAGAGGGTCACGCGGACCAAGTACGCGCCGTTTCTTGGGCTACGCCCGAGGTGCTTTGGACGGGCTCTTACGATCATACCATTCGTGCTTGGAATGTCGAAAGTGGAGAAGAGATAGAATCGCACGCAACGCATCACAGTGTGCACTGTTTAGACGTCACAGAGGGGGGTAATAAAATCGCGTTTGGCGGCGTTGAGTGCGTCGTAAACGTGTGGGACCCGCGCGACGGCGCGACGGCGAAAGGATGTCTCAAGCTCAAATCTCATCAGGTAAGCGTTCATTTCAATCGATTACTCGCGGCGCGTTTCTCGTACAAGTCGAGGATGTGAACTTACTTGATTCCCGACACTCGTGTGTGAGGGCTCAATCAAACACTCTAATTTTTTACTGAGACTTGCTGGTCGGCGGCGAAACATGAAATTCATCGACATCGAAGACTGACCGAGATGCGTGCTCTCATCACCAGGGATGGATATCGAGCGTCAGATGGAGCCCGACGAACGAACACCACCTCGTTAGCAGCTCGCACGACGGGAACGTCAAGTTGTGGGATATAAGAGGACGAGTGCCTTTGCACAGCGTGAACACGCACAAAGGAAAGCTCTTCACCGCCGATTATCACGGCGGCAGTCGAATCGTATGCGGTGGCGACGACGGCAAGCTCAGGTTTTATGACTTGCAGACCTCGCAAGTATCACCCGGATAACGGATGCGATCAAACTAGGAGTCTACAATAAATTGCAATTCAAGAAGCGTGCACAACCCGTTTCGCTATTTCTACTGGTCAACCTTTTCACGTTGATGACCGACAATAATAAACTTTTGGATCAATCCATTTCAACATTCGCGTACATGCTCGCTCGGAGCGTTGATCCGTGGTAACCGTACGATATGGCATGCGCTGGCGAATTGTATTCGCAGCTCGCGACGTGTCCGATTTCATGCCCGACGTAGCGGAAGCGTCGCGAACGCATCAAATTAAGCACCTGTGGACCCGGGCAACACAATCCATCGCGATTGATCCATCGCTGAAGCGATATCCCGAGTTTGCCTCCACTGGCGCGAGCCCAGTTCTTTCTAGGTTCGACTTCTACCATATTCGGGTAATGCTTGGCTACATACGATGCGTAGGAGCCGTATTCCGAGAAACTCAAATTTAAGTTCTTCTCGTCAAGAGACTGCAAAATGGCGAGCGCCCACGCGGGCAACGTCGTCTCCGCGTCTGGTGTTGCGGATTCGGCGAAAGTGACGAGCATTTCTTCCATGATATCTCCATCGACAACCATCTGATGTGTGACGTAGGACGAACCATCAGGGGAGTACGTCATGTGCTCGCGGTTCTTCATCAACTTTGCGTAACTCCCTTCGTACGACTTGATGACGTTACCCCCGATCTCGCGCACCGCGCGCACGACCTTGGACTCCGGGTCGACTCGAAACAGGTCCAAACGACGCAACGGAATCATATCCAAATCCCAAATCAAGAACTTCCGGCTCAACGGAGGATTCTTCACCGCTGACGAATTCGACGCCCCGAGTTTTATCAACTGTTGCAAGTACCATCCTCCGAGTTCGCGCCCGACGAACTCGCTCGTCGCCCCGCCTTCGAATCCAATCGACGGGTACAATCGCTCTAAAACTTTACTCGTCTCCGCCTTGGTGATTCCCTCAACGAACGCGTCCTGCTCATGACACTCCACGTTCGACGCCATCTTCCGATACAGCGCGCACTGCTTCCCCCCCGAGGCGACGATTATGATCCTCCTCGGCCCGACGTACTGATTCAACGCCGCCACCGCCGCCGCGTTCACGCACGACGGCTTCACCCCCGCGCTCACGACGTCCAACTCCCCGTACGACCGCTCGCTCGCGCACTCCCACTGTTTCTTCCCGAACGCCATCCCCCCCACGCCGCATCGTTCGTCATCGCGTCCGTCGACGTACGACCACGCGTTCGCGCGCGCCTCCGTCGCGCGCGCGCGCGCGTCCTCGCCCGTCGCGCTCGCGCGCGACCGCGCGTGCGCGCGCCATCGATGCGTGCGAATGACGACGAAGAGGACGACGACGGTGACGAAGACGGCGCGGAAGATCGACGCGAGCGGTCGTCGTCGCGCGCGAGGACGACGCGCGCGCGCCACCATCGCGCGCGCGTCGGTGTCGCATGGACGACCGCCGAGGACGCCGGATGCGGGCGTCATCACATTGGTGGCGACACGCACGGCAAGTGGGATTAGTACACTGGTGGCGACCCGAACGGCCCGTGGCAGTATGACACTGGTGGCGACCGCGCAAGCCCCCTGGGGGTACTCACATTGGTAGCGACCGCGCACGGCCCGTGGCAGTATTATGACACTGGTGGCGACCCGAACGGCCAGTGGCATTAGTACACTGGTGGCGACACGAACGGCCCGTGGCAGTATTCCATTGGTGGCGAAACCCCCGACCGAGGGCGGGGACGAACGCGTCGGTCGAGCGCGACAGTGCGTCGTCGCGCGCGCGCGAACGACGCGGACGAGGGAGAGGACGAGCGAGGAGAGACGCGATGAAAGCACCGCACGCGATGGATGACCCCGACGATCAAGTGTTCTTCACGCGCGCGATCGAGCTGAAGGATGAAGGGAACGCGGCGTACGCGGGGAGAGATTACAAGCGCGCGCTCGCGTTTTACGAACAAGCTCTGGGGTTGCTCCCGGAAAAGGATGCGATGCGCGCGCAGGTGTATTCTAATCGCGCGGCGTGCTTTTATCAGTTGCAGTTTTTCGCGGATGTCGTCGCGGAGGCGTCGATGGCGCTGAAAGTTGATGGGAAATCAGCCAAGGCGATGTTTCACCGAGCGAACGCGTACACGGCGTTGGGGAACGTGAGTAAGGCGAAGAAGGATTACATGAGCGTCATCGCGCTGGATGGATCAAACATTGACGCGAAGAAGGCGCTGGATCGCTTGAATGGAACGGTGACGAAGGATGCACCGGCGGGTTTGGGCGGGATGAACCTCGCGCCGGCGAAGAGGGCCAAGGAGGGTAAAAAGTCGGCGTCGGCGGCGGCGCCAGATCCGACGCCGGAACAAGCGGTGCAACAAGAAGTTGCGGAACAAGCGGTGCAAACGCAGCGCGAACCGCCGCTTATTACTTTGAAGTGCGTGTTCGGTAACGATATTCGCATGTTCAACGTGTTCAGCACCCTGTCGCACCGCGATTTAGTGAAGAGCATCGCGACCAAGTTCCCCGCGGCTGGCCAATTTTCAATCAAGTACGAAGACTATAAGACCGCTTCGATACAACCAATTCAGTCAACGAAGGATTTCCAGACGGCGATTTTCTCAACCTCTCAGCGCTTGAGCGAGATGGAACGGCCGCCTCTCATCCCTTACGTCACACTGTACATCCAAGACTTGCCAAAGATTGAGGATATCGCTCTCATCGATGAAAACGGTAATCCGGCTGGGCTGGCGCCGAACGAAGTGGTCGAGATTGACGAATGGATCTTAGACTTTGCTGCTCTATTCCGTGAGCACCTCGGTATCGACGCCGAGGCTCATCTGGAGCTCCACTCAGAGGTACGAAGAGTTTTTCTCGCCCACATGGATTTTCTTGATTTTCTCTTCGATCGCGCGAGCTCTTCAAACGAAGCAATGACGAAGAAAAAAACTTACTACTCATGATTTCCGTGATTAATGTTTTGCAAATGTCTTTCGCTCCTATCGTGAGCTTCGTTTGGGAAGGCTCATTTTTTTGTTGGGAAACGTTCCTCGCTTTCGCTTTTGCTTTTTCGTTGACTCACCTTCAATGTTGTTTAACTTGAATTCAAACAGGGTATGAACTTATGCAGCGATGCCGTGCATCCCAGCGTATCTAATGAACAAGCGCAAGAAATGTTCGACACCGCGGTAAAAAAGTTCCAAGAAGCGGCGGCGGTAGCCATGTTCAACTGGGGTAACGTGCACATGACCGAAGCGCGCAAGAAGATGGATGGAGGACGCGAACCGCCTGTGGAGGTGGGCGGTCCCCCGGGAGCGGCGATCGCCACCGCGGAGGCGTTTGATGATGTTGAAGCGCTTCTCAATTTGGCCAAAACGCGTTTCACGGATTCTCTTGCGATCAAACCAGATCACCACGACGCGCTCATCGCGCTCGCCCAGCGCCGCTACGAGTGTGCTCGTTTGCTTTGCGGCGCGGCCGGTTTAAGCGGTGATGAAGGCAAGGTGGCGAAGGGTCACGACGCGAAGGAGCGCACCGCTCAAGCTGAAGCAGAGTTCATCGGCGCGGCCGCGGACTACGCGGCCGTGCTCAGCTCTTTGCCTGAAGAAAAACCCAAGGAGAAGACGGAAGAGGAGAAGGCTGAATTTGCGAGACTCGTAGAAGAAGCCAAGGCTAAGGGTGAGGATCCGCCGACGGACGAGGATCCATCGCTCAAGGCACAGGTCACCGTGATGCTCGGAAATACGTTGTTTGAGCATTCGCAGATGTTAGCGCGCTTAGGTAAGGACTGGAATGCCCATCTGGACAAGGCGTTGGCGCATTTCAAGGCGGCGGGGTGCGCGCAGGGGGACATCGACGGTGCGATCAAGATGCACTACGGCATACGCAAGGGTACTAAATAGGAACGTCATTTATCAGTTCAAATGGATCTCGACATTGCAATACAGGCGAGTTTTCAAAATCACCATTCTTTGTAAAGAAGCGTCCCATCGCGCTCCATAGTAGATTGTTTTTTAAAAGGGTGGATCATCGGGGTTGAATTCTTTCGCCGGAGTGTAACCACGTTGTTGAGTCGGCTGATATCCAGCGTTCTGCGCTTTTTGTCCGTACGGTTGGTTGTAATCCGGCTCGTACGCGCCCGGATTCGAGGCACCGTAGTAGCCATCGTTCGCCGGTTGTCGCTGCTGTTGCTGTTGAGCGCTCCCTTGAGACAGCGTTTCCAACACCCAGGCAGGCGTATCGCGGCTTTCGATCCATAGAGGCTCACCAGATTCCTTGTGCTTAAAATCTGGCGATCGCGGGTTCGCGCCCGGTTGAGCCTTGCGGTCGCGGTTGTCCCACCACGTATCTGGTGCCTCGGCGAGCGAACGCCAGAGCGCCTCTTTCGGCGATGTCCCAGCGGGTGCTCCCGCCTGCTGCGTCGTCTGAGCTGCCGCCGCTCGCGGTGCTCGCTGCTGCTGCTGCTGCTGTGGAGGCGGCGACTGCTGTCTCCCTTGCTGCGACTGTTGTTGTTGCTGTTGTCGCGGCGGCGCTGAGCTGGCTTGAGCGACCGGCGTGTAGCTGTTTTCGTAACCGCCTCGTTCGTCGCCTTGTTGTTCCTCCGATTTTGAGCTCTGCACGAAAGAAAACTGCTTGGCGACGATCTTCACTTTTGATCGCGGCGCACCCGTATCTTTATCCGTCCATGTTTCCGTCCTGAGCTGTCCTTGCACGCAAATCCTTCGCCCCTTACGTACGTGTTCCGCCATTCGAAGCCCTTCTTCGCCCCAAACGTCCACCGCGAACCAATTCGTCTTATCTTCCTCAACTGCGCCATCTTTCATCTCCGATTTTCGTCCAGCACTCACCGCTATGCGAACATGCGTCACGCACGTCCCCGAAGCGAAGTGTCGAATCTCCGGTTCCGTACCGACGCTTCCGATGATCGTCACGCTGTTCGCCAATTCCGGCGTCCACGCCACCGTGCTCGGCGGCGCCGTCTGTTCTTGTGCGTCCCCATCGTACGCCTGCGCTCGCGTCGCCCGTGGGCCGGCGGGGGTGTACGAACTTCTTTGTTCCCTCATCGCGCTCTGCGCTTGCGCCGCGAACGCGCGATGTCGCGCATCTGTCGCATTCGTCCGCCCTCGCGCGCGAATGCGCGCCTCCGATCCGTGACCGATCGCCCATTCGTTTCGTGAACCAAACGCCGCGCTCGCGCGCGCGCGCGCGAGCGATGCCATCATCGCGCGCGCGAGTTCGTGTGCTTCGATCGATTTCACTCGGAGCATCGATCGCGCGCGCGTGTGAGGCGCGGGCGCGAGACGTCAATCTCCTTGGACATCACATCCCATCAGTCGACCGCGATTGGAGGCGTCAGACATCGCGGGATGTCGAGCGCGGTCGAGCGCGAGATGGCGCGAATGCGCGCCGAACGCGCGTTGAAAGCGAACGGTAAGGCGCAAAAGTACGTCACCAAGGGGGAGGCGAAAAAAAAAGGCGGCGAGGACGCGGCGGGGGAGGACGCGCGCGAGCGGGACGACGCCGACGCGAACGGGACGACGTGCGAAGGGGCGAAACGCGCGCGCGAGGGCGAGGGTGATGAAGACGGGGATTACGGTCGCGTCATTCGCGTCGTGAAGGTTGGGAAAGGGGCGATCGGTTTAGAGGAGGAGACGCGCGCGAGCGTGGCGGAAAAGGAGGAGGACGCGAAGACGGAGGCGTTGAGCGCGGAGGAAACGATACGACGGTTACGCTCACTCGGGGAACCGGGAACGATGTTCGGGGAAACGAGAGAGGATAGGATATTACGGTTAAAGGTGGCGGAGAAGAATATAGCTGTAGCGGATGAGACGACGGTGACGGCGACGCAGGCGAATGAAAAGCTGTTCGACGAGGAGCGCGTGAGAGAGTTCGCGCAAAAGAAGAAAGATAGGGCGAAGGAGGAGGCGGATAAAGGTAAGGCGAAGGAGGGTGCGGGCGCGCCGAGCGATGGGGCGAACGCTGAAAAGGCGTTGAGTGCGGAGGAGCAAGAGTTGATGGATTCGTTCGCGGCGGCGGCGGCCAAGGTGAAGAAGGAACGCGAGCAAGAGGCGATGGAGCCCATAGACCAGGTCGCGGCATACTTGAAAGCGCTCGTCCAAGAGTGGGAAGAGGAGCTGGATCAAAAATCCGAGGAGTGGTGCTACACCACCGAGGGCCGTCAGATGATTTCTACGTTCAAGACGACGCAGCAGCACTTGAAGCCGTTGTTTAAGCGCATCAAGCGCCGTACACTTCCTGGCGACGTCGAGCGAGTGTTGTACTTGATCATGCAGGCTATGAAGGCTCGGAATTACAAAAAGGCGGCAGATGCGTATATTGGTATCGCTATTGGGAACGCGGCGTGGCCGATTGGTGTCACCATGGTTGGTATCCACGCCCGCAGCGCGCGGGAGAAAATAGGAGCACAATCGCAAGCGCACGCAATGCACGACGAAGAGACGCGGAAATACTTGCAAAGCATCAAGCGATTGATGACGTACGCCCAACGCGCGTACCCAACGACGCCGTCGTTATCTATCGATTTCAACTCTGGCGTTAACGGCAGCGACAAGGCGGAGCTCCTGAAAGCCGAGGCCCGCTTACCCATCGATCGACAAGTTCCGGCGCTCATGCTCGGCGACATCGACCGACACCAAGCCGATGGCTGGCGCGCACAAGATTCAGACACGCGCACGTGGAAATCGATGCTCACCCATGCGTACGGCGAGCGCGGCCGCGACGCCAAAATCACGACCGCCAAGGATGAAGTCGTAAACCGCGACACGAGCCTCTACAGCACGCGAGCCGGGTACATCCGCTCCAACGTCAAAAAGAACGCCGCCGACGACCAATGACCCGCGCCTAACGCTCGACATTGCATGTACACATCACGCATTCTGTAATCATTCCCTCGCGCGCGCGCATTCCCTCGCGCGCGCGCCAAACCGCGTCTTCACCGCGTTCGTTTCGTCTCAGCCGCCGCGAAAATGACGATGACGTCACCATCTCTATCGCTCATCGGCTTCATGTCACACCGCACTGAGAAGCGCGCGCAGCGGGAACACGAACGCCTCGTCGACGAAATGTTCGCTCGTTCGCTCATCGCGCGAGCGAGTGACGTCCGCGCGCGCGCGTCGATCGCGCGCGTCGGTCACGCGCGCGCGACGACGCGGGAGCCGCCGTCGCGCGCGACGACGCGCCGAGCGACGGCGACGCCCGAGGACATCGACGCGAGCGAATTCCTGAGCGCGATGGAGAGCTTCCACGAAGATGAAAAGTCACGTTTCGAAGTGGCGTTGAAAGCGAACGATCCGGGAGTGTTCAAAGGAACGATGGATGAGGGCGACGCCGGGACGAGTCGAGTGGAGAAGCTGCGCGCGGACCGACGGCAGCGACGGACCGCGGAGCGTCGGGAGCGAGGAGCGGAGCGACGAGCGAACGCCAAGGCGAATGGTGGAGGGGCGAAGAGCGCGAAATTAGCGTTCTTGTACGACGACGGCGCGGACACGACGAGCGATGAGACGCTGACCAAGTGCAACGACGCCGTGCGCACGTGCGCGACGATGGAGGAAGTGTTGATGCTGGTGAAGGAGATGAAGGATTGTGGAGTGGAACCAGTGGAGAGTACATACGTGGCGGTGATGCTAGTATGCCGGAACATCGGGGCGCCAGAGAGAGCGGTGCAAGTGTACGACGCTCTCGCCGACGCCGGCGTGAGCGTGAGTCCGAGGACATTTTATCTTGCCATCGAACTGGCTTTGAAGGCGAACATGATTAGAGATGCGCTGCGAATTAAGGATGACATGCAGTATAAAATGATTCCCGTAGGATCGCGGTTGTACGTTTCGTTATTGCGCGCGGTTGCGGATAACGACATTGGCAAAAAGAAGGGTCCGCAAGAACGTCTCGTACGGACGTGCCGATTGTTCGAGGAAATGCTGTCCGAAAGCTTCACGCCACCCCCGGCGGCGTATCACACGCTGATAATCGCTGCATACCGCGCCAAGCAGTATGACCTGTGCGTGAAAACGTTCGAAGAATTCGTGGACTCAGGCGTGACGCCAACGAGGCAGACTTACGAAACCGTCCTGGACGCCATGTCAAAAAGCGGGCTCGTAGCGCAAGCTTTGGATGTGGTCGTATCGATGAAGCAAGCTGGATTGGCACCGCGCAAACAGACCTACAATGTTCTTCTCGCGGCGTGCGTAAACGCACCCCAGCCGCGCGTCGAAGCGGCATTTGAGATTTTCCGTGAATTGCGAGCGAGCGGTGACATGAGTCCCGATAAAAACACCTTTTCGCTGCTTATCGACGCCGCCTCTAAGGCTGGCCGACCCGAACTTGCATTTGAAGCATTTACTCAAATGCGTGAAGCTGGTTTCGAAGTGGATATCAGCTCGCTCAATCGACTGATTCACGCTACCGGAATAAACGCCAAGGAGGACGACACGGCAGTGCAAGCCGGCCTCGAGTTGTACGATGCGATGAGTCGATTGGGAGTACAGCCGGATGTGATTACCTATGGCAGTCTCATTTCCACCTGCGCCAAGTCTCGCGACGGCGAAACGGCGATCAAGTTGTTTGAAGAAATGCAGAAGAATGGTATCGAGCCGAACACGATTGTCTTCAACGTGTTAATCAACGCTCTCGGCCGCGCCAACCGTGGGGATGATGCGTTGAAGTACTTCAACGTCATGAAACAGCTTTCAAATTCAAAACGATACCTTTTACCGAACAGAGAGACTTATACGACTGTTTTCGATGCCATTCTCGGGCCTGGTGGCGCCGAAGCTGCTGTGGCAAAACACTCCTTAGAATCCGGTGACGGCAAATCCTTCATGCACAGCTCCACGGTTACGACGCTACGCAACTTGTACGCTGCAGGCGTCGAATCTGGTGTTTATGAAGACCTATCGACGTCTCTTGCGATCAGAGATCCCGAAGCCGGCTCGTGCACAATAAACGTAAACCAGTTGTCGCGAACGGAAGCCGTCGTCGCTTCATTTGTCTTCTTGCAACGCCTGTCGGAGCTCAAGATTGAGGACGTACCATCGGCATTTTTTATTTACGCGGGTAAAACTGGTCGCAAGGGTAGCGCTCAGCGACGGCTATTAGCGGTTGAAACCGTCCTTCGTGCGGCTGATATGAAGTTTCAAACGGGAGAAGTTGGTTCGGCTAACATCATTGCGATAAAGGGCAAACATGCCACGCGATGGGTCGAGAAACACTCGGTTACGACGTAGAAACTAGATTTGTATTGCGCATTACAATTTCATGGAAGCGTCTAGGGCTAATTCGCACCATTAGTTGATTTTCGCGCTGACGGGTAAGCCCAAACCTAGATTTGGCTTTTTCGCACTCGGGGATGATGGCAACCCATCGGCGGCACGCTTTACGCCCGCGAGGAGCTCCTCGGTGCTTCCGCGCTGACGCAAAATCGGCGGTGAAATAGGGTTGTTTTCTTGCCCAGGAGGGGCATAGCCAACCTTGTGACGCGTGGGCTGTAGGACTGGGCGCTGGTATACGCTCGCGAGCGTACCGATATGGCTATAAAGCGCCCCGAGCCATCGCTGCACGCTTTGGTTTGCTAACTCTGAAATAGTCTCATTCGGATGCTTTTGAAGACTCCGGACAACGTCCTTGATTTCTAAACAATCCAACGAGTGCAGAGAGATGTACACAGAGTTAAGCATTCTGAACGCTCCCACGGCGTCGGCGATGTGCTTTGACACCTTTTTATTTTCCATTTTGACGACCTTCAACGTCGAGGTGATGTGTTCCAAATCTGCGACGTGATCCGGATGCGTTGGTTCGCGCACGTAAGCGAGCGCCGCGCGCCGTGCGATCGCCCAATTTGCCTCGCGCTCTTCCACTTTGGCTTGCACAAAAGCTGCCGGATCGAGTAAACTCACGCCATCCACGATGTCACCACGTTTTTTACGCATCAATGCCGCCACGCTCGCCGCCCCGTATTTGTCCTTGTCTCCAGGCACTGTATCGACGTGCGGAAACTTCACCCCTACGAGTTGTCCGCCCGCGATGTGATCCTTCAACCACTTGTGCACGCCGCTCAAGTTACCGCATCGCAACGGCGCGCCGGCGGTAAACGTATCCACGCGCTTGTACTGGTAATGCCCATCGCGCGTCTCTCGTTCTTCCCCCTCCACCGCCGGCGTCGCCACGCCCTGTTCATCTATGACGTAAAATCTCATCCCTCGACGTCCATCTGGATACGTAAACTTTTCTTGCGAAAAACTCACGAACCGCGCGCTCCCATCCGCCTTCGCCGTGGACGTCGTCCCGTACTCCACCCCACCCCCACGCGCCCCTGCCCCAGTTCCATGTCTCCTCGTCACCTTTCCCTCCCGTCTCTCCTCTCGTTTCGCCGGTTTCACCGTCGGCAAAGCGATCGGCCCGTCCACGACCCGTCCGCTCGTTCGCAGCACGATCCCATCCAACCATCGATGCACCGCCTTTCGATTATGACACAACAACGTCCCGTGCGACACGAACGTCGGCGCGTTCTTATACGTGTAATGCGAGTCCCCGGGCGTGCTCTCGTCCGCGTACGCCGCGAGCGTTTCCTTCCCTTCCAGATCGATGAGATGGTACTTCACCGTTCGTCCGCGGCCGGTTTTCCCAGGCGCGAACACCGCGCGGTACGCCGCGAAGGCGTCGCCGCCGTGCGCCATCGCGCGCGCGCGTCGATCGATCGCGTCCGGTGTCGTCGATCGCGTGCGTCGATCGATCGATCGCGTCGATCGCGTGCGTCGATCGATCGCGACCGTTCGAACGCGATCGACGACACCGGACGCGCGACCGCGTCGACGGCGCTCTGGGTGCGGGGTACGGGCGAGTCGTCACTCGTTGGTATGAGTGACGAGTGGTGACTCTTTGATGAGTCCCATCGGGGCGAGGGAGAGCGAGGAGGGGGGGGAGGGGGGGGTAAACCAGGAGTGATGACTCGACGACGACGACGACGACGACGACGACGACGACGGACGAGTGACGGAGTGACGGTTCGCGTCGCGACGACGACGACGACGCGCGAGGTGGAAGATGAATCGACACTCGTTGACTCGCTCGCGCGCGAGCGCCGACGCGCGGCGCGCGCGCGGAGAGGCATCGCGCGCGCGGAGGCGAACGAACGCGCGAGAGGCACGACGCGAGGCGAAGGCGAGACGCGAACGAGGGCGAGGGTCAACGGCGCGAAAGGCGGGGTCAACCGAACGCGCGAGCGCGGAGGGACGCGCGCGCGGTCGTCGTCGTCGTCGAGAGGCGTCGTCGTCGTCGAGAGGCGTCGTCGAGATTGGGAAAGCGATCGCGACGACGACATCGAATGCGAACGAGCGACGGGCGCGAGGAAGGGCACAGAATTCAGGGATGGGGCGGAAAAAGATAAAGATTGAGCGCATCGCGGATGAGCGCAATCGGCAAGTGACGTTTACGAAGCGGAAGAATGGATTGATGAAAAAGGCGATGGAGTTGAGTGTGTTGTGCGATTGTGAGATCGCACTGGTCATTTATAATTCGCATGAGAAGTTGTATCAGTATTCATCGGGGGATATTGATGATGTGCTGAGACGATTTAGGAGCGAACGCGGCGGGGCGCAGGAGGCGAGGAATAATAAAGACTTGTTCAATCAGCATTTTTCTGGGCAGCCGTCGACGTCGACGGCGGCGGCGGCGCGCCGGAGCGTGGGGGGAATCATAGAACGCGGTCGACATGGAAGTCGCGGGAAACGGCAGTCTTCGGTCAGTGATGAGGAGGAGGAGGAGGACGACGAAGAAGAAGAAGATGAGGACGAGGATGAAGAAGAGGAAGAAGAAGAGGACGTAGAAGCAGAAGGAGAAGACGACGAGAGAAACGCATCGAGAGGCCGGAGCAACAGTAAAAACATTCCATCGAAGCCAAATACAGCGAACCGAAATGGGGTCAGATATCGCAGGCCGTCAGCGGAGATGCAGCGATTGTCAAAGTCGGCGATGTTTCGCTCGCACGCTCGAGTAAAGCGAGAAAGGGCGTCCACGAGCGGTAGCGGCGGTCCATCGCTCACGCAACCGGTTGCTTCGTCGAATCCACCGCGTCGACCGTCGGAAGGCTCGCGCTCTCGTCGCACACGCGCGGCGCCGGTGTCGCGCGCGCTCCTCGACATCGTCGGCGGCGATCCAATCGACGAGGACTCTATGCCGCGCTCCGATTCCGAAGACTTTGAGCTTGTAGCCGCAGAAGATTTGCTTATGGAAGACGGGGATCACATCATTAGCGATCGCGTCGAGGATGACGATGATGAACAGGTGCTCATCCTCCCGCCCGGTGGCATGGAACTCTTATCGCCGAGCTTCAAATGGCTCGGCTCGCCGACGGCTCGCGATGAAGCCTTCGCGCGCGCGTCCAATTCGTCCTACGAAACCACGCGTTCGAGCGAATTCGCGCGAGGGAATAATCTCACGCTTATCATCCCCGAACGTTTCAGTGCGCTCGATGGTGCGTCGGCGATGGACGCCATCGATGGCGACGCCGCTCGAGCCGACGAATCCCCCGGTCCGCTCACCGTGTTGCTCAACAGCCACATCGCTGGAGCGCACGCGTTCGCGATGAGCGATCGCGCGGACTCCGAGCGCGCCTATCGCGCCTTCATAGTTTCTCCAGTTCGCTCGATCGGAGCAAGGGATTCGCCTCGCGCATGAGAACCGTCATTCGATGGACATCGCGGCGGCTTCGTCGGTGAAAAAGCGTCTCGCGGCGGCTCGACGCCCGTCTCACTTTTGGACGCATGGCCTCCGGCATGCGCGCGCAGGGCGCACTGAGCGGTCGATTTGCAAACGAGCATCGTCAGCGCTCGTCTCGCCGCGCGTTGATGGTGCGCGCGTCGGCGTCGCCGTCGCTCGCGTACGCGCCGGCGTGCGTTCGCTTGCGCGAGCTGTTAGCGTCTGGGCGAATAATCCAAACGCCGTGCGCGCACGATGCCCTGAGCGCGCGCCTGATCGAGCGCTCATCGTTCAGCGCGGCGTTCATGTCTGGATTTTGCGTTTCGGCGAGCCGCTTGGCGCTCCCCGATACGGGGTTGATTTCGTACGGGGAGATGGTGGACGTCGGTCGAACGATTACGGCGGCGACGAGTGCGAGCTTTCCCATCATCGGCGACGGCGACGATGGCTACGGGAACGCGATGAACGTGAAGAGAACGGTGAAAGGTTACGCGCGCGCGGGATTCGCGGGGATTTTATTGGAGGATCAAGTCGCGCCCAAGGCGTGCGGGCACACTGCAGGACGGCGCGTGGTGTCTCGCGAGGACGCGAAGACGCGAGTTCGAGCGGCGTGCGACGCGAGAGATGAAAGCGGATCGGGGATAGTCGTCATCGCGAGAAGTGACTCAAGGAGTGCGATTGATTTAAACGAAGCTCTGTGGCGCGTCGCCGCATTTGCCGACCTCGGCGCCGACGCGTTGTTCATCGACGCGTTGCGGAGTAAAGAGGAAATGCGAGCGTTTTGCGCCGTCGCTCCAGGCGTACCAAAAATGGCGTCAATGCTCGAAGGCGGCGGGGCGACGCCCATATGCACCCCGCAAGAGCTCGAAGATATGGGATTCGCCATCGTGGCCTACCCTCTGAGTCTCCTCGCGGTGAGCGTTAAGGCGATGGAAACCGCCCTGCGCGAGATACGTTCCCCGGCGACCGCGTACTTCCCTTCGCCCTCGTCCCTTCCGACGTTCCCTGAACTCCGCCAATCCGTCGGTTTCCCCGAATACTACGCCGACGACGCGCGTTACTCCCCTTAAAATCCTCTCTCAACGATTCCCAACCGTCTTCTCCGTCTCGCCGCTCCCTTTCGTTTCCCCCCCACTACGCTTTCTTCTCCTGCACCGCTCGCGCGATCGCGTCGTACCCCCCCCGGGCTTTCCCCCCGATCGCGTCCACGTTCGCCACGCTCGCGCTGGCCCACGTCATGTCGTGCACGACGTGCGCCACGCTTTCTCTTAACCCATCCAACGCCTCCAACTCGCACTCAAACGTCACGCGCGCGCCGTCATCCAGCGCCAGTTCCACGATCGCGCTCGCGCGATTCGCCTTCGCGCACGACGACGACGCGAGGACGACGTCGATGCGCCACGTCACGTCCGTCACCCTTCGCGCGCTCGCGGTCGACGACGACATCACCGCGCGCTTTCGCGCGTCGTTCAGCCGTCCCGTTGAGACCGCGCGCGGGAGACGACGGAGCGCGTGACCGAGTGTCCGACCGACCGACCGAGTGTCCGACCGACCGATCAAGTGACCGACCGATCAAGTGACCGACCGACCGACCGAGTGACCGAGTGACCGACCGAGTGACCGACCGACCAGATCGAGTGACCGACCGACCGACCGAGTGACCGACCGACCGACCGAGTGACCGACCGACCGACCGAGGCACGACCCGACGCGCAACGCGATCGCCAAGCAGCGATTGAGCCATTTCGTCTCGCGCGCGCGCGAAAGGCGTCGCGTCGTC
>Ga0222712_10003724_pt1 | contig 16382 bp, 13 predicted proteins | sample C33_657DmetaG_FD_165043 | JGI IMG/M metagenome (GOLD analysis project Ga0222712, IMG submission 165043) | Estuarine water microbial communities from San Francisco Bay, California, United States - C33_657D | ecosystem: Environmental > Aquatic > Marine > Unclassified | place: USA: California...
CAACAGCCGCAGCTCGATCTGCGAGTAGTCGGCGCTCAGCAGGCGCCACCCACTACGCGGCACGAACCCGCGACGGATCTCGCGTCCCAGCTCACGTCGCGACGGAATGTTCTGCAGGTTGGGGTCGGAACTCGATAGCCGGCCCGTCGCCGCGACCGTCTGGTTGTAGCTCGTGTGCAACCGGTGATCACGCGGGTGCACGAGACGCGGCAGCGCATCGATGTAGGTGCCTTCGAGCTTGAAGATCTCCCGGTACTCCATGAGCAGCGTGGGCAGCGTATGCCCCTCCTCCGCAAGCTCCTGCAGCACACTCGCGTCGGTGCTCGGGCCTGTCGCCGTCTTCTTCTTCACCGGCAACCCGAGCTCCTCGAACAGCACCACGCGCAGCTGCGGGTTCGAGTTGATGTTGAACTCGTGCCCCGCCTCGGCGTAGATGGCCTGCTCCACGCGCCCGCGTTCGGCGGCAAAGCGCGTCTTGAGACTTTCGAACCATGCGAGATCGATGGCGATGCCTTCGTACTCCATGTCGGCGAGCACCGACACGAGCGGCACTTCCATCTCCTGCAGCAACGCCAGCATTTCGTGCGCGGCGAGCAACGGCTCGAAAACCAGACGCAACCGCATGGTGACGTCCACATCCTCGCACGAATAGTCGCGCGCGGCATCCACCGGCACGGCATCGAACGGCAGCTGTGTCTTGCCCTTGCCGCACAGCTGCTCGTACGCGGTCATGGTGTGCCCCAGGAACTCGAGCGCGAGCAGATCGAGCCCATGGCTGCGACGCCCCGGATCGAGCACGTAGCTGGCGAGCATGGTGTCGAACTCGAGGCCGGCCACCCGCACTCCCGCACCGCGCAGGACGAGCACATCGTACTTCGCGTTCTGCGCGATCTTCTTCACCCCTGCGTCTTCGAGAATCGCCCGCAACGGGGCGATTTCTGCGCTGTCGAACGCCGGAAGATTCACCGGTTCGGGCACGCCCGCATTGATGCGTCGGCCGGCGATGCCCGCCTCCCCACTCAACAGCGCGAGGTTGCCGCCGCCATCGTCACGGCGGTGCCGGAACGGGAGATAGTACGCCTCGCCGGGAGCGACGGCGATGGACAGACCCACGAGATGCGCACGCATCGCGTCCACCGCATGCGGCGCGTCGGCGTCGGTGATGGTCTCGGTGTCGATGGCGATGTACGGCACCTCCCGCACCCGCTGCAGCAGCGCGGCAAGCGCCTCGACGGTGTCCACGGTGGTATAGCGCGCGTCGGCCAGCACCGCCACACCGCTGTCACCGAGCACCACCGCCGGCGCCTCCGGGCGGCCGGGTACCGCGGCCGTACGCGCCACGCTCACGGCGCCCCCGGATTCCGCCGGGGCGGGCGCGACGTGCACCGGCCCGCCAGCCGTCGCGCCGCCACCCACATCCTTCAGCAGGCTGCTGAATTCGAGTTCGAGGTACAACGCGCGCAACGCGTCCGCACTGGGGGCGTTAACCCGCAGCTTTTCCGCGTCGAGGTCCACCGGTACGTCGCAGTGAATAGTCACCAACTGCTTCGACAGTCGGGCTTCGGCTTCGTACTGCTGCAACGCCTCGCGCGGCCGCTTTTTCGGGATCTCGTGCGTGTGCGCGAGAATGTTCTCGAGCGGACCGTACTGCGTGATGAGTTCGATGGCCCCTTTCTCGCCGATCCCCTTCACGCCCGGCACGTTGTCGCTGCTGTCACCGACGATCGCGAGGTAGTCGATGACGCGCTCCGGTGGCACACCGAGGCGGTCGCTCGCGTTCTCCACGCCCACCCAGTTCTCTTCGACACTGGCCGGGCCGCCACGACCGGGGTTGAGCAGCCACACGCCGGGGCGCACGAGCTGCTGGAAGTCCTTGTCCCCCGACACGATCACCACATTGTATCCGGCCTCGACACCTTTCTTCGCCATCGTACCGATCACATCGTCGGCCTCGAAGCCCTCGGCGGTGAGCACGGGGATGTCGTACGCAGCGAGCAACTGCAGCACCCGCTCGAGCCCCTGATCGAAATCGGCCTGCAGGTCGTCGGCGAGCTTCTCGCGCGTGGCCTTGTAGTCGGGGTACAGCTCGTCGCGGAACGTGGCCCCGCTGTCGTGCACCCACGCCAGCAGCTCCGGCTTGTGCGTGTTGAGCAGGCGCTTGAGGAAGTTCGCCACGCCCCAGGCGATGCTGGTATTTTCGCCGCGGCTCGTGGTGAGCGGGCGCTGCATGAGCGCGAAGAACGCGCGATAGATCAGCGCGTACCCGTCGACGAGAAAGAGGCGCGGTGCCGGCGGCCGGGAGACCTCAGCCACGATGACCTCCACGGTGTCCACCCGCCGTCAGGGCGCGATCAGCGGCTGCTCGCGTTGTCGAGCTTGCGGCGGATGGCCACGTCGAGATCGCCGCGGCTTTGCGGGGCGATGCGCCAGCGGCCAAAGCCGGTCTGGTCGATGAAGAGGAGCTGCACGCGCAGCTCGCGATATTCCCAGATCTGCTGGCGCACGCGCTCATTGGGATTGAGCAACCCGGTGTCGATGATGTTGTCGGGATCGCCGAGCGCCACGAACGCGGTGCCGCGATCCGATTGCCATCCGGCGACGGCATCATCGCGGAAGCGGATGTTGGCGGCGCGGATACGGGCAAAGTAATCGCGTAGCCCCTCATGTTCAGCCGTCCCGGGGACGGGATCGGTGGCCTTGAGAAACGCCGTCCACGCGGCGGCGCGCCCCGACAGGTCGGCGTCGCGCAGCTCCTTCAGCCGGTCGGGCGTGGTGAACCAGCGCAGGTAGGTGATCATCTCGTCGAACGTGCCGATGGGGACATCTTCGCCCAGCGTCACGAGTACCCGCGTGCGGGCCGTGTCGGGGCGTCCCGCGCCGGTGATCTGCACGCTGTTGATCCCCACCGGCAACCGGTTCACCGGAATGCCGATGGTCGTGCTGCGCGAGCCGCCGCGCAGGGGAAGTTGCACGACACTGTCGAGCCCCACGATGTCGCCGTCGCCAAAGACGCGCACGCGCACCTCCGACGGCGCGCCGGCCGCGGCTCCGTCGATGTACAGCGGCACCAGTGAATCGACGCCGTACACGAACGTGGCGCGGGGACGGGCGAGCAGTCGCGGCAGCGAATCGGCCACCTGACGCGGAATGGCCTCGTACACCGGCACCGGCGACGGGAATCCGTCGGCGACGAGACGGGGCACCTCGAGCGTCACCTCTTCGGTGGACGCGCGAATGCTCGATTCGTCCTTCACGCTCACGGTGAGCGTGTAGCGCCCCGGCGCGAGGCGCAGAAACTGCTGCCAGATGATGCTTTCGTCGGTGCGCGACGTTTCGCGGAAGGTGGGAACGCGCACCTGTTCGGTGGCTTCGATGCTGCGCACCACCGTGACGCCCTGCCGGAGCTGCACGCGCGCCACGTAGGCCGCAGCGTAGCGCTCACCTTCGCGGGCGAAGCCGAGCGCGCGCGACGGCAGCGACAGCGCGAGCAGCGTGAGCGTGCTGTCGGCCGTGGGCGCGCGCAGGAAACTCACCGACGCGGTAAAAGGCATCGCTCCGGCGCCTGCCACGAGGCCCATGCTGCGATAGAGTCGCGCCATCTCTGCCGGCGCACCGATGGCGGCGACACCGGGGGCTCCGGGTTGTCCTGGCGTCGCGACGGATGAGCCTGCTCCCACGGGGCGCGACGATGCGCACCCCGTAGCGAACAGAGCGGCAGCGGCAGCGAGAACGAATGTCCCGACAACGGGATGCGGAAGCAGCTTCCGTGTCATGAATGACTGATAGTCCAAAGGGTACGACACGTTCCTGAAGATTGTCTTGCTGCGACTGCTGGACGGCGTTACGTTCGCCCTGTGGCTATCGAGACGCTAGTCGGGACGACGTTGGCCGAGTATACGGTGCGCGGGAAAGTCGGTGAAGGCGGGACCGCCACGGTCTTCCGCGCCGATCACCCCGCACATGGCACCGTCGCCCTGAAGGTGCTGCGAGAAAAGCTGCAGCACGACAAGACGGCGGTAGCGCGATTTCTGCGCGAGGCGCAATTCGGCACCCGCGTAGAACACCCGAACATCGTTCGCACCCTAGACTACGGGCAGTCGGACACCGATCGCTACTATCTGGCGATCGAATGGGCGGGTGGGGAGATTCTCGACAAGTACGTGGAAAAGAGCGGTCCGCTGCCCTGCAAGGAAGTGGCGGCGATCATGTCGCAGATCTGCGGAGCGGTACAGGCTGCCCACGACGTCGGGATCGTACACCGCGATCTGAAGCCGGAGAACATCATGTACGATCCGGCGACCCGGCACATCAAGCTGCTCGACTTCGGCATCGCGGCCGACACCGAGGCGACCCCCGACCAGCGCCTCACCCGGGCCGGGTTCTTCGTGGGTACGCTCATGTACGTGGCGCCCGAAGCGCTCTCCGGCGAACTGGTGGGTCCCGCGGCCGACCAGTACTCGTTGGCGACGATCGCCTATTTCCTGCTGTCGGGGTGCCTCCCCTACACGGGCAAGTCGCCGCGTGAGCTCTTCTCACAATTGCTCACGCAGCCGCCGGTGGCGCTCAACAAGGCCAAGACTGGGCTCGCCTTCCCCGCCCCCGTTGAAACGGTGGTGATGAAGGCGCTTTCCAAAGCCCCGGCCGAGCGCTATCCGTCGGTACAGGTATTCGCCGAGGCCTTCGAGATGGCCTCCACATCCACCGCCACCCCCGGCTCGACTCCCTCGGCCAGCAGCGCGTTGGACGCCGAGCGGAAAGAGGGCGGCCTTTTCGGCAAGATGAAGGGACTGTTCGGACGTTGACTGCTTCGCCTGATACCACCGATCCGATGACTGCCCGCCTGATCGCCCTGTTGGCCGACCGCTCGGCCAAGCGGGGCGATTTCGTGCTGGCATCCGGCCGCCGCTCCACGCTGTACGTGGACTGCCGCCTCACCACCATGCACCCCGAAGGCCAGCTGCTCATCGGCCGCGTGGCGCTCGCCGCCCTCCGGGAGAGCGGATGGCCCGTCGATGCCGTTGGCGGCCTGACCCTGGGCGCCGATCCCATCTCGTACGCCATCGCGCACGCCAGCGCCCTCGCGGCAGAGCGCGGGGAGGGGGAGATGGTTCGGAGCTTTACCGTTCGCAAGGAAGCGAAGCAACACGGCACCGGGAAGCTCATCGAAGGCGCCTTCCTCCCCGGCGACAGGGTGGTCGTGGTGGAAGACGTGATCACCACGGGCGGCTCCGCGCTCAAGGCCGTCCAGGCCATCCGCGCCGGCGGCGGAGACGTCCTCGGTGTGCTCGCTCTGGTGGACCGCCAGGAAGGCGGCCGAGAAACCCTCGAGGCGGCCGGACTCGCGGTGATCAGCCTCGTCACGGCAGCGCAGTTGATGCCGTTGATCGCGTAGCGCGGCGACACCGCACGTCGTCACGATCGCCCGGTGCGCACCATCCACTGGGGGGGCGACGTGAACGGGTCGAAATCGCGGAACCGCTCACGATACGGCAGCACGAGCGTTTCGCGCATGAGTCGCAACATGCTGTCTCCCGTGTGCGCCCGGCGGAATTCGGCGGCTCCGAGCTGCAGCACGCCGGAGACATGGCGCGAGAAACTCTGCGGCGACGAGTACTCCATGAGAAACGCGACCTGTGTGATGCTGTACCCCGGATTCTCCAGCAGGTGGGCCGCACGCACCAGACGCGCCGCCGCCAGATAGCGCTTGGGGGTCGGCACGCCCTGTCGCACGAAGCGACTCACGAACGTGGTGGGTACCACCGCAAGATGCCGCGCGAATTCGAGGACCGTGGTCATGCTGCGCGGCATCGTGAACAGCGTGTCGAAGAATCGCATCGTCGGCGCGGACGCGTCGTCGAGATCGTCGCGAATGGCGCGGATGGCCTTCGCGTCGATATCTGGCGGGCCGCTGGACACGAGGGTGCGCAGGGTGCGCCAGCCGGCGGGCTCACGTGCATCCACCAGCGTCCGCACCCCGTGTTCACCGAGCGACAGCAGCGCGGCCGTGGCCCGCGACTCGGTGCTGGTGAGCAGGGCGACGGCGGGGACCCGCGGAAATTCACGCACCATGCGTGCCACCGACGGTGCGTATTGCTGCTGGTACCGCGACACCGATACGATGACGGCGGAGACGCGATTGGTTCGCAGGTCCTGCAGCACCTGCTCGAGATTTTCGCGGTGTACGGCCACGCAGCTGCCGCTCGTCAGTGCGTCGAGCCGCTGACGCTCCATGGGCGTGACGAACGTGACGACCGCGGCGCTTCCTGGCCCTCCTGAACGGGTCGTGGACATCGGCATCCTCCACACGTGGTGATCGAGTCGTGATGAGCGCCACGACGCTACGGCCCTCTGTCATTCACGCGTCACCGTGGTGCCGGATTTCGATGACACGGGGGTCGGAGCGGAAACCGCGCTATATTGCGGCAACGGATACCACCGGCCGGACGGTCGCGAAGTGAAGGGACGGACCCCCGTGGTCGCGCCTTTGCTCCGAGGAAAGTCCGGGCTCCACAGGGCAGGTCGCCAGGTAACACCTGGGCGCGTGTTGCGCGAGCGGCACGTGACGGACAGTGCAACAGAAAGCAAACCGCCGTCTTCGAAAGAAGGCGGTAAGGGTGAAAGGGTGGGGTAAGAGCCCACCGCGCGGCTGGCAACAGCCGTGGCACGGCAAACCCCGGCCGGAGCAAGGCCAAATAGGCGGTGAGAGACGGCTCGTCTCGACCACGTCGACGTGCCTTCGGGCATACTCGGCGAACCGCGGGTAGGCTGCTGGAGCGTACCGGTGACGGTACGCCGAGAGGAATGACCGTCCGGTGTACTTCGGTGCACCGACAGAACCCGGCTTACAGGCCGGTGGTATCCGTTTACTACAGTTCCGGGTGACGAGTGGTGGGTGTCGAGTCTTCTTCCGACGCGCCAATGCGGCGGCGGAACGGTTGGATCACTGCGCTGCTGACGTTGGCCGCCTGTGGCGGCCCGGCGCTCACTCCGGCGCCCCCGCCACCGGCCCCCGCCCCGTCTCGCTCGGCGGCGTCCGCGGCTGCCCCGTCTCGGCTCGTGCTTCCGGCCCGGCTGCCGACGACGACGTGGCGGGTCCGGTCGGTGGCCCGGGTGACGGTGACCGGCAGCGGTGTCACAGGGGCCGCCACTGACGAGCAGGGCGTAGAGAGCACGGGCCTCGTGTCGTGGTCGGCGGAGCGGCAGCCGTCAGGCGCACTCCGGGCTACCGGCCTGGTGGATTCGTTCACCGTCCGCACCAGCTTCGGCGCGCAGCGCGGGGCAATGGTGCCCTCGTCGACTGCCATGGTGTTGCTGGAGGGAACCCTCGACAGCACGCTCACGCGCATATCCACGCGTCCGCCGCTGATCAACGAATGCGACCGGCCGGAGGCTGGCGCGGCGTCGCTGGCCCGCGATTTGTTGGTTCGGGTGCCGAACGGGCTTGTGGCTGGAGACCGCTGGAAAGACAGCTTTGTGGCGCTGATTTGTCGCAGTGGTGTTCCGTTGACGGTGTATACGACGATCGTTTCCCGGCTCGAGCGGCTGGCGGAAGACCGGCTGGTGGTGCGGCGGGAGCTGACCTCGCGGCTTGAGGGGAAGGGCGGTTCGGCCTTCAGGGCCCTCGAACTGGCGGGAACAGCTCAGGGGTCGCAACTGGTCGAGATCGCGCCTCTGCGGGGCACGGTGGAGCGTTTGGAGGGGTCTGGCACGCTCACCCTCACTGCCACCGAACGGCTGCCGGGCGCTCCCGTGCGTACCCAGCAGATCACGCAGCGCACGGAGCTCACGGCCGTCCGGCGCTGAGTCCGCGGCGTCAGCGGGGTGTGAGTTCCTCACGGGCCCCGCTCCTGACGGTCCGCGCCACGATGGCGGACATGGCAACCCGAAGCGCGAAACCCGAACCCCGCACCAAGAACTGATCGGTTCCGGGTGTGGGCTCGGGTTTCGGGTTGTCTGTTCCTGCGGGGCGAGCCGTCAGTCCATCAGGCGCAGTGGCATTACCAGGCAGAGGTACTTCGCCCCGTCGTCCCACCCTTCGGGCTCGATGGTCGCTGCGCGCTCGGGCGCCTTGAAGGTCAGGCGCACCTGTTCGGTGGGCATGAAGCGCAGAATTTCGAGCAAGTACGTGGCGTTGAAGCCGATGTCGAGCTGATCGCCCGTGTAGTTCACCGGCAGTTCGTCGCTCGCCTCGCCCAGATCGGGCGTCGTCACGCTGAACTTCAGCATGCCCGTGTTGAACGACATCTTGATGCGATGCGTCTGATCGCTCGCGATGACGCTCATGCGCTTGAGCGCCTGCGTGAGCGACGCCTTGTCGGCGATCGCGTAGCGGTCGTTGTCCTTCGGGATGACCTGCTCGTAGTTCGGGTACGGGCCTTCGACGAGGCGCGTGAACACCGACGTGAACGGCGAACGGAAACCCAGGTGGTTTTCGCCGCGCGCGATCTCGAGCTCCTCTTCGGCCGGGAAGAGCCGGCGAATCTGCTCGAGCGCCTTGGGAGGCACGATGAGATCGCCCGGCGGCGCGCTGCTGGCTTCCACCGGCAGCTCCATCTTCGCCAGACGATGCCCGTTGGTGGCCACCATGCGCATGCGCTCTTCGCGCAGCTCCCAGAGCACGCCGTTGAGAATCGGGCGCGACTCCTCGGTGCTCACGGCGAACGCCGTATGCGAAATGAGCTTCTGCAACTCCCCCGACTTCACGCGCCACGAATCGCTGAAGCGCACCTGGGGGAAGGTCGGAAACTCGTCGCGCGGCAAACCGAGGAGCTTGAACTTGGAGCGTCCGCACTCGAGGGTGACGCGCTGTTCGCCACTCGCCGCGATTTTTACCGGTGACGGAGGCAGCTCGCGCGCGATTTCGCTGAGCTTCTTGGCGGGAATGGTGATCGCCCCCGGCGTCTCGACGTCGGCGCTCACTTCGGTGCTGACGGCGATGTCGAGGTCGGTCGCCGAGAACCGGATGCCGCGATCGGTGGTCTCGACGAGCAAATTGGCCAGCACCGGCAAGGTGGTCTTGGCCGGTACGGCGGCGGTCACAGCCTGAAGACCTTCCTGCAGCTTCTCACGCGAGATCGTGAACTTCATGCCCGGGAATGTGGAAGGACTGCTGAAGCCTGCTGTTTACAAACAGACTTAGATATAAAAACAGTGGTAGCAGTAGAGCGTGTGGGCTTGTCTACAAACGCTGCAAGCTATGCGTTGCAAAGAACTTCCGCCATACCACCTCATGTGGACTGCCTGTGGGGGAGTGCAAAGTCTCCCCGCCGACGCACAGGAGGGGGTGGCAGAAATGTTGGGATCTGTGGAGCGGCGGGGATTCAGGCGCCGAGTTGCCCGGTTGTCCGCAGAGTTTCCAACATACCCCGAACCTTCAGCACCCGTTCGGTGAACGACGCGTCGGCCGCCATGTCTTCGGCCACCCGTTCGAGCGAATGAATGACGGTGGAATGGTCCCGGCCGCCGAAGGCGTTGCCGATTTCGACGAGCTGCAGCGCCAGCAGCTCACGGCAGAGAGACATGGCCACCTGACGCGGCACCGTGAGTTGCTTGGTGCGCGTCTTGGAGCGCAGCCCGTCGGGGGTGACCCCCCATTCCCGGGCCACGACCTGCTGAATGGTGGCGACCGTGATGGTGGTCGGCGGCACATCGGGGAAATCGGCGGTGCTGGCGCCGCGCAGCTTGTCGCGCAGCGCTTCGCGGGCGAGATCCACCGAGATGTCGCGGTGCTTGAGCGACGCGTAGGCGAGCAGCTTGATGATGGAGCCTTCGAGTTCGCGCACCGACGACTTCACGTGTTGCGCGATGAATTCGATGACCTCATCGGGAATCGTGAGCTCGAGGTGGTCGAGGCTCGCCTTCTTCTTGAGAATGGCGATACGGTGCTCGAAGTCGGGCGAGTCCACGTTGGCCACCATGCCCCATTCGAAGCGCGACACGAGGCGCGATTCGAGGCCGGGAATCTCGCGCGGCGGCCGGTCGGAATTGAGCACGATCTGCCGGCCGGCTTCGTAGATGGCATTGAAGGTGTGGAAGAACTCTTCCTGGGTGCTCTCCTTCCCCTTCAGAAACTGCACATCGTCCACGAGCAGCAGGTCGATCTCGCGAAAGCGGCGGCGGAAGTCGCCCATCTGTCCGGTCTGGATCGCGCTGACGAACTCGTTGGTGAACTGCTCGGTCCCCACGTACGCGATGCGGAGTGTGGGGGTGCGGCGGAGGAGTTCGTGGGCGATGCCCTGCATGAGGTGCGTCTTGCCCAGCCCCGTTTCCCCGTAGATGAAGAGGGGGTTGTACACCTTGCCCGGCGCCTGGGCGGCGGCTTGCGCGGCGGCGGCGGCGACGTCGTTGGACTTGCCGATGACGAAATGGTCGAAGGTGTACCGCGGGTTGAGCGGCGTGGACGTGCGCGACGGCTGCACCGCCGGCGACGCGACCGTGGGCGCGGGCGGCGGCGCCACGAACATGTCCATCTGCACGCGCCCCATCCGCTCCTCGTGCACCTTGAAGCGGATCTTCATGGGGTGGCCAAGGGCCACCGGCGCGAAGGTGGCCAGCAGGTCGGCGTGCTTGGAGTCGTTCCAGTCGGCCGAGAACTGGTCAGGGGCCCCGATCACGAGCGTATCGCCTTCGAGGGCGATGGCGTCGGTGGGTTCGAGCCAGGTGCGGTACGTCTGCTCCGGAAGCACCTGCCGCGCGCGTTGGCGCAGGCGATCCCAGGTTTCGGCAGGCGATAGCGACATTGGGGGGCTCGAACGGAGGCGAACAGAGGCGGGGGGGCGGCGAAGGTACCCCGAGTATTGTGGATAAGTCAATTGGGCGAAGCGACGTGAGTTCCGCCATGGGGTCCATGGGGTGCGGTGTGGTGGTTCGTGTAGGCAAGCAAGTGAAAATCTCGAGCGGCAACTCGTTGTCGGAGGCCAATTTGGACGGGTTCTGGCCCTTGACCTCGCCGCCGCCGCCGGGTACATTCCGAGGCTCGGTTCGCGATTCAGTACCGTCTGAATTTTTCCGTACCCGTTTCTCTTAGAGTTCGCCATGGGCAAGCCCACTTATCGTCCGCGCAACACGCGTCGCATCCGCAAGCACGGCTTCCGTGCGCGCATGGAGACGAAGTGGGGGCGCGCCGTCCTCGCTCGTCGCCGCAAGAAGGGGCGCAAGCAGTTGACCGTTCAGCTCCCGTCGAAGTACGCGGGCGCCTGATTCCCGGGCCCTCCCGCGCCAGCAACGGCTGACGCGCGGGAGCGATCTCGAACGAGTCCGTCACGAAGGGAAGCGAGTGCGCACCGCGTCGTTCGACGTGCGCGCCACCGCTTCCCTTCGCGCGTTTCCGCGGGTGGGCTTCGTCGTGCCCAAGTACAAGCACTCCGGTGTCGAACGCAACCGCGTGAAACGGCGGCTCCGGGAGCTCGTACGGCTGCACATGCTCGGCCTCCTCGAAGCGCGCGCCGCGGCACACGCCCCCGTCGATCTGGTGGTGCGCATTTTCCCGACCGCGTACGGTCGCGACTATGCGGCCCTCCAGGCTGAACTGGAGCAGGCGGTGCAGCAGCTGCTGCGCCGCCTGGGCTGAGCGTGCCCACCGAACGCCCCGCCCTGCCGATGTCATGGCGACGCCTCCCCCGGCTGGCCCTCATCGTGGGGGTGCGCGTGTATCAGATCGTGCTCTCGCCCATCTTCGGCGGCGCCTGCCGGTATTATCCTTCGTGTTCCGCGTACGCCATCGAAGCGCTCGACAAGCACGGCGCCTGGCGTGGCGGGTGGATGGCCTTGCGCCGCATCGGCCGCTGCCATCCGTTCCGGCCGGGTGGGTTCGACCCGGTACCCTGACGCGCCCCCAAACGGATCTCTCCGGGCGGATGCGCCCAGCGAATCTCTCATACTCCCATGGAACCACGTCGTATCGTTCTGGCTGTCGTGCTGATGGCGGCCGTGCTGCTCGTCACTCCGTACCTCTTCCCCACGCCGCCGCAGGCGCCCGTGGCAAAGAAGCCCACCGCGGACTCACTGACGACGGGTGTGAGCGGTGCCACCGCGCCCGGTGCCACGGCGACGACTCCCGCCGCGGGGGCCGCCGCGCCCACCGACAGCGCGGGCGCGCCCGCGGCGCCGGTTGTGGTGCCGGTGGATACCGCCACGGTGAAGACGGCCGTGGCCGACTACCGCACCACCAACAGGGGCGCCGCGCTCATCGGCGCCTCGCTCACCAACTACCAGGCGCTGTCGAACGGCGGCCGCACGCGCGGTGGCATCGTCGAGCTCGCGCTCCCCAACGAGCGCATGCTCGCGTTCCGTCTCGTGGTGCCGGGTGACACGATCGACCTCGGCGGGCAGCTGTTCCGATCGCAGCAGTCGCAGAACGGCGCGAACACCGTCGTGCGCTACGACGCCGACCTGCCGGGCAAGACGGTCTCCATCACGTACTCGTTCCTCCCCGACAGCTACCGCGTGAATGTCGCGGCGGCGGTGAGTGGTGTGCCGGAGAACAGTTACGTGCTCGTCGATCTGCCGCCGGGCTTCCGCAGCAACGAGTCGGACAGCACGGAAGACCACTCGCACCTCGCCTACGCCTACAAGCCGGAGCTCGAGGGGGCCGAGGGGATCGCCTTCAGATCGCTCGATCCGGGTGAGCGCGAAATCAAAGCCGGTCCGATCACATGGGGCGTGGCGAAGAGCAAGTACTTCATCCTTGGAGTGCTCACGCCCAAGGGCGGGACGCCGTTTGCCGAAATCACCGCGACCGGCGGCCCGCGGGTGGGGAAGACGGCCACGCGCGGCCAGGCGACGCTCGTGGCGCCGCTCAAGGCCGGCAACGCCGCATTCGAAGTGTATGTGGGGCCGCAGGAGTTCAAGCGTCTGCTCGCCCTAGGCCGTGAATTCGAAACGTCGAACCCGTACGGCGGCTGGATTCAGGGCATCGTGCAGCCGTTCGCGACGATGGTGATTCGCCTGCTCCTCTGGATGAAGGCCACGCTCGGCCTTTCGTACGGCTGGATCCTCGTGATCTTCGGTGTGGCCATCCGCCTGCTGCTGTGGCCGCTCAACCAGCGCGCCATGCGCAGCCAGATGGCGATGCAGCGCATCCAGCCCGAGATGCAGGCCGTTCAGCAGCGCTACAAGAACGATCCGCAGAAGCTGCAGCAGGCCATGATGCAGTTGTACAAGGATCACGGCATGAGCCCCTTCAGCTCGCTCTCGGGGTGCCTGCCGATGCTGATCCCGCTGCCGGTATTCTTCGCCCTGTTCTTCGTGTTTCAGAACACGATCGAGTTCCGCGGCGTGTCGTTCCTGTGGTTCCCCGACATCTCGGTGAAGGATCCGTACTACGTCATTCCGATTCTCGTGGCCGGCACGACGATGCTCATGTCGTGGATCGGCATGCGCGGCATGAAAGCCGACGCAAATCAGAAGACGATGATGTACGTGATGCCGGCAGTCATGCTCGTGTTCTTCTTCAGCATGGCGTCGGGGCTCAACCTGTACTACTTCATTCAGAACCTCGCGTCGCTACCGCAGCAGTGGCTCATTTCCCAGGAGCGGCGCAAGCCGATCGTGCGGGGATGACGCGGGCATGACGACGTTGCTGCCCGGCGACGACGACACGATCGTGGCGATCGCCACGGCTCCGGGGCGTGGCGCGGTGGCACTGGTTCGACTTTCGGGGGCGCGCGCGATACCCATCGCGCGCGCCCTCGGTGCGTTCGGCCGGCTGGCGGGTGCCGACGTCGTACCGCGGCGCGCGCAGCGGGCGACGCTGCGCGACACCGCCGGCGTCGTGATGGAGGACGCGCTCGTCACCGCGTTCGTGAAACCGCAGTCCTACACGGGCGAGGATGTGGTGGAGCTGGCGATCCACGGCGGTCTCGTGTCGCCACAGCGGGTGCTCACTGCGTGTGTCGCTGCGGGTGCGCGTCTCGCGCAGCCGGGTGAATTCACGCGGCGCGCGGTGCTCAACGGACGGATGGATCTGCTGCAGGCCGAAGCGGTGGCCGACCTGGTGGATGCGCGCACGCAGTCCATGCAGCAGCAGGCGCTGGCGCAACTCGATGGTGGGCTCTCGCGGCGACTGCTGGCACTGCGCGACGAGGTGATCCACCTCGAGGCGCTCATCGCGTACGACATCGATTTTCCGGACGAGGACGATGGGCCCATTGCACCGGCGCGCATCGGCAACGCGGCGCGAGCACTGCTGGCGTCACTCGAGGCCTTGTTGGACACCGTACCACGCGGTGCGATGGTGCGCGACGGAGTGCTGATCGTGATTGCGGGCCCACCCAACGCGGGCAAGTCGAGCCTCTTCAACGCGCTGCTCGGCGAATCGCGCGCGATCGTCACCGCCGTGCCGGGCACCACGCGGGATGCGATCGAAGCGCTGCTCGACCGGCCCGGCGGCGCACTGCCGCTGCGCCTGGTGGATACCGCCGGGCTGCGCGATACCGACGACGAAGTGGAGAAACTCGGCATCGAAGTGAGCGGGCGCTATCTCGCGCAGGCGCAGGTGGTGCTGGCGTGTGGCGCGTCGCCGGACGACGTGGCGCGCACGATGGAAGCCGTGCACGACCGCACGATGGCCACGGTGATTCCTGTGCACACGAAGTGGGATCTGTGGGAGGCCGAGCACGCGACGGCTCAGGTGGACAGCGTGATGGTGAGCGCCGAGAGCGGCGCGGGGCTCACCGATCTTCTCGCGCACATCGACGACACGGCGCAGCGCCGTGCACCGGACTCTTCACACGACAGCGTGATCATCACGCGCGAGCGTCACCGCGTGGGGCTCACCACCGCCCGCGACGAGCTGGCCGAGTTTGTGAGCGTGTGGATATCGGGCGCGCTCCCGGCGCCCGTGGCTGCGGTGCACCTGCACACCGCGCGCGAAGCGATCGCGGAGTTGATCGGGAGCGTGGAGACGGAAGAGGTACTGGACCGTGTCTTCCGGGACTTCTGTATCGGGAAGTGATCTCGCCGGCTGAGATCTGAGAGCTCGGACGGAGAATTGATGGGCTCAACTCTTCCGCTGTCGGCTCAACTCGCCGACTCACCGCTGAGGGCTCAGATCTCAGCTCACAACCGTAAGCCGCGGGCGCTCGGCGATGGGTTCTCCCGCCGTCGCGATCTCCTGCGCATTGGCCCGCACGCTCCACGTGAATCCGCGCTCCTTGATGGCCGCTTCCACCATGCGCGCACCGAGGAAGTAGCCGGCGCGTTCGGGGAGCACGACGCGATCGACCGAGCGGGCTTCGTCGCTCATGCCGCCTGAAAGGTAACGGAGACGGAGCCCGAGCCCGGCGCGTTCGAAGTCGCGGCCGGCGGCGCGGGCGAGGATGGGCTCGATCTCCCGGATGCGCGCGTACTGGCGGCGGGCGAAGCCGAAGTATTCCCAGGCCGCGTGGCCGGGACTCACGGCGCGCGAGACCTGCACCGCGAGACCCTCGTTCACGAGCAGCTCGCGCAGCGGGGCCTGGCGCCCGGTTTCCCAATACGAATAGTAGCCGCCGGCGTCGAGCACGAGGTCACGCATGCTGCTGCGGCTCGCGGGCGACGTGTAGCGGATCACGTGCGTGATCTCGTGCGACAGCCAGAGCGGGATGAGCTCCGGATCGAGGCCCAGGCCCTGTGTGTCCGGGTTGGCGACGCCGGTGAAGTGCTCGAGGCACACAAAGGCGATGCCGCGACCGTTCACGACAAGCTCGCCGGCGTTGGCGGCACCCACCCCCACCATGAGCACGATGTCGTACGGCACATCGACATCGAGCAGCATGCGGACCTTGTCTTCGGTCTGCCTGGCGAGCGATACCACATCGGCGTTGGCGAGCAGCGCCATCAAGTCGCTGCGGTCGGCCGCGACGGTGTTGCGCACGACTTCCTCGAAATGCGGACCGGACGGCTCGAGGACGTAGTTGTCCCAGTACGCGGTCAGGAGCTCCCGATGCCGCTCGAAATATTCGAGGTAGGCCGAGAATCGGTCTTCGGCTTCGAGAACGGCAAGAAAATCTGGAACGAGATTGATCAACATCAACGACCCGGGGACGGGAAGCCGGCGCGATCGTGACAGGGTGTCACGGGTGGGGAAATGGGACCGCCGGGGGACACGTACCGCTCGCCGAACGAAACGCGGTGGGAAATGGCCACCACGCGATGAGTGAGACGCGGCAAGTTAGCCCGCGGATAAAGTCACAACAAGACGCAATCGACAGGGAATGTGGGTAGACCGCCCGGCAGAGAAAGTGACCGAACCGACGGCGTCACTCCTCCACCCCGCGCCTATCTCGTCCCGAACAGCCGGTCTCCCGCATCTCCCAGCCCCGGCAGGATGTATCCGTGTTCGTTGAGCTCACGATCGAGTGACGCGGCAAGCACCGGCACGTCGGGATGCGCAGCGGCGAGGC
>Ga0222712_10003726_pt1 | contig 16380 bp, 30 predicted proteins | sample C33_657DmetaG_FD_165043 | JGI IMG/M metagenome (GOLD analysis project Ga0222712, IMG submission 165043) | Estuarine water microbial communities from San Francisco Bay, California, United States - C33_657D | ecosystem: Environmental > Aquatic > Marine > Unclassified | place: USA: California...
TTACTACTAATTCAAAAAAACCACTAGTTGGGTTTGGACGAATCATAGCTGTTATTTCCTTTTCAGGTGAAGGCAATGCATATCCAGGGTTAGCTCTTGAAGATAGCACTACATAATCTGATGCTAGGTTAATATTAAAATGATCTCCATTTCTGTCACTAGCATCCATTAAACGTCTAACATAAACGTTTGTTTGAACATCATTACTTCCAATTGGAGAGAACTTAAGCTTAAACGGAGTAACATTACCTGTTAGTGACCCTAAAATTTGATTATTCATTCCTCCAAAACGGATAATACCACTTACCTCATCATGTGTTAAATATTGTAACCACGGTCCTTGAATATTTGAGATAATCTCTTCAAACTTAACTTTAGTAGGATCGTATCTCATTTCAAACTGTAAGCCATCATTCTTAATACCATTGGTATTCATATTGAAATTAGCATACATCGCTTGACCGGTTAGAGCTGTTACATTTGGAATATTAACATCAAGTGTTCCTATGTACTTAGCAGCTGCTACTAAACCACCGCCAGCGTCATATACCGGGGATGAATGAGTTCTATCAACGTCACCTAATACAAAGTATTTAATGTCTACTCCTGTTAGGTTAACTGTACCTACACTATCAAAAACATATGTTACTCCATTGATATAAGATGCCCAATCAGTCCATTGATTGGCACCTATTGCTAATGAATCGTAAACATTTTTAGTAAGTACATTAATTAACTTAGCTGTATCAATTGGTTTTAATCCTGATACTGAGGCATAAATTGAATAAACATCACCACCATCTAGTGTACCGGTTTTATTAACATCAGCAATTAGATAAGCTAATCCATTTCTTAAATAAGTTCTGCTAAACGTCTGATTAACATCTGTAGTGATATATTCGTCGTATGTCTTAACAGCATCTGATATTGTTACAGCATTGTCTCTGATAGCAGTAAGTGGAGCTGGGAATCTAACATCTAGTTTATACTTTGTATTCTCATCAACATTATCTAACACATAAGTACCATCAGCATTTACAGTTACGGAATCAATGAAAGCATTGTTACTAGCTTTATAACACCATACTACAGGTCTTAAGGCCATACTTGGACCTAACCATACCTTACCTGATAATGTTAAGTTGCCTAATAGTTTAATTGCTAGTTTTTGATTTGTAAGTTGAGCTACATTATCACCAATTGTAGTACCATCAACCTTAAACATACGAGCCCAGTTTACAGTAATTGTATCTGAAGCATAGTTCGGAGCTACAGAGTTAATCTTATACTTATTATGAATAATGTAGCCATTAGATCCAATAGTTGATCCACTAGATAATACTAAATAGTTACGTCCTATAGCCCACTCTGAATTAGATGTGTAATTATAGGTGCCATTAGAATAGTTATTGTATTTGTAGTTATCCCAAGTCTTATAGCTAACTGCAGGAGTCATTCCATTAACAGAAGCGTCAACAGTAGTTGAGATATGAGTTAGGAGTGTTTTCTTGTACTGCCAGTCAACCTGGAATGTACGAACATCTGCAGAAGCACTTGGTCTGTAATACCAGGCAACGTCTAATGTATCACCTCTTCTAACAGTAGCTAGGGTTTGAAAATGTCCAATTTGAGGTGTTTGTGAATAAGAAGCGAAACTAATTAAAAGCGATAGAGCTAATAATAGTTTTTTCATAGTAGTTTATCGATTAGGTTTATAATGGTTTTCTTTAAAGCAGAACGTGCGGACGCTTGATTAAAACCACCACCTTCATCGATGATCATTGTAGAGGTAGATATTTCAGAACTAGTTCCAGTCGCAACATAATCTTTCACCTTTTTTCCATCTAATAACAACGTACCTTTTATTCTAATAATGGTCTCGTTGTCAGTCTTATGGAAGACACTTATACCAGTAGACGTTTGTTGAATATCAAAATAAACAATCTCCATATTCAACTGATAAGTTCCTGGCTCAATGTCGTCAACCAAAACAAGTTTATCTGATTTATCTAAAATAGCTTCTTCAGCTATATTCTTTAGTCCCAGGGTTAGATTTTTGCTACCTTTCATTGGACCAAGCTTAATCTGGTTTGTAACAGTTCCTACTACAATCTTATTTGGTTGTGCAATAGCTGAACTGAATAAACATATAAATACAAATAAGAAGATCCTCATACTCAGATATAAATATACAAAAAAAGGGATAGCTCACTAAAGAACTACCCCTGTATATGTAGAGTGGGATTTTGGTGGAGATAGTGGGATTCGAACCCACGTGTCCGAAAGAGACAATAATACTAACGTATCACATGCTTAGTACTACTTTCGCTGTACTGTAATTGGTCCCGTAATGGAGAGACTACCACTTGTTTGATTACATGGCCCAAACAAAAATGCCATAATCCACGGTCCTTATTTTACGAGTCGATCGTGAACGCTCGGAGTAGTTCTGTTCCTAGGTTACTCACCCGATGCGGACTAGGCTGCAAGAGCGTAGTCGGCGCCTACGAACGCCATAAGGTCGTCGAAGGTCATTGTTGACATTTCGTCAGTTATTGTTTAGTATCTTCTAAGGCAGTATACTCAAATGCCTGCATGTAGTATTACCTCAACATCCGGATCGATACCATGTTATCCCCATATTTTAAAGAACTATGTATTGAGTTCAGAAGGTTCTTGTGCTGCCCAATAAGACTCTTCCATTTCTTCTGACCAATCATCTTGTGACTGTAAAGTAACAAATCTTGTAGAACTGAAAGAAGTATATCCTTCTGGAACATCAACCTCTTCGAGTAAGAAATTTCCTTGACTAGTTACCTCAGACACAGTATAAATATTACCATCTTCCAAAAGGCCATCATGACCTTGAACACACATTACTTGCATATATTAGATTTTTAATTTTATAGAAAAAGGAGTTTCAACGGTATCCTTTCCGAGCGGTGCCCTCGACATCCCTGAGATTCAATTACTTGGCAGATTGCTCGTGGGCTGGTTTTACAGCTTCGGAAACAACTGAATCTGCTACTGCAGTAGTGTCAGCTACAACCGCTGAATCCACACTTACTGAGTCTGTAGAAGTCTGTTCTGCACTTCCACCACATGCAGTCATAATCAATGAGACTGCGAAGATAAACATTGCTTTTTTCATAACGTTTTTTTTGTTTTTGTATCAATACAAATATAAGATCTTTTGTGTTAACCGATACAATTTATCTTTAAAGTGATAAATATTTTAAAAACTTAATTTAGTATTTATCCATATAACATTTGTATGTTGCCAAGGATGTTTATTTAAAGATTCTAATAAGTATCCTGGTTGTATTTGCCAGTGGTAATAATTTATTGTAATTCCTGTGTTAAATCTGTTTCGAGTAAATCCAGCCTTAGTAAAATTTAATTCATTTTGGATATATGGGTCAAAGTTTTTAAATATTTTAAAGTCATAATTAGGTCTAATTCTAAAGCGCCATCCGTCTTCACCTATTTCTCTAATTTGGTATTCCATTCTAATGCGAGCTTTCCAATGTTTATTGTCATTATAAAAAGCATCAATATGCGGCCTAAACTCAGTTACTCTTACTTTATTTTTTATCTCATATATTTCTCTATAAAAGAAACCAAGTCTCCATTTATTAGATAATTTTTTAATAACACCCGCATCAAAATGAAAGTATCTAACTTTAGATATTGAATAACTATAGCGTTGTTCACCTTCTATAGCTATATTCCATCTATCATTTAATTTACCTGTAATATTTAGTGTTGACCACTGCTCTTGAGAGAATAAATAAAGCGGGAGTAGCGAAACAAAAATAAGAAACGGCTTGATCATTATTTAGGACTGTTAGTACCTGTATAAGTATCAAACCGTTTTTGAGATGCTAATTCACTGTATTATTAAATCGTTAACTACTTGAGTAATTCGTAATACTCTTTAAAGTGCTTAATACGATCGGCTAAACCAATAGTTCCACCATTTACTCTTTTAGTAACCATAGTTACTACTTCATTAGTGGCACCTTTATCAGCCATCTTATGTAAACCGTTCTTGTTAAAGAACCAAGCAGCAGAGAGTAGCGGATATTTTGTAGCCACTAAATCTGGGGTAGCTTGGATATTCTCGCCTATAGATTTTCCAAAGGCGGTATAGTTATCTTTACCTGTTAATTGAATGTAGCCACGGCCACGATATTTGTAACCGTCTCCAGATGATTCAGGGCCGTTACCCATCCTTGAGGCGTAAACGACGTTAGCAATTTTTTCAGGCTTTCTCTCATACAATTTAGCTTTATCTTCAGTAGGAAAGTACTTTTTAAATATGCCAAGTAAACCCTTTGAACTATAATTTAAGTTTTCATTAACTACTCTGAACTGTCCAGACTCATGACCACATTGTGCCAAGAAATGGGCTAAACGAAGTGGAGTATTAATTTCAAATTTAGCTGCAGTGTCAGGGATCTGGGCTAATACGGAGTCAGGAATATGACCTTTAAGTTTGCTAATGTCCATAGTTGATTAACAGTTTGGTAAACAAATTTTAATTATTATAAAACCTATTACCGCAACTAATTGATCGAACTACTTTAAATATAAATATCCTAAACGACTATCTAAATTGATTGAACATAGCAACTACTTGATCTTTAGACATGACTCCAGATTTTCTGTATAGTGTGTCTCCTTGATCGTTTGTTACTATAATAGTAGGTACAGAAGTAATAGAATACTTCTGAGTAAAAGAAGCATCATAGTCTACATTAATATAGCTAACAGGAATTCCTAACTCCTGTGATGCTTGTTGTACAACTGGTTTAAAAACTTTGCAAGGTCCACACCAATCTGCTGAAAAATACATAACATTCATACTACTTTATTTTAAATTTATAATTTGTTAACTTCTCAACCTCTTCAATATTAACTAGATTATCTTCAATTCCGTTAGCTTTAGATTGATCATTATTAAAAATGTACGCTTTGAACTCCCCTGTCTTCTTAATATAGATTACTTTCCAACACTTTTCTGGTATAGACAATCTCTGCACTTTCTTTGCTTCACCAACTGACCCTGTCCATATTTTTACAGAATCCTGGCTTTGAGCTATGTCTCTAGTCTTCATCTCTAAAGTCTTCCAATCTCCTCTATTTAGTGATCCGTATTGAGGTGTCATATTAGAGAAGTAAAAGCATTCTTTCATAGCATCAGGCCCAGAACATTGATTATCGGCTGCTGGAGCCATGTGGCCACGATCAAAACCAGAACCTGTATAATCTTTTGTCAAATCTGTTTCAGAGGCCAGAAGCGGATCAGGAATGAACTGGTCTTTTCTTGGGATTGGATTTGTACAACTAACCTTTTGTTTTGTTAACCACCACTCAACCAATACAGGATACTTTAAAGATTTAGAGAACACTGTAATGTACTCTTTATGAACCAATCTAACTGTATCTTGTGCCTTTAATGACACATTAAGTAAAAGAACTATTGCAATTGAGGATAATACTTTAGACATTCTTTATTATAAATATCGCTTGTCCTAATTGTTCTTTTTGGCTTAAATGTATATGTGTGCTTTGGCTTATTCTTCTTCTGCCACTCTTCATATTTGTCTTCTTGAAGCCATTGATCTGTTTGCTTTTTCATAGTCTTAAGAAGCCAATTCCGTCTCTGTTCAGATGTCATACCACAAATATACAAATTATGTTTTATTTCATATAAAAAATGCGTATAGTAAGTAGTTTTATTCCGAGATATTTATATGTATATGATCATTGAAGACATTCCTTGGCTACACTTTGTAAAACTATCTAATATAGCAAAACTCTCTCTTAGTGAGCAAGTTCAAAAGTATAGACAGCATTTGTGTGAAGTTGAGATGATTAGGTATAGTATAGAGTGTGGAGGAAAATCTGCCACTAAAACTATAGTTCAAGAAGGTTTTTTACAACAAGAAGACTTGTATTACATACTACAAGAAGACGGATCTAGAATTTATGTAACAGTAGAAAAAACAATATAACATGCCAGATTTACCGATATCGGGTTTACCATCATTAACAACCCCAGAATCAACAGATGTCTTTGCGATTGTAAATAACAGTATAACTAAAAAAACAACAGTACAAGCTGTAGGAACTTCCATCTTTAATCAGATATCTTCTTCTGTTATACTCCCTAGCCAAACTGGATCTTTTACAACAACTAGCTCATTTAATAGTTTTACTCAGTCTATCAACAATGCTACCGGTTCTTTCAGTACAACTAGTTATTATTTATCTGCATTTCATACAGCTTCTATGACTGTAGCTGTTATAAACACCCCGTATACAATGTCTTTTAGCACTACTGACTTTGCTTATGGAATTAGTATCAGTGGATCAGTAAAAGATAAAATAAAGTTTGTTAGTGGAGGTGTATATGATATTCAATTCTCTGCTCAATTAGATAAAACAACATCGAATAATTCTACTGTTTACATTTGGATAAGAAAAAATGAATCAGATGTATCTCAATCAAATACCGGGGTTACTTTAGGTGGCGGATCAAATGATTCATCAGTCGCATCTTGGAACTGGTTTGTTTCAGCTTCTTCTGGGGATTACTACCAATTAATGTACGCAGCATCGGAAACTAACGCTAAGATATTGTATAATGCATCACCTTCTGTAGGTCCTGCTATTCCTTCTGTAATTTTAACTGTGGATAGAGTCGGATAAAATAAAAAAGCCCCTGTATCAGGGGCTCTTTTGTTTATAGTGAGTGGTTATTTTACCATCTTGCTCGTGGTTCTAAACGACTTCTCATAATGTGAGATTTTCTTGCTAGCATTAATCTTTCATAGTCAGTCTTAGTATATACAACAATCACTTCGTCTTTCTTATGAATAACCTTTTTAGGTTTTGGTAAGTAGACAAATGAAGGTCTTTGAGGACCTTTAAAATGAGGATGTTGTTGAAAACCAGGATGAGTTCCTTTGCTATACTCAACGAAGTCTCTGAACTGGTTGTATACAATGGTATCAGATGCTGGCCTAAGAACTATTTTTAGGTCGACTGTTTCATTCTCTGGCGATTCTGATTGGGCTACTAATGATAAAGTAGAAAATGCGAATGCGAAAAATACAATAATCTTTTTCATGTCTTTTATAATAAATAGTGTATTAGCTAACAGACTATAGTTTGACAGTTATAAAGTATCGTTAATTTGATAGAGGAGCTTTGATCTTAGGATGAGACTCATAACCAATTAATTCAAAACAATCTGGTCTGTAGCTCATGATCTTTTCGTTGAATGTTTTTTCACCTAAATGTTCTTTAACTGCTTCGTGCATGTACCAGTTCCTTTCAGTGATCTCTACTTTAGGCAGTTCATAAGGAACTCTGGTTATTTGCTCTTTAGCTTGTTCAATGTGATTATTATATAAATGAACATCACCTAAATTACCAATCAAATCTTCAGGCACCATGTTTACTTCCTTAGCAATAATCTCTAGTAATAAACCGTATGATGCTATATTAAATGGTAAGCCAAGGAAAGTATCTACTGAACGTTGATTCCACATTAAAGATATTGCTCTAGTTGGTATATTGGCATCATCCATCATATTTAATGCACTTATTTTACCGTAAGCATTGCCTCCTTCTTCTTCCCAAGTTTTATCGCTTTTGAAATATAAATTATATCTTTCATCAAAAGTCAACTTTCTAGTATAAACTTGAAACCCATAGTGACAAGGTGGAAGAGTCATTATATCTAGCTCACCTACATTCCAAGCATTAACCATTAGTCTCCTTGAATCAGGGTTTGTTTTAAGTTCGTTGATTAGGTTTTGAATTTGATCTATACCTTTAATATGATTTTTTTCAAACTTCAAATAGCCATTCTCATCTTTTTCATCAGTTAGCTTTACTTCATCTCTACCATTCCAATCTCTCCACTGCTTACCATAAATTGGACCTAACTCACCGTCTGTTCTACCTGATTTTTCATAGTCACCATCCCATATATGACATCCATAATCGTGCAAGAATTTGATATTTGTATCACCTCTTAAAAACCATAACAACTCAGTCACCATAGTTTTCCATGCTATCTTCTTTGTAGTTAGCAGTGGAAATCCTTCTTTCATGTTGTGTCTGATTTGCCAACCGAAGATTGATTTAGTTCCTGTACCTGTACGATCTGTTTTATCTACTCCAAAATGCAGAATATGATCTAATAGTTCTTTATATTGACGATCTATGTTGTTCATACGTTTGCTTTTCTAATTGTTGCTTTGTATCCTCCTACTATTCCAAATTGATTTTTTGGTTGTTCGGGAATCATTCTATCTTCATCTGTCTTCTTTACAATAAGTGGATGATATTCTACTCCTTCATGGACAATAGTAAAACCGCTAGTTACCATCGGCTCTTCTTTCGGTTCTTCTTTCTTTGGTACATAAGATGCTACTTTAGCGGCTGCAACTCCACTAACAAATGTTGCTAGTCCTTTAAAAAATGATCTACGATTATTTTCCATTAGATATGTAATTTTAATTTAGTATTTGGAATTGTTGTTCCTAAAAGGACATTACCGTTAGATGTTATTCTCATTCTCTCTACTCCATGTACTCCAATACCGATACCCTCATATCCCGTTGATTTAATAACTAATTTTTCAGGTTGTATGTTTGGCAATGGCAAAGCAGCTGCTACTGCTGCCATTGTAAATGTCTTTAAGAAATTTCTTCTATTACTCATTATACATTTAACGTTTTATTCTTCTGTTTTATCAAGAGCATACCTTATTAGTACTGCTCTCTTACCTACTAGTTTATAGTCTTCTGGGTTGGCTAGTAATGTTTCTAGTTTTTCTCTTAGATATGTTTTTTCATCTTCCCATGTAATAGGTTGAATTCCCTTCTCATGAAACAGGTCTTCAGGTTTCCAAGAAATAGCTAAAGTTCTATAAGGTTCATATGTATACGGATTATGTAATAAAGGAGACATAACCATACTGTCTTTTATAGGTCTGTGTAGATCTATTGGATCATAAATAATCGGTGAGTATAGTACTTTGTATAAGTAGCAAGTTCTATCTTTGTGTTCGTCTGTAGGATCATCACTAAGCTTTCTAGTCTTAGCTACCACTGCTACTTCTTCACCTTTACTATTTTTCACTGCTGCAGCAGGTAAATCTATCCACTCTATTTTACCAAAACCAAGATGTTCTTTTAATAGTTCTTCTACTAAAGTTAACTGTTCTTTGGTTAAATTACTTAAACCATAATTGTAATATTCGGTTCCTTCATACTCGCCTGTAATGGCAAGGAGTTTTTCTGTAATTGTCATATTATACATTTAATGTTTTAATTTCATCATTTGCCCAGTCAATAAACGTAAGTAAAATATCTAACTTTTGTTCTTTAGACATGTATCTAAATTCATTATGAACTGTAATAACTTTTCCATGATACTCAAGTTCACCTGCTTCATTTATAGTAAAATTAACTGAGTTGAATTCTATATTCATTGTTATACATTTAATAATTGTAATATTTTACTTTTTAGTTCTTCAAACTCAATCTCAGTATGAGGTGCATTGTAACATTCAAATTTTATACTATTATTACCTGTAAATTCATCTACTATAATTAAAACATGATAATCTTTATCTATAGGATGAGTTTTAATATATTTACTTACAGATTCTATTGTTTCATATGAATTATATTCAGATTTTGGTAATCTAATAATAAAGATGGGTTTACTCATATACTTGTTCATATGTCATTTCAAAAATATCTGGCTTACAAGGATATAATTCTCCTTTTACTCCTTTAATAATCCAGTCTCCTTTGTCTGCTTTCATAACTCCTTCTAGTGTAGCTATATAAAGACCTTCTTCTGAATTGTTAATTCCTATTCCTGATCCTTTCATTTCTATGATCTTCTTTACTGACTCTGGGTCTGTGTATTGAATTGCTTCTATAAACACTCGCTTCTTTTGAAATATGGGCATACTCTTTATTTTTTTGCAAATAGTTTAGACTCTAGTGAATCAATGACATTTTTTAGTGAGTCTATGTATTGCTGTTTTGCAATGTCACCTCCTTGAAGCATTCCTTCTGAATACTGATACTTTTCAATTTTAGTTCTCTGATCTCTAATTACTAGGATGGCTACTAGGACTACTGCGATAAACAATCCTATTTTTATTCTATCAAAAACTTGTTTCATAACTGTTTAAATTTAGTCTTTAGTAAATTTCATCGTGTAGATCATCCCATGAATCTCTACCGGCTATTTTATTAACTTTCTTATCGAAATCTAAAAAGTCCTCTCCTTTGTAATCAGGATGTTTTTTGTGAATGTAATCAATTCCTCCTGACCATAACCAAACAATGGAAGCAGCAATAGCAATAAACAATACAATAAAGCCTATCATAAGTAATAATTTTATAGCTAATCCCACCATCCTCTCATGTCCGACCCATCATAATCCTTGTACTCTTTGTACTTCTTTCCTTCTATAATTTGCCACAACTCTTTCCATTCTTTATTTTCTAGTTCGTGAGCCTTTTTGAAGATCATCCTATTATGTTTCTTTTCATCTTCTGTATCTTCATCTACAAGAACGTAATTACCTTCATTTGTCTCTTCAAACTTCCAATCTTTCATTATTAGCTCACCAAAATCCTTCTCTGTTCTTTCAATATAATTGTCATCTATCTTATTCTGCAAAAGCTCAATAGCTCTTTGCATTTTATTTACTTTCTTATCCAAGGTTTCAGATATTTCTAGACCCTTTAATCGCATACCCTGTTCTTGGATTTCAAGAGATTTTTTCATAATCTCTAGTGTGAACTTATAATCCCACCAATTATGGGACCACAGCTCACTACGAAATTTCCATACGTTCTTAATGAACCCAGGAATACCCGAGCGGAATAGATCATATAGTCTATAAAGACTACTTTGATGCCACGCTAATCTCTTTAAACTTTTGAAAAAGGAATCTTTTGCTTGAATCTCCATAACCTTTCTTTTGATAAATATATTAAATTAAATTAAGATATAAAAATATTCAATTAGAGTTTAAATAAAGTTATACTTTCAACTTTTTTACGTGATTATAAAGCTCTAGTGTAGTACCGTCAAAAGATTCCATGATAGTCTCAAGTTCTTCCTCTGGTATTCTGAATGCGATACGGAAGTCTTTTTTCATCTTCTTCATGATCTCAGTTTCTTCTTTGAGATAATCTTCCTGAAGCTTTTTATACCTAGTTCTAAATAGACTTATTTTGTCTACCTTTTCTTCGTATGTTTTATAGTGTTGTGTAGCATCTTCAAGCAAATAGTTTTCATGTTCTGCTTGGTAATAATAGTCAGAATGCTCATAGTCTCCATTGACTATCTTTTCATATAGAGTTCTCTTATCATGCAGAGTTTGCCTTTGCTGATAACGCCTCCACCATATAAACTGATTGTAAGTCTTTTTATGGAGTTTGAAAAGTTGAGTCTCCAAAAAATCTCTCTCCAGTCGTGTTTCGAATATCATAACCTTTATTTAATTTATTGTAATAGTCATTAGCAAACTTGATCTTCCAATCACCTGTATGACCATCTTCATCTAATGTATACATAATTGCATTAATGATTTGCTCTTTCTCTTTTTGAATAGACACTTCTTTCAAATCTTGGATATTAAAACTGTCTTCATGACAATTAGCATCTATATAATCCCATAATGATTGCATTGCTGTTTGTCGTGTCATATTCTATTTATTAAACATATCATAATGCCTAGGATAAACATGTAGGTTAGTAATGAACCAATGCATTTGGCCTACAGGATATTTTGTCTTACGAGATACATGTTCCATAAGCTTAGCAAATGTGTATTGATCATTACAGAAGCCAAACACAAGATCGATAGATCTAGCAAACACAGTCATGTGTAACTTATCATCTTTGATATAGAAGTTAAGTACATCATTACAAGGAGTGTCATACTTATATCTGTCTATCTCGTGCAGTATGTAATGTACAACAATAGCACGACGTGTTTCTTTATTTCTCTTTAGTTCGTCAATAACTTTTACAAGTTGATTGTTATAATTCCAGAAGTAGCCATAGTTAGAGTTTACTTCTGTAGTACCTGGTACCATCATTTGTTTCCATATCTTAGCACGTTCAGCTATCTCTGATGCATCACGATTGCCATTTTGATACCAATGCCATTCGTATTCAGCATAGTCTTGATTGAACTTACGAACTGGTGTTTTGATGACTTTATCTAGAGGATCTTCAATAGTGAATGATTGATTGAATTTTGCTTTAGTATTAGCAAAGTCTTCACCATCATTCATGATGTCTTGATATATCAATTCAAATGCTTCGGTAGGATTCTTATAAATCATATTGTTCTACTTGTATAAATTGATTAAGAAAGTCAATACCTTCAGAGTTACGATATTTAGTCAAATATACAACTCTTTTTATTCCTGATTGCAAAATAAGTTTAGAGCAGTCTAAACAAGGACTAAGTGTTAAGTACAAAGTGGAACCATCCACAGAGTTGCCTGTTTTGGCAGCTTTAAGAATTGCGTTACACTCTGCGTGAATAACATGCTTTAGAGTGACATCGTTCTCCTCGCAACAATTATTCATTCCAGACGGAGTACCATTATAACCAAAAGAAATGATATTGCCGTCTTTAACTAAAACTGCGCCGACTTTTGATCGAACGCAGTGTGACAGAGTAGAGGTTTCTTTTGCTATGTTTATAAATACTGTGTCTAGTTTATTCATATTATAATCCTGTTGAACCAAAGCCTCCAGTACCTCTTTCTGTGTTTCTTTCTGGTAATACTTCTACCTCCTCAACATCCATATATGAAACAGGTATTAATATAAATTGCACTAGCTTTTGTCCTGTCGCAATTACTTGATCCTTATTTGATGTATTGATCATGTGTAAATGGACCTCGCCGGTGTAATCTTCGTCGACACAGCATGCACCAACAGATAGTCCTTGCTTAACAGCAACTCCTGATTTGTTAAATGCGATCAATGCATAGCCTCTTGGCACTTGTACTCTGATGCCAGATGGAATTAATACCGACTCACCTGGTTTTAATGATGCTGTTTCAAAATCTTCTGGGACATAAAAATCGATACCTGCTGAAGCAGATGTACCTCTATTTGGTGTTTTTACGTTTCGTAACTTTTGTATTTTCATTTTGAGCATTTTGATAATCGTTTAGTGAAGCAATATACGCAACACAATCTAATAAATTGTCTTCTTTGTGGTTATAAGCCTGTCTTGATAACTTGAGAGCAATCATTGCATTGTACATATCGACTGCAGTTAATTCTTTACGACTTAATAACGATGCAATCTTGGCAGCTTCCTGCATACCTTCTTGCATTGGCCCATATTGACGAGCCTTTTCCTCAGATCTCTTGTAGATGATCTCGTTTGCTTGTTCTAGTATATTCATGGAATAAATATAAAACAGAATTGATAAATGGTAAAACTATTCTCCTAAGTACTTGATAATGTCTAATTTGTCGCCCCACTCTCTTTGAGAGTTAACATCACTTGGCTTTATTGTAGGCTTTGGCATATTTCTAGCAACATTCCAGAACCAATTTCCAGAGTGGCCATAACGTTTCATATAGTCCCAACCTTTTGCGTCATATGTTTTGATACAATCAAATGGAGTGTCAATGTCACAATCTTTAAGGAACTCTTTATGATAGGCGTAGAATTTAGCTCTGCCAAGTTCACCTGGTTGCACATTTCTTGCAACTGCTACAGCATTAAACTTAGTATCAGGAAGCGCAATCTGAAGTGTTCTGGACAATACACCTGTTGAGAATACTGACCATAGCTCGTCTATATTCTTATCTTTGAAAGCTTCATGGAATATCTTAACTCCGCCTGCTACTACTTGTTCATGTTTAAGACCAAATGGTAGATACTTTGCACCAATCTTTTGCGCAAACTCTTTTGCCCAACCATTTATAGTTGGCATAGCAGGTGTCTTTAAGAAGATAGGCGTAGCACCGTCTTCAATAACACGTAGTTGATGTTCAGAAGCTTCTTTAGATGCAGGCATAAATAGCACTAGCTTTTTGTTATACTTCTTTGCAAGATACGTAAGCGAGTATGGAGCATAACCTGTTCTTGGTGCAACGTAAACTAAAGTGTCTTCTTTTACTTGACTAATCATGAAGTCTCCCATCTTGGCTTTACTACCATACTGGAACTCTCCATCATCAATCACATTGTAGCCATCGATTTGTTTTATCGAGAAGTCAAAATCAGGCTTATAGTCTTTAGTCATTTCAAGATAGTAGTTTAAGTCTCTACCATCTGACATGTCTAAGTTTGATTGATCTGTTGCTTTGTTTATAAACATCAATTAGTATTTTATTTGTTCTTTTCTTTTTCCTGAAGATCCTTGCTTAATTGACTAATAGGTACAGGTGTTCCTACAGGATAAGGAGATCCTTCTTTAGCTGCAGTTATAGATGTCATTCCTGATTTAACGGGGATTGCTTTGCGTAATGGTACTGCGGCTTCATTGAGTGGACCATATACTTTAGCTAACACAATACCAGTAGATGTTGTATCGAAAATAACACCTGGCATTGCAAACATATTACTTTCACTTGTACTTGGATTATCAAGATTTATAATAAACGCACGATTTACAGGTGGTAATAATTCCCACTTACAGGATGATGGATTAAATTGAGGTACTGTAGTTGTTGAATCGTAGTACCAAAATAAAGACCATACTGTATTATCTGTACCATCAGGAGTTTGGAAGTTTTCGTTTACATTAAACTTACCATAAGTTCCACTAACACCTTCCATTGCTAAGTTAGAAATAGATGGGCCATCTAATACAGGACATATTGCACATCCTTCATCATACTCTACTCCTTGAACAATAATCTTTTTTCCTGTAGGAATTGCTCCAGATGCACCGCAGAATGCAAAAGATCCTTCATGAATCTTTACTGCTTTATCAAATTTAATAGCTTCATTTCTTTTACAACTAAACAATACCGTTAGTAGGCTAACTACTATGAGTGCGATTTTTTTCATTATAATTTATTTTAATTTACGAGCGAAGTCATAATACTTATCATGGCCCCATGTTTGTTTAAGAATTGTGTTATTATTCATTCTACGACCGTTGTTTTTAATTACATGTTGGTCTGATTGATACTCTTGGAAATAACGAACTACGTCACAAGCTCTACTATCTTCACAATCAATTGGGTTTAAGTTATATCTGTTAGACAAGAATTGTAATACTTCATTGATGTACTCGAACTCTTTTACTCTAGGGCTAACTTTAGGAAAGATAGCATTAATACAACGAACTGCATTTGTTCCTGCATATACCCAACCTTTAGGGTTTACCATGTTAGGGAAATATTCACCTAAGTCTGCTGCAAATGCAGTTAATACAAAGTTTTGCTTCTTAAAGCCTAAGTTGTTAAGGTACTCGTTACCTAAGTCTGTAACTTGGTAGATGTCGTATCTCTTACTTTTAACTGCATCGTAAATGTGTCTAACTAATCCTTCTGAGTATTCTAGAATAAACTTTCTCAAATGACCTCTAGTCTCATTCTCAAATGTGAACTGAGGAAGTAAGTAGCCTTTATTATCTGTAAAAGGTGTGATGCGGTTATAAAGGTCCTGCTTCCATTCTGGCCACGTGTAATGTTCTTTCAATATAGAATCCACGATCCAGAAGTTACCGAAACCATGCGTACCCAGGATGTCCTTGATATGGTCCTTCTTATATCTTGGTACATAATTAATACCAGAACCACAAAGCCTAAACAAATAGAAGAGCATGAACCAATCAAAGTCATCTTTAATATCATGATTTGTAAAGTGATGGCCCATTCCTCTTATGTCTTCTTCTTTATACCATACTGCTTCAGTAAATGCACAGAATGCAGCAAACCTACGATGTGCTGTATCGTAAATAGGTACATGATAGATTAGATCATCATTTACATCTTTGTACAAATCGCCTTCATAAGGAAGGCCTAAGCTACCATGTTGTTGCATTAATAAACTACGTTTGTCGTATTCATCTAATGCCTCAAGTAGCTTTTCATTGATTATGAATTTCTGCATGTTATAGCTTTTTTATTTCTTGTTTAACTTCTTGCCAATAGATAATCCTTTCAGATGCAAAGTGGACTACTTCACTTATTGTTGAATCTTTAGTTAGATCTATTTTTAATGTTTCTAATATCCCATCTACTACTTTAGTAGCGCAGAATCTAGCTCCTTGTAAATCTTCTGTTTCAGTTGATTGATATCTGCCAAAGGAAGGTAATCCTTCATCTAGAAACCAT
>Ga0222712_10003727_pt1 | contig 16377 bp, 12 predicted proteins | sample C33_657DmetaG_FD_165043 | JGI IMG/M metagenome (GOLD analysis project Ga0222712, IMG submission 165043) | Estuarine water microbial communities from San Francisco Bay, California, United States - C33_657D | ecosystem: Environmental > Aquatic > Marine > Unclassified | place: USA: California...
AGCGCTCTTCGTTTTGGAACTTCTGCTCAATCCGTTTCAGCTCGATCCCGTTTCCAACCGGGTCCTTGCAACAGCAGTGTTGATGATTGCCTGGTGGATAGCGGAGGCAATACCCATGCCTGCTGTAGCCCTGTTACCCCTGGTATTTTTCCCGTTGATGGGGATCTCAACCATCAGTGCAACTGCAGCCCCCTATGCCAATGAAGTCATCTTTCTTTTCATGGGAGGATTCATGATTGGATTGGGAATTGAAAAGTGGAACCTGCACAAACGCATCGCGCTTTCAATTGTCCAGTTCACAGGCACTGGAGGGAACAAGATCATCCTGGGCTTCATCCTTGCCACCGGATGCATCAGCATGTGGCTTAGCAATACTGCCACAACAATGATGATGTATCCCATTGCTGCATCTGTGATTGCTGTGGTATATGCCAAAAACGAAGAAAACCCCAAGCGGCGCAATTTCGCACTTTGCATCATGCTTGCAATCGCATATGCATCGAATTTTGGTGGGATTGCCACCATCATTGGCACACCGCCTAACGTTGCCTATTCTTCTTTCATCAGTAAAAAATTCGGGTACGACATTTCTTTTTTTGGGTGGATGTTTGTTTCGATGCCTGTGTCGATACTGCTCTTGCTTTCACTTTATCTGGTGTTGGTGAAAATGTTTCCCAACAGGATCGATGCAGACCTGGAGATGCATGCGCTCATCAAAAATGACCTCAAGGCGCTGGGGCCAATGAGCATCCCCGAAAAAAGGGTCATGTATATTTTTCTACTGACTGCGTCTTTGTGGATAACACGGGACCTCATCAACAGTTCAGGCCTGGTGAAGTTGGATGATAACATGATTGCCGTTTTTGGGGCACTGCTGATGTTCATTGTGCCCTCCGGAAATCCAAAACAATCATCAGAAAAAATTCTTGTTTGGAGTGATACCTCAAAAATGGCCTGGGGCATTCTCTTGCTTTTCGGCGGGGGCATCGCCCTGGCAGGTGCGCTGGAAAAGGCTGGGCTGATCGGGATGTTGGGAAAATGGTTGGCAGGATTTTCCGGCAGTTCATTGTTGTTTCTGATCATCGCTGTTGCCGTCCTTTCCATTTTCATCAGTGAAGTGATGAGCAATGTTGCACAGGTCATCGTGTTTGCACCAGTTGTTACCGGTATTGCAGAAGCAGTTGGAGCGAATCCCTTCATGCTGGGCATTCCCATGACCCTTGCTGCCAGTTGTGCCTCCATGATGCCCATGGGTACACCGCCGAATGCCATCGTGTTTTCCAGCGGACACATACAACTCAAGGAGATGATCAAGGTGGGCTTCGTGATGAACCTGATCAGCATTGTCCTGATTGTACTCACCAGCTATTTGCTGGTCCCCATGATGATGCAGCTGTTGAAATGACCCGTTAGAATTTTGGGCAGTTGATCTTTCTTTTCAATCGATCGATGAATGGATTGACATAAATGATGGACAACTCTGTTCCACCCCTTGAAAATGAGGCTGGTCTTAGTGTTGACGTGTTGATGTCATATGAAACACCAATCCTGAAATGGGCAACCTCTATGCCCAAGTATGGAATCAATGCATCCCCCATTCTGTACCATGCACCAGCATAAACTTCAAGCGGGTCGTCATAGCTGGCACTCAGGTTGTATGAAAATGTGCCTCCTGCAATGGTTTCCCTTGCAGCACCTTGCACCTGGTGCATGATGCTGGCATGAAAAAAGGAGTTTTTCCCTAATGGAAAATAGGTTCCCCCATGCACTGTGGTCCTGGTATTGAGCAGATAATTTCCCCCGTTGAATGATTCGGATGGCCGGTTGACATGGTACACCGAACCGCCAACATAGAAGCTGTTCTCGCCAGTTGTACTCAACGCATACATGAAACCAGTATTGACATCAAGGTAGTTGACTGAAAAAGGACTGTTGGAAAATGCTTCAGTGGTGATTCCTGTAAAGCCTAGCGCGGTCAGCTCATCCTCAAAATCAGCCCCGCTGACATCCAGTCTCTTGCTGGCATATGTGCCCTGAAACCCAATGGTCAACTGGTGCATTCCGTCTTCGTCAAGTGTCTTGGAATAGGCAGTGCTCAGTGTATAGAAGGCGTTGTTGAGGATCTTGTTGCCACTCTGGTCGTTCACCGCTATCAATCCAATACCCCATGTATCATTCTCTGGCAGGGCATGGTCCAGTATACTGAAATCAATTGCGGCGGTTGATGTAGTGAAGGCATTGTTGACCGTGGGCCATTGTTTTTTGTAATTGCCCGAAAAGCGGTAACTGCCATTGAATTTACCGGTATAGGCAGGGTTCAATGTGAGTGGGGATACGAAAAATTGTGAAAAGTGGGGGTCCTGTGCATGCAGCTTTTCTGCCATTAGAATCATGGCAAACAGGCTGAAAACAAAAGACTTTTTGTTCATGCTGTTGAAAGGGATTAGGATTGGGATTTTTCTCCAAAAGCCAGATCACCAGCATCGCCAAGGCCCGGCACGATATAGCCTTTGGCGGTCAGTTCCTCATCAATGGATCCGCACCAAATTTTCACCTCAGGTTCGTGTCTCTTCAAGAATTCAATCCCCTCTGTGCAGGCAATTACTGCTGCAACATGTATTTCGGTTGGCTTTCCTTCCTGTTTCAGCAGGTTGATTGTTTTTACAAGGGAAGCACCTGTGGCCAACATCGGGTCGCAAAGGATGAGCACTCTTTTGTCAATCACCGGGCAAGCCAGGTATTCCAGGCTGATCTCGAAACTTCCATCCGGATGGTGTTTTCTATAGGCAGCAATGAATGCATTGTCGGCCTTGTCAAAATAGTTCAGCATGCCCTGGTGAAGGGGGAGGCCAGCCCTTAAGATGGTAGCAAGCACCGGTTGGGTCTTGAGCAATTTTGCTGTTGAAACTCCCAACGGGGTCGTGATATCGCTTTCTTCCCAGGGAAGCGTCTTGCTGATTTCATAAGCGATGATTTCACCTACTCTTTCAATATTTCTGCGGAACCTCATTCTGTCAGCCTGAACGGATGTATCCCTTAACTCACTGATCCAATTGCTGACAAGTGAATGGTGTTCACATAAGTTTATGACCATACAATACTTTAATTTCGGGGTATCTAACAAAATTAAACATTATCTATGTTATATCGCGTGATTGGTGTCATGAGTGGCAGTTCATTGGATGGCTTGGACCTTGCTTTTGTTGAAATTGAGGAGTTGGGTGGCAAATGGCAATACAGCCTGCTTGAAGCGGAATGTTATGCCTATTCTCCTGAATGGGAGGCCAAGTTGAGCCAGGCGCCAGCAATGGCCGCAGTGGATTTTGTCAAGTTGGATGCTGATTATGGTCGCTACATAGGCGCGCAAATCAACAGGTTCATTCAAGATCGTCAGCTGGAATACAAGGTCGGACTCATCGCCTCACATGGACATACCGTTTTTCATGTTCCGGGATCGCATTCCATTCAGATAGGCCATGGCGCAGGAATAGCGGCAACAACTGCCTTGCCGGTGGTTGCTGACCTCAGGTCCATGGACCTGGCGTTGGGTGGACAAGGTGCACCGATTGTTCCCATGGGAGAAAAACTCCTGTTTTCTGGGTACCGTTATTTTTTGAACATTGGAGGAATTGCCAACATTTCCTGCAACGGCGATACTTCATATGACGCATTTGATGTTTGCCCTGCAAACCGCGTGTTGAACATGCTGGCAAGGACAGCTGGACATGATTATGACAAGAATGGAGGCATGGCAGCTGTGGGTCGCATCCATGACCCACTGCTTGATCGGTTGAATGGATTGGCTTTCTATCAGCAAGACTATCCCCGGTCGCTTGCAAACGAATTTGGTACCCATGAAATCATACCATTGATTGCTGCGTTTTCCCTGTGTCCCCAAGATGCGCTTGCAACCTATGTTGAACACATTGCTGTTCAGGTGCATGCAGCAGTGGAACGCATCGGCAACAAGCGGAACATCGATGCTACAAGGGAAAAGTTATTGGTAACGGGTGGTGGTGCACTGAATGGATACCTTGTTTCAAGATTGGAAAAACACCTGGCTCCCTATGCCATGGAAGTTGAGGTTCCTGACATCAATACTGTACAATACAAGGAGGCACTGATTATGGCACTGCTGGGCGTCTTGCGCTGGAGGGAGGAGGATACAGTAATGCAAACTGTCACAGGTGCCTCCCGGTCCAGTGTTGGCGGGGCGCTGTGGATCGGTGCTGACTGAGTCACATGAATACCAACATGATTCCAGCAGCCACCATCAGCAGAAATGCAGTGATGCCCATGATATTTGACCAGGTCGAGTTGGTATAATCCCCCATGATTTTCTTGTTGTTGCTCACCAGCAGGATAACAAAAATGAGCAGCGGTGCGGTCAGGCCATACATGATGGCAGTCAGTACCAAGGCCCTTACCGGTGATATCCCTGTAAAATTGATGCAAAGCGCAGTAAGGATGGAAACAACCATCACAAAATAAAAGCCCTTTGCTTCATGGAATTTTTTGTTCAGTCCTTCCTGCCAGCTCATGGTTTCACTGACCATATAAGACAGGGATCCCGCCAATACCGGTACTGCCAACAATCCCGTGCCAATCACGCCAATAGCAAACAGGAGATAGCTCAGGTCACCTGCCAAAGGTTTGAGTGCCATGGCTGCCTGGTCTACCGTTTCAATGCCATTGACATTGCTACGGTGCAGTACTGTGCCCGTGGAAAGGATGATGAAAAAGAATACCAGGTTGGAAAAAAAAATCCCGCTCCGGATGTCCTTCTGCATGCCCTGAATGATTCTTTTATCAACCACCAGTTTACGGTCCTCCACTTCCTCCACTTCCATGGACGTTTGCCAGAAAAAAAGGTAGGGCGAAATGGTTGTTCCCAATATCCCAATCACAATCAATAAGTATTCCCTGCTCCATATCAGTTTTGGGACGAATGCCGCATGCAGGACCGCCTTCCAATCTTGTTGCAAAAGGAAAGGAACGATGATATAACACAGCAGAGAAAGGCAAAACCATTTCAGGTACATGGAAATTTTTGCGTAAGGAAGAACCACAATGAAGTAAGACAAAACCACACCAAATCCGATGCTGAAAAACGGGGCTGGAACCGATGGAATCAGCATGTTGCACACTGCACCCATCCCGGCCAAATCGGCGCTGATGTTCAGCACAATGGCTGTAAAGCTTACCACAACAATCAAGCGCACAATCCATTTCGGGTAATATATCCTGATGGCTCCAATCAATCCTTTATTGGTAACCAGGCCAATCCTTGCACACATTTCCTGCAATGCGGCCATCAGTGGAAAGGTGAAAACTGCTGTCCACAAGGTATCCAGGCCGAACATTGCACCAGCTTGTGAATAGGTGGCAATTCCTGAGGGGTCATCATCGCTTGCGCCAGTCACCAGTCCTGGCCCAAACACGCGCTTGATTTTTTTCAGGATTCTTTGTTGGATGGTGGCTGCATTCATCATCAGCGATGGTATGAAATTGTATGCGCATTGTTACTAAAGCGCTATCCAATTCTTGCGAAAACCTTTCGAAAAATAAAAAGCCAGACATCTTGTCTGGCTTTTTATTTATTTATATCCCCAATTTTTCATGATCCGGATGTCTTCCTCTGCACATTGCAAAGGTGTTTTTCCCTGGTAGGATTCTTGCTCAATGATAAAATGTTTTGTTCCCCATTTTCTGCCAAGGTCAATGATCTCTTTCACGGGTACAACACCTTTTCCAAGGATGGTAGATTCGTATTTCTCGTGTCCTTCGGTTGCAGTGATTTCGTCCTTGACGTGCATGGACTCAAACCTTCCAGGATACTTTTGCATGATGTCGAGTGCCTTGGCACCGCCATTGAGCATATTGCCGATGTCAATTTGTTGCATCACAAGATTGGGATCCGTTTCTGAAAGAATGATATCAAAAATGGTCTTGCCGTCAATGGTTTCACTGAATTCAAAGTCGTGGTTGTGGTAACCGAACTTCATGCCAAATTGTTTGCACAACTCACCGGATCTGTTGAAGATTTCCATGAACGACTTCAATTCATCCATTGATTTTCTTTTGCTGGCCTCCAGCCATGGACTGATGACAAACAGTTGCCCCATGGCGGCCGCATCTTCTACCGTATATTTCCACGCTGATGTGAAGTCCTTGTTTGCAGCATCCCAGTGCTTGGCATCCAGTACCGTATGCCCGCTGGGCATGCTCATGCCCAAACCGTTCAGTATTTTTTTGAACTCCGTCACAGTCCAACCATAGAACTTGCGATCGGCATAGTTGGCATGCTCAACATGCCTGTATCCCATGTCTGAGAGCTGTTTCAGGGTTCCCAGCGAATCAGCTTTCATGTCTGTCCTGACCGAATACAATTGCAAACCGGTAAGCTCTCCTTTTTTTGCGGTGGCAAACGCAGGTTGTTTGAGCAGTGATACGCCTGCAGCTGCAATGGCGGTGTTGCGAATGAAGTTTCTTCTGCTTGGGTTCATGTGGGGTTTATTTGGATATGTACTGCTGTTAAATTACAAAAAATTATGATTGGAGGTGCTGATGCCTGTCCTCAAAGGAATGGTGCAGTTCTGCTTTGCTTGCATTTTTTCAAACCTGAAGGCGGTCCTGCATATACCAAGGTTCCGCCCGCTTCCCCGGCCTCTGGCCCAAGTTCAATGGCCCAATCTGCAGACTTGATGACGTCGGTATTGTGTTCGATTACAATGATGGTATGTCCCTGGTCAACCAATGCGTTGAAAGATGCAAGCAGTTTTTTGATGTCATGAAAATGCAGGCCTGTCGTGGGCTCATCAAAGATGAACATGATCTTGTCCTGGTTCCCTTTTCCCCTGCCCAGAAAACTGGCCAGCTTCACCCGCTGTGCCTCTCCACCGGAAAGTGTTCCGCTTGATTGTCCGAGTTTGATATAGCCCAGTCCTACATCATTCAGGGGTTTCAGTTTTCCGGAGATGTCTTTTTCATCCTTGAAAAATTCAATGGCCTCGTCCACACTCAACTCAAGGATGTCAAAAATATTCTTCCCTTTGTATTGTACTTCAAGCACCTCTTCCTTGAATTTTTTTCCGGCACAACTCTCGCAAGTCAGGTGAACATCAGCAAGAAATTGCATCTCCACTGTTTGTTCCCCTTCCCCTTTGCAGGCATCGCACCGCCCTCCATCTACGTTGAAGGAAAAATGCTTTGGCATGTATCCCCTGATCTTGCTCAATGGTTGACAGGAAAACAGGTCCCTCACGCCATCCCATGCTTTGATATAGGTGACCGGATTGCTGCGCGATGATTTGCCGATGGGGTTTTGGTCAATCATTTCCACCTGCTTGATCAGGTCGGTATTTCCGGAGATTTTTCTGTGTGCACCTGGCCTGTCGGAAATACCAGTGATTCCCTTTTCCAGTGCAGGAAAAAGAATGCGCTTGACCAGGGTCGTTTTTCCACTTCCACTGACACCACTCACAACAGTGAAAATGCCCAGTGGAAAATCGACATCAATGTGTTTGAGGTTGTTCTCTGACGCATCTTCGATGCGAATATGTTTTTTCCAGGGCCTGATGGTCTTCGGAACCTCAATCGACATGTCTCCCCTGAGGTAGGCTGCAGTGAGGCTTTTTTCTGCCTTGATGAGTTGCTTGTAATTTCCTTCTGCCACGACTTCTCCACCGAGGTGGCTGGCAAGGGGGCCCATGTCAATGATGTGATCAGCTTCCCGCATCATGAGTTCATCGTGCTCAACTACAACGACGGTATTGCCAAGGTCACGCAGGTTTTTCAGCACCTTGATCAGGCGCTCGGTATCACGGCTGTGCAGGCCAATGGAAGGTTCATCCAATATATACAAAGAGTTCGTAAGGTTGCTGCCGAGGCAACGGGTCAGCTGGATGCGCTGGCTTTCACCTCCACTCAGGCTGTTGGCCAGCCGTTCAAGGGAGAGGTATCCCAATCCAACGTCCAGCATGGTATCCATGCGCTGGTTGATTTCGATGAGGATTCTTTTGGCTATGGTTGCCTGATGCGCAGAAAGTGGAAGTTCCTTGAACCAAACTGCGAGATCTTTTACCGGCATCCTGCACAGTTCACCAATATGCCTGTTGTTGATTTTTACATATAAGGCGTCTTTCCTGAGGCGGAATCCATCACAAGAAGTGCAAGTTGTCCTTCCCCTGTACCTTGAAAGCAGTACCCTGAATTGCACCTTGTAGAGGTTTTCTTCCACCTCTTTGAAAAACTGGTTGATGCCCAGTGCGGGTTTATTTCCTTTCCACAAAAGGTCTTTTTGTTCTTGTGTAAGATCAGCATATGGTCGGTGTATGGGGAAATCGAATTGTTTGGAGGATTTGATGAATTGTTCTCTCCACCAATTCATCTTTTCTCCTTTCCAGGGTGCTACAGCGCCGTCAAAAACGCTCAAGCGGTGATCTGGTATCACGAGGTCTGGATCGATGCCCAGGATCTGGGAATAACCCTCGCAGAGCGGGCAGGCACCATAAGGGTTGTTGAAAGAAAAAAGATTGGGAACAGGCTCCTCAAATCGCATCCCGTCCAATTCAAAAAGATTGGAAAAACGATAGGGATCCTTGTTGTTTCTTTTGATGTACAATGCGCCATCCCCTTCATAAAACGCCAGCGACAATGAGTCGAGAATCCTGTTTTCTTCGTCCTCATCAAAATTCTTGGCCACAAACCTGTCAATCAACAGGAAGGTCTCAGGTGTAGGTTTCCATTTTTTTTCTTCCAGCAATGCTTCCAGCTGCATGATCTCTCCAGTGCTGTTGTCGTAAAGCCTTGAGAATCCTTTTTGCATCAGGATGCCCAATTCTTCCAAAGGTTTCCTGTTGCTTCCGGAAGGGAATGCGGTGAGCAGGTACAACTTGTCACCAGCCTTGCTTGTATTGATGAAATCCAATACATCACGCACATCGTCCTTTTTCACTTCCTTTCCGGAAATGGGAGAATGGGTTTTGCCAATACGGGCAAAAAGCAGTCGCATGTAATCGTAGATCTCAGTCATGCTCCCTACGGTTGACCGCGGCGTTCTTGTGACTACTTTTTGTTCAATGGCAACCGCCGGACAAAGTCCGGCAATATGGTCCACATCGGGCTTGTCCATCCGCATCATGAATTGGCGTGCGTATGCACTCAGGCTTTCGGCATATCTTCTCTGGCCCTCTGCAAACAGGGTATCAATGGTAAGGGATGACTTTCCTGAGCCTGAAACCCCTGTTACAACAATGAGCTTGTTCCTGGGTATTTCCACATACACGTTCCGCAGATTGTGCATGCGTGCCCCTTGGATGACAATTGAATCGCTGGGCGATACATTTTTTTTTGCTCCCTTCTTTTCCTTTGCTGTTGCGGACTTTGGCATCATGGATTACAAATATAAAATTAAAGTTGCTTCATTGGGTCGGGTACTTTTCTCCTCAATTGAATGGTATTGACACTTTACGCTTATTGAGCATACACGTAAATACGTAATTGGTGAAATCATATACCATAAAATTTTGATGGCAGTCAGATATTTTTAATTTTTAATCCACGGTATCTATCAAATGATATCATCCAACCCATCCCCCATCCGAAAAACCCTTCTATGAAATCTCTTGTCAATCCTACTGATCAACAACTCATTCAGCTTTTTGTTAACGGCGATTCCAATGCTTTGAAAGATTTGGTCAAAAAGCACAAGGACAGGATTTTCACATCGATTCTCATGCTGGTAAAAGACAAGAGCCTTGCTGAAGATATTTTCCAGGAAGTTTTTATCAAGGTGATTGATACCCTCCGCTCCGGACGCTATGTTGAAGAGGGAAAATTCCTTTCATGGGCATTGAAGATTGCACACAACCTTTGCGTTGATCATTTCAGGAAAGTGAAAAGATCTCCAGTTGTACACAGCAATGGAGACCAAGATATTTTTGAAAGCCTCAATTTTTCTGAAGCGGGACCCGATGGGCAGATCATGAGAAACCAACGCCACGCGCATGTTCACCAAATGCTGGACAGGATCCCCCAAGACCAGCGTGAAGTCATTGTCCTCAGGCACTTCGCTGACCTCAGTTTCAAAGAAATCGCAGACAAAATGAATTGCAGCATCAATACAGCGCTCGGAAGAATGCGCTATGGCTTGATCAACCTCAGGAAGTTAATGGTGGAGCACCAGGCAGCGATTTAAAAAATATTTTTTCCAAAAGCATTTAGAAGGACTGTTTTTGGTCTCTTCTTTATTTCTGGGAACCTGCGAAAGCCTCCAGTCCACATTTCAACCAAGCTGCATAAGCATTGGCATCAGGGGTATAGCCTACAGGTGCCGTCAACAGTTGTTCATTGGGTGAAATGGTTACATACCACGGTTGTGAAGTTGCGTTGAAATTCTCGGTCTGGAACTGGCTCCATTTGTTGCCAACAGTTTTGATGTTGACAGTTGCCCCATTTTTTGTGGTGTAGACCATCTGCTGGTTTGCAGGAAGTGCTTGCTTGTCATCCACATAGAGGGATACCAGGACGTACTTTTCCATCAGTTCCTGAACTTCAGGCTTTGTCCAGACATTTTCTTCCATTTTTCGGCAATTGACACAGGCCCATCCTGTGAAATCGATCAACAGGGGCTTGTTCTGTTGCTTGGCCAACTTGAGTGCTTCGTCATAATCCTTGATTGGCGCATCACAGTTGATGGGTTCACTGTACATGCTGTAGCAAACAGGAGGGGGGAATCCGCTGACAAGACTGATGTTCGCTAATTTTGTGTTGGTTACACCTGGTGAAATGTAAAGGGTAAATGCCAATACGGCGAAAGCAAACAGTCTTCTTGGAAGGGAAATTTTTTCTTCCTTGTTGTCGTGTGGAAACCTGATCCATCCCATGAGGTAGGCAAACAGGGAGAGAAAAATGAGTATCCAAATGCCAAAGAAAATTTCTCGTTTGATGATCGACCAGTGGGCCACAAGGTCAGCATTAGAAAGAAATTTCAACGCCAGTGCAAGTTCTATGAATCCCAGGACCACTTTTACGGTATTCAACCAACTGCCACTTTTTGGCAGGGTGTTCAGCCATTGTGGGAACAGTGCAAACAGGGCAAAAGGCAAGCCCAGCGCCATGCCAAAACCTGCCAGGCCTGCAGTCAGTGGCCATGCACCCTGTGTTGCAGTTCCTACCAAAAGGGTCCCCAAAATGGGGCCTGTACAGGAAAACGACACAATTGCCAATGTCAGTGCCATGAAAAATACGCCAGCCAATCCTGAACCTTGTTTTGCATTTGCAGAATTGGCAAGGTTCCCAGGAAGGGTGATTTCAAAATAGCCAAAGAAGGAGATGGCAAAGAAAATGAAGATCGCAAAGAAAGCCGTATTCAGGTATACGTTGGTTGCAATATCGTTATAGATGGCAGGATTTACATTGCCGATGAGGTGAAAGGGAATGCTGAAAGAAACATAAATAAGGAAAATGAACAGGCCATACAGGATGGCCAGCCTTTTGCCTTTTTTCTTGTCATTTCCATGTTTGGTGAAATAGGAAACGGTAAGGGGGACCATCGGAAAAACACAGGGTGTCAGCAATGCAAAAAGCCCTCCAAGAAATCCGAGTAAAAATATTTTCATCAAGCCATTGTCCACTTTTGTTGCTGTTGTCCCGCAGTTTTGCAAAGGCTTGTTGGGGTCCAATGCAGGGATCAGTATCCGGCTTTCCGCCTGGCTTCCACCTTCGAGGTTGACTTCGAAAGCTGCAGCCTCTCCTGGAAAGAATGCATCCCCCTTTCCATAGGTATAGTTCAGACTGACCTGTAATCTGGCGGGAACGGCATCAGGAAATTCAATTTCCGCTTCAAATGTTGCACCTTTTTTGAAGACCTCAAAAGACAAGCCTTCAAAAAGAATGCTTTTTACCAATTCCCCTTTGGTAGCGGCTTTCAGGGATTTTGTAATGATGATTGAGCTGTCTGGCAGTACCAATCCCCCTGCTGCAATTCCTTCAAAATTTGCGTCTGGTGCATAAATCTCCCAACTGTTTTTGTTTTCGGTGGCAAAGGTGAGTTGGTACTTGTGGTTTCCTGTCTTTTGTGAAGTTGCCTTCCATTCCACTGCCTGTAAAGCTTCCTGGCCAAATGATTGCAGGTTGAAAAACAGGGAACAGAGCAATCCCAGCAAGACAGTTTTTTTCATGTATTTGGTTTTATCCGCCTATTGCAATTTTGATGGGAACCTCAGATGGAGGAAGGCAGAGCTCATCATTGCAAACCATGAATTCTATCTTTCCGTTCAGGCTTGTTTTGGCTTTTGTTTTTGCGGTAACGACCTGAATGAAGGTTACTGTTTTTTCGTAAAAATTCACCTTGCCCCCCCAGGCCTCTTCCATTTGGGTGATTTTTTTACCTTCCTCCAATGTTTTCCCCTCTGTGGTTAAAAGAGGATTGGGCATAAAGCTGATGCGTGTGGGCAAAGGACCTTCAACACCTGCCACCTGCGCATAAAGGTGATAATTGCCTGCTATTGTTGCAGTCAACCGCACTTCATACCGTTTATCGCCTATTTTTTTGATGCTGTTGCTCCAGCTCACCTGCTTTGCGGACCCCGTTTGGGCGAAGGCTTGGAAACTGATCATCAACAGCAATACAGTGAGCAGGGAAATTGAATTTTTCATTGGGATGGGTTAAGCGAAAATTGAATTGAGGGTATGCTGCAGGAGAAGTGTGTTGAATACAACCTTTCCGTCTGTATTGCCCAGTTTGCTGGAACAGGCCCTTTCAGGATGGGGCATCATTCCAAAAACATTTCTTTCTTTGTTGCAAATGCCGGCAATGCTGTAAAGGGTGCCGTTGGGATTGGCATCTGGTGTGATTTTGCCATTTTCATCGCAATAGCGGTAGATGACCTGATCATTGTCAATGATCGATTTCAACGTGGCCTCATCTGCCTGAAAACGGCCTTCGCCATGGGCGATGGGGATTTTCAAAGCCTTGTTTTCTTTTCCAATGATGAATACGTTTTTGCAGATGAACTGTTGGTTGGCGTTTTTCAACAATACTCCCGGAAGCAGTCCTGCCTCACACAGGATCTGAAAACCATTGCAGACGCCCAGTACCTTTCCTCCCTGTTGGGCGAAAGCGATGGTTGCCTGCATCATGGGGCTGAAGCGGGCAATGGCACCGCAGCGCAGATAGTCTCCGTAAGAGAATCCCCCGGGAAGCACGATGCAGTCGTCTGTTGAAAAGGCAGAAAGATCATTGTCCTTGTGCCAAAGCTCAATTACCTCCTGTCCTAGGTCATCGCGCAAGGCTGCAATCATATCACGGTCGCAATTGGACCCAGGGAAAACAACAACACCAAATTTCATTGGACTACAATTTGTACAAATTTATGACCTTTCCGCCAATGTGTTTCCTGGCGTTTCAATTTTAACCCAGCAGCGCAAGCACGACCAGCGCCAGCAAAAGCAAATTGGGGATAAAATTGCTTTTGAATGCAGTGAAAAAAGGGGCAAACAAGAGGGTTGATGGAATGAGCATGAGCGAAATGGTCGTTGAAATGTCTGCGAATGAAAGAAGACAGATGACCAAGATGGCGAGGTTCAACAACAGCATGGTCAGGTATGCTTTCCTTCCCTGGATCAGCATTTTTCCAATTTGCTTGTTGTAAACCGTAATCCCCAGCCAAGGAAGCAATGAAAAAAGAATGATTTTGATCCAACCCAACAGATCCAGCTTGGGGAATCTAAATGACAGGTCGAATGCGGGGAACAATATGGACATGTCCAGTCGATCTGCAAGGTACAATCCGGAGGCAATAAAATAATAGGGAAGCAAAAAGCCCAGGCTTGAAATCAGCCATTCACGGACCGATGCAGGTCTCATGATCATGATGCAAACGGTGATCCAGCCGTATAAAACCAGGTAGCTGGTGTTCAGCGTTCCCAGACAACCTACAATAAACCCCAGCAGCAGGAGCTGGTTGTTCGGCTTTGCCTGTTTGTACAAGTGAACAAGCATTCTAAGCACCATCAAGATGATCCCGTTCAAGATTAGAAATGCAGTGCCTGCATGCTGTGGGAGGAGGGCATTCAGCACCAGAAAGGCCATGGCAGGAACGAATCCTGGCCTTTCCATGAGTTTCTGATCGGAGATGATTTTGTTGAGTAAAAGTGCTTCCACCAGAAGTATGGTAATTTTCAGGAACCTTCTGGGCGCATTGTTCAAAAGGTCAACCTGCGCGGAAAATTCAAACAAATAACGGAAAATCGCAGTACTGCCTGCTGGCATTTCAGCAATCACCTGTGCATGTCTGACAAATTCTGGCATCAATGCCAGCAATGCCAGTAGCAACAGGGCAAGGGGGGTATTATTCTTGAAAATGCCTATCACAGTCTTCTATCAGAATTCCAGTTTTGCAAAGCAAATATAGTTCTTGTACATGCAGGGCAGGATTATTTGTCTGAGTCCAATCTGTTTTCCAAATTTTGGCATGAATTCATAATCCCTGTTAAGGTTTTTCAACGTAGGTTGGCGTTTGATTTTTCCCTCTGCATCAATGGTGGCGGAGTTGAGCAGCAACTCTCTTTTTTCCTTTTGATTGAAAAGGAACCGGACTTCATTTCCTGTATTGAAAAGCTGGTAAGAGATGAATGAATCTGAGTTGTCGTCGTATTGGTTTTTCCTGATGGTATTGCTCCATCTCAACTTTCCATCGGCATTGAAAAAGAAGACCATGATGTTTTCTGATACATGACGGACATAGTTGTTCTGCTGTCCGAATCGGTTGAATGGATCATAAAAACCATAGTTGTACATCCTGCTCATGGGGGAAGAGTACCACATGTCAAAAGGGGAGTAAAATCCGCTACCATAGAGGTAATCGTACCTGTTCCAGGCATTGTTTTTTGAAGAGGAATAATACATTTCGGATACCACTGCATACCCGCCATCCTGTACAGGAATCACGTGACGGATGAAATGATCATTGAAGGCGGTTTTCATTGCCCCGGTTTCACTTTTTGCATCCATCCTGATGCTGTCGTTGAAAACAAAATCTGTTTCTGATGCCAAGGACTCGGTTCTTTTGTCCCAAACAAGGGAATACAGTCCATCGATATTGCCCCGTTTTTGCTTGTAGAAAAAGGAGGTCATGATGATTCTCTTGTTGAAATTGTCAAACTTCAATTTAACCTCATCAAGTGTCTTATCCTTTAAAATAACAGGAAGTATCTTAACCGTATCACTCATCGCTTTTTTGAAAATCAGGTCTATCTTGTTGATGAATTCCCGGCTTCCGGTTCTGGCACTTCTTCCAAATACAAAATCCCCATCGTTGTCTACCAGGAAGTCTGTAAAGGAACCTTCCCTGTCATTGACTTTCAATCCGAAATAGCTTTTTTTCCTGAGCTGCATCTTGTTGTCAAAGAGCAAAGAAGTGATCAGGTAGTATTTGTCGTTTTGGCGCTTGATCTTGAAAACCACAATCTGTTTCTTGTCATCACTGCTGATCATGGAATATACCTTGTTGTCCATCAATCCCATCATCTGTGAAGTGTCCAGGGTTACAGGATCAGTCATCAGTTTCCCTTCTGCATTGATCTTGACCATCGAACAGTACATGACGTTTCTCCTTTGGTGTTGGTAAATCATGTACGCAAAATCATTGTAGGCAATAAAATCAACATTGATGACCCTTTCAGGGAGAAACCCAAGGTTGACCCTGTTTTTAAGTTTCATTTCAATGTCATACACGGATATGTCATGTCGGTTTTTGAAATTCTTGTAGACGTTGATGTTGTTCCCCATCTTGCCGATGATTTCAAAATTCATCTCTCTGTAATCATCCTTATCGACTTCAGAATAGTCTATCTGTTGTGCAACCAGCCCCAATTGAAAAAGACCACTGAAAAATATGAGCAGTATATGTTTCATCCTATTTGCTTTCAGCATAAAATTAGGTCAACCTTTGTTAAAAGAAACAAATATTCCCTATACCTTTGGGATGCCATATGGCAATCATCACATCTTTTTTATTGTGGGTAAACAGCTTAATAAAGTAACCGGAGCCGGGTTGCTGATCGCTTTAGGGATAATTTACGGCGACATAGGAACATCTCCACTTTACGTTTTCAGTGCAATCATCAATGGACGGGTCATCAGCGAAGACCTTATTTTAGGGGGTATATCCTGCATCATCTGGACGCTTACCCTGCAAACCACTGTAAAATACGTCATCTTGACCCTCCAGGCAGACAACCGTGGGGAGGGAGGAATTTTTTCCCTGTACACCCTGGTGCGCAGGAGGCGGAAATGGCTTGTTGCGCCTGCAATGATTGGTGGTGCTGCATTGTTGGCAGATGGCATGATTACACCTCCCATTTCTGTAACCT
>Ga0222712_10003728_pt1 | contig 16376 bp, 5 predicted proteins | sample C33_657DmetaG_FD_165043 | JGI IMG/M metagenome (GOLD analysis project Ga0222712, IMG submission 165043) | Estuarine water microbial communities from San Francisco Bay, California, United States - C33_657D | ecosystem: Environmental > Aquatic > Marine > Unclassified | place: USA: California...
AACCAATCAAACTAAATGATAATAGGTCAGCATCGTTTTCTAAATTTGGATTAGTAGTGTCATAGAATAATGTAGCTTCATATGCTCTGGTGCTAGGATTTGGTAACAATCCTTTTTGTACCATATCATATGATGTTTCTAACCAATCATTATAATTAAAGGTTGTGCTAGGTAATACTACTGTTTTGTTTGCCATGTAGTATGTGTTCTTATATAGAACAATTGTACCTTTGTTATACTTTACATTTTTTTGCCACTCAAGAATATTATTCTGATTTAATATAAAACCTGCTGCGTTAACTTGTCCGTTCCATTCAGCAGTTTTTGTGCCGCGAACATATATTCGTTGTTGGCGTAGACCAGTGATTAGATTGCACAATACATCATTGAATACTGTTTCATTATCAAATATAACAACGTGTTCAATGGTGCTCAAATTGGCTCTAAAGAAACTCATACTATCACCTTGATTCAAAGTTTTAATTTTAAACTCTGTCTCAAGTCTAGATATTGAAAGATCACTCAATGCAATAGGTACTGAGTTTTGATTTAGTATGAAGTTTTCTTTTTGTATAGTTAATGGTTGAACAATTGAGTTTTCTTTGTTTATATGAACTACTCTAGAACATGGGTTAACGTTAATAATACTGCCTGACTCCCAACCAGTTTGTACCCAGTATAGTACTTCAGCTATCATCTGATTCCAACTTAGTTCTAAGCCATTTTCAATATCATCAAACTGCATACCTAAACTAGTTAGATATAGTCCATGCCCTTTGATAAATGTCATCAAGGCATTAATTGATAAAAATTCTTCACCGTAAGGGATAACAACAGTATTAGTGTAGTATGCTTTAGGAACGTTAGCTGATACATTATTCACAGTAATAGTATCGTATCCACCATTATTGATTGGCACCTGAGTTGTAAAGTATAATTTGTTTTGACTATTTCCATATACTTTGTATCCATTGTCAGTTTTTTGAATAATGATAGAACTATATACAATAGTATCAGTTGGTTGGTTGTCATATAACAACACGCTATAACTATCATCAGGTATCAACAAACTATTATTTTTACTGCTTGGGCTACCTTTTTCAACATAGAAATTAACTAAATCTTTATCGGTAAATCCTGCAAGTCTGTATGTTAGGCGAACATCTAAATTTTGAATTAAGGTTTTAATAGTAGTACTACCATTGATACCAAATTGATATAGATAGTCTACCATCCAATTGATATAACTATGTACAGCTACTCCGTCACCATATACATCTAATGTGGTGATGCTATCTCTATATCTGTCATTATATAAGAATTGATTAAACTCTGTATTGAAATTGTACTTGTCTACATCTACACATAATGAAAAGAATTTCGCAGGTTTAAACAATGCAATTAATCGCATCAAATCAAATGGCCATGTGCTACTTTTTAAATAACTATATTCAACTGGGCCCACATCTCCAAAAGTCCAATTATCACTAAACTTACTAGAGTCGTATGAACTTAGTAAAAACTGCAACGGGTCACGTAATTTTCCGGTAGAATCTACAGGTAATATATCTAACAGTTTAGGTCTTACTCTGTTCGGTGCAATATATGGATCACCGTTATTCCATACATATCCGTTAGCAATATCTTGCCACATATATGTGTTATCACTAGTATAAGGTGTCACACCATATCTAGATTCCCACCAAAGAGGTTTAGATGGTAAACCTAACATTTCCCATGGCATGGTATCTGGATTACTAGTATCATATAACCATAAATATATTCCTCTCCAATTGCCTTGTTCAACAGCAGTATTATTAAAATTGAAAGTAGCTTTTTTATAATTATACGTAAATGGATTTGTAGAAGTATATATGTGTTTTGTATAATCAATTCTATTCAACCCTATCCAATTCAAAAATTGAGTAGAATACACTTGTGTGTATTGTTGAATATCAATACCTATATTTCTAAATTGTCCTGGCACTACTTCGTCATATCCAATTGGAATTTTACTACTAATTTTAAGATTATTATAAATTCTAGTTTCGTATTCTAGTAATACTCTATCACGGTAATCATTTAATAATCCATTTTCATATGTACCATATAATTTAGTATATGCGCCATCATGCCCTCTGATAAAATAAGTCGGTGTTACATATGTAGCATCGTATAGTACTTCAGGTACAAACGCTGGATATAAACCTAACTTAGTTGGAGTATTTGGAACAAAGCTACCGTATGTTTGATTATACTCTTTGATAGTTATTGCATCGTTGTTTATTAAAGTTTTAGTGATTGTTAAACTTTTTTCAGTTGTTGAAATAATATAATCAACATCTCTTATTAACTGTGTAGTAACTATTGCCCCGTTTTCTCGTCTAGTTAAGTATACTAATACACCATAATAATTAGCTTGGGTAAAATCATATACTCTGCTTAACTGGTAGATACTTGCCTTTATTTCTGTTTTAAACAAATATGAATTAGTTATGTAAGCATTCTTTGAAGGAATCATATCACTCCAAAAGAATGGATTAGAGTCAATTCTAGTAGAACTAATTCTGTCCAATACATCATCAAGAATATATGCTGAAGAATCTAATGAGTTGTATTCATTATTAGTAAGAGTATTCAATAATAATGCTTTAAATTTTTGATATTCGTTTGCATTGTAACTTAGTGCATCAAAGAAATTATTTGAATTGTTTCTTAGGAACGCCGCAGAATTAACCATTGATGCGCTATTTTGAATAATCTTATTTCCATAAGGGACAACATTACCTAAGTCTCTATAATTGTTCGCGCCAAATGCCAATCCTACAAAGTTAGGTGCATTGTTACAAATACTCTTATAGTGACCTCTAATGTCTCCTAAATTAATAGAAGTAATTTCACCATTGAACGGGTTATGATCCAAATTGGTTGGGATTTGATAATATGCAACTTTGCTAGGTTGATCACTAAACAGCATTACAACAATTTTTGACTCTAATGCAGGAGTAGTTGATAGGGTAATTTCAGTACCATAACTTGTTAACGCAATAGTGTAGTCAGTATTAGCTAATCGGGAATTGTTAACATAAACAACACTGACTGGCCATGGCGTAGTTGTTTGATCCTTTATCGGGATATCACATTTAAATACTGGATTCAAAGGTGTTCCGGTATATGTATATTCAAAAATTTGATATTGAAAACTTTCAGCCGGCGCTGTTTGCCAACCAATTGCTCTATTATACTCAGTTTGAGTAGTGTAGTTGTACACGTATCCGTCACTTACTGATTTGGAAGTAGATACGCTATTGGATAGATAATTAAATGTTTGACTATTTAAAGTTATATCAAATGTAATATCACCTAAATTATTCAACGAACTATATTTGATTGGGAAGCCTAGTATTGGATCATCTGTTCCCGAACCAATCGCATATTCTATTAAAGTACAGCCCGTAAAGTCATTACTAGGATAAAAATCATTATCACTAAAACTTACACCATTATTATCAAATACATCAAATTTTGGTGGTTGATTTAATCTAGTTTTTGTCTGGGCTTCTATCCAATTGATAGCATCAAACCAATAAGTTTTGCCTGCGGAAGTTTCACCTAATACTATTACTGTTTGATCATTATAGGTGATATCTCCGTCTGGAATCACAGTTAGATTAATAACAGGGTCAGTAGACTCTGATTTTTCTTCAAAGTTTACAAGCCAAATTTTGTTGCGTACTTGTAAGTCAGTGTCACCGGCAAATATGATAGTACACCCATCAAACAAATATGAACTACCACCGTCTGGGCTAAAAGAAGTTTGTCCTGCAACTTGAGTAAATGCATCAGTTGCCGTAAAATTAATAAAGTCAGTATTTGTCTTACTTGTATTACCTGAATTGAATAACTTTATATTAGGATAGAATTCTAAAATAGGTCGTTTGGCTCTACTATCAGGGTTACCCAATGCTTCTAGTGCAATAGGACTGCTGGAGCTGGCTGCTAGTGTAGTGTTTAATACATCAATATGAAACCAACGATTGCTACGGCTCCATCCATTTTTATTTCTACTCAATCTTGATATGGTTAAGTAATCTTGATCTGCAGGATAAGATAATGTTTCTTCATAACTATAAGAGTCATATTCTGTATCATCATAAGGAGTAGTTAGTATTTGACTATACGTTTCTGGTATTTCAAAATCAGTTACGGGTAGCAACTGTATGCCGGTGCCCACACCTTCAACGTAATATTGAGTAGCACCATATTCAATTGGGTATATATTTCCTAAAAATTGTACCTTTAAACCATTCGTAAACTTTACATTATTAGGACTAGTATAAGTTTTTTTACCTAAAATATCGTTAACATTAATTAATCCATTGTCTACTGAGTCTACTAATTTTATAGTACCAATCTTTTCAGGATTTACACCGTCTTGATAATACAAAGTATCTAATGCGGCAGTAAGATGAGGTATTAGTTCTATCGCTCCTAAACTATTTTTAACAAAATTTCTACTAATATACTTTGATCCGTAACGTATACTAAGTTTAGTATTGTCTGGCAATAACCCAACTTGAGACAAACTAATTACGTTATCACCATCAGATGTTGGTATGAAATTAATTTTATAATAATGTTTATTAATTTCAGTTGCTTTACTTACCTCAAATAGACCTTGATTCACTGTACCTGTCATTGAACCAGAAGCAATATTTGTAGAAGTATATTCAACTCCACCGGGTTCTTCACTGACCGAAAATTCAGTAGAACTAAAAATGTAGTTAATGTAATATGTTTGATTGGATGTAATGCCACCAAATGTAACACCCGAAAAATAAATAGCCTGATTAACTACTAAATTAGTTGTGCTGTCACATATAAGAATTCCAGTGTAACCGTTAACATTTGTTACTGTAATATTAATTGGTGTTACAAAACTAGATGAATTATCATATGCTCCATCAAAAAATTGACTTATGTAACCATTTACTCCTGGATTGGTACCATAGAATAAAAGTGTTTTATCTTTTAGATTGAATACGTCATCAATAGACCCGACGTTGCTAACTAGTTTACCATTGATATCATCCCACGATCTTTCTGTAGCTATGTCAATAGGAAAATCGCCGGGTATTACATAATCATTCTGAGCATTAGCATTTGGTACAGTAAATGTCACAGTACCAAATGATTGTCCATTGTTCTCAACCCCATATACGTCACGTGTACTAATATTAGGTTTTGCAACCATGGTCCCTGATATACCGGGCTCAGTTTGAATCCAAAAATCAGAAGTCTGGTCTACCGCAAAAGTATAAGTGCCCCCTCTAACTAAGGTTAGTATAGGGTTAGTTTCTGGTGTAGTATCAAATGTTGTACTAAATTTAAAACCAGTTAATTCATTATCAACTTTGTAGTCTAAACTTTTAAACAACGTAGTATTAGTAATCACTACACTATCTGGCCCAATTGGCAGCCAATAATATTGACTAAAGTTTATAACTTTGTCAAGGTCTACAAAACTATCCCATGAATAAAATTGATTACTAAACAAACTTGTATTGTTATCAGTAATACTTCCTTGTAATTTCAAACTGTCTAAAATACCAGGATAGGTTATCAAATCTACCGCAATCTTAGTATCTTTCTTTTTAAATACAACACTGGGTTCAAGTTGATAATCAGTACGTATCTTATTAGGTTCTACTAGATACTTGTCATTAACTCCTATACCATAACCAAATTTACTTCCAATATAACCTTGAATTCTTCTAAAATCAGGTTGTTGGGTTATTTGGTCTAATGTAGCTGCTAAGAACTGTTCATTAGTTTTTGTCTTAAAAATTTCTGGTAAGAAATCAATTGTTCTAACTTTTGTTACCATTATTATTACCTATGTTATGTGGTCGGAGTTAATTCACTTGGGGTTAGTGCTGAAATCACTGATATATCAGAAGATTGTGCGGCACTAGTAAAAATTTCATAAGGAGCACTATGTATCTCATACAACTCACCAAAACTTAACGTTGGGTCAGTTGGTACTAAAACTACAGAGTTAACCAAGTCTCCTATTGAAGAATGCAAATATGCACTCAATTCGCTGAAATAAAAGGTGTCACCAAAATCCCAGTTATCAATATTGAAATAAGAATTGATTTCGGTTAATACTGCGGTTATAATTTCGCTGTCACTTGCTGTTGTGGTAGTAGATTTTATTACTTTAATCGTAGCACGTAGTTGTGGTGCAGCCTTACTTCCAAACAAAGGCTTAAATCTAGCACTATTGATAATCACGCTATCAGTTAACATTTTGTATTCATTAATGTTACTATAAGTTTGTGTCAACTCGTTAATGGTAGGTCTTGCAGGTTCAGTGATACTACCGGTAGTATCTTGTATCCAATTTGTATATTGTGTATAATAACTTTGCGTAAGAACATACAAATCAATAATATTTGATGTTGCAGGATCGATACGAGTAGTTTCACCGGAAATATGTTTATATTGGAAGTATAAACCTTGTCTACCTGTCTTAACTAGAAAATCAGTTTGTAACTCTAAATTTACAATATTTGCACTAGTAGTATCGTTTACTGATTTGTAAAACTTACTTTCTAATACTGCATAGTATATTTGTCCAACTGGATATTCATATTTAATTATTGCGATATCAGCTTGTGTCCCGTATCCATATACTACGTCAGTACTCGGAATCATCTCATATCTTGCTAACAAATTAGCATCAACTAATCTTTGAAAGAATACAAAATTTTTAGTATTCCTAGTTCCTGGAATATAACCAGTAAAGTCAATAAAGAAATCTGGGTTTTTAAAACTACCCGCTGTTGTTAAATCGGCAGTACTAACTTCAATACTAAAGTCATCTACATAACCATCTGACTCAACAGTTTGACCTATTACGTTTAACTTTGCATCTCTAGGGAAAGGATAATTGAAGTTTGGTTGCGTGTTGACTTTTAATAAATTTACAAAATCTTGTAATAGTTTACCGGTAGAAGGATCATATATTACTTTGTCTCTATCAAATGTAAATCTAACTTCACTGACACTACCAAAATAATATGCTACATTACGCCACACTACTAAATATCTACCAAAACTTATGCTTTGAAAACGTACAAAATAATTTGTATCACCGTATGTGCTAGTAGACCAACGTTCTTGGTTTGCTAACAAACTATTATCATATACTAAACTAAAGTTTTGATTCAATCTCATTTTAGTAGTACATTCAGACAACAAGGTAGCACCAAATATATTTGTAAAGCTAGGGATAATCACACTTAATATTGCACCATCTGGAACACTGTTTGTTAATGTTACAGGTCCAACACCGTTGTTTAAGTTTCCTTGTCCCGCATTATATCCGTCATTCACAACACCGGCACAGCTTGTCCAAATAGAAGTTTGATCGCTTGGTAAAGGTAAGCCGGCGATCAATCTATTATCTGGTCCAAAGTAATAACCACTCGGAGCAACAAAGCCTAACAATGCACCTTCTGTTATGTACTTTACATTTCCAGAAGAATAAATGCCAACTGAGATTGGTATAGAATTTTGATAGAAGTAACCAGTAGACTCACCTGAATTATTACTTGTTTGATTCCAATATACATTGCTACCCATAGTTTCAGGATTTACTAGATATCTAGTATATGCTTGAGTATAGTATTGGTATGCACGTTCACCACCTAATTCGTTAGGTAAATATGATGTTAAGAAACTAGTGATATCATTAACTGTGCTAACAGCTAATAAAGTAAACCCGTCATTGAGGTCTTCGTATAAACCACCGTCATCAGCAAAATCATTAGTGCTAGAATATTTGGCACTTGGGTCTAATAAATCAAAGTTACGACTTACACCAATGCTACTGCGATTGATCGCTTTACTTTTAATAATTGAACTATACAATGTATAAGGAAAATTGTTATAATCTTCACCATTAACCATACGATTTTGTGTATAGAAACGTTGAGGTGCTCTTAATTTAATATCAGCTAATGTTTCACGTGCTTGCGCTGTACTTATAGGAAGTTGTAAGTCTAGAGTTATAGTTAATGTTTCATTACGACCATTACGGCTAACATAAGGTATGTTTACTGTTATTGATTGGAACTCGCTAGGATCAATTACATACGTTAATCCATTGCCTGCACGTACATATGCAACAAAGCTACCTACTGGTACTGCACTAAATACCCCGTCTCCAAATACATAAGTTACTTGGTCATTGGTTCTACTATTAACTGAATATACCTTTTTAGTACTTGATAGTTTTTGCAATGATGCATTTGCATATACACTTTCAACTTGAGTCCACTCAGTAAATGTATCAGTGTTTGCATTTACTTCATATAACCATGTATCTGAATTATTAATACCAAGAATATCAATGTCCACTGTTTGATTACTAATTTGTTCTAATACTGTAAAGTTGTATGTTTGTAATGTACCTTGTTTAAAGTACATAAAGAATCCTGTATTTGGGCTACCATATCCCAATTTGTCATTTCTATACACTATGTTAAAGTTTGTACTATTACCCGGCGGTATTTCGTATACATCATCACTATCAACGCTGGTAACACTAACACCCTCAAAGTTCATAGATATTCCATCAACTGTGGAACTAAACGGGATAATAGGAGTAGTACCATTAGCCAATACAATACTGTATTCGTCTGTTTTTATGTCTAATAAAGTTTGACTATTGCCTGGTTTTCCTACTCGTTGCGTATCAATCAGTGCCGCATTAATAATAGAATTAAATTGTTCTTGCCAGTTTGGATTTGCCGGGTCATTCCATAATATAGTTAAGTTACTTAAGTTTAAGTTATTGATATCACGTACTTGTTCGCTAGTAGAAATTGAGGTTATCTTGGCAAATCCTTGCCCTGCAATGTTTCTTTTTGGAGTATAGCTAACTAGGTTAGCAAGTTTAATAACGCTGTCTCTACGTTCAGCAGTATCAATAAAGTTTTCACGGGTGTTAAGGTCGCTACGGAATGATAACGCTTGACCCATATAGGCCATAACGTCTAATAATGCTACGTATTCACTACTTTCTACGTAGTCATTAAATGTTTCAGGGTAATATGTTCGTAAGTAATCTACAAAAGTTTTACGAATAGTTTCGTAATCATAGCTTTGGAAATCCGCTTGGCTATAATTTTTATAGATTGCTTTCCAATCATTTACACCAAAAATACTTGATTGTCTTGAACTTGTGGCCATACTGTAATCTCTTTTAAGTATTTATCATACATAAAAACAGTGGTTTTGTTAGACAGAGAATGCTCTACTAGCGTTTTGATCAAATAGAATGGATAACTGTTGCACGTTATTGAATGGAGAAATTGCAAATTCTACTTCAATTAATATACCGTTTTCTTCTGGATAAGATACGACACTGTTTAGATTAAGTCTAGGATCTAATGCCGCTATTCGTCTTATTTCTGCTTCCAATTGTATTTGAACATCAAATGTATTTGGCTCAAAGACAAAACTCCACAATGATGTTCCATAGTCAGGTCTGCCCGGCTTTTGACCCTGCGGGATATTTAATGCATTCAACAAATCCTGTACTACTAATTCTTCATCTACTGTTCTAAACTTTTTGTTATAACGAATAGGATTAGTTATAGATCCGGCGCCGCCGTCTACTCCGGAGTTTACTTGAGTTTTTCTTACTGCATCTACTGCTTGTGTGCTGAATCCAATGAATGTTGGCATATGTTATCCTATTATAATATTTATGCAGACGTTCCAGTGGCTAACCCTGCTATTTGTGTTCTAAGTTGTTCAATTTTTTGTAAGCACTCTTTATACGGTGCTTCAGCAGATTGTGCCTCGCTAGAATTAGAACCATATTTTTCTACAGCATCAAGGTATTTTTTACGCAAGTCCCATTGTAAATCTTCTTGTGTAGTCAGGTCACCTTTTAATGTATCATACTGTTTTATCATTCCTGGATCATTTGCATTTTTAGGAATGTTCAGTGATCCAAAGTTTAAAGGGGGTATTTTTGGATCGCCTAATAATGTTTTACTTTGACCAAGAATTGATTGAAAGTTGAAACTATCTTTAGCGACAGTAGGGGCTTTAACACTGACCGAACCACCGGACCCTAAACTTGCTAATGCTCCTTGCAAGTCTGCGGCAGCACCTCCTGGTAGTCCACCAGTTGCCATAGATGTAAGATTCATTTTACCTGCAATACTTAATGCATTTTTTGCTAATGATAGTGTAGCTGGGTTTATGCCCACACTTGCTAACGCTGCTGTAGTTCCGGCTTGTATCAGTTGATTTTGTAACTGGGGACCTAGACTAGGAATTCCATTTGGTATGCTTCCTGTTACTGATTGAAGTGCTTGATTTACACCTGCTGTACCAACTGATGCATTGCTTGCTCCTGGTAACCCGCTAACTACATTTGTAACTGCTCCTGCACCACCTGGTATATTTGGTATTCCTGGAATTCCTGCGCCTGCTGCCTCTTTGAGTGCTGCGTTTAAATCAGCATCTGCACCTTCACTACCCGCAGTTGCTAAGTTTTGTGGCTTATTAGCTGTTAGTGCTTTAAAGCCTCCTGTAATTTTAGCAAAGGCTCCGGCTGCGATACCTTTAAGACTATCACCTATCTTTATCCCACCTAATGCTCCTAATGCTTTGTCTGCTAAGTTGGCAGCAAAATTTCCACTAGCCATGGCATTTTTTACACTGCCTCCTATATCATTTGCTTGTGTACCTAATTTACCAATAGCACCAGTTAAGTTATTTTTTAAATTAGATATATCGCCGGTCGCAACTTTACTCAAATCAGATGTTGGTGACATTGCGTTTTGAGCAAACTGTAATGTAGCGCCAATGCCCACTGTGGCTGCACTCAACATTATTCCTGCTGTTTGTGTTGGACTTTCTTTTCCAGTAATCATCCCTACAGATTTTAATGCTGATTGACTTTGATTTAATAGTCTTGATGCTACACTAGTTTGTGCTTGGGTATTGTTAATGAATCCGGCAACAGAATTTACTCCATCTTTGCCCGTCCAAACATTTGGGGGCATTGCTTGAGCAAGTGTTTTACCTGATTGTAATGCTGCATTAATTGCAACATCTGCGCCAGGCTTAAGATTTCCTGCTGCCACTAATTGTGATGGATTCACACCTAAACTACCCAAAGCGGCTGTAGTTACTCCGGCAGTTGCAACAACTCCTGCTGTTCTTGCTATAGCTGCGGCTGCAGGACCGTTTGCCGCAGTAAGAGCCATTTGTGATAGCATTGCACTTCCAGTAGCGGCACTCATCCCACCAAGAGCGGCACCTACGCCCGGAACTGATGCGGCTAATGCGGCTGAAGTAAGACCTTCGGGTGATACTGATTCTAAAGAAGAATTAACTTGTTGTAATGCGGCTGACGGGTCGCTTGGCAGATTACTATCAGCACCTATATCAGTTTTAACATCAACCCCTTGATTAGCATTAGCCCATGGTGAGTGAGCAGGGGCACGGCTAACAATACTTGCTAGTTTACCCGGGGCAGGAGCGTAACCTTTTGAATTGGAATATAAAGTATCAGTGTGTGCAACGACTGGTAACTGTTTTACTTTTTCAGGAGATAATGAACTTTCTCCGGTATTCAAATGTACATTGGGACCACCTTTAAGATAGTTGGTACCTCCACTTTTAATCATACTATCACCGGCACTTTGAAAACTCATCTTTTCATCTACTTTGACAGTATGACTTCCCATAGTATATTGTTTAAAAGTTGAGCCAACAAATTGATTGGTTGCTTCTAAACTTTCTACATTTACATTAGTAGCAGAAATGTTTAAATCTTTTGCGGCATTGATATTGATATTATTATCGGCATGTAAATTCAAATCACCCTGTGTTCTTATATTAACTGAGTTCGTAGAGTACATATCAATCGTGCCCTCTTTACCCAATTCAATATAACTTTGACCATTAGCGTGAATGATAAACAATGTTTGAGCATAATCATTCATCATTATCATATGACCAGTACTTGTTCTCAATCTTAGTAATTGATCACGACCTTGAAGATCGCCGTCATCCATTACTAATGTATGACCACCGCGTCTTCCGACTACTTTAAAATTATTATCTGGTATATCTTGTTTTTTAACCGCATCTCCAATAGTTTCATCTGTATACCCACCTTGATATATAGGTCTACCGGGAGTACTCATACCAAATACTCTACTAGGGCTTTCACGCTGACCACTACTAGATATTGCGCCTCTATCTGGATCTCTAATTAACCCTTGTTTGTTCAATATAGCCGCTTGCCAGCTATGCACAGGTCTAGGTTGATCAGTAAGTACGGGACTATTATTCTGTTTTGTGTTAGCATTATTATATTCGCTGACAGGCAATCTTGTAGCGCCACCGTAACCATCTGCTTCCCCTGTATTAGGTATAACATTACTGCTTGCACCAACAGCAGGGGTCATATGTATCAAACCTTCTATAGGTATTCCACCTATGTAGTATCCAAAGTTTGGATCACCGTTAACAAATATACATACAACTTGCGTGCCTATATCAGGTGGCGTGGCCCAGAACCCATAGCTATTTGGATTATTGATATATTTACCGTCACTATCAGGGCTACCTGTATTAGGAGTATATCCAAAGAAAGGACTCATATAACTTACTGTAGTCCAGTATGCGGGATTATCATCTTCTGAACTATTCAAGCGATTTATATAAACTTGTATCTTACCTGAATGCATGGGGTCAACATTATTTTTGACAATGCCAATAACAGGGTGAGGTATAAGGGAAGCACCACCTCTATCGTCTTGGTATGCTTTAAATGTACCTCTTAGTTTTACTATATCTTCACTCATTAATTTACCTTTGTATTATCTACCGCGTGGTGTTACTGATCTGGTTCTGTTTGAAGTATCATAATTTCTTGCGGCACCTCTACCAAAAATTCTACTCTTATTAGTTTCTCTAGTATCATCTTGCATTGGCGTATTCACAAATGCTGATTCGCTACCTGTTATCATTGAATTAGTTTGATCATCGACAGGACTAGCTGGTATATTATTTTTAATTAGGTCTAATCGTCTAGGATCTGTTGCCGCAAACGATCCTGAATTTTCCCAATTGTTACGGCCTGCACCTGGATCAAATTTGCCAAAGTTTGGTGTAGTTTTTTGATATTGTTCTCGCTGGTCATCGGGTGCTTTTACTGTAGGAGTAGAAGTAATACTAGGGAAGTTAGGCAATATAGTTTTTAAATCTTGAGTAAATGTGCCTTTTGAAAATCTGCTAGTCACTTGCAATATCATATAAATCATTCTACCTTTAGATAAAGATTTTATCGGTTCTGGATAATCCCAAAATACTATATTGCTATTTGGATTTAATAACCCGTTTTCTGAATATTCTTGTGCCCCTGATTCATTATATGTAGCGTTATAATCTTCTACTTGTTTGAAATCCACTTCAATAAATACTTGCCCGCTATTAGGATTGATAGCAAAATCATCTCCATAAAATTGTTGAGTGATTAATTTTACGGGCCCTGAACTTGATGGCATTAGATAATCAGGATCTCCTAATATCTGTATCTGTGCGTTTAATTGATCTTTAGGGCTGTACAAGAAAGTTTTGATGTTATTCTCGAACTCAAAAGTACCGGGTAACTTACCGGTTGCATCAGCGGCTTGTCCAGGTACCGCTTTGTTAGGAGCACTATCTTTTATGTTAGCATTTGCGGCTGCGCTCATTAAGGCTGCTGTATTGAAATATAACAAATTGTATTGTTGTTCATATTTTAAAATTTCAGAATTTTGTCCTGTGTAAAAATATTCATATATTTTAGAAGCACCTGGATATGAAGTAGTTGCCCCTGTAACTAATGAACGAACATATGGTACTTGATATTTTTGTATAACAAAATTGATATTATAAGCATAATCATTACGAATCGTATCTTCACCAATTATTGATACTTGCGGTGTTATGTTCCACCATGCCAAAGGTCTAGCTAAGTTTTTTTCAAATTCGGGAGTGTTCTCTAATGCAGTTTCAATATTTTCTTTTTCTAATACTTCCATTGCATCACGAATATATGTACTTTGACTTATAATTTGATCTATAGCTGTTAAAATAGGCGTTCCACTGTTTATCTGTATCAATCTTTTGTTTTTTTCTACTGTGCTAGATTGTTGACTTTTTCTTACATTACTGCCGCCTGCATTATTTACTTTTGCTATAGGTGCTCGACTTTTTAAATAGTTGTCTTTTCCAACTATTTTTGCATCTCCAATTTCAGAATTGTTAAAATATACTGAATAACTATCTGCTACTGTTTGTTTCTTTTCGCTAGTTTTCGCATTAGTTAATTCATTTTGTTGTTTAGTTATTTTCTTAAACAAATCTTCTATTGCTGACTTAACAGTATCTGCTTGAATTTCGATTGGTGATTGTGTTATGCCTCGCTTTACACCAAAACCAATTTGTTCATTTATAGCTTTGGCTTCTACATCATACACAGTAACCTTATTATCCAATCTAAAATTGAATTTAGTTATAACTATTGGAAAAGCACGTTCAAAGGCTGCTACTTCATCTGTTTTAGTATAAGTAGCTTTGGTATCATTAATAGATTGAGTTACTATTTCACCGTTTACGTCATAACCATAAAATCTAATGACTAATAAGAAAGGAGTATTAAGTGCTTCAATTTGTTGACTTATATCTTTTTTGATTTTAGATTTTTGTTGTAGTTCTATTTCTGCCTTTACCAATCGTGACGGGAATGTCATTGCATATGGTTCATAGATTTTAAATTTGAATCCAGTATTGTTAGTAGCAGTAGAAGTTTCTTTAGCATTAATCTTTCCTACTATTTCTAAATCATCAATTGTAAAATCATAGTTAAACCAACTATTTCTTGGGCTGTCTAAACCAGAAGTAATTCCGCCACTTTGCACAATCAATTCTAAATCTTTTATCTGCCAAGTTCCAGTTACATTATAGTTGTTGAATGCTTCTGGATTCATTGCGTAAAGGCTTAATTTGTAAGTCACACTACTAAAGTGACTAAGTGGATTCCAGGTTCTTCTTTCTAGCTTTGAAGGGCCCGTAGAATTATTAGTTCCTTTATCAAATAATAAGCGATCATCTGTTGCCATATTATAAACCTAATGCCGTTTTAAGATTGTCAAACTGTGGCAAATAGATATTTACCCCGGGCACAAAATCAAAAAGAGGATCTTTTAATGTGTTAGGATTTCTTTGAGCAAACACCCACCAAAGTCTACCGTCACGGTACAAATCAAATGCAAGTAAATCAGGACGCATGTTATATGCCAATGTTATTTCCCAAAGAGGATCCAATGAATTCATTGGAACAGGTCTATTGGTCATAGTATCTAAAAATTGATTGTTATATACCTTGGTAAGATAGTATGGGCTAGATTGTGGGTATGACATTACCAAATACCTCTCTTTAATAATTCGCCTGATGCATATTTTTCTAAACTGAAGTTTTGAGCAATATCTGCGCGGGTTACTACTGGGATAGCATTTAAACTTAATTCTATTTTAGTTGGGACATAAGTTGCCGTACTATTAGATAATGAATTCCATGTAGGATCTTTTGATATACCACCAATTGGGACTCTATTTGATAATGCTCTTAATTTTGCTACTAATCCGGCTGCACTACCTGTATCTTTGGCTGCATATGCACTTACATTTTGTCCAGCCCATTGAGTAGTGCTTCCTGCACGAATGTAATCTACATCTCTAGGTAAATTATATTGAAATGATGTTAATAATATAGGGTGGTCACTAAATTGATATTGACCATAACCTAACAAGTAACATAATGGCGGAGGTGTGCCTGCTCTTGGGTCTCTTGGGTTTTTATCTTGTCCATAAAACATCTTAGTAACAGATTTGAAAAAATGTATTACTGCTAACATATATAATGCTTCAGTGGTATCTTGTGCAGTAAATTCAGCAGTAATTTGTATTTCTTCTACTGAACTATTTTTGTAGAAATATTGTTTATAGTTGGTATGTGTTAGATCGCTAGGATCATAATTAGCCTTATATGATATATTAATCTGTGGAGTATACGGAAAAATTACGCCACTAGTTGCTTTTAAGGGATATAATAAATCTCCTTCTACAGCAGTGTTATACAAATAGTTAGCCTGTTGTGCAAGTTTTAGTCTAATTCTCCAATCATCTTGTTGGCGTGCGTTCTTTTGAGTTTGTGCAACTGCTTTAGACCTAACTGAGTTTGCATTTATACTTCTACTGTTAGGGGGTGCTGGATTATTAGAAAGTAACTT
>Ga0222712_10003729_pt1 | contig 16375 bp, 15 predicted proteins | sample C33_657DmetaG_FD_165043 | JGI IMG/M metagenome (GOLD analysis project Ga0222712, IMG submission 165043) | Estuarine water microbial communities from San Francisco Bay, California, United States - C33_657D | ecosystem: Environmental > Aquatic > Marine > Unclassified | place: USA: California...
TAAGCCTTTAGAGCTTGTAAGTGTATTAATCAATGATGACTTACCAACGTTGCTTCGTCCAATAAAAGCAAATTCGGGAATTTCTGATGAGGGTAGCTGACTTAATTGAACGGAGCTTTTTACAAATTGTGCTTTCATTCAATCTAGTTTCCTTTAGTGTAAGTATTGATGTGTCTACCTACTTTTGATTCGTACATGTCTTTTAAAGTTACAAGAATTCCGGTTTCTTCTACATCACCAAAATGTTCATTTAATGATGTCCCGAAAGTCCTCATAGTAGGAGATAAGTTCATGTAAGAATTGATTAATGGAGGGATATTTTCTCCTAATGCTCGAACTCGAACATTAAGAATTTTATGTCCCTCTTTATAATCAAGGTTTTTTATTTCGTTAATAAATGCTGTTACATCGCTTGTTATTGGAAGCGAATGAATAGGAGTGACCAGTTGATCTGGATCGCTAAAATAATGCTGCATAAAAGAGAGAATATAATCCCTTGCGAGTAAATTAAAATGGCGATACATAGTAACTTTTCCAAAGAAATATTTGATATCAGGATTTTCAATGACCAATGCGCCTAAGCCATCCCATAAATTATCTAGTGAGAATAACCCTTTTCTGTTTTCTGGGCGCGGCTGATATTTAGGCTGTACGAAAGAACGACCTAATTCGATGGTATAAGGTAAAAAGTCTTTTTTAAATTTTTCTGAAAAATGAAAAAGTTCAGTTGTTGCTAAATTGTATTCTCCATTAGCGCTGATTGCTGCGTCACCACAACGAATATAACGGTATCCACCTACGATTTCTTGGTCTTCTGGATTCCAAACTACTAATTGGTTGTAGCACTTTTCACAAGTGTCGAGTTCGTCTAAGTCGCAGTCTAAACCAGTGCCACCACCAGCTTCTCTAAAAGTTAACTCACGCAATCGTCCAATCTCTCTTAATGTCTTCGGAGCGTTATGAATATTTACATCATAAATATGATTGGATCCATTATTCGTTGTTCGCAAAAATGTAGCTTCGTTTAGCTCACTTTTGAGAATCGATAATTCAACAGGATTAATCAATGGATTCATTATTCAACTTATAATATTTTCAAAGATAACTAAAACTACTTCCCTTCAAAAACTACTTCGTTTAATTTAGTTTTATTTGAATAAATAAATTCTTTAACAGTCTGTGCCCACTCAACATCTGATTTAGAATTATCAAATTTATCAGGTGTGATAGCTTTGCCAAATGTAATATGGATTTTTTTACCTCGTTGATGATACATTTCATCCATTAGATAAAGCATTTCGATATTAGCTTTTATCCCTATGAAAGTTCTAAGTTTTGATAGGTTATAAAAGAATGATGAATTAGTTCCTGTGATGTGAACAGGAATAATTGGTCGGTTAAATTTTTTCGCTTTAACTACAAAACTTTTTTTCCATTCTAAATCTTTAATAACTCCTTTTTCTTGCTTGCGCGATACCATTCCTGCAGGAAAAATGAGAACAAGTTGATTAGAGTTGTACTGTTGATCGATTAGGTCTAGTGTAGAAACAGGATTTTTTCCATGCTTGTTTACACCTATAAATTCTTTTTCGAAGTTTTTAAGATTAAGAAGAATATCATTTACTATAAACTTAATGTCTTGTCTTTTTTTACCTACTGTTTGTATGAATGCAATAGCATCTATTCCACCTAAAGGATGATTTGCAGCTACGATAGCGCCTCCTTCTTCTGGAATATTTTCAAGTCCGCTGTAAGTTACAATTGGACCAAAGTCATGAATGATTGCATCAGCAAATTCAAACGAATTTTTATGTCCATTTTCTCTAATGAAATTATTGACGAAATCCTGATGGACAATGCTCTTTAGGTAGCTAATAATAAAGCGTGGTAAAAGTTTTAAAAGCTTGGGGTTTTTAGAGGCAATAACCTCTTCAATATTTATAAAATCTTTCTTCTGCATTTCCATGGTTGGCAAAAGTAATTATGTAAATCATTAATCAGTTTTTTATTGAGGAAAGTTTGCGGTGTGACAAAGTGGGAAAGTTGAGAATTTGAAATTTTACTAAATATCGATGTAAGTGATTGAAATATAGCCAATAAGGCTGAAATTATTGTTCTCAATAAATTTTTGAAAAATTGTAGTTGACTCTGGTCTTGTTTGCCATGATCACCACTTTTGAATTTACTCATTAGGAGCCATTTTTAGATGGTAAATAGACGCTATAAGTCATAAAATCAATTGATTATGTCCATTATCATCCTGGAAATAACTAAGTGTTGAGTGGTTTGACGGTTGATTTTTAGTGGTTTGATAATCAATTTAATACATAAAGTTGTAAACAAAGTGGGAGAAAGTGGTAAAAAGTGGGAGAAAATCATTTATTTTTACATCCCATCAACAAATAGTGGGAAAATCTCAATAAGTCATGACACAGTTTTTAGGAGAATATGATTGCAAGCTAGACGCGAAAGGGCGTTTGAGTCTGCCGTCTGCTATTCGTAAGAAGGTGTCGCCAGAGGCGCAAGAAAAGTTTGTTGTGAACCGCGGATATGAAAATTGCTTGCATCTCTATCCAATGGATGAGTGGATGAAAGTGAGTGCTGAAGTGAACAAGTTGAATCTTGATGTAAAAGACAATCGACTTTATGCACGCTATTTCTTCAGAGGCGCAACAGAGATTGAGTTAGATGCTGCAGGGAGGATTTTATTACCTAAGTCGTTGTGCGAGCACGCAGGTATTGATAAGGAAATAGTGTTATCAGCTTTCGGATCGAAAATAGAAATATGGTCTAAGGACAAATACAAAGAGATGATTGCAAATGAGCCGGATGATATTTCTGATTTAGGAGAGAAAGTAATGGGTAAAATAAATAAGAGTGGAGAAGAAGGTGGGGTATCATGAGCCGGTCATGTTGGTTGAGTGTATTGAGGGGCTCAATATTATCGATGGTGGAGTATATGTAGATGTCACATTTGGAGGAGGGGGGCATTCAAAAGGAGTTCTGAATGCGATGAAGGGAGGAAAGTTAATTGCATTTGACCAGGATTCGGATGCGTTGCAAAATGCACCAGCAGATTCAAGGTTTCAATTAATCAACAAGAATTTTTGTGAGTTGAAATCAGCTTTAAATGCAATAGGGGTCTTTGAAATAGATGGTTTACTTGCTGATCTAGGAGTATCGTCGCATCAGTTTGATGAAGGTGAAAGAGGTTTTTCAATTCGCTTCGATGCGAAGCTAGATATGCGTATGGATCAATCAGCTTGACTAACGGCAGAGGATATCCTAAATGATTATGAGCAAAAAAATCTTGCTCATTTATTCAGAGAATATGGAGAGTTGAGATCAGCAAATCGATTGGCAATGCTTATTGTGAATGAGCGAGCAAAAAAAAGAATTGAAACAGTTGAAGAGTTAAAAGCAGCAGTTAGTTCGTGTGCGCCGAAGTTTAAGGATCATACATTTTATGCTCAGGTTTTCCAGGCGTTGCGAATAGAAGTAAATCAAGAGTTAAAGGTGTTAGAAGATATGTTGCTGCAAGCGGTTGAAGTCTTGAAGCCAGGTGGCAGATTGGTGGTGATGAGCTATCATTCATTAGAGGACCGAATAGTAAAAAATATTATCAATAAAGGAAGTGTTGCTGGGGAATTACAAAAAGATTTTTATGGGAATGTAATTGGTGTTCCTTTAAAAGCAATTAATAAAAAGCCAATTGAAGCTAGTGAAGTTGAAATAAAATCAAATACGCGTTCACGTAGTGCTAAATTAAGAATAGCAGAAAAAAAATGAATACAATAAAGAAGAAAGAGACTGAACAAATTCCTGAAGTAGAGCAGGTAAAAGAGAAGTCGTCTTCTTTAAATTTTTCTGTAGATAAGTTGATGAATCTTTTCAAGGTGTTCAATTTATTCAATCGCGATGCGGTAATACGTAACATTCCATTTGTTCTCTATCTGACATTTATTGCATTGTTCTATATCTGGAATTCATACACAATTGATAAAACAGTTCGTGAAATTGATAAGACAGATAAGGAATTAAAAGAATTAAGATCGGAGTTTATTACGGGTAAGTCAGATTTAATGTACAAGTGTAAAATGACTGAGGTGGCTAAAAATATTGAGATGTACGGAATTAAAGAAAGTAAAGAAGCCCCAAAGAAAATTATAATTAAAAAAGCAGTAACTGAATAAATAATGAGCGGTCAAGGTCAAAAGAAAGATATTCTGTTAAGAGTGAAGCTGGTTTTTCTAGGCTTCATACTCTTTGCAGCATGCATTCTTTTTAGCATTGGTAAGGTTCAGATTACGGAGGGGGACATGTGGAGAAGTAAACAACAAGCATTGAATTTACGATTTGTGGAAATTGAGCCAATGCGTGGTAATATTTATGCTTGCGATGGAAGTTTACTTGCAACATCACTTCCTCGTTATGATGTGCATATTGATATTATGGCGCCAGTCATTACTAATTCAATATTCAATGAAAAATTAGATTCGTTGGCTTATGCGCTTTCAACGCTATTCGGTGATAAAACACAATCCGATTATAAGCAAATGCTTCGTCAGGCGCGTAATGAAAAGAACAGATATTTTTTAATCAAACGCAATATTTCATTTGATCAGAGAAATCAATTGGTGAATTTCCCAATTTTTAATTTAAAGAAAAATAATGGCGGATTAATCATTACTCAATTAAGTAAAAGAGAAAAGCCATTTAAGGAATTAGCGAGTAGAACGGTTGGTTTTAAAGTAAAAGATAGTTCTGTTACATCCGTAGGTATTGAAGGTGCATTTAATGATTACTTGAAAGGAGTAAGAGGAAAACGTTTAATGCAACGAATTTCATCTTCTGTGTGGAAACCAGTAAATAATGAAAATGAGATTGAGCCTAAAGATGGAAGTGATATTGTTACAACTATCGACATTAACATTCAAGATGTAGCAGAAAATGCATTATTAGAAAACCTTGTTTTACATAATGCGAAGATGGGTTGCGCAATTTTAATGGAAGTAGCAACTGGAGAAATAAAGGCTATCGCTAATCTTAAACAAAATGAGCAGGGCGTTTACGAAGAGTCATACAATGTAGCCATCGGGAATGCTACTGAGCCAGGATCTACTTTCAAATTAGCATCGTACATGGTTGCTATGGAAGATGGTTTTTTAAATCCTGATGATACAATTCCAGCATATGGTGGAAGAAGAAAATTTGGAACGGAAACAATTGAAGATTCACATCCTGATGGAATTTCATTTAAAACAGTTAAAGATGCATTTGCGCATTCTTCTAATGTTGCTGTAGCATCGGCTATCTATAAATATTATCAGAAGAATCCTCAGAGCTATATAAGTGGATTAAAGAAGCTGCATCTGGATGGAGATTTAGGAATTAAATTATCGGGAGCGACCTATCATCCAATAAAAAATACTGGAGATAAAACTTGGTCAGGCGTATCACTTCCTTATATGTCGATGGGGTATGAAACGTTACTAACGCCAATGCAGTTACTAACTTTTTATAATGCAGTAGCTAACAATGGGAAAATGGTAGCGCCAATGTTCGTTAAAGAAATTAGAAATAAGAGTCAGATTGTTGAGCGTTTTAAGCCTGTTGTTTTAGCAGACTCAATCTGTTCTCAAGCTACTATTAAAAAAGCAAAGATTTTATTAGAAGAAGTTGTCAAGACGGGAACAGCTAAGAAATTTAAAAATCCACAGTACAACATTGCAGGTAAAACTGGTACTGCTCAGATTGCTTCATCTACTGGCTATGATAAATTCACTTATCAGGCTTCATTCTGTGGCTATTTTCCTGCGGAAAATCCAAAGTACTCTTGTATTGTGGTGATATATTCTCCTAACAATGGAAAAATATATGGTTCAGAGGTCGCGTGCCCTGTATTCGCTGACATTGCTGCTAAAGTGTTTTCACTTGATGTAAAAATGCACAAAGAGTTAAACAGAATGCCTGATTCACTTTTCGCTGGATTTCCAGTTGTTAAATCTGGTCAAGCAAATCCTACTTCAAAAGTTATAAAGACATTATCTATTCCGTACGATGTTCAATCTAACGGATGGGTAGGTACGAATTTGAAGCAAGTAGATAATTCAACGAGTCTAGTGCCAAATGTTGTTGGTATGGGGCTAAGTGATGCAATCTATTTATTAGAATCATTTGGTTTAGTAGTTCAGCCTGTGGGGCGCGGAAAAGTATGTAAGCAATCAATAAAGGCGGGACAAAAATTAGAAAAAGGTCAAAAAATAATAATTGAGTTAATTTAATGAAGCTCCTAAAAGAAATATTATATAAAACACATATCGAACAGGTTGCTGGTTCTACATCTGTGAATATTTCAGATATAGCTTTTGATTCCCGTAAGGTTAGTGAATGGACGTTGTTTGTGGCTGTAAGAGGTACGCTTACCGACGGACACGAGTTTATTTCTAAGGCAATCGATAAGGGTGCGATTGCCATTATCTGCGAGGAGATGCCAGAAAATCTTATTCCGACAATTACTTATGTTAAAGTGAAGGATTCATCTCATGCATTAGCAATTGTTTGTAATAATTTTTATGAAGACCCTAGTTCTAAGATAAAATTAATTGGAGTTACAGGAACAAATGGGAAAACCACATCTGTTACATTACTGCATTCGCTTTTCACGCAAATAGGTTTTAAATGTGGTATGCTAAGCACGGTAAAAAACTTAATCGGAAGTGAAGTCGTTACTGCTACACATACTACTCCAGATCCTCTTCAGTTAAATCAGCTTTTATCTAGAATGGTAGAAGAGAAATGCGAGTATTGTTTTATGGAAGTAAGTTCTCATGCCGTAGTGCAAAAGAGAATTGAAGGCCTACATTTTCATGGAGGTGTCTTTACAAATATAACTCGTGATCACCTGGATTACCACAAAACATTTGATGAATATATCAAAGCAAAGAAAGGATTTTTTGATCGTTTGCCAGAAGATGCTTTCGCACTTATTAATGCTGACGATAAAAATAGTCAGATAATGGTGCAAAATACGAAGGCAACTGTTAGAACATTTGCTCAGAAAAATGTTGCTGATTTTAAAGTTAAAATTCTAGAAAATAATTTTTCAGGCTTGTTACTAAATATTGATGGTAATGATGTTTTATGCTCATTGATTGGAAGTTTCAATGCGAGTAATTTATTAGGTGCATACGCAGTAGCAATCATGTGCAAGCAGGAAAAAATAGATGTGCTAACGGCATTGAGTAGCCTCAAAGCTCCTGAAGGTCGTTTTGAATGTTTACAATCCGAAAGTAAAGTGACTGGTATTGTTGACTATGCTCATACACCCGATGCTTTAGAGAATGTTTTAAATACCATCAATAATATTAGAACAGGTAACGAGACAATCATCACCATTATTGGTTGCGGTGGAGATCGTGATGCAGGTAAGCGTCCGCAAATGGCTGCAATTGCATGTGAGCTAAGTAATAAAGTAATTCTTACTTCAGATAATCCAAGAAGTGAAAATCCTGATGCAATTATAAAAGATATGCAAGCGGGTGTTCCTCCGCAATTTTATAGAAAGTCATTATCAATTACCGATAGAAAAGAAGCTATTCGTACTGCAGTTGCTTTAGCAAAACCTGGTGATATTATTTTACTTGCTGGTAAAGGTCATGAGAAGTATCAAGAAATAGACGGAGTTAAATATCCATTTGATGACAAAGAAATTTTAATTGAAACATTTCAATCGTATTAATTATGCTTTATTATTTATTTGATTACTTAGATAGAGTTTATGATTTTCCAGGTGCTGGAGTGTTTCGCTATATATCGTTTCGTTCTGCAATAGCTCTTATTACTTCATTATTGATTACGCTTGTTTTTGGTAAGCGAATTATTAATATGCTTTTGAAGTTACAAGTTGGTGAAACAATTCGTGATTTAGGTTTAGAGGGACAAAGTGAAAAGAAAGGTACTCCAACTATGGGAGGGATTATCATTATTGCGGGTATCTTGATCCCAACATTATTGTTTACGCGATTGAATAATGTCTACATCATTTTAATGATTGTGAGCACACTTTGGTTAGGTGCTATTGGATTTGTTGATGACTATATCAAAGTATTTAAAAAAGACAAGGAAGGTTTACGTGCTAAATCGAAATTACTTGGACAAGTTGGATTAGGGATTTTTGTAGGAGCTGTTTTATACTTCAATAATAATGTAGTTGTAAGAGAAAAAATTGCTCAACCTAAATTTGTAATCGAGCAGAAGGGGAATATAATTGATGATATGAAAAGTAAGGATGGAGTACTTTTCACTGGTGTTAATACGAAATCAACAAAGACTACAATTCCCTTCTTTAAAAACAATGAATTTGATTATGCTGATTTAGTGTCATGGGCAGGAGATAATAAAAAATATTTGTTACCACTATTATTTATCGTAATGGTAACATTTATTATTACTGCAGTATCAAATGGTTCAAATATTACTGATGGTATTGATGGTTTAGCCACGGGTACATCGGCAATTGTAGGAATAACATTGGCTGTTTTTGCATATGTGTCAGGTAACGCCATTTTTGCGAATTATTTAAACATTATGTACATACCTAATACAGGTGAGCTCATGGTGTTCATGAGTGCGTTTGTTGGAGCATGTGTAGGGTTTTTATGGTATAACTCTTTTCCTGCACAAGTTTTTATGGGTGATACAGGAAGTCTTGCTATTGGTGGTGTAATAGCTGTTTTTGCTATCGCTGTTAGAAAGGAATTGTTGATTCCTATTATCTGCGGAATATTCTTGGTAGAAAATTTATCTGTTATGATTCAGGTAAGTTATTTCAAATACACGAAGAAAAAATATGGTGAAGGAAGAAGAGTATTTAAAATGTCGCCTTTGCATCATCATTATCAAAAATTAGGATATCACGAAGCAAAAATTGTAACACGTTTCTGGATTATCGGAATCATGTTAGCGGTTTTAAGTATAGTAACATTGAAATTAAGATAAATGAATACGAATAAAAAAATAGTTGTTTTGGGTGCTGCAGAGAGTGGAGTAGGTACAGCTATCCTTGCTCAAAAGCAGGGTTATGATGTTTTTGTTTCTGATTTCGGTGCTATTGCAGCGAAATATAAAAAAGAACTAACGAATAGGCATATCCGTTTTGAAGAAGGACAGCATTCGCAAGAAATTATTTTCGCTGCTAAGGAAGTTGTAAAGAGTCCAGGTATACCTGATAAAGCGTCTATAATCGTAGGATTAAAAGAAAGAAATATCAATGTCATATCAGAGATTGAATTTGCTGCACGTTTTACAAATGCAAAAATGATTTGCATTACGGGTACAAATGGCAAAACTACTACCACGCTATTAACTTATCATATCCTTCAAAAAGCTGGATTAAATGTAGGATTAGGAGGTAATGTAGGAAAGAGTTTTGCGCGACAAGTAGCGGAAGAAAATTATGACTACTATGTTTTAGAGTTAAGCAGTTTTCAATTAGACGGATGCTATGAGTTTAAAGCTGATGTAGCTATTCTTACGAATATAACTCCTGATCATCTTGATCGTTACGAATATAATTTACAAAACTATGTAGATTCTAAATTCAGAATCTTACAAAATCAAGGACCTGCTGATGCATTTATTTTTTGTGCAGACGATGAAATTACAATGCAGGAAATATCAAAAAGAGAATTTAAAATGCAATGCCTTCCTTTTTCAATTAAGCAAAAAGAAGGAATGAGTGCCTATACAGAAAATAATAATCTAATCATTCAAACCCATAACCAAACACTAACCATGTCAATTCAAGATTTAGCATTACAAGGAAAACACAACTTGTACAATTCAATGGCGTCAGGTATCGCTTCAAGAATTTTAGAAATCAGAAAGGAAGTAGTAAGAGAAAGCTTCTCTGATTTTGAAAATATCGAGCATCGTTTAGAATTTGTAAATTCTGTGCACGGTATCGATTTTATTAATGATTCAAAAGCAACAAATGTAAATTCTACATGGTATGCTTTAGAAAGTTTACAGAGTCCGATTATTTGGATTGCTGGTGGAGTTGATAAAGGTAACGACTATTCCATGTTAACTGAACTAGTGCAAAACCGAGTGAAAGCACTTGTATGTTTAGGTACAGATAATAAAAAGTTAATTAAAGCATTTAAAGAAATTGTTCCAGTTATAGTGGAAGCTTCTTCTGCTGATGAAGCTGTTCAAACGGCGTATCGTTTAGGTAAAAAAGGAGATACTGTTTTATTATCGCCTTGCTGTGCTTCATTCGATTTGTTTGAGAACTACGAAGATCGTGGTCGTCAATTTAAAGCTGCTGTTCGTTCTTTATAGTATTTAATTAATGAACTGGATACAGAGAAATATTGTACTAAAAGGAGATAAAACAATCTGGCTGATTGTATTATTACTCTCGATAGTTAGTTTGTTGGCTGTTTACAGTTCTACAGGGTTGCTTGCGTTCAAAAAAGTTTCAGGTAATACAGAGCATTTCTTGTTTAAACACTTTGTTGTTTTGTGTGGAGGTGCTACCATCATGTATGTTACTTCTAACTTGCCTTATACTTTATACGCTAAGCTTGCAAGATTTTTTTATTTGTTATCTATTCCGTTACTCATTTTCACATTGTTTATGGGTACCAATTTAAATGATGCAAACAGATGGATAACACTACCGATTATTGGAATGACATTTCAAACATCGGATTTTGCAAAAATTGCATTAATATTATTTTTAGCTCGACAGATATCTAAAAACCAGGAAACAATTCATGAATGGAGAGGGACGGTTATTCCATTAGTTGTAATTGTTATTTTGGTTTGTGGTTTAATTTTTCCCGCAAACTTCTCTACCGCAGCATTGTTGTTTTTTACTTCAATGGTGATTATGTTTATTGGTAGAGTTAGTGTAAAGCATCTTGCAAAAATCGCAGGTATTGCCTTGATAGGTATAGCAATTTTTATAGGAGGTGCAAAGGCTATAGGATATAAAGGTCGTATAGAAACGTGGACCAACCGTATTCTTACTTTCATAGGAAAAAATGACAATCATTCAGATTCAAAAAATGCGAAGGTTGAATTTTCTGATGAAGATTATCAGGCTCAGCAAGCTAAAATTGCGATTGCAACTGGAGGTTTTTTTGGGAAAGGTCCAGGTAATAGTGAGCAAAGAAACTTTTTACCTCATCCTTATTCCGATTTCATTTTTGCAATTATCATAGAAGAGTATGGATTAATCGGTGGTGCATTTGTACTCATCTTATATCTACTCTTTTTTTATCGAGCTTTGTTGATTGTTAAGCGAAGCGAGAAGGCTTTTGCAGCAATGATAACAGTGGGGTTTGCTTTTAGTATGGTCTTTCAGGCATTAATAAATATGGGTGTCGCAGTAGGAGTTTTTCCTGTAACAGGTCAAACACTTCCTCTATTAAGTATGGGAGGATCATCCATCATATTTACAAGTTTTGCGTTTGGGGTAATCCTTAGCGTTAGTAATTCAATTGATAATAATGAAAAGTCGGAAGACTTAAGTGCAATAAATTAAACAGATGGCTAAAGTGATTATAAGCGGTGGTGGTACTGGCGGACATATTTTTCCGGCCTTGTCTATTGCGCATGCACTTAAGAAAATAAATCCTGATACTGAAATATTGTTTGTTGGTGCTGAAGGTAAAATGGAAATGGAAAAAGTTCCTGCTGCAGGATTTACGATTGTAGGATTGCCAATTGCAGGAATTAAAAGAAGTATTTCAATTGATAATTTATTTTTCCCAATTAAGTTAATCAAAAGTTTATCTAAAGCGAATAGCATTCTGAAATCATTTAAGCCAGATATTGCTATTGGTGTTGGTGGCTATGCAAGTGGACCAATGTTGTTTGCTGCATCTATGAATGGAGTGCCTACATTAATTCAAGAACAAAATTCATATCCTGGAATTACTAATAAGATTTTGTCAAAGAAAGCAACGAAGATTTGTGTTGCATACGAAAACATGAGTCAGTTTTTTGAAGAATCTAAAATCATGTTTACAGGCAATCCTGTTCGAGAAGATATCAAGGATCTCACAAATAAGAAATCGATTGCTGCTGATCATTTTCAATTAGCTTCAGATGTTCCGACATTGTTGATTGTTGGAGGTAGTCAAGGGGCTCGTTCAATTAATAAAGCAATTTATGCAGGACTTGAAAAATTAATCGAGGCAGGAGTTCAGGTTATTTGGCAAACTGGCAAAACTTTTTTTGCAGAAGCAGAACAAAAAATCAAACAGTTAAATACGAATAAAATAAAAGCGTTTGATTTTATTTCAAAAATGGATTTAGCTTATGCACTATGTGATGTAGTTGTTGCTCGTGCTGGTGCAAGTACAGTATCAGAGTTATGTATCGTTAGAAAGCCGTCTATACTTGTTCCCTTACCAACTGCAGCAGAAGATCATCAAACAAAAAATTGTTTGGCCTTAGTAAATAGAAATGCAGCATTATTAGTGAAAGATATAGAAGCAAGTACCAAATTAGTAGATGAGGCTATTTCATTATTAAATAATTATAAACAACAAATAGAATTAGCTAATAATGTTGCACCGCTCGCACGACCAGATGCGGCTGATACTATAGCGAAAGAAATATTTTCAATTATCAATAGTAAAAAGTCTAAATAGTAAAATGACAAGTGAGTTAGCAAACATAAAATATGTTTACCTTCTTGGTGTTGGAGGGATAGGCATGAGTGCGCTTGCTCGTTATTTTCATGCTTCAGGAAAAATTGTTGCTGGTTATGATAAAACGGTAACACCACTCACAAGTCAATTAGAGAAGGAAGGAATTGCTATTCATTACGATGATTCAATAGAATTAATTCCATCAGCAATTAGAAATAGTGAAAACAAGTCAAAAGTTTTAGTAATACTAACACCTGCAATTCCTAAAGATCATCAAGAATGGAATTATCTGGCACAAAATAATTTTAATATTGTTAAGCGTTCGAAGGTGTTGGGATTATTAACTGGCGGACAAACAACATTAGCTGTGGCTGGTACGCATGGTAAGACAACCACTTCTACATTATTGGCGCATATACTTCATAGTGCGGGTAAGAATACTTCTGCGTTTTTAGGTGGTATCAGTTCGAATTTCAAAAGCAATTTATTAATTGGTCAACCAAATGATAAAGACCATTGCATTGTAGTCGAGGCTGATGAATTTGATCGTTCTTTTTTACAGCTTTTTCCAGATATTGCAATAATCACTTCAATGGATCCAGATCACTTAGATATATATGGAAACATTGATGAGATGCAACATAATTATCGATTATTTGCTGGTCAAGTGAAAGAAGATGGAGTGTTGATTTATAAGAAAGGATTGCCAATTGGAGAAGTAAAGTCAAAATCACTTTCCTATTCAATAGAAACTAACGATTGTGATTTTGCAGGATTAAATATTCGAGTAGAAAATGGTTTTTATCATTTTGATTTTAAGTCGGCTGATAAAACAATTAACGATTTAGTATTGGGATTGCCAGGTCGACATAATGTCGAGAATGCGGTGGCTGCATCAGCAGTGGCTTTGATTTCGGGCGTTTCAGAAGATCAATTAAGGGCAGCCCTTAAATCGTTTACTGGTGCTCAACGTCGCTTTGAAATACATGTCCGTAATGAAAATAACGTATACGTAGATGATTATGCTCACCATCCAACGGAATTGAATGCAGCAATTTTATCAGCTAAAGAATTGTTTCCAACAAAGAAAATTACGGGTGTATTTCAACCACACTTATTCACAAGAACTCGTGATTTTGTTGACGGATTTGCAGAGAGTTTAAGCTTGCTGGATTCTTTAATTATGTTGGATATTTATCCAGCGCGCGAATTGCCCATTCCAGGAATTACCTCTCAAACAATACTAGAAAAAGTGACAATCAGCGATAAAATCCTAGTGAAAAAAGATGATTTATTAGCTGAAATTAAACATAGAAATCCAGAGGTGATTATGACCTTGGGGGCAGGTGACATTGACCAGTTTGTTGAACCAATAAAACACTTATTGAATTGAAAATTAACATTCAACATAAGTTAAAAAGAGCGCTAATCATTGGCAGTTGGGTACTTTCCATTGCGGGTATGATTGTGCTTTTAGGGTTCGCCAATTACAAGCAAGTGAATGCTGTTTGTAAAAACGTTTTGGTGACGGTCAATGAAGGGGAAGGACATGATTTTGTAGATGGAAATGACATCCTTCAACTAATAAATAGTAAAGGGAAATTGATAGGAAAATCCTTTGCTAACATCAACAAAACATTGTTAGAAAAAATTGTGATGAGCAACCCTTTTGTAGAGCGCGTTGAAGTATATTCAACACTTGATGGAAATCTGCACATTGATGCATGGCAAAGGGATCCAATTGTAAGGGTTTATAACATGCAAAATGAGCAGTTTTTCATTGACAAAAATGGTGCATTCATGCCTGTGTCGGAGAAGTATACACCTGCGGTTATTGTAGCCAATGGTTTTATCTTCAATACCTACTCAGAAATGAAAATTGCGCCACCGCCAATTTTGAAAAATTCAAATAATATCGATTCATTAACAATTCCACGAATGATTAATCAGGTTTATAAGGTTGCCAGTTTTGTCGCTAACGACACTTTCTGGTCGGCTAATACCCAACAGATTTTCGTGAATGAATTGCAGGAAATAGAGTTAGTTCCAAGAGTTGGTGACCACCGAATTTTGATTGGTGATACTACGGACCTTAAGAGTAAATTCGATCGTTTGTTTTTGTTTTATCAAAAGGGATTAAGCAATACAGGTTGGAATAAGTATTCGTTAATCAATTTAAAGTTTAAAGATCAAGTTGTTTGTACTAAAAAATAATTTTTAAAAATATGTCAGAAATAATTGTTGGATTAGACATTGGAACTACAAAAATTGCAGCTATTGTAGGTAAGCGTAATGAACATGGCAAAATCGAAATTTTGGGTATGGGTCGTTCAGAATCGCTTGGTGTGATGAGAGGAATGGTGGCTAACATCGAGAAGACAGTTGCATCAATCAGAGAAGCAGTAGAAGAAGCTTCTATTAAGTCCGATGTAGAAATCAAAGAAGTGTATGTAGGGATTGCTGGTCAGCATATCAAAAGTATGCAGCACCGTGGAATGATTACTCGTTCTAACACTGATTATGAAATCAGTCAGGCAGATATCGATGCAATCACTGACGATATGTATCGCTTAGCAATGCCTCCAGGAGAAGAAATCATTCATGTGATTCCTCAGGAGTTTATAGTAGATAACGAGCAAGGAATTAAAGAGCCAATCGGAATGGAAGGCGTTCGTTTAGAAGCGAACTGTCATATCATTACAGGGTTGGTAACTGCTGCAAAAAATATTTACAAGTGTGTCGAGAAAGCAGGCTTGACAACCAAGGAGCTAATCCTTGAGCCACTTGCATCAGCAGAAGCTGTTTTAACAGAAGAAGAAAAAGAAGCAGGAGTAGTGTTAGTAGATATCGGTGGTGGTACAACAGATATCGCCATTTTTCAAGATGGCATCATCCGACATACAGCAGTAATTCCTTTTGGCGGAAATGTGATTACAGAAGATATCAAAGAAGGTTGTTCAATCATCCGTACACAAGCAGAACAGCTAAAAGTAAAATTCGGTTCTGCATTAGCGAAGCAAACACGCGAAAATGAAATCGTTTCCATTCCTGGTTTAAGAGGACGTGAGCCGAAAGAAATATCTGTGAAGAATTTAGCGCATATCATTCAAGCGCGCGTGGAAGAAATTATAGATCACGTTCATTTCGAGATTAAAAATTCAGGATACGAGAAAAAATTAATAGCGGGTATTGTTATAACAGGTGGAGGATCCCAATTAAAAAATATTTCGCAATTAGTAGAGTATATAACGGGTATGGATACCCGCATTGGCTATCCGAATGAACACCTTGGAAAAGGTTTTGATGAAGTGAAAAGTCCGATGTATGCTACGGGTGTTGGTTTAGTGATTAGCGGATTAAAAGATGCGGAGGAAATAGAGAAAAGGATTCAACATCAATTGGCTAGTGATAAATCAACTCAACAAGAAGATCCAACTCCTCAACCGCCGACTCGTACTCCATTCGGTCGTAATTGGCTTGATTTCATCAAGAAGTCATTGGTAGATGACGGAGGAGATTCTAACCTTAACGGATAAAAAAATAAAGAATAATTAAACTGAAAATATAAAAACCAATCATAATCATGAATCAATTTGAAAATCCAAATCAAAGCCCATCATTATTTGAGCTAGATCAAAAATTTGATAATTCACCGGTAATTAAAGTTATTGGTGTTGGAGGAGGCGGAAGCAATGCAGTTAATCACA
>Ga0222712_10003730_pt1 | contig 16371 bp, 10 predicted proteins | sample C33_657DmetaG_FD_165043 | JGI IMG/M metagenome (GOLD analysis project Ga0222712, IMG submission 165043) | Estuarine water microbial communities from San Francisco Bay, California, United States - C33_657D | ecosystem: Environmental > Aquatic > Marine > Unclassified | place: USA: California...
TGAAGGCCCGACCGATGGGGGATGGGCACGTCCAGATCGAGGTTTCGTCGCGCATGGGGGTCTGCGATAGCCGTATGGACATCGCCCAGCGCCTGTTCCCTTGGGCCTCTGTGATGGGCTACCTCACCCGCGCTAAGGCGTCTGGCTATGCCCCGGTGAGTTCTGCCGAGGAGGTCGAAGCCCTGCTGATCCGCATCAAGGACGCCTCCCGTAAGGTCCCGGTTTTTCTCGTCGGTAAGCCGCGCGACGACAAGTCCCACGCCCACTTCCTTGCGAAGCGCTGGGTCTTGGGTTCGGGCGAGGTCTATGTGGTCACCCGTGAAGGCCGGGAACAACTTGCCGTGCGCGGGGTGGAGATGGGTGCCTCGATCGGGCTCATGTACGGCTGCGACCCGCTCAAGGAGCCGACCATGCTCTTCGCCACCCAGCCCCAGGACCAAGCCCACGAGATCATCGCCGAGCTGAACAAGGCTGACGACCTCAACCGCCGAGCCTGCGCCGCTCCGGCCGCCCAATCCTGGGCGGCCTGAGGGTCGATAATAAAACTACCAGTAAATGCCCAATGCCTTGCCTCCACTGGCCCCAAACATATCACCTATTTCCATGTCTTCCCCTAAGCTAAACGAGTACACCTCCTCCGTCTGGGGCGTCTTTGAACTCCTGCGCGGGCGCTATAAGCGACACGAGTACGGGCAGGTAATTCTCCCGTTTGTCCTGCTTCGCCGCCTGGACTGTATCCTAGAACCTACCAAGACCAAGGTGCTTGCGGCAATCAAGGCGAACCCGGATGACGAGACCGGTATCTTTGCCCGTAAGGCTTCCGGGTATAAGTTCTGGAACTCGTCACCGTTCACCTTCGAGACCCTTGCCGAAGACACCGCTAACCTTCGAAAAAACCTCGTCAACTACGTCAACGGCTTCTCCAAGAACATCGTAGACATCTTCGAGCACTACGAGATGGAGAAGACCATCAACGACCTACACAAGGCTGACATTCTTCTCAAGGTCTTCGAGCGTTTTGTCGCGCTCGACCTTCACCCCGAGACGTTCTCGAACCATGACATGGCCGATCTGTTTGAGCACCTCATTCGCGAGGATGCCGAATCGGCCAACATGGAAGCCGGAGAATACTTTACCCCGCGCGATGTCATCCGTCTCTTGGTGGATCTCCTGGTCGCTCCCGATGCTGACCTGCTGACGAAGAGCGGCAAGGTGTGCACCATCTACGACCCGACCGCGGGTACCGGAGGCATGCTTTCGCTTGCTGAAGAGCGGATTGCGGAGCTGAATCCCAAAGCATCCGTGACCGTGTATGCCCAAGAGTTAAATCCGAAGACATACTCCATTTGTAAGGCTGACATGCTGGTCAAAGGTCAGGACGTGGAAAAAGTGGCCTGCGGCGACACGCTTAAGGAGCCGGCATTCCGCGACAAGAAGTTCGACTACTGCCTGGCCAATCCGCCCTATGGAGTAGAATGGAAGCCGGCCAAAGAGGCTGTCGAAGCCGAACATAAGCTAGGCGCGGCGGGGCGCTTTGAAGCCGGCCTGCCACGCATCTCGGACGGACAGCTACTGTTCCTGCAGCACATCGTAAGCCACCTGAAGCCTGCGGAGAATGGCGGAGGGCGTGCCGCAATCGTCTTCAATGGATCCCCGCTCTTTACGGGCGGGGCGGGCTCGGGGGAGTCCGATATCCGAGGTCGGCTGATATCGAGCGACCTCCTCGAAGCAATCATCGCCCTTCCAAACGACATCTTTTTTAACACCGGCATTTCGACCTACATCTGGATTATCAATAACCGCAAGTCACCCGCCCGAAAGGGCAAGGTTCAGCTCATCAACGGTGCAGAGCTCTATGCTAAACGGCGCAAGAGCTTGGGTAGCAAGCGCAACGAATTAGAGGACGAGCATATCAAGCAGATCTCAAAGCTATACGCCGCCTTCAAGGAAGGAGAGCTTTGCAAGATCTTCGATAATGACGACTTCTCCTACCGAGAGGTCACAATCGAGAGACCGCTTCGACAGGATTACGCCGCCAGCGCGGAGCGCCTGGCGCGCCTGAAGCAATCCCGTCTCCTGGCCAAGCTTACGGAAAAGCAGGCGGATAAACTGCTTGCCGCGATCTCGGCTGTCGCGGGGGATAAGGTCGTCAAGAAGCGTGCTGAATTTATCTTCGCTATCGAGAAGGCCCTGGAAAAAGCAGATGTTGGGTTGCGGAAGTCATCCGCCCCGAAAATAGCCGATGAGCTTGCCGAGACCAATCCAGAAGGAGAAGTCGTCCTCGACTCCGAAGGCAAGCCCGTGCCGGACACGGATCTACGTGACACCGAAATCGTGCCCAGCGGACAGGAAATCAAGGAATACTTCGAACGCGAAGTGAAGCCCCATGTGCCCGACGCTTGGATCTCTCCGGAGATGCCCAAGACAGGTTATGAAATCCCCTTCACCAGGCACTTCTATAAGTATCAGCCACCCCGCGACCTTCAAGAGATCGATGACGATATCCGTAAGCTCGCCCGTGAGATCACCAAGCTCCTCGAGGATTCGGCCAAGTGAAAAGGTACCCAAAGTACAAGGACTCGGGAGTCCCTTGGCTGGGGCAGATTCCTAGCCATTGGCAGGTGAAGAAGCTCAAGCGCGCCTTTTCTGAAATCAGCGATAAGGCAAAGCCCGGAGACGAGCAATTGGCGGCGACCCAGAAATTCGGGGTTATTTCACAATCGCAGTTCATGAAGGAGCAGGACCAAAAACTGGTCCTTGCCCTCAAGGGTACTGATAACTTCAAGCACCTCGAAAAGGATGACTTCGTGATCTCGCTAAGGGCGTTCGAGGGCGGGATTGAGCGCTCGAGCCAGTCAGGATGTGTCAGCCCGGCATATACGGTGCTTAGGTCAAAAGGAGAAGTTTCGCCCGGATTTGCGGCGCGCTTGCTGAAGACACCCGAGTTCATCTCCCAGATATCGATGACCTATGATGGGATACGTGAAGGAAAGGCCATCAAGTTCAAGGATGCTGGGCCCGTGCCGCTTCCTATTCCTCCTTCTTCCGAACAGTCCGCGATAACTAGCTTCATTGATGGAGTTATTTTTAAGATGGATTCAGCTATCGCATCCCAAGAGCGCATGATCGAGCTGCTCAAGGAGCGACGTTCCGCCATCATCACCCAGGCCGTCACCAAGGGCCTAGATTCCAAGGTCAAGATGAAGGATTCCGGTGTCCCTCGGCTCGGCCTGATCCCTGAAAAATGGGAGGCTATTCCGCTTAGATATTTAGGACGACTAAATGGCGGTGCCGGCTTTCCTGATGATGAGCAGGTCGGGCGTGATGGTGACATAAATTTTTTTAAGGTGAAACACCTTGGTGCAGCCGACTCAGCTGGCTGCATGACTGATTCGGATAATTCAATTTGTGAAGAGAAGGCAAAGAGGCTTGGGGCATATATTTTTAAACCAGGTACCATCCTTTTTGCTAAAGTTGGGGCAGCCCTGCTTTTAAATCGGTTCAGGATGAGTGACGCGCGTTGTTGTGCAGATAATAATATGATGGGATTCGAGCCGGATGAAAGAAAGGTTACGTCCGAGTTCTGTTGCTATGCTATGCACATGATCGATTTTTCGGATATCGTGAATCCTGGCACGGTGCCTTCCATCAATGAGAGGCAGGTTTCATCCATATCTATTCCAGTGCCATCGCTTCCGGAACAGTTTCTCATTGTAAACAGACTTAGAAAGGCACTTTCGGATTTGGATGATTTATCTTCGAGGGCAGCAAAGTGTGTTAATTTGCTGAAGGAGCGCCGATCCGCAATCATCACCTTAGCGGTGACTGGACAGATAGACGTGCGTTGATACAGTTGATGGCAACTACTATGGCAGATTCTACCCGCGAGTTTCAGTTCGAGAAAGAGATCTGCGCCGAGATGGTAAAGCGCGGGTGGCTGCACTCTCGAGACGATGCTGGCTACGATCGTCCGACGGCAGTGTACTTGCCGGACTTGCTGGCCTGGCTAGATGTCAGCAGCCCGAAGCAGCTCAAGGCCATTGAGGACACGTTTGGGGCCGATGCGGGGGTGGAAATCGCCAAGCGCATCGCTAAGGCGGCTGAATCTAACCCTAAGGGAATTCTTGGTATCTTGGATGAGCTGAAGGTGGTGGCGAATGGCTCGCAGTCCTTGCAGCTCTTCCAGCGCAAGCCGGTCTCCGGCATGAATGCCGAGTCCGTCAGGCTCTTCGCCGCGCAGCGTTATCGAGTGATGCAGCAGGTGCACTATAGTGTTCACAACCAGAAGTGCATCGACCTGGTGCTCTTTGTGAACGGCCTGCCTCTCGTGACTCTCGAACTGAAGTCTAGCTTCAAGCAGACGATCAAGGACGCGATCGAGCAGTACAAGAAGGACCGCGATCCGGGTAAGCCCGGTACGAACAGCAACGAGCCCTTGCTCGCCTTCGGACAGCGCACGCTCGTTCACTTCGCGGTCGACGGCGAAGAGGCCTACATGACGACCCGCCTCGCCGGCGAAAAGACGAAATTCCTTCCTTTCAACAAGGGGCGTGACCTTGGTGCAGGCAACCCTCCCAACCCTAGTGGATATCCCGTATCTTACCTCTGGGAGGAAGTCCTCACTCCCGCAGGGCTTTCCGAGCTGGTAGATAACTTCATTAAGCGCACCAAGGTAAAGAAGGCAGATAAGGACGGCGTACTTCGGGATGACGACCAGATCGTATTCCCTCGTTACCACCAGTGGGACGCCACTCGCAAGCTGCTGGCAACCGCCCGGACAGAAGGCGTGGGCAATCGTTACCTGGTGCAGCATTCCGCCGGATCAGGTAAGTCTAATACGATCGCCTGGCTGGCCCATGGCCTGTCTGCCCTGCGTAACGCCGAGGACAAGGCGGTCTTCGACGGCGTCATCATCGTGACCGACCGTCGCGTGCTCGACGATCAGTTGGGTGGCACGGTCGAAGGATTCGCCACCCAGGCTGGAGAGGTGCTCCGTGTTGCCGAAGAAGAGCAGGCCAGGTCTCAGACGCTTGCAGAAGCGCTGGCAGGCAAGAAGCGCATCATCATCGTGACGCTGCAGACGTTCCCCTTTGTCATCAGCAAGCTTTCCGAGGCCGCGCTCTCCGGCCGCAAATTCGCCGTCATCGCCGATGAGGCTCACTCCTCACAGTCGGGCTCCGCGTCTTCTAAGCTCAAGCAGGCCCTTGGCCTTGCTGAAGCGGAGAAGAAGGCCTCCGGAGCAGGAGCAGGAGCTGGAGAGGGAGACGGCGACGAGGAAGAGACCCTTGATGATATCCTTGCGGCTGCGTCGACGAGCCGCGGTGCTCCCAAGAACGTCAGCTTCTTCGCCTTTACTGCAACGCCCAAGGCCAAGACCTTGCAGATTTTCGGGCGCACTCCCGACCCCAAGCGCCCGGCTTCGGACAAGAACAAGCCGGAGTCGTTCCACGTCTACACGATGAAGCAGGCTATCGAGGAGGGCTTCATCTTGGATGTGCTTCAGAACTACACCTGCTACGACGTGCTGTGCAAGATCGGCGCCGACGAGCCGGGTGTCGAAGACCGCGAAGTGGACAAGAAGAAGGGATCGGTGAAGGTCCGCCGCTGGATCGAACTGCACCCGACGAACATCGCCCAGAAGTGTAAGATCATCGTCAAACACTTCCTGGACAACGTGAAGCCGCTGCTGAATGGCGAAGCCAAAGCGATGGTGGTGACCTCTGGTCGTCTTGATGCCGTACGCTTCAAGCAGCAGATGGATAACTACCTGCGGGAAAACAATATCAAGGGCGTCGGTACGGTGGTCGCATTCTCCGGCGAGGTGAATGACCCTGAAGTCCCTGGCTCCAAGCATACTGAGACCTCGATGAACCCTGCCCTGCAGGGCATGGATATCCGCATGGCCATCAAGAAGCCCGAATTCAACATGCTGATCGTCGCCAATAAGTTCCAGACCGGCTATGACGAGCCGCTCCTCTGCGGCATGTATGTCGATAAGGAGCTAAGCGGTGTGGCCACCGTCCAAACCTTCTCGCGTCTCAACCGCACCTGCCCTGGCAAGGAGCGGACCTACATTCTGGACTTCCGTAACAAGCCGGAGTCCGTCCAGAAGGACTTCGACCCCTACTTCAAGGTGGCCACCCTCGCGGGTGTTTCGGACCCGAACCTGCTCTTCGAGCTCCAGTCCCAGTTGGATGGGCGACAAATCTACACCCTCGAGGAGGTCCGCGAATGCGCTGCGGCGTTCATCGCCCAGGGCAAGGATTCCCAGGCCCGGATCATCGCCGCCGTGAAGCCCGGAGCGGATCGCTTCCGCGAAGCGATCGCGGAAGCCCGTGCCCAGAAGAACGAAGAAGGCGTCCGCGACCTCGAGGCGTTCCGTAAGCGTGCCACTTCGTACCTCAGCGCCTATGAGTTCCTCGCCCAGGTATGCACCTATGGGGACTCCTCCCTCGAACAGCTCTACATCTACCTGAAAGCCCTCTCAGGCATGATCAAGGATGACCCCCTCGGAGTGGATGCCGATATCACGGGCATCAAGCTCGTCGGTGTGGTGGCCATTCCTTCGGCACCCGTCTCCATCCCCCTCACCGGAGATGGCACGTTGAAGCCCCTTATCGACGTCGGCTCGCAATCCATCTCCGCCCGGGAACGTGCGCGAATCGAAGACATCATCCGCCGCATCAACGAGCTGTTTGAGGGAAGCCTTACCGACGACCAGAAGAAGCTCTTCACGTTCGGCATCGTCAATACCCTCGCCGGTGACAAGGACGTACTCCTGCAGGCCAAGGCAAACGACCAAGGCACGTTCGCGGAGGGCGACTTCAAGGACAAGGTCCTCGACGCCATCGCCACGCAGGTCGAAGGCCAGAAAGACATGGGCCGCCAGATTTTGGCAAAGGATAAGCTCAACGTATATATCAAGCTTCTCGCCGAGCTAGCCCACGATCGACTACGTGAGCGCGCCGACGAGTTGGGCATCAAGACCGCGTAAACGAGTATGGCCAGTGGGTTGGAAACGATCGGCTCCAAGGAGAGCGACTTCTATGCCGAGTATTGGCACAAGGAGGAGCTGCTTCGCGTCCTGGTCCGCAACTCCGAAGGGCGGGTGTTCGACGAGCGGAGGAGGCTGAAGTTCGAGGGCTGGCTAGAGCTCAAGAGCTGCGAGAATCCAAGGCAGACCTATCTGAACCACTACCGGGTTAAGCCGATTAATTACTTGAGAGAGGGCATGTTCATCTCGCCGGCCGCGAAACTGGCGACTCCGCCCGAGATCGAGGAAGCCAGGCGTCGAGCCGAGCGCAATAAGCCGATGGGCTGCGGCATGAAGCTGTTCCTCTTCTACCTTGCGGCGTCGGCTCTGACGGTTTTGGCGTTGTTTGTGGCGGAACAGTTTAAGCGGTAGGCCATTATAATAAAGTAAGCCTATTCTAGTGGCTAACCACTAGTGATTGGGCCTCAGGCGTTTCCGGAGGCGGCATGCTGTCCAGGCTGTTAGCTGCGGCAGTAAGGCCCCAGGTTGACTCCCGGCCCAGCATGGGCATGATTACGAGTCCTAGCCCATCCTGGGTTGGGATTTGAAAGTCTATGAATAAACCAGCGCCTCGCGAAGAGGGCGGGTTTTCGGAAGCAGCCTTCGATCAATGGCTGGAAGCCCAGACACTGGGCCTCTGGTCTGAAAACGAAGGTTTCGAAGAATACCCACCGTCTGAGGACTAAGGATACAAGCTGATCCCAAGTTGTTCTAAATATGCGCACTCAGTGCGCGGTGATCAAAAAGAAGGCCGATGCCGCTAAGCGGACAGGCGAATCTCTCCGGCCCGGGCACGCAGTGCTCGGGCCGGTTCTGTTTGGCAGGCTAACGGCTTGTGACAGGCCGCAGAGGGTCTATTTAAGTCTTATGGAACCCCTGCATTACGACGAACTACCCAAGAACTCCGCCGAGTGCTGGGAGTTGCTTAGCGAGTCTGACCGCCGCGCGGCGGTAAAAGCCTTTCTTACCCATGGGGAAGAGAGGGAGGACGAAGACTTGCCCGACTTTAAGAAAGCGGTGCTCAAGCTATCAGGCATCGCCGAGATTGTTAAGCTATTCGATGGATGGCCGATGGAGCGTCGGATAGCTAAAAGCCTGCAGACGCTCGACAGGGATAAGATGAAGAACCACTGGGGGAGCCTGGTCCGCTACTGGCTACTGGTGGAGCATCGTCCGCTGATAAGGGCGACCTTAGATGCGGCAGGAATTCCTAATGAGAAAGGATACATAGCCGATGATTATGAGGGCGTGACGCTAGATATGTGGAAGAAGGGACTAGCCGTGCTCTGGCAGCACGATGAATTACCCGCCAGGCTTTATTTGGGTTACGTGTTGAAAGATACGCGCCAAGGAAAGCCCGCAGGCATATGGGACAAGCTAGCTGAAGCGCTTGGAAAGGGTACGGATAGGCCATCTAAGGACACCAAGCCGGCAGAAGTCGCCTTGGTTCCAGATGACCAGAGCGTGCAAGTAGAAGTAGTAGACCAGGCAAAGGTAGCACGGGCGGAGGAATCCGGGGAATTCCTTCTCTACGAACAGGAAATCATTAAGGCGTTGGCCCGTGGGGCGATTTCAAGAACCGATGCCGTAGAGGCAGAGGATGCCGTGGAGATGGCCAGGCAGGTCATAGACGATGCCCCCGGGCGAGCCCGAGTTTTCTTCCTCCTCGGTTTTGCGCAGGCGCTCCACCGTCGGAAACCTGACCTAAGCGGGGTGAATGGCATCAACCCCGAGCGCATTAGCTGGTTCTTCGGGGGTTATGTGCACGGACTCGCCAGGCAGACGGATTCCAAGGCAATCGTGGCGTTTATTAAGGAGACGCCAGACATGTTCACCGTTTTCCTGGAAAAGCCCGAACATCCGGCTTTTGCGCAGACGCATGGTTTCATCAGCAAAGCTCTCTCGGACGCGGAGGAAGCCGGCATGTACCGAGAGCTGATCTCTTCTGGGGTCTACGTGTTCGGGGAAGTGGATAACTTCACGCTTCTCCTGCAAGGAAGCGCCATGGCGCGAGAGCTTACAAGCAAGCGCAATTATGACGAAGTACTCAAGCTATGCTCTACGCTGAAGAGCTTGGCTGACCGTTTGGCCAAGAGTGAGATGCCGTTCTTCGCCAGGTTCGCTGCTAAGAACATGAAGCAGCTACGGAGGAGAGAAGCGATTGCCATGCTGGGCAAGGGGGACCAAGAAGGAGCGCGTGCGGCTTTCGGACAGCTTGCAGCTGAAGGGAATAGCCGGGAAAAGGTCGAGGCAAGGGCTTGGATCGCGATGGCTAAGGCCGGGCTCACGGACTTCTTCGCTGTCTTCCCGTCGGCGACGCAAGAGCAGTTCGAGAAGTCAGGCGAGCGAATGCAGGCTGTGCTGCGCGAAATCACTGACCAAAAGATGGAGGCGTCAAAGCTGTCGCCGACGGTAGGCGCATGCGCTGGTATGGCCGAATACTGTCACGGCAATTATCCCGCGGCATTGGCCCATTTCAGGAACGCCGCAGAGGCGCTCATGCAAGAAGGCAGGCCGACTACTAGCAGAGCCTATCTCTGGCTTAGGTTCATGCGTTCGTCTTCGCAGCTTATGAGCATGGATTTTTCATCTCCAGAGGTGATCGTGGACGACTTCGAGGTCGTGGCTGGGTCTAAGATAACCCCTGCAAGCTGGTTTTACGCGGCTCTCGTCGAGTCAGCGGCTCTCTTCCCCGATCAGCGGCTTCTGCCACTTGTTTTGGCCGCCGTTCCTGACGAAGACGGCGAAAAGCACTTCAAGGCATACCAGAGCGCCGACATCCTGCCTCAGAACGCCCAGAAGCGTGTCGCTTACGCGCAGTGGCTTCCAGGCTCGAAGCGTAAGAAAAAGGACGTCTTCGATCAGCTTTGCCAGGTGGTCCGCTGGGACATCAAGGCAGGAAAGGTCGAGGCTGCGGAGATAGCGATAGACGGCCTCGAGCAATTGGCCGAAGAGTCAGACGAGTTCGCCGCAGGCTTGCTGAACTTGGTGTCGGAGAAGGGTGTCGTGCCGGATATCATGGAAGAGGCGACCCAGCTTGAACTCCGTATCCGCCTGCTCTTGCGCCTTAAGCGGGATACGGATGCCGTCCAGTTGATGCTCGAGCGGTTCCGTAAGGCGGCGACATCAAGCAACGCCTGGCACAGGGAGCAATCCTTGGAGCTTCTAGCCGAACTCAAGGCCACCGAGGCCGATCTGTCTCAGGTAAGCGTGGTAGCTGCCAAGCTGGCCGCCGAGTTTGATTCGAGCAACACGGACAACGACATCATCGCCACGGCCGGGAAGGTCCGGGTCATCTACGTCGGCGGAAACGAAATCCAGCAGCGCTACGAAAAAGACATTGTCGCGGAACTGGCCGTCGAGCATCCGAACCTCTCGGTCGATTTCGAGTACCCTGGCTGGTCCAGCAACTGGGCTTCCGTCGCCGATGGGATCAAGTCGCGCCTCGGAGACTACGACGGTCTCGTCCTCAGCTATTTCGTCAGGACGATCTTCGGCCGCACCATTCGCAAGATGTGCACGGATACCTGTCCTTGGTGGGCAGCCCCGGGACATGGAAAGGCCAGCATCAAGCGAGGCATCTTGGCTGCGGCGAGACACGCCGCATCGAGGCGACCTAAGGCCAAGGCCTAGGCCAGGTGGCCTGATTCATGAAACATGTTTTGATGCGGTGTTTATTGGGTTAACATGGCTCATGGCTGGTTCGTGAAATCGTAGAGAAGGGGTGGGAATCGCATGCGACTTGCGGCGTCAATCGCCGCAGGCACGGTCCGCTCTGCCATGACGAAACCGATCAACAACTCCGCCAACCAGCAGAACGCCAACAAGGGCAGCAACGGGACCAACAAGGCCTACGACAAGGCTCAGGGGAACCGCGGCTACCAGATGAACCCCCAGAACCCGGCCAACCAGGACCGCGGTAAGAACTCCAAATAATTCCACCCACATGAAGATCCACGAGAAACTCAAGAAGCTCGGAGCCCACCTCGAAGGCGGCCTCATCGGCCGCCGCGACCACGCCCGCATGCTCCTCCTCGCCGCGATGGCCGGCGAGAACGCCATCCTCTTCGGGCCGCCCGGCACCGCCAAGAGCCTCCTCGCCCGCCGGCTGAAGGACTGCTTCACCGACGACGTCCGCTACTTCGAGTGCTTGCTGACCAAGTTCAGCATGCCGGAGGAGGTCTTCGGCCCCGTCTCCCTCAAGGGCTTGGAGAAGGATATCTTCCGCCGCGTATACGACCGCTACATGCCTGGGGCCGGCGTCGCCTTCATCGACGAGACCTTCAAGGCCAACAGCGCCATTCTGAACTCGATGCTTACGATCCTCAACGAGCGTGAGTTCGACACCGGCAACGAGCGCGTGAAGGTGCCGCTCCGCTGCGTCGTCGGCGCCAGCAACGAGATGCCCAAGGAGGCCGAACTCGAGGCCCTTTACGACCGCTTCATCATCCGCATGCGCGTCGACCGCCTGCAGGACGAAGAGCAGCTCGCCCAGTTCCTGACGGAAAGCTCCGAGTACGAGGCCCCGAAGGCTGAGCTACGCCTGACCAAAGCCGACCTTGAGGAGGCAGCAAAGCTCGCCAAGGCCTTGCCTGTCGAGGAGCCGGTCATCCAGCTCTTGGTTGACCTCCGGGAATGGTGCCACGGGAAGGACATTAAGATCTCGGATCGACGCCTAGGTAAGATCAAGCGGATGCTTCAGGTCGCCGCCGCCACTTCCGGCCGCGAGACGACGAGTCTCTCCGACGCGTGGGTGGTCCGTCACTGCGCCTGGGATGATTTCACCACCGATCAGGCCGAGAAGCTGGCTGAGTGGCTCGATAGCCGGGTCGACAAGCAGCAACACAACTTGGCCGGACTTCGCGCTCTCGTCGACGCCGAGAAGAAGGCTTACCTTAGTAAGGCCCAGATCCAGAAGAAGGATAGCCAAGGCAACCTGATTTACGTGAACAGCCGAGGGGTGGAGACGACAGATGCCCACGTCGAAGGGTACGCCTACAGCTCCTCCGATGATAACGGCGGTCAGCTCTATACCGCGGTCGAAATCAAGAAGAAGCTGATGGAAGGCCACCAGAACCAGAACCACTATAACCAGGGCGAGATGATCATGGTGGCCAACAACTGGGTGAAGGTGAGCGACCATTTTAATAACGTCTACTCGGGCAAGTTCACTAAAATTGCTCATAAGCCTAAGCTTGAGGATGGGGTTTACACCGTAGACCAGCGCGAGCGGTTCAAGGCTAGCACCTCTACGCTGCTGGAGCGGCTCAAGGCCAAGGGCGTGGAGATTTCCGGCCAGATCGAGAAGCTAACGGAGTCGCTGGAATTGTCGCCCTGGACGCCGAAGGAGTACCAGGAGAGCCACGTCGCCGGCCTCAAGGCTAACCTTCAGGAGTTGGAGAAATTCCAAGGCGCGCTGCAGGAGGTGATCACGGGGTACGACAAGATGCTGACCACCAGCGACGTTGAAAAGCTCACCGACCCGAAGGCATGAGCACCTCGCTTCAGACCCTCGACCTGGACAGCTCGACCCTGCTGGGCCGTCTTCCCGAAAGCCTGATCTCTGCGGCAGCCTCCTGCCGCGTCGACGGTCTTCGCCAGACCATTGAAGGCGCTGCCGCATGGCGAGACGCACTCCTCAAGGGTGTGTTGCCTTCGGAAGCAAATACCTGGCCAGCGGGACCTATCGGTATCGCCATCCGCGATTCGTTCCCCCGCGGGCTTCTCCGTTTCACCAAGGGCAACAAGGATGTCGCCGATGCCGTCGTGGAGAACCTTCTTCAGATCGCAGACGGGCTTCGAAACGAGTGGGAGAACAGGATCGCCGACGAGCTCGAGGCTTGGCTTAACGCCGAGCAGGAAAGGCGCGAGCTCGCAGCACAAGCAGAAGAGGAGGCTGCGAAGACCGAAGATGAAACGGCCGAGTACAAGAAGGTTACGCCTATTCCCGTGAGCGTCCAGGAATCTCAGGACAAGGCGGCTGAAATCCGGGCCGGCCTAGAGCAAGAGCTGGGCGCGTGGGCCTCTGCAAGGATGGAGAAGGCATGGGGCGAACGGCTCTCCGGCTGGTCCTCGGTGTCGGAAGTGTTTGGTCAGCTACAGGCTGAAGCCTCGTTCGGTTGGGACCTTTCTAGGGGCCTGCTTAAGCACGTGGGCTGGGCGAAGGTCGAGCAGATGAACAAGCTCCTCAAGTCTCTCCCGCAGATCGCCGAAATCGCGAAGGCTCTGGGCCGTGCAAAGTCCTCCGACAAGGAACTCGGACCGGAGGAGCGCATCATGGCAAAGGTCTCGCGCGTCCGGGAGGAGCTTCATTGGGTCGACGCGCCGGACGCGCGTACCCATACCGACGGTATCCATAAGTCGGACGACATTCCGAGGATGCTGCCGATGGAGGGGTCGCTTTACCTCCACCCGGTCTTCCGCAAGCTCTGGAAGGCCAAGTTCATCGAGCGCTCCCTGGCCTGCTATCAGGTCAAAGGCATCGCCCAGCGCCGCAAGCTCACGGAGGAGTGGGTGGAAGAGGAGCAGATCGTCCGCAAGAAGCTCGAGCGCGGTCCGATCATCGTCTGCCTGGATACTTCCGGCTCCATGCACGGGACTCCCGAGACGGTGGCCAAGGCAATCACCCTGGAAGCCATGCGGCTTGCCCATGCCGAGGGGCGGGACTGCCTGCTGTATGCCTTCAGTGGCTATGGGGATGTCGCCGAACATGACCTGGACCTCAGCCCCGCCGGCATCGAGAGCCTTTGCGAGTTCCTGTGCATGTCTTTCCAAGGCGGAACGGACGTCTCAGGTCCGATCAGCGCCGCGACCCGGAAGCTGGAAGGCGCCAAGTGGAAGCGCGCGGATATCATCATGGTCTCGGATGGAGAATTCGACGTACCCGGCGAAACCCAGCACACCCTCGAAGAGGCCAAGAAGAAGCACGGTCTTCGCGTCCACGGTCTTCTGGTCTCCAATGGCTACCATGGTTCGTACGGACTTTCGTCCATGCGTAGCCTCTGCGACCCGGTACATGTCTTCAGGGATTGGGCTGAGGTAAAGGGGCTATGAGCACTGAGTGTTTGCCCTAGGACTATTCTTGGGGCTTTCTGGAGTCATACCCCCGATGTCTTCCCCCTATACCATCCGAATCTTTGTTCCCGAGGGCGACCCTAACGGTCTCCGCATCATCGAGAACATGAACTGGACGGGCACAGGGGTCGCCTTCCCTCGTGATAAGTGGGCTTCCGCCCTGAAGCACGGTGATATCAAGAAGCCCGGTATCTATATCCTCTGGGGTTACAGCAACAGCAGCGAGGATCCCCGTCCTCGTGTTTATATCGGGGAAGGGGACTACGTGCCGGATCGGATCGACTCCCACCTTGAGAGCAAAGACTTCTGGGGCAGTGCCATCGTCTTTACCTCGAATAACCTGAACAAGGCCTACATCCGCTACATCGAGAGCATGCTCATCTCGAGGGCCAAGAAGTACAAGCGATGCATCGTCGAGAACGGGACGGAGCCGAGCAAGCCGCCGATGACCGCGAGTGACTGCGCTGACGCCGATGGCTTCCTAGCCCAGATGCTGCGCATCTTGCCCCTGGTTGACCTGAATGTCTTCGAGGAACCCAAGGCCCATGTGGTTGCCAAGTCGGAGACGGTGACCCCTGCCACGGTGGCCGCGGCGTTGTCGCCCGCCGTCGGTGCTGCGAGTCAGTCTGCTCCGGAGGATGACGACTTGGTCATCGTGGTTCCTTGCCGTGAGGAAGGATTCAATAAGGCGTTCCTTGGGGACAATTGCTGGTATTACGTGAGCATCGCACCGGGCAAGGTGGAGCAGATCAAATGGTGTGCCTCATACCAGGTCGCCCCTGTGTCTGCGGTTACTTACGTGGCGCCGGTCTCGCGAATCGAGCTCTTCGGCGAACACGGCGAATACAAGATCCTCTTCGCCAGTCCGGCGGTGAAGCTAAAGGAGCCCATCGTATACGGTAGCACCAAGCCCGGCAGCATGCAGCGGCCGCGCTACACCACGCTCGGCAAGCTTAAGGCCGCCAAAGAGGTGGGCGATCTGACGGTTTAAACGGAGGTCAGGTCCCGTCAGTTCACGTTCAGGCACGCTTGCGCGCTACTGTTCTTCTGGTAGACTTATTGTATGGGAACAAGTGAAGAAATTGACCTCCAAAAAGCATTCGCAAAGCTAGGCGCTAAGCGAAGATTCCGGAAGCTGGTAGGCCAGAAGCACGTCTCCGAGAAAGACATCGACGAGGTGGTTTCGTTGAATGACGATTTATTATTCTTGGAGTATTTGCAGCATGCCGAACAGCCTGTCTTTGAAGCAGGGTGGGGAGCCTTGCATCATGGTGCGGGCGGAAGATTCGAGCTTTACTACTTTGACAGTCAATACTTCGCATCCCTGAGGGCCGATTGGTGCGAGGGTCGAGTAGGTCCGGTTAAAAAACCCTTAGAAGCCGCCGAAAGATTTCGTGGCGTCTTCGAATTCGTTTACGAGGAGGAGCACGGCATTTCGGGGGCAATCCACTACGGTACAAACTGGAATGACACAGGGCCTGGGCGGATCACGAGCCGTATGGCCGAGAAGATCTTCGAGGTCCTCACTGGCCTTGCCGGGTCTCCGCTCAGTTTCCATTGGTGCGAGGCCAAGCCCGGCAAGCTATTCGAGGACCCGTTCCACGACGAAATGGGAAAAGCGGTCCTGCAGCTTCATGAGGCAACCAAGAGTGGCAGCCTAGACCAGCTAGCCCTCGCCCAGGCGAAGCTCGAAGAACTTAGGAAGATCCCGATCCAGTCAGACCATGTCCTCGGCGATGAAGCTCAATACTTCACCAGCGCATTCGACTCATTCCTGATGAAGGTTCCCTTGGGTGCCAAAGGGAAGCTGAAGGCTCATGTGACTGAATGGGTCCGGCTTTGCCTGCCTAAGAGAGTCGGCAAGAAGACCCTTGTTACCGTGATGCCTATCGCGAACCCGGAGGGCTTGATCGAAGATTTCATCCCCGTGCCGACCGGTGATGGTAAGTAGTAAAAAGGGGCCTGATACGGCTGCTGGTCGTGTCTTTAAGGACTGAGCCTGGCCGAACACGGGGTCAGGCCGCTCCCAGTAAAGTCACGCGACTAAAAGTGGCTGAAGGACGCGAATTTAGGAGCGCGTGAAGTGAGGAGCGGCCTGACCCCTTAGCCCGAGCAGAGGAGTTTCCGGAGGTAAGACGGGCCGAACACGGGGTCAGGCCGCTCCCAGTAAAGTCACGCGACTAAAAGTGGCTGAAGGACGCGAATTTAGGAGCGCGTGAAGTGAGGAGCGGCCTGACCCCTTAGCTCGAGCAGAGGAGTTTCCG